>Ga0315902_10000666_pt1 | contig 57844 bp, 49 predicted proteins | sample LakEriMetagenome_9_FD_203523 | JGI IMG/M metagenome (GOLD analysis project Ga0315902, IMG submission 203523) | Freshwater fungal communities from buoy surface, Lake Erie, Ohio, United States - Buoy 12 MA117 | ecosystem: Environmental > Aquatic > Freshwater > Lake > Lake biofilm | place: USA... | reverse complement strand
CAAAATGTTGGACCGAAGCCCCCGTTGGTCCGTTACGAACTTTAGAGACCGTGTTGGCGGGGGCTCGGTCAACATCGTCGTTAGCGGCTCGATGATTGACACCACAGACAAGTGCGAAAAATGCGGTGGACAGATGGTCGTAATACTTGCGTCAAATCCGGCCCGAAGTGAATGCAAGACTTGCGGACATCATGTAGATTTCTTGTGGGACCCAGCTCTTCCTGATGACTGTTACAAACAACTTGATTCGACCCTGACAATCGATCACTTCCAATCTGTCGACGAAAGAAATCGCGTTGCCATTGAGCTTCGGGCGCTGTTGGGAATTTCGCCGAAGGAAGCCATGCGACTCGTTCGTGCCTTGCCCATTAACATTGACTGGCCATTCGAACGTGGAATGTGGCGATTAATCGATCTGTCAGCGAGATTGGTCGGCGCCGGGGTTTCCTGTACAATCACTCACAGAGAACGCCGCTAACAATGGCATGCACACGAAGCCCTCGATCGGCCGTTTTGACTTGCGTTGAGTCAACTGCTCGGGCTCGGTGATGCCCGCCGTTCGTCCAAGAAGATCGATAATGAATAGCCGCACTAATCTTACCATCCCACTCATTCTCGGTTTGCATCTACACGTTTTTGCGCAAGAGTCGTCAAAAGAGCTCACCACGAAGTATGCTGCTTTGGAGATCACGGCTAAAGATTTGCAAAGCGCAGAGGAACTTGTTGACCAGTTGGTTCTTACCGAAGGGAAAGCATCGAACGAACCGGTGCTCAGCCCTGGAGTGGCCGACAAATCTCCGGAGTATACACAAAGATTTAAGAAGGTTCAGGACGCATTCGGCAAGCTAACCGAATTGAAAGTCAAAGCATTCCCTGTTCTCGTTAAGCACCTTGAGGACAAACGCCAATCCATCAATTTCCGGAATCACTACGTGGCTAACTCTGTCGGTGACGCATGTATGTGGAATATTTATTTCCAGTTGCAAGACCGTCCGAGAAATTACTCAAAGTACGGCTACCAACGGAAGGGTCGGGACGGCTCAAGTCACCCCAAGCCATATTGGGAAGGTACTCCATTTGATGACGCTGGTGGAATTGCCAAATGGCTCGAGCAGAACAAAGACCTGAGCTACATTGAAATGCAAATCAAATGCTTGAACTGGTTACTTGATGGCGAAAAGAAAATAGGGGCGTCTGATGCAGATAGCTACTTTGAGAACATTTTCCCGCTAGAAATTCAGATCTTGAGAAGAGAGCTGGAACTAGGAATGGACGTGAAAGAACGTCTGGCCGCGAAAGAAAAGGCTCTCCGGGATCGAGATGTGTCCGCCATCCCACCTGAATTGCTACCATCGAAATAAGGACGAACAGATAATTGCAGCCAAGTGCTCGGTCGTCCTTTGATTTGCGTCGAGTCACCTACTCGCACTGGCTGAATTTGGTCGTTCGTCCTTACTGGAGCGTATGAAACTATGGAAGCATCAGCTTCGCAACACTCACAAACTAGTCGCAATGCCCTGGTACCTGTGGTTCTCATGATGGGAATTGGTTCCGTCGTGTGCTCGTTCGCGATCAGTAACTACTGGGGTATGACCCTCGCGATTGTCGCATTGCTGATGTCCCAGTTTGCTCTAAAGAATGTTTCGCGGACGGTCTGGATTTGGTGTGTGTCCCTTGCATCGACCGGATTTGCACTTGGGCTTGCTGCCCTACTTATGCGAATTTTCATCGATGTTCTCCGCAAGTAAAGACTCTGGAGCTGCGAACGAACAAAAGGACGAACCAACCGTTGCAGCCAAGCGGCGGGTCAGGCGTTTCTTAATTGGGCACTTATTCTCCCGCCGCTGGCTGAACGGCGGTGTTCTGTCACTGAAAACTTTGCTTGAATGTTTAACCGAATAATGGAACGGCTTGTGGACAGTATCCGACTTCGACTTGTCGGACCAACCCTGCTACAGGACATTCCTCTCCTAGAGCTTGGTTCGACCATTGCGGATGCGACCACGCTCTATGGCCCACACACCGAGCGAAGGCCAAACGAGGATTATCCTGAGTCAGAATGTTATTCGTTTGAACCATCGAAGTTCCATGCAATTGATGTCTGGATGTGGAAGTCAGTAGTCCATGCGATTGTCTACTATTCCGCCAAGGGTGAGCCTGATCTAGACCTCAAGACTATCTTCGACAAGTATGGCGAATCACAGCCTTGGATGACAATCAACGAAGGGTACACTTACCGTCGCCAAGACGGTCATGTACGATTATGGTGCAGCGCGATGCCAGCAATTGGTGTTGGAACCGAAAGCTACATGCAAACCGAAGGCGCCCACAAATCAACGAAGTCCGACTCTCCGAGCTAAACATCGTGACAGAACAATCGCATGCAACGGAGCCGGCGGTCGGGTCGGTTGTGAAATCAACGCGTATCGCGCCGGCCCGCTGATGCGTGACGTTCGTCCGATGGGGCTTCATGCGATACACTCAAGCCGAATGGGACAAATTGATCGCCGAATACCCGCCGGGAACGTGTGTTTCCGGAACGGTTCGCGCCTGCCAACGATTTGGTGTCTTCGTGTTGCTCGACGAGTTACCGGATGTTCCTTGCTTACTCGAACTCATTCATTTCGGTATCAACGAATCTTCTCCTCTACATTCGATTCAATTCCCAATGGACTACCCTACGGTTGGTGATAGGATCACTGCGAGAATCCTTGCTTGGAGCGAAAAGACGCATGATGTAAGATTGACACAACTCAGTCAGCTGAACTGGATTCCTGGAAATGCTGTACAATCTAACGGTTGATATTGGGATTAAAATACGGCCGTAAGACTAGGCAAGGATGGCCTCGCGACCAATGCAAATATGGACGAACAAAGCGATGCACCGAAGTCGCGGATCGGCTTTTTGCTGATGGTAAAATTACTGGCCGCGACATCGGTGATCGCGGTCGTTACCCGACTGAAATCATGAGCAAGATGCTATGCCGCTGCGGACATTCGATTTCTGACTCAGTCTGTCCATGTCCGACTGAAGCGCACATGATTGGCGACGTGGCGTACGAGTCCTTTGACAACGCGTTCACGCGTCGAGTTGATGCCTTTCTTGCTGCGGTCCGATCCAGCGAGCGGCGTGAATGGATCAATAAGGAGTTCTCAACTCAGTATCCACAAGATGATACCGACGGAGAAATCATTTCTACAATTTTGTCGTCCATGCTTCTCGACTATTGCTTGTGTGTCGCTGAATGCCCACAATGTGGTCGGTTGTGGCTGCAACGCAAAATCGGAGTTAACGACTATCGACCGTTTTCACCCGATGAGGACGGATTCGGCGCGCACCTCGCCGTAACCCCCAAATCCAAAACGAATGACGGCGGGTAACAATCGCATGCAACGGAGCCGGCGGTCGGGTCGGTTTTGAAGTCAACGCATCTCGCGCCGGCCCGCTGATGCGTGTCGTTACGTCATTAAATCATGTGCCACTATATCACCGCGACGATGGCGCCGAACGGCGATGAATCGGAAGTGCGGCGACTTGCTAAGGCGTCGCTGCTGAAATGGGAGTTGCTCGACAATCCCGGCGTCATGAAGCAACTGCGCGATGGCGAGCGATACTTTTTGACAACACGAGGAATGTGTGATTGCGGCACTGAAATCGGGGCGTGCATTCGAACTGATGGAACACTTCCGCAACTCGATCCCGACTTCTCACGCGACGTCAGGAAACTCCGGAAAAAAGGTTGGTCTGAAATTAAGATTGGCCGATGGGTTGAGCAGACAAAGGCAGGCGCGGCAAAAAAACACCATGAAGCCGCAGTTCGCCTTTCTGGACCACATCCAGAATTGGATCGTTGGATTCAATTCGTGTCGGCAGTGTTGACGGGGCACCATGCCGACTGGATTGGGATTCTCGTACACTGGTACGGTGGCAACGTGACGTCCGAAGCAGTAGCCGCTGGGAATCGCCGTTGGTTGACTCTACCCAATTTCACAGAAGACTACCTGCTCAACGCAGAAGAGAACACGCTTCACACTGTAACGCTTCAAACTGTAACGCTACATGCCAAAATGACGCAAATCGGGTAAGCCTGCCCATTGCCCGGCACCCTCCCCACACCACAAATTGCATCACCCCTCCACCATCATCTTCGCCACGCCGGCCGCCCTGGCAAAATCCTCCTCGGTAACCAGCAGGTAACTCTGCTGTGCGATGCGTGGCGAGTTGCCGAGCCAGGAACAGACTACGTGCAGTGGGAACTCGCGTTGCAGTTCCGTTTGCCGGCTAGCACGCATCGAGTGGAACAATCGTGGCCAACCCGAAACGCCGGCGCGGCGCAGCAGTCTCGTCATTTCGGTCCGTAGGTTCGAGTTCTTCCAACCCATCGCCGTGTTGGCGGCGGCCCGATACTGTGGAGCGGCGACCACGTCTCGTTCTTATCGCCGAAGATCTCAAACGCTTCGTCGAGGCTAGGGCGCAGAAAGTGCAACTTCATCACGTGCAATGAGATCGGAAGAACTCTGCGATTTCCCGTTTCCCAATCTGGCCAGCAGTAGTCTTCAGTACAAGATCAACAAGTTCGTCATCGTTTGCGATTAAGCTTTTGTCGTTGATTTCCAGAAATATCAATGCAGCTTCCAGACCTACACGTTTGTTCCCATCGACGAACGGATGATTCATCACCAGATGATAGATATAAGCGGCAGCCATTTCAAAAATGTCTGCGTGCAGGTACTGACCGCCGAAGCTCGCTTCGGGTTGAGCGATGGCAGATTCAAGCAGACCGATATCTCGGATACCGTGACTGCCGCCGTAGGTATCGATTTGATTTTGATGAGATTCGATGATGTCATCAAGGGTTAGGAACACCACGGGCTGTTACTCCGCGAGTTTCTTGAACGCCTTGGAGTGTTTTGAATTCACCTTGGCTCGTGCAGCGCGAACCATCGCTTTCTTATCGTCGGAATCGACAGGAGCGATCCGAATGGACTTGCCATCGGTAGTCAATTCGACTTGGGACTCAGGAGCGATCTTGAGCAAATCCAAGATGGGACGATCGATCACAACCGCCCAGCTGTTCCCATGTTTCACCAAATTCTTGATCATCGCCTGCCCCCCCGCAAGAATCGAATGCAATGGTCGACCAATGTAAGTACATGATTGCTTTTAAGCTCCCCGAAGTCAAGGAGTTTCCGATATTCTCTAGCGACGACTGAGATGATTAACGATTCGCCATGCTCTCTGCGATTCCACGTCGACTGCCTTTCGAACTATCTAAAAACACTGGAAAAACATCCATAAGTTCGGTTCCTGTCCTCTCCGCTCAAAAAACCTGGTTTTCCCAGGGTTTTTCGCATTTCTGGCCAATTGCTTTGGAGTTCTGTAGCGCCCATGCAACTCGGTGCATGGCGCCTGCGGCGTTGTATTTCGCGTCGCGCACCGAAAATCGAGTCGTTTTTCGAGTCGCGTGAGTCGCTGAAATATTGGAGGTTTGCATGTGCCGGTCTGGTACCGATCCACGCCAGCGGAGGGTGTAGGATTCGAACTATGATGGGCAGCACAGAAAAACAACTATTCGCATTATGGGGGTTTCTTCAGAAAGCTCGGTTACTCATACCACTAGGGCTGCCCGCCTCTTTTCCTCACAAAGATTTGATCTTCGTAAGTCGTTCGGTAACACTGCCTACCGCGTTTTCCAGACATATCACGTTTGCTAACGAGCTTTCGTTCCATTCCCGAACTTTTTATCGGGTAAATTGTCAGTACTTAGACTCTTGCAGCACATTACGATTTAAGTTCGACACATAGGAGTGCGAGATGCAGCGGAAAAAATGGAAATGGCACCCCGACGTTCCGCAACATTTCATTGAATTTGCAGACACGATGGCGGATTTGGACATCCTGCTTGAAAGCCATGTGAACCATTTTATGTCCGGTGCAGCGGAGGGCGAGATTCGCAACGAAACCGAGACAGTCTACATACGCTCCGCTGTCTTGTTGCTTTGCTCCTCTTGGGAAGCGTACGTTGAGGATTTGTTGACGGCTGCCGTCGACTTTCTGGTTTCGCAAACCGATGCCCCCACTAGACTCCCTAAAACGCTACGCAAGTCCGTTGTTCGAATGCTCGAAGCCGAGAAAAACGAATTAGCTGCATGGGGACTTGCTGGGGACGGTTGGAAAGAGATCGTCAGCAAGTTACTTGAACAACGTGTTGGGTCTCTTCATTCGCCAAAATCAACCAAAATCGCTGAGATTTACAGAGAGTTTCTGGATATCGACATCCTCTCGTGTTGGAACTGGACTTGGTCATCGGAGAAATTGCAAATCCGTGATGTTGAGTTTGATTGTGCGAACACCATCTACTGGATCGATCACATGGTTTATGTTCGTGGGTGCGTTGCACATGGACGCCCCACAGATTTGCCGCTGACATCGTTTTTAATGATGAACTACGGATTAAGGATTCACAAACTTCTCGATCTAATGCATTCAGCTGTTGCGGACCACCTTGAATCGATTACGAAGCTAGCTCCATGGCGCAAGTTCTCATCAAACATAGATTTTTTCCCGATTTTGAAGGAAGAAGTAGCGGACCCCGAGTAAATCGATGAAATTAGGTGAGCCTGCCCATTGCCAGGCATCCTTGCTCCACAACCATTCTCTTACCCTACCACCATGATCTTCGCCCCGGCCGCCCTGGCAAAGTCATCCTCGGTAACCAGCAAGTAACTCTGCTGGGCGATCCGTGGTGAATTACCAAGCCAGGAGCAGACCACGTGAAGTGGGAACTCCCGTTGCAGTTCTGTTTGTCGGCTGGCCCTCATCGAATGGAACAATCGTGGCCAACCTGATACGCCGGCGCGGCGCAAGAGTCGTGTCATTTCGGTCCGTAGGTTCGAGTTCTTCCAGCCCATCGCTGTGTTGGCGGCAGCTCGATACTGGGGAGCCGCGACCACAAACTCACTCTTGTCGCCGAAGATCTCAAACGCTTCGTCGAGGATCGGGCGTAGCTCGGGAAAGATCGGGCAGCTGCGAATGCCACGACCCTCGTGATGCTCGACTTTCGGCTCTGGGATGCTCATGCGGTTCATTTCCCAATCGATGTCCTCCCATCGTAGCGATAACGTTTCCGAGGGCGTTCGAAGCCCACCGTAGCGACTCAGGCCCAGGATCACTTTCCAAACCGGATTTGCCTTCTTCATCAGTTTGTTGACCACTTCGCGGGGTACAAACTCGTTGACCTTCACCGAGCTCTTTTGGGTCTTTACCTTGAGGAATGGGTTCTCGTCGATGATCTTCCAATCGACCGCGTCGTGCATGAATTGCCTCGCGAATTGGATCCGCTTGTGGATCGTCGTCGTAGCCATCCCTCTAGCTTTGAGCTTCTCGTGAAACTCTTTCGCATGCCCCGCAGTGATCTGGTTGATCCGGATTCCCTCGGGCATGTACTCTTTGAGGTTCGCTACTACCTGTTTCCATACCGCAATCGACTCGATCAATCCCTTCGGCGAGGCGTACAACATTCTCGCCAAGACGATGAACGAAGAGCGATTGCGACAGGTCCAGTCAGCGATCGCTGGCCGGCGAGTTCAACTGACACCTGAGGAGGCTCGCGATCTTGCGAAGCGCGCCTTGAAGTTCAAGAACGAACGCGGACGCCTGCCTTCGATCACCAGCCAAGATGCGTGGGAGCGGCGAATGGCGGAGGGAATCGCTTTCCTGGCGCGAATGAAACAGGAGAAGGCAAGTGGCTAAAAAGAAGACGAAAGAAGCAGCATTTACGGATGACGATGATGCGCTTCTGGCTGAGCTTGGTGTTGAGGCCGAAATCAAGCAGGATCAGACCTACACGGCCAAACAAGAACGGATCATCGCAGGGTTTGAAGACATTCAGCGGTTCTATCGAGAGCACGAACGACTTCCACAGCACGGTGAAGGCCGAGATATCTTCGAACGCTTGTACGCAATTCGGCTTGACCGAATTCGCGGCAATGCCGAGTGCTTGGATCTTCTGAGGCCCATGGATGCTGAGGGAATACTGACAGATCGTGTCAGCGAGCCATCCGGAGAATACGAACTGGACAGCGACGATGAACTCTTGGAGGCACTCTCTTCGATGATCTTCCAATCGACCGCATCGTGCATGAATTGCCTCGCGAATTGGATCCGTTTGTGGATCGTTGTCGTGGCCATCCCTCTGGCTTTGAGCTTCTCGTGAAACTCTTTCGCGTGCCCCGCAGTGATCTGGTTGATCCGGATTTCCTTGGGCATGTACTCTTTGAGGTTCGCCACCACCTGTTTCCATACCGCGACGGTGGCTGGCTTGCGACTCTTGCCGTGGCGTTTGATGTAGCCATCTAGGAACGCATCGAGCGTTGGGATAATTACCTTCTCAGGAATCGGCTCAGGTTCGACCAAACCCACAGCGATGAGCTTTTCTCGCAGCGCCGGGGATTTGGCTAACCAAGCCGCATCGTCCTGGGCCCGCGCAGATAAGAATTTGGTAGTCTTGAGGAAGACCTGGTGGTACAATCTGGAGGGAGAATAAAATGGACCTATACACAGAATCGATACGGAGCCTCCCTCTAGGGGACCGCTTAAAACTCATTCAAACGATTTGGGATGACATTGTCTCTAGCGATGAGCAAATCCCTGTGCCGAATTCCGCGATTCAGGAAGCAAAGCGTCGACGAGACGAAATGCTAGTGGATCCAGCAATCGGAATGACACACGGCGAAGTTTGGGAAAAAATCAAAGATGCCAGACGGTGAATACGAGGTTCTATAGTAAGGCAGATGCAGCCCGAACTTGCCATGGACGACTTGGGCGGCTACCGATGGATGGTAGCGGCCTTTATCGCCAAGGTTCACTTCTCCCTCGACAAGGATTTCCTTTTCAGGAGAGTGTGCAAAGGCCAAGACCGGTTCTTTGTATTCGACGACCACGAGTTTCAATGGTACGAACTTGAGCGACTCTCGAATCGATTGGCGAATGAGGATCATTTCGCCCGACTGGATTCTCTTCTTGGTGTCTTCTGGAATCGCTACTTCGACGATCTCACGTGGCAAGTGAGCTGGGAGAGGTTCGACTGTTGGCACTGTGCGATACGCTCGGCCCACAACTGGGCCGCTTTCGAGGAAGTAACATTGGACATAAGCGGGGACTCCTTAAGAGAGCTTGGATAGAAACAAGGGCGCACCTTGAATCTACCGCCAAAGAGCCCCGTGCAGGGAATCCATTTCTCTGGCTCGTGTACGCTTACCCTTGGCGTGAACTCCTGCATACAGAAGCAACGAGTCGATATCTGCAGAAATACTGTCATGGAAGTACGTGGCTAGGTTTGGATCGATGTCGCCGTAAAAATCGCAACCATCCGCAATGTCGCGTTCGGCGCCACCGGAGATCTTGATTTTCATCGGAGACGATCCGCAAGCCGCTTTTTGACGTCAGCCCAATCAGAGAGTTCGTCTTCTCCGCACTCAATCGCCGCCACGCGTTCGGCAACAACGCTTCGATGCCATTCCGGTGGCGCAGTAGCGGGATCTTCGGTCGTTAGGCGTTTCCAAAGTAGTTCCATTGCGACAATCTGCTCATCGCGAGAAAGCCCGCCGATTAGTGTTTCAAGTGACATAGTTACCTCCGGAAACATTTTAGCATCGCGTTGTTCTTAGAGCAATTGCTTGGCGTACCATCGGTGCTCTGCTGGGTGACAACTTTGGCTCTGTCGGTTTCCATCAAGCGACTTCATGTTGCCGGGCACCCTCCCCACACCACCTAGCATCTCACCCCTCCACCATCACCTTCGCCACGCCGTCTGCCTTGGCGAAATCATCCTCGGTGACCAGCAGGTAACTCTGCTGTGCAATACGTGGTGAGTTACCAAGCCAGGAGCAAACCACGTGCAGCGGGAACTCGCGTTGCAGTTCCGTCTGTCTGCTGGCCCTCATCGAATGGAACAATCGTGGCCAACCCGAGACGCCGGGGTCCAAAGTAGCAGGCGCACTCCGCTGTGCCGTCAGCCAGGTATCGATGTGCAACTGATTCAATCTTCTGAACGGCACATGGAATGTGCCTACTACCTTATGCTGCCGCTCGATACTGGGGAGCAGCGACCACGTATTCGCTTTTGTCGCCAAAGATCTCAAACGCTTCGTCAAGGATCGGTCGAAGCTCAGGGAAGATCGGGCAGCTACGGATGCCACGGCTTTCGTGATGCTCAACCGCTGATGGACGCTACCCACAATAATTCCTGTAGAGCCCGTGTTCCTACGACCGCAAGTCGGCATCTTGGCTGTTACATGTTCGTCACTTTCACATCAGGATTGGGACAGTATTGCTAAGCGCGAGTAGAATTACAACGAGATCGTGTTTCGTGAGGATTTTTCGATTGATGAACAAAATGGATACAAACCAACGGCCTGCTTCGATCACTGTAATCGCTGCCCTTCTTTTTCTTTTTGGGGCCGGAGCGTTGCTCCTGGGGTTGATCCTCATCCTCTCTCTCAAAGACATGGACACAGACCTGCCCTACCTTGTGATGATCTTATTTGGAGCCTTGGTCAACCTCATCTGTGGGATTGGTATTCTTTGCGGAAAGAATTGGGGGAGAATCGCTTTCCTATGTTTGCAGCCAGTGGTTTTTCTGTTTCACTTGTATTATCAAGTCCGCGAGATCCTAAACCCGGCATTCGATCCCGAATCTCATTTCTACAACAATTTGCTCTCTATTGTTTTCGAAAGCCTAAGGCCGATTGCTTTCTACGCAGCATGCGTCTACTTTCTGTATAGACCTAATACCAACCCATTTTTCCAGAGATCATCCCAACGCAACTTGGAGCCGAGTATTTCCTCGCCGACCAAACGGCAAGCATTCTCGTACACCGAAGCACTATTTAAGGTTTCTACGTTCCGGGGCCGCGCAAGCATCGCGGAGTTCTGGCTCTTCTACTGCATCAACTTGATCCTATTTGAAATTCCTTTTCTTGCCTTCGTGGTGTGGTACTCCCAAGTTTTGTCTCGTCGTGGTCAAGATTCGCCGGATTTCGGTCCACTTCCATTTCTGTTTGTTCTTCCAATCCCGTTCCTGATGCTCTCCTGTGCTGTCCGCAGACTGCACGATTCAGGAAAATCCGGTTGGTGGCTACTGCTCGGCTTGATTCCTGGTATCGGTACAATAATTGTGCTCGTGCTTTTGCTACTGCCTGGGGAGATTCGAGAGAATCGCTATGGCCCGGCGGTGGGAGACAAGGGGTTGGGGTGTGAAGAGCAGGCTTAAGGTGTAAGGTGTAAGGGAACAGCCTTAAAGTCCCGTACCGCTACACGTACCCTGCGGAGAATTCGAAATCGAAGGTGGTTTCGACTGTTTTGGTAGACTAAAAGATTCGCACAACAAGTTTTAATAGCCCGATGCTAATAACAGCCAAACGGTTGAGGACAACCGTTTTACATTGAGTAAGACGCCGACCGACGGTCGGAAAAAACGGTTGAGGACAACCGTTTTACAATGCTTACCAAACGATGCATTGGGCGTCGAAGATGGGGCCTTCGATGCACGTTCTGCGATAGTCCCAACTCCCATCGCCTTGGTCAATTTTTGCCACACACGTAAAACAAATACCAATGCCACAGGCCATCGGAGTTTCGAGCGAGACCTCGCAAGCAACCTGATATTGCCCCGCAAGCTTCGAAACCGCTTGCATCATCGGTTCAGGCCCACAGCATGCAATCCGCACTGACCCTTGGGCTTGGCGCAAGAGATTCTCAAGCACCTCGGTAACCCGCCCTTGGTGTCCTAGCGAACCGTCCTCAGTAGCGATCGCTAACTCCACTCCCCGAGACTTAAACGCCTCCAACCCTGCCAGATACTCTCGCGTTCTTGCTCCATAGCATAGAGTCGCTCGGGTAGCGTATCGCTCGGGAGTCTTGGCGGCCCCAAAGGCGGCTTGCCCAAGCGCGTCGGTGGCTACAGTGAGCATCGGTGTGATGCCTACTCCCCCTGCGACCATGATCAAATGATCCACTGGCTCTGTGCTAAAAGCATTCCCCAGCGGTCCCCAAACTTCAATCGATTGCCCGGTGTGCATCTTTGATAAGGCCTGGGTGAATTTGCCTTTGACGACATAAGCCACCGAGATCGCTTCAGGATTTCCCTCCGCATCGCTATGGCGATCGAACATCGCAAGGGCTCTTCCGATGAGCGGATCATTGCAACCGGCGATTCGAATCATGAAAAACTGACCTGGACGTGTGCACTTGGCAAGCTCGCAGGAGCGGAATGTCAATTGCCAGGTGTCTTTTGCAATCAGCTTGTGCGCAAGTATTTCAGTGCGTTCGAAGTGAAAGGTTCGCAGGAGTGAATTCTTATCGGTCATTGGTCTTGCTGTTTCGTCATGAAATATGTTGGCTAGGTGAACACAGGATGCGCTAGTTCTCGGGGTTTATAAAAATGCACTCATCGATGAACTCCATCGTCTGGTAAAAACTCTGTGCTCTTTGTGCCTTTGTGTTTCAAAAAGATTCCTGAGGAAGCGTTTTCCAATCAGACTTTTCGCAGCAGTGAGGATCTAGGGGGTTACAATCACTTTCATTGCACCTTTTTCGCCGGCATAGAGGCGATCGAACCACTGTGGGGTGTTTTCAAGATCGGTTGTCGCGGTGATAAGCGGGGCGACTTGGATCGCACCCGATGCAAGCAACTCGATGCACTGAGGTATTTCGCCATTGGAAGCGCAAGACCCATAGACCGATAGCTCGCGCGTGACGACCGTTTGCAAAGGGAGTTCGACGCTTGGAGTGAGGTTCCCGACAAGCGTCACTGCGCCGCCTCGTCGGACGACTTGGAAGCAGGTGCTGACCGGTTTGTTGGCTCCGACGACTTCCATAGCCGCATCGGCTCCACGGCCTTCGGTCCACTTAAGCACCAAGCTTACAGGGTCTTCGGTCTTGGCATTGATGGTGTGCGTCGCACCGAGTTTCTTTGCCAAGTGGAGTTTTTCGTCTTCGAGATCGACGGCGATGATTTTTGCAAAGCCCGCGATTTTAAGTGTCTGAATACAAAGCAGTCCGATCATGCCAGAGCCGACGACGACGACCGAGCCACCGATGCTTCGGGGTGTTCGGTTTGCAGCGTGAACGGCGATCGAGACGGCTTCGATCATCGCTGCATGTTCGAAAGGCAGGGCGTCTGGGATATGATAAGCGATGTTTTGGGGGACGGTGACGAATTCGGCGAAGGCACCTTGGCGTCGGAATTCGTTGCAAGAGACGCCGAGGACTTGGCGATTCTCGCACAGGTTGATCGAGCCTTTGCGGCAGTAGTGGCATTTGCCACACGAGACTGTCGAATCGAAAGTCACACGGTCGCCTATTTTGAAGCCTTGGACGTCAGCACCGATGTCTTGGACAATCCCGGCGGCTTCGTGACCCATGACCAATGGGGGGATGCGTCGACCGGAGCTACCATCAAAGCCGTGGATATCGCTTCCACAGATCCCGCATGCTTTGACCTTCACCAACAGATCCGTCGGACCGCAGGCAGGGACTGGCATTTCGACGACTTGGAGTTTTTTGACTTCCGAGAGCAACAGAGCCTTCACGATTTCAATCCTTTTTGTTGGATAAGTCCCCTTTTGGGGGCTTTGGAGCGATGGTTTTTGGGTGCATTGGACTATAAAAAGTTGGACATCTCGGCTAGTCTTTTGGATCAAGGAGTCGCGAGTTTTCCAAACCTTGGGACGCGGCCCGCGACATTGTAATCAATCGGTGGAAGGAAACCATGCAAGTCCTGCATATCAATCGCGTACAAGGCCGGTTGGTCCGAGCAACTCTTCTGGGTGCTTTGGCCATGTTTGTTGTTCCATTTGCATCGCAAGTAGTCAGAGCTCAAGATGCACCGAAAGTCATTGTGCCATCTCCGGTGGTACCCTCTCAGGGAGATACAGGTTTGAAAGATCCAAAAAGCTACGCTATCGGTTTCCAGATCGGAAAAGACATTTCCTCCAGTGGTTTGAGCGCCGAGGATTTGGAACTCAAGGAGCTCTTGGAAGGCTTTACCGATGGTTTGACAGGCAAGAGCAAGCTCAATGATCAGCAAATGCAGCAGGCAATGGCGTCGCTCCAAGAGCAGATGAAAGCCAAGATGATTCAAAAGAGTCGCAAGAACCTTGAGCGCGCCAATGACTTCCTAAAAACCAACAAAGACAAAGAAGGAGTGCAGACGACCAAATCCGGTCTGCAGTACCAGGCCATCAAGTCCGGCAGTGGCAAAACCCCAGCTCTAACAAGTACCGTGAAGGTTCACTACGAAGGAAAGTTGCTCGACGGCAAGGTCTTCGATAGTTCGATTGCCCGTGGCGAACCGATCGAGTTTCCAGTCAATGGAGTCATTCCAGGTTGGACCGAAGCCCTTCAACGGATGAAGGTTGGGGACAAGTGGAAGCTCTTCATTCCACCGGGATTGGCTTACGGTGAGCGAGGTGCTGGCAGCGACATCGGTCCAAATGAACTGCTGGTCTTCGAAGTCGAGCTTCTAGACGTGAAGTGATCCTGGCCGATGAGTCACCTAGCAGAGTCTTTGACTTCACTTGAGCAACTCAAATCCCTTTGCGGGAGCGATCAATCGCATCTCTTAGCGCATTGGCAGTCCTTGTCGCAAACGCAGCGGCAGGGACTTGCGGATCAGATCTCGCAAATCGACTTCGATGGAATACGGCGTGAAATGAGTTCGCGGGAGCGAACTTTAGACTGGAGCAAACTATCTCAAAGTGCCCAGCCCCCTTCGGCCGTTCGGCTTGCTGACACGACTCCTGAGGATCGGTTAAAAGCAATTGCCCAGGGTGAGCTTGCGATTGCATCGGGAAAGGTTGCCATGGTGCTCGTTGCCGGTGGCCAAGGGACTCGATTGGGATTCGATCTCCCTAAAGGGATGTATCCGATCGGTCCAGTTTCGGGTCGGACTCTTTTTCAGATGCATGTCGATTCTTTGCGGGGAGCAATGCGTCGTTTTGGGGTATCGATCCCTTTGTTAGTGATGACAGGTCCGTCGACCCATGAACCGACGGTTCGTTATTTTCAGGAGAATGCGAATCTTGGACTCAAGCCCCAAGAACTGATCCTCTTCCAGCAAGGAACCATGCCAGCGATCGATGCAACGACTGGAAGAATCCTCATGGAATCGACTTCGAGCATCGCACTGAGTCCCGATGGACACGGGGGGATCGTACGGGCATTGGCCAAGACCGGTTGGCTTGATCGGGCGCAAGACCAGGGGATCGAGCATTTGTTTTACGCCCAGGTCGATAACCCTTTGGTGCGAGCATGCGATCCTTTGCTCATTGGTCTCCATAGGCTCGGCCAAAGTCAAGCGACAACGCAGGTTGTCGAAAAACGCTTTGCAACAGAGAAGGTTGGCAACGTCGTCAAACTCGATGGCAAGACGCAGATCATCGAGTACAGCGATCTTCCCGTGGAGGTTGCCAAGCAAACCAACCCGGACGGTTCGCTTAGGCTTTGGGCCGGTAACATCGCAGTGCATGTTTTTGACATCGAATTTCTTAAGCGAAGTTGCCAGAGTCGTGATGCGTTGCCGTTTCACCGGGCGCACAAAGCAGTCCCTTTTGTCGATGAGCAAGGCAAAGAGTGCATTCCTTCGGGTCCAAATGCGATCAAACTAGAACGGTTTGTTTTTGATTTATTGCCTGCTGCCGATCGGGCTTTGGTGGTCGAAGCCCGGGCTTGCGAGGCTTTTGCACCGGTGAAGAATGCGAATGGCTCGCCGACGGATTCCCCAGAAACCTGTAAAGCCGCTTTGGTGGACTTGCACCGCCGTTGGCTGACCGATGCAGGCGTGAAACTCGACGATGGTTGTTTGGTGGAGATTCATCCGAATTGGGCTTGGGATGAGCACGAAGTTCGAACTCGATTGGACAAGCCGGCACAGATACATTCGGACACTTATTTTACCTAAGGATTGGAAGACTGTTCGATGACTTTGCATGCAGTGATCATGGCTGGGGGGTCTGGTACGAGGTTTTGGCCGGCTAGCAGGCAAGAAGTTCCTAAGCAACTCCTGCGTATGGGTAGCCCCCGGTCGATGCTTCAAACCACTTTTGATCGGCTAAACGGTTTGGTTTCCAGTCAGCATGTGCTCGTGGCCACCAATTCCCAATTGGTCGATGCGGTTGTTTCGCAGCTTCCGGATTTGCCTATCGAGCACATCATTGGTGAGCCATTGAAAAGGGACACCGCCCCGTGCATTGGGGTGGCTGCATCGCTTGTGCAGGCGGCAGACAAAAATGGGATGATGATCGTCATGCCCTCGGATCACGTGATCGAACCCAGGAGCGAGTTCCATCGTGCGATCCAAGCTGGGGTGCGGCTAATTGACCAAGACCCCGAGCGGATAGTCACCTTTGGTATCCGACCGACCTATCCGGCTGAGAGCTTTGGGTACATCGAAAGAGGGGGTGCTTTGGAGGGCCTCGGTGGAGTGGCTGCATTTGAGGTTCAGAGGTTCCGGGAGAAGCCTAAGAAGGAGTTAGCTCAGGAGTTTTTCGATGCGGGAACATTCTACTGGAACAGTGGCATTTTTCTTTGGTCCGCCAAGACGGTTTTAAATGCCCTTAAGACTTACGAACCGGAGATGTTTGTGCATATTGAAAAGATATCGCAGGCCATTGGCACCCCGCATTTCCAAAAGGTTTTTGTAGAAGAATTCGAGGCAATTCGCGGCAAATCTATCGATTACGCGATCATGGAGCGGCATCCTAAGGTGGCCGTGATCGAGGCTCCTTTCCAGTGGGATGATGTAGGGAGTTGGCAGGCAATGTCTAGGTTGATCAAGCCCGATGGCCATGGAAATGCTGTGGAAGGGCCGTTTTTGGGGATCGACTCGAAGAACATGATCGTTCGAAGCGAACCGGATCACTTGGTGGTAACTATCGGCATGCAGGATGTGATCGTTGTGCATACCAAGGATGCAACTTTGGTGGCTCCCAAGCAGGAGGAGGAGCGGGTTCGAGAGGTCGTCAAGCAACTCCAAGAACTCGGGCTTCGTGAGTATTTGTAGGAGAGTTATGCCCCTTGATGGTTGATCCTTGTTGACGATGACCTATATTTATAAAAGGTTTCAATCGTCTGAGTTTTACCAATCCGGCGATCGTTCTTTGGTCGATCTGTTTGTGGTATGTGGCAGTGTGGGACTTGGTCAAACATTCCCCGGACGTGTCAGGAGATGGGAGTGGCAGATATCAATTTAGCCGGGATCGCATCCCACGAAATCCTCGATCGCCTTCCCGAAGGCGTCGCGGTGCTTTCGCCAACGCAAACGATCGTCTGGGCCAATGAGTGTTTCAACCGTTGGTTCGGTGGCGTCGATCGAGCCGGTGAAGACTTCTACAGCGCCCTTGGCCAACCAGAACTCCAGGGCAATTCCATTTGCCCACTTGCAGCTTGCCTAAAGAAGAACGATACGTTTTCCGCGATTCTCAAGCGGGAACCTAACGAGACCTCAGCCAAGCCGTCGTATTATCAATTGCAGGCGATTGCAGTGTCGGAGCCTTCCGAACATCGAATCGTCGTAACTGTTAGGGATATTACAGGCGAAGTTCTCCAGGAGCAAAAGCTTGCGGCGATCCATCAAGCGGGAGCCAAGCTTACGGATCTAAAGCCTGACGAGATTTTCGCTATGGATGTCGAGCAACGTATTGATTTGCTCAAAGAGAACATCCGTCATTACACGGAGGATCTGCTCAACATCGAGGTCATCGAGATTCGACTCTTAGAACAGTCCACCGGGAATCTCATTCCATTGCTTTCGGTGGGTATCGATCAAGCCGCTGCAGACAGACGGCTCATGGCGAGTCCTTCCGGCAACGGGGTGACCGGTTGGGTGGCAGCCAATGCGGTTAGCTATCTATGCAAAGATACTTCGACCGACCCAATGTATTTAGAAGCATTTAAAGGTGCTCGAAGCTCCCTAACAGTGCCGATTCTATTGCATGAGGCGGTGATCGGGACGATCAACGTCGAGAGTCCAAAACTCGCCGCTTTCTCCCTGAGCGATCAGCAGTTCTTAGAGATTTTCGCACGCGATGTGGCCGTCTCGCTCAATACACTAGAACTTCTGGTGGCCCAGCGAACCAATGCAGCCCAGCAAAGTTGCGACGCAATTCACGCAGCCGTTTCGCTTCCCTTGGATGATCTTCTGCTCGATGCGGTGTTCCTGATGGAAAAATACATCGGTCATGATCCCGAGAGCGTTGCCCGGCTCCGAAGCGTCCTGAGCAAAGCAAGAAGTATCAAGAAATCGATCCAGAGTATTGGTCAATCCTTGGTATCCCACGATGCCTCATCCAATCAGGAACTCAGCGAACATTACGCCAAGCTCGAAGGTCGCCGAATACTCGTTGTCGATTTCGACGAGAGCGTCCGAAATGATGCTCACGCTCTGCTCGAACGTTACGGTTGCGTTGTCGAGACGGCACAAAGTGGGGATCAAGCCGTCGCGATGGTTCGTAGTTCCGAAGAGAAGTACGATGTGATCATCACCGATATCAAACTACCGGACTACTCGGGCTATCAACTGATGCTCAGACTCCAGAAGATCCTTGACTATGTTCCGATCGCTTTGATGACAGGATTTGGCTACGATCCAGGCCACTCGATTGTCAAAGCTCGCCAAGCCGGCTTGCACAAAAAGGCGATCCTGTACAAACCCTTTCATTTAGATCAACTCCTTGGTGTCACAGAACTTCTGATCGAGGAAAAGCCTGTTCCGATCTCTCCTCCGCTGGATCAATCCTAACGAAAGGTCGAGTCATTTGTTTTGGGGGTTTCCTCTGCGACTGTTGCTGCTGACGTTTCTGGTCTTTGGACATATCGGGTTTTGGATATCGTTGTTTAACCGGATCAATGCTACGGGATTGCATCGCCGGCATATCAAGGCGATTGAAAAGGGAATCGTGCTGGTTTGTCTAATGCTCCCTTTAGTGCTGCTGGCAATCGACTATAGAGTCGATCCAGAATCTTCCAAACTGCATCGGTGGCTCGATTACATCTTGGGCAAATCGGCGTTTCCCAAGGTTTCCGCATGGAGCGTTGCTTATGGGCTATTTGCGATTTTTTACGGTCTCCTGGGAGGTATCGCTTGGCTCGTTCATCGTCCTCAGTTCCACACCGCGCGCGACCGACAGGCCATTTTGCAGACCCATATCGAGAAGCGTCTCGATCGCAATAATCCCGATTGGCAATTAGGTCGCAAGGCACAAAAGAGCCTGCGAATTCCTGGAAATGAATTGATGCATTTGGAGGCCAACACCAAAGCACTTTGGCTCGATAGGATCCCCGAGAGCTTCGTCGGCATGAGGATCGCGCATCTTTCGGATATCCACCTGACAGGCCAGTTGCCGGAGGAATTCTATCGCCATGCAATCCAGTGGCTCGAATCGCAAGACGTTGACCTAGTTTGCCTCACGGGGGATATCATCGACAAGTCGATTGCCTTGCCGAGTCTGCCTGTGATTTTTGGAAACTTAAACCCTGGTATTCCAAAAGTGTTCGTTCTGGGAAACCATGATCGAGCCTGCGGCTTGGATCAGACCGTCCGAGAGGTCATGTCAGGCCTGGGCTGGATCGATGTCGGTCGAGAGGATCGACGTTTGCAAACCGCACGAGGCAGCCTTGCGATCCTAGGCAATGAGCGTCCCTGGTTTCATCGGGAACTCAGTCCTGGTTTTTCTCCCGAGGAACCCATGACTCAGGAGTTTCGATTGGGTATTTCGCACTCCCCCGATCAATTGCCTTGGGCAAAACGACTTGGGGTCTCTTTGCTTCTTTGCGGACACACCCACGGAGGTCAGATTCGATTTCCTTGGATCGGGCCGATCATCGCGCCGAGCAAGTATGGTAGCCGTTTTGCTTCAGGTGTATTTTACCAATCCCCGACACTCATGCACGTGAGTCGGGGGATGTCCGGGGTACACCCGATTCGACTAAGGTGTTTGCCCGAAGTCTCGGTTCTTGAATTGCGAAAACGACCTTAGGCACTTTTCGAACGAGGCTCTGAGCGTTAGACTCTTTCGATCTCGATATGCTGGGCATTTTATGAAAGAGTCTGATCCGCCAGAAGAAGCATTGAGCGTCGAAGAGAAGTCCGAGTTGTGTCAACAACGGATCGGCTATCGATTTTCCAATGCCAGCCTTGTCGTTTCCGCGTTGACCCACGCGAGCGTTGCAACGAGCCGTAGCCATTCGAACGAACGAATGGAATTCCTAGGTGACGCTATCTTGGGAATGGTCGTTTGTGAGGAGATTTTTCGATCTTACCCAGATTACCTTGAGGGTGATTTGACCAAGATCAAATCGGTGGTGGTTTCCCGACGTGTTTGTGCGAAAGTATCCAAAGCCCTAGGGCTCGAAGAATGCTTGATCGTCGGTCGAGGGATGCTCAAGCATGGGATGCCACGCTCGTTGCTTAGCGATGTCTTCGAGGCAATTGTCGCGGCGGTATTTCTCGATGGAGGTCTTGAGGAAGCTCGGAAGTTTATTCTTCGTTATTTGGAGACGGAAATCCGTTCTGCGGCCCAAGGTCATAGTATCGGCAATTACAAGTCGCTTTTGCAGCAGTTGGTTCAAGGGAGTTACAAGGGTTCGCCGGTGTATCGTTTGGTAGGGGAAAGCGGCCCTGACCACAGCAAATATTTCGAGGTCGCCGCAGAGGTCAACGGGAAACGTTTTACTTCGGCTTGGGGGCGAAGCAAAAAGGACGCCGAGCAGCGGGCTGCGGCCAACGCATTGGCTGAGCTTAGGGGCGAAGAGCCACCGTTTCCCAATACGAATTTCCAGCAACCGACCCAAAGACCCCAGGACCATGATTAACGGATTCCTGTCGGCTTAGTTCTGGCTCGCTATTTTCGTGATGGTCGGTTGATCGGCCCTGTGCTTGCTTGGCGAAAGTACTCGACCTCGGAGACATTCTTTAGGGCTGCGGTGAGAACTTCCCAATCCCGGATTCGATCGTGGTCTTGAGATGACAGTCGGTCTTGGACAATCAATCTTGCGATGATCGGTTTGGAATTGCTTGAACGCTTATCTAGCAATCGAAGCTCTATGGGTAAGACTCTTTGGTCGCGGAGAAATGCGTTGAGCTGCATCCTTAACAAGGGTGGCTTGTAGGGAGGGTTCACCGCATGCATTTTCACCGACCAATCGGCAAAGTCTGAGTAATCGATCGCCATTTGCTCGAGGCTCGGAGATTTGGTTTTGAACTTATAAGCCGAGCGTTCGCAAGCCAAAAGGTAGAACCCCTGTTCATCGAGGATAGCTTCAGTAGGACTCGTCCAAGTCGCAAGTTCCTCGGAAGTCATCTGCGAACGAAGATTATTCATTCGATCATCGAGTTGCTGCATGGCGATTTTGCATTTCCGCTGTGCGGACAGATCGGCTAACATCACCGATTGATCCTTGTAATCGACCACAATTAGTCTTCGATGGGTATCGTCCCACTCGACGGTTCGAGTGGCAAGGAACATGGTTTGAGTTGTCTGTAGCGGTGGCTTGGTCTCGTCCGAGTAGATATCGGTATCGATGCGAAACTCTGTAGGTCGCTCAGATTGTGTCTGCCCAAAAGCGATTGAATGGACGCTGACCATAGGGCTAAGCCATATCCCCAGAGTGACGATCATGCCAACGAGCAATCGATTGCGGTAGTCCATGATGATTATTAAATCGAGGCAGTCGCAGCATCCAATGCGTGGTCTTCGCTCGGATCGTATTTATAGAACAGGCGAGATGCTCGGCGGGCGAGCAAAGCCAGATAGTGACCTCTGAAGGCTGGTTCGGTGCATTCGGTCACTGGCTTTCCACTCGATGGGTGAACAAAATTCCTGATGTCTTCTTGCAAGACGCTTTCTTTACCCTCTTTGGGTTCATAAACTCGCACGGAACACTCGCAACTCCCCTGATAGAGCGTCTTGTTTTGTTTCAATTTCAGGTCTTTGATATTGATCACGATGACGCAATCGGCATCGGTTTGATTCCCTATCTCGGCGTAGTTCTTGCGATCGAGCGGTTGGTCTTTGAATGCGCGATCCACGTCGTCTTGGTCGACGAAGACGACTTTTTTGTTCTTCAACTCATGTTTGATGTAACCTTTAAAATTGTCGGCCATCACCAACGCCGAGGGGTCTTCGATGGCGAGTCCATCGACCGTGGTGATCAGAGCCACCTTTTTCTTGGTGATGTCGTATTCGGGTTTAACCCTTGGGTCATGCAAAAGAACAACCAGGGTTCTAAGAAGATTTGTGCAACCGGTAGTCGAACCTAGGGTCAGGCCAAGCATGGCAAGCCACAGGCATGCCATAACCCAATACCCTTGCTTTGAACGAGTTAAACTCATCGTTGAAACACTCCCGAAAATCCTTTTTCGAATTCCCACACGAAATGCCCTCTGGGGATAATTCCAATGCTTATAGCGTTTCGACGAGTCTGATGCCATAGAGTTTTCACCCCTGCATCCTGATGGCATTCTTGGTTTATCTGACTTCTGCATTTTGTGCAGATACCCAACCGAACATCCTAGTAATCCTTGCCGATGACCTGGGCTACAGCGACTTGGGCTGCTACGATCGCTGAGCTTCTGGAACCTGACGGCTATGGTTGCTATTATGTCGGTAAGTGGCATATGCATTCTCAGACCGGACCGATTGATCGCGGATTCCATCAGTTCTACGGTTACACCCGGGATCACTCGCACGATCAATACGATCGCGATTACTACGTTCGACTTCCTCACGGAACTCCCAAAGAGATTAATCCACCTAAGGAGCAGTACTACGCGACGGATGTGTTCAACGAGTATGCGTTGGAGTTCATTCGGCAGGGACAAGCTCGGGGTTCGACGGAGAGTCTCGCAAGGGGATCCATAAGCTACATCAGGAATCACGACCAGTACCGAGAGGCTTAGACGTCCGAGAGGTTTTTCGGTGGCCAAGCTGCTCGCATGGCGTTTAGAACCGCCAGGACATCGATCGCTTCTTGAACGATCGCACCCGAAACAGGGTTCAAATATCCAAAAGCTGAAAGGATCATGGCGACGACACTCAAGGCCATTCCACCCAGAGCGCATTGAAGGGCGATCGATTTCATTCGCCGGCCGATATGCAAGAACTCGTCGACCTTGGTAAGCTTGTTATCCAAAACCACCACGTCGGCGGCTTGTGCCGTCACATCGCTGTTGTTTCCGATCGCAATACCGACACTTGCTGCCATCATCGCCGGTGCATCATTGATTCCGTCCCCGACATAGAGTGTCTTGGCCATCGCCGTTTCCTTGCGAACAATCTCCAACTTCTGCTCAGGACTCTGCTGCGCCAGAACCTCCTTGATTCCAACTTGCTCGGCCAAATACCGCACCTCGGATTCCCGATCCCCCGAAACGATCATGGTTTTGGTGATACGGTGGTTGCCTCCCAGATGGTCGATGAACGCTTTGGAGTCCAGCCGAGGAGCATCGTGCATGCGATAGATGGCCGCATAGCGATCATCGATCGCGATGACACACTCGAGTCCTTCGGAGGACTCGGGCATGTGCTCGAGTCCCGCGATGGTTTGCTGGCCGATCTTCTTGCGACTCGTTACGAGAATCTTCTGGCCTTGAACGCTTCCGGTAAGCCCCATTCCTGGACTTTCGCTCACCGATGCGGCCGGATAAGTCGCAACGCCTTGGGAATTGGCCGCAGAGACGATCGCATGGGCCAACGGATGCTTGGAGTAATGCTCTAAGCTTGCAACCAACGACAAAACTTGATTTGCATCGAATCCAGGCGCAGCGATTTGCTGGGTTAAGGTGGGCTGCCCGTAGGTCAGTGTTCCGGTCTTGTCAAAGATCGCCGTTCGCACCGAAGAGACCTGTTCGAGGGCCACAGGACTCTTGACGATGATGGCTCGTGAGGCACACAAGGAGATGGATCCAAGGATCGCAATAGGGATCGCTAAGAGCAGGGGGCAAGGGGTCGCGACAACCAGGACTGAGAGAAATCGTGAGGATTCGCCTGAGAGCCACCATGCGATCAGTGCAACGGCCAACGCAATTGGGGTAAACCAGGCTCCGATTTGATCTCCAAGCCGTCGCATCGTCGGACGGCTTTGTTCGGACTCCTGCATGACTGCCATGATCCTTGCATAGCGAGAGTCAGCGGCTTTGTGAGTGGTTTCTATCACCAACACTCCATCTCCGTTGACCGCTCCGGAGATCACCACGGAACCGCTGGTCTTGGTGATCAAAAAAGGTTCGCCGGTTAAGTACGACTCGTCCATGACGCTATGGCCTTCGATCACCCGACCATCGACCGGTGCGACTTCATGGGGATAAATCACAACAACATCCCCAACGACAATCTGTTCCAGGGGGACTGTCTGAATCTCAGCAGCCGCTTCGGTCCCTCGGCGATGAGCCATTGTCGGCAAACGCTTTGCCAGTGCCGAAAGAACACTCGTAGCATGGGACATCGCATAGGTCTCGAGGGCTTCGCCTCCGGAGAGCATCAGGACGATGATCGCTCCGGCCAAATATTCGCCCAGCAATATCGAAACAATGATCGAAATGCCCCCGAGCAAATCCGCACCGAATTCCAGCTTGATCACTTTCGCCAGAAGACCCGCGACCAAAGGCAATCCACCAACTCCAAGTGCGATCCAAAGGGGCCATGGATGAGCCGACACGCCTGAGAATCGCAGCGTTAGGTAGATTGCGATGCATACCAACGACAAGATAGCGATGAGGGTCGTTTGCCATCGAAGCCAACTCAGGGAAGATTCGGAGGATTCGGCCATGCTTTTAAGGTGTGTTGAGCAAGAGCTTCATTTCCCGCACTGCTTCTTTCATGCCGACGAGAACAGCCCTGGAAACAATGCTGTGCCCGATATTGAGTTCTCGCATCCCTGGTATCGCTGCGATGGGACGAACATTCTGATAGGTCAATCCGTGCCCTGCATGGAGTTTGAGTCCAAGATCAATGGCTAGTTGGGACGCATGCTCGAGTCTGTGAAGCTGGCTGAGTTGCTCCTGGCCACGGGCTTCGGCATACTGACCCGTGTGGAGTTCAATCGCTTCGACTCCTAGTTCTTTAGCAATATGAACTTGCTGGTCGTCTGGATCAATAAACAGGCTTACCAAGATCCCGGAATCCTTAAGGGCTGCGATGGCATTTCGCAGTTCCTTGCTCCTAGGACGCAAATCCAAACCGCCTTCGGTGGTGACTTCTTGGCGTTTTTCCGGAACAAGCGTCGCTTGCTCGGGCTCGACACTGCAAGCGATTTGAACAATCTCCGAAGCGCACGAGAGTTCAAAGTTCATCTTCGTGCGGAGGGTCTCGGCCAGGATCCGCACGTCGCGATCTTGGATGTGGCGACGATCCTCTCGAAGATGGATTGTGATTCCGTCGGCCCCGCCGAGTTCGGCCAAGACGGCAGCGGCAACCGGATCGGGTTCGACCGTCCGACGCGCCTGACGTACTGTTGCAACGTGATCGATATTGACGCCCAGTTCAACCATGCTCAAGCCGTTTGCTGTAAGGACTGGAAAAAAACTCAGTCTCGATAGTTTAGCTACAGCTAGGCTAAGCAGAAGGGGAAACGACTCGCCCCGCAAGTGCGGGCAAGGGCCACTTGCGAAGGCTTGCGGAGCGAGCCTTCTCCGAGGATGTGCGATCCACCGTAACGACCGGTGACCGTGAAAACTGGGCCTAACCTGATGGGAAGGTCTGTCGGTTTATCCAGGCTTGCTGGGGTTCGACGCCACTAAGATCACGGGACTTCCTTGTTTCGGACGATCGAGAACTCGGTTGAGTCTCGACAAACTTACAGAACGCAACAACCGTGCCAAACTCAAAAAAGCTTTGCAAAGTTTCATTTTGAAGCGTCTAGGTAAACTGGGAGACCCGTTGAGATTGAAAAACCAGCTTTTCATCACAGCTTTTTGTAAAAACTTCCGTTTGGCTTAGGAATTTTTTACAAAGCGACCTCGATGATTTCTATCCGAAAATGCCTATTCAAATTGGGATCGAGAATCATACTAGGTGACCCGGAGTCGTGCTTTCTTTGACTGCTGAAGCCATCAAGTAAAAAAACTGCCTTAAGATCCCTCATCCCATCTGTTTTTCCAAATGAATTCCCGAACCAATCCTCTTCGTATTTGCTGTATCGGTGCCGGTTATGTCGGTGGTCCCACGATGGCAATGATCGCCAAACAGTGCCCGGATATCCACGTGACTGTTGTCGATTTGAACCAATCGAGAATCGATCAATGGAATTCGGATGTTCTTCCAGTCTATGAGCCGGGACTCAAGGAAGTCGTCGAGGAAGCTCGCGGTCGGAACTTGACGTTTTCGACCGATGTCGAAGATGGCATACGTCGCTCGGACATGATCTTCATCTCGGTTAATACGCCGACGAAAACCCATGGGGTCGGTGCCGGACGGGCGGCTAATTTAGAATTCGTCGAGAAATGTGCTCGTAAGATCGCGGAGTGCTCTCAGGGGCACAAGATCGTTGTCGAGAAATCAACACTACCGGTTCGGACCGCCGAAGCGGTCAAGCGAATTCTAAAAAGCTCCTCCAACGGCGCAACTTTTGACGTTCTGAGCAACCCAGAGTTTTTGGCCGAGGGAACTGCCGTTTCGGATCTACTTGCTCCAGATCGAGTTTTGATTGGGGGAGAATCCTCGGAAGCGATCGAGCAGTTGGCTCAGGTCTATCAGCGTTGGATCCCTCGTCAAAAGATTCTAACGACGAATCTCTGGAGCAGCGAACTTTCGAAACTCACTGCCAATGCGTTCCTTGCCCAAAGGGTTTCCTCGATCAACGCTATTTCGGCATTGTGTGAAGCCACCGGTGCGGATGTCGACGAAGTGGCTAGAGCGATCGGCACCGATTCACGAATCGGGCCTAAATTTCTCAAAGCATCCGTCGGTTTCGGCGGCTCTTGCTTCCAGAAAGACATTCTCAATCTTGTCTATTTGTGCGAACATTTTGGTTTATCGGAGGTAGCCAAATATTGGGAACAAGTTGTCTTGATGAACGACTATCAGAAGAAACGATTTTCAACCCGAATCATCCGCACGATGTTCCATACCGTATCGGACAAGCAGATTGCGATATGGGGATTTGCTTTCAAGAAGGATACCAACGACACAAGGGAATCTGCGGCGATCTATATCTGCCGTGATCTGCTCGAAGAAGGAGCTCGCTTGGTGATCTATGATCCACGAGTTTCCGAAAAGCAAGTCCGAGATAACCTACACTATGTTTTCCAAGACCAGTCCTTAGAGGTCTCAGCGCGGCACAAGCGACTCATCGAGACGAACGTTTCGGTCGCTTCGGACGCTTATCAAGCCGCCCACAATGCGCATGCGATCGCGGTCATGACCGAATGGGATGAGTTTAAACAACTCGAAATGAACCGAGTCTTCGAAAACATGTACCGACCAGCCTTTATCTTCGACGGGCGGAATATTCTCGATGAAACGGCTCTTGCGAAAATCGGATTTGAAGTGCATGGAATCGGTCGATCAAGCAAATTCAAAATCTGATCGTTGTGCTTATGTTCAGCAGGTAATCAGGAATCGAAACGATGCTTCAATGGGATCTGATCTCTCGAAACCGTTCTTCGGAGTTGAATTGCGATAAGCCCAGTGACGAGCTAATTCACCAGGTTGATACAGATAGCGGCCCCCTTCGATTTGACTGGTCTAGTTGGAATTCCGGCAAATCGCTCGGCATGAAGTGCTTGACGATCGATACCGGCTCTATGCGTACGGTATTGCTCCCTAATAGAGGGATGGGCATCTGGAAGACGTGGGTTCAGGGGATCGAATTCGGCTGGCAAAGCCCTGTCGCCGGCCCAGTACACCCAGCACTCGTTCCTGTCGGTGATCCTTCTGGGATCGGATGGCTAGAAGGATTCGACGAACTGCTCGTGCGGTGTGGCCTACTGAGCAATGGCGCACCGGATTTTGATTCTAGCGGCAAAGTGATTCATCCGGTTCACGGTCGTATTGCCAATCTACCGGTAAGCGAATTGAAGATCCAAGCCGATCCGCAGAATGGGACTCTCGATGTGATCGGTACGGTCATCGAATCTCGGTTCTTGATATACACACTTGCACTCGAATCACGAATCCGTTTCCGCTCCGGATCGTCGGTGATCGAAATCCAAGACACCGTCAGGAACCTTCGAAGCACTCCTGGATCGATGCAATTGCTTTACCATATCAACCTCGGACAAGGTCTTCTGGATTCCGGCTCTAAGATCATCGCACCCTTAAAGCGTTTAGCTCCTAGAGACTCCTGCGCGGCACAAGGCGTAGATACATGGAATGTTTGCCTGGGTCCTACAAGCGGCTACACCGAAGAGGTTTATTACGCGGAACCTCTAGTCGATCATGACCGATGGACCGAAGCGATGCTGTGCAATAGGGACGAAACGCTAGGTTATTCAGTCCACTTCGATCAATCCACACTGCCGGTCGTCAACTTCTGGAAAAACACCGCAGCTCTCGAAGACGGATACGTGCTTGGAATCGAACCAGCCACAGGTTTTCCAAACACCAATACATTCGAAAAACATCACGGCAGAGTCGTGCATCTCCAGGGGGGAGAGTCGATCGATTTTTGTTTGAAGCTTCAGCCGCATGTAGGCAAGCAAGATGTGCTAGCTGCCAAAAAGCGGATCGAAGCATTGCAAAGTCTGCCCTGTAGCGTCGAGCGACAACCTGCGACCGGCTGGTCACCGCAAGGCTCTTGATCATGCCCTCGAAAACCCCGAATACGGGTATCAGAGCAGGGTGGATTTTTGGAATCGCTTTTGCGATCCGACTCGGAATTTCGCTAGTAAATATCAGCAGTCTCGATGCCGACACCGATGCTTATCGTCGTTTGTCTCAAACCATCTACCATGCCGGCACCTTTGGGTTGATCGATCCTCAAGGCATCCCGATTGCTAGTGCCTACCGCCCCCCGCTTTATCCTTGGCTTCTGAGTTGCTTTGGTGGATTGGAGTCCGATCAGATTTCCATCGCAATATTGCATGCACTTTTAGGTGGCTTGTCCGTCGCAATGACCTTCGATATCGCAAAGCGACTCGGCATGGCTCAAGGCCTGAGTCTTGCTGCTTCAACCCTGGTATTGATCGACCCGATTTTGATTCGCCAATCCACTTTGGTGATGACTGAAACCACTGCGACATTCCTCTCGATTGCAATCTGGTGGCTAACCCTAGTGCTAGGATGGTTCACGCCCCAGTCTCTTGGTCGCTCGTTGGTTCTAGGAACTCTCATTGGAGTGACTCTAGGTATCGCTTGCCTGTGCCGTCCGACAGCGGTTGCTTGGTGCGCTTTTTGGGGAGTGATTGAAGTATTCCGTAGTCCCGTTCGCGCGAGCTGTTTGTTGCTGGGTTGCCTGCTAGTCTTGATACCTTGGTGGAAACGAAACGAATTGCAGTTAGGCCAGGGGGTTTGGACAACAACCCATGGCGGGTACACCTTGCTCTTGGCAAATAACCCGATTCTCTATGAGCATTGGAAGTCAAGCTTATCTCGCGAGTGGCAAGAAGATCAATTCCACGCGTGGTGGCGATCCAAGCAACTCAAAAGATTCGATCAGGACTCGAAAGATGAGATTGCAATCGATGCATTTGCGAATCAGTTAGCTTGGGAGTCGATTCGCAAGAGCCCTGCGATGTTCGCCAAAGCCTGTCTGATCCGTGAAGGCTGGCTCTGGGCTTGGTGGCCGTCGAAACGCCAAGCTGACTCGAGAGTCTCCTTGGTTCTAGGTTTCTACTATGCAGCAGTCAGTATCGCAACCCTAAGAGGGCTCTACAGCCTTTTGCGAAGCAATGCTAAACATCGAATCCTGTGGATCCCGGCTCTAACTTTAGCACTAAGCCTCTGCTGCGTGCACGCGGTTTATTGGAGCAACATGCGAATGCGTGCACCGGCAATACCCCTGGTCAGCTTGCTTGCAGTGATAGGCTGCAGCGCGTTTTCCAAACAGCCCTACTTGGATGCCCGGATGCAATAGAGGCTCGTTCGAGTGCGGACGATCAGATCATTTCCGACAATCGCCGGAGAGGAAAGGCAACCAGCATCGAGGGTATTTTCAGCAAGCACTTGGCCTTGGGCATCGATCACATGGCCTTTTCCTTGTTCATCGAAGCAATAGATTCGATTTTTGGCAACGACAGGAGAACTGCTAAAGTCACCCCCGAGACGTTTCTGCCATACGATTTCTCCGTCGTTAGGATTCATGGCCGTGAGCACTCCGCGATCCTCGAGCGAGCAGATATTGCCATTTAAGAATACAGGAGAGGGTTTACAACCGATCGAACGAGTGGCTTGCCACAAGACATGGCTCGTAGTCACGTCGCCATTTCCATCGGGAGATATCGACAAGAGTTTGGCTTTGCTGAATCCTGAACTGATGTACAGATGCTTGCCATCAAACAATGGACGAATGGCGCTAGAGTGTTCGTCGTAACGAACTTTCCAAAGCTCCTGTCCCGTGGCCGGGTCGTAAGCGATGACCGCTTTGGCCGCTGGGCTGATCAATTGGTGTTTGCCGTTGACCTCGATCACATGAGGGGTGCTATAAGCTTTCTTCCAATCTCCATCGTTGGTTCCGTAGTCGATGGAGCGGTCTTGTTTCCAAACCGTTTGTCCGGTGTTCTTGTCGAGAGCGACAAGGTACTGAACATCAAAGCCATCCATGCTGAAGATCAGCAGGTTACCATAGAGAATCGGACTGGCTCCTGCACCACGATAGTGGTTGCAAGGCAGATCGCGGCGTTGCCATAGAATCGAAGCATCGGAGGGATTCAAGGCTGCCGTTCCGTAAGCGCCAAAGGTGACGTAGACTCGATTCGCATCGCATACAGGAGTTGGCGATCCATACGAATTGAATTGATGGTAGTCCTTTTGCGTTTCCTGGTTGGTGAAGATCACCCGATCGATCAGTATCTTGCCTGTGTTGCGATCGATTGCAAGCACCGACATGCTCAGCCCATCGTCGGCGGCGTTGGTCAGCCAGATCTTGTCGCCCCAAACTACCGGCGAGGACCAAGCTTTGCCTTGAATGTCCGTTCTCCAAGCGATATTTTTCGATTCGCTCCACTCGATTGCAGGATCGCAATTTTCGTCCGCAACGCCATTGCCTTTGGGGCCACGGTACTGTGGCCAAAACCCCTTGCCTGCTAGAGCAACCTCTTGGTTGCTCCAAGCCCATTGAAGATCTTTTCCCGCGAGATCGACTTTTTGAGCAAAGACTTGATTTGAAAGAACAATGCAAGCAGCAAAACTCCATGCCGCTGGGGACTTGCGCAAGGAACGACTCATGTTTGGTCTTTGGTCTGGTGTGGATCGAATAGTATCCTGTCGGAGAAGGCATAACGATCCGTATTATAACGGCCAAACCAGAGTCTAATTGCTTGGCTTGAGCTCAATTTGGATCTTTTGTGATCCCTTCTTGACCTTGATCTTGATCTCAGAGGTCTCCGGCAAATAGTACTGCTCGGGAAGCTTAACCCATCGATCAGAGACTTTGGATGCAGCCTTCGTGCTCTGCATAAGGCTCTTTCGAACATCCTCTGGGATATTGTCTCCAGGCAATTTCGCCGGACCCGTTGCAGGCATCGGTTCAAACTCGCGATTATCGACTCCAACCATTACATCACCGACCGGTAAATCGATCTTGAAGGTTCCGTCTCGACCCAGTTCCGCAGAGCCTTCAACAGTCAACTTATTCTTCGCATCAATCGATACGAAACTTAGCATCCCTCCTGGCAGTGGCTTGCTATCGAAGAGAACTTCACCCTCGACAAGCCCCCGCGGACGCTCGCATCCAACCGAGAAAAACAAGAGGGATACTAGCGCAAAGTAATGAAAGCTTTTCATCGAATTGAACTCGACTTTTAAAGAGAATTAGATCAAATCTCGATCCCTACTCTGGCAAAATAGCAACATCTCCGCCGTCTGGTGTCAAGCTCCAGAACCAAATCTGGGAGTCCATCGTGCCTGAGAGCGCGGTGACCGATCCGTCTGCATAAGCCACTTGCATAAGCGAGTGAAGGGATGTTGCTAAGCGTCGGTCGCATCGGCCACCATTGGTCGAGTTTCTTAAGGGGTACGCTGGGCTAACCTGAAACCTAGAGGCAATCCCATAGGTAAAGATCAAACCGTCGCGACCGCGCCCACCGCCAAAGACAGCCGACAGTCGATCGCCGGGATAGCTGTCTACGGGAACACCTGAATTAGGCTGAGAACCTCCTGTGCCTCCGATTCGGAAGATTCCTCGCATCCACCATGTGCCTCCCGGAGCGCCAGCTCCATCGCAACGGGATAGTTTTTCAGCCAGCATGATCGTTTGCGAGGTCCCGTCTTTGATCGTCGAGAACTTAGCCCTACCATCCCAGCAAGTCTCCCATGGGAAACCTGCCGCCCCGCAAACTGTCGTGATGTTGTTTACGCCCCCGAAGACCAAGAAGTTACCTGCATAGGATGAATCGCCTGGTGTCCAATCCAGGCCATTGCCCAAGGTCGCATCACTTGGACATCGAAATGAAGGAATGCTGGTTTGGCGAAGCCATGTTCGGCTATTGGGATTTACCGATCCCCACGTGGGCCAAGTGTATCCTAAATCGATCCATGTATTTGGGGTTTGTTGTCCAACAGCAGCCGCAAGGTCGCATGTCGAGCCCATCGTCCATACCGTATTATTTTCCATGTAAGGAAGCATGTGGTAATACAGTGGGGCATACCAAGCTCCCCCGAAGTTTCCGGATTGTGGAGGAAACCGCTTGAGGGCTGAGTGACAATTATGGAGAGCTAAGATCTGTTGTTTGAAGTTATTCTGGCACTGCATTCGGCGTGCCGCCTCACGCGCCGCTTGCACCGCGGGTAAGAGCAATCCAACCAACACACCGATGATCGCGATGACGACCAAGAGTTCTACCAAGGTGAAACCGCTGTGCAAACGAGGAGACGATCGCCAAGCACCGGATGATCTGCGTTGAATGATCATGAGAGTACCCCTAGACAAAAGATAAGAAGTAATACAAGTGACGATGGGATGAACCGTTGAAAGATTCGATCGTCATGCGGTGGCGTTATTATTTCAGAAAATTTATCTGGATGTTGCGAGACACTTGGTAAAATAAAAGATTCACCCCCAAGAGGGGGGTTTCTGGCGGGCTAGACCCCCTTAGACGCCGCGATCGCTTCTACCACCGTTTTTCTTCCAAGCGGGGTTTTGTCATCGAAGGGACCGTCTGAACCACCCTTTGGCCATGTCTCTGGATCTGCGTACTTTCCGTCGTCTTGATACTGTCTTTGCAGGCGACCAAGCTCGGCTTTGAGTTCCTCAAACAGGACTTGAGTGGCTGGTCTATTAGCAGCTTGTGGATCGTGCAAGAGATTGATTTGCTCATTTGGATCATTCACAAGATCGAACAATTCGTAGGCCTCTTTTCGCCAATAGTAAATCAACTTGTGCGTTGCTGTTCGGACTCCGTAATGGGCGCGCGTATTATGATGACCAGGGTCATGGTAATACCGATAGTAAACGGACTTGCGCCAATCGCTTGGCGTTTGGCCTTGAAGTACCGGCAAGAGCGATCTGCCTTGCATCGACTCGGGAACACCAAGCTTGGCTAAGCCTAAAAAGGTTGGAGCAAGATCGATATTTGCGACCATCGCTTCGGGGGTAGATCCGGCGGGAATTCCAGGCCCTCGCATGATCAAGGGTGACCGCAAGCCCGGTTCGTACATAAAACGCTTGTCGTACATCCCGAGTTCACCCATGTACCAACCGTTGTCCGCCGTATAGATCACAATCGTGTTCTTAGCCAATCCTTTTTTGTCTAAATAATCGAGCATCGCACCGATGCTATCATCGACTCCCTGGACACACGCTAGGTAGTCTTGCATGTAGCGTTGGTACTTCCATCGCACGAGCTCCTTTCCTTCGAGCGTCTTTCCGTCGATTTGAACACTTGAAGGTTTGACTCCGAGCCATTTGTTTCGTTCTTGGCCTTGGAGTTCCTCTGGAGGTGTTAGCTTAAGATCTCGGCGGGTCAAATCCTTAGCGATGGTCTGTTCGTTTTCCGGAAGAGCACTCGGGCGAGTCGAGTAATCATCCCAGAGCGTTGCAGGCTCTGGAAACGTTCGGTTGCGAAAGGCTTCCTTGTTCTTCGTGTCAGGCTCCCACTCGCGGTGAGGAGCTTTGTGATGAAGCATTAGAAAGAAAGGCTTGTCGGTAGGTCGGGTATCTAGGAACTCGATTCCCAACTGCGTTGTGATTTCAGTGCAGTGGCCTTCGATCGTCAGTTTATGTCCTTGGACGAGAAATTGAGGGTTCCAATAAGCCCCCTGTCCAGGCAGAACAATCCAGCGATCAAAACCTGTCGGATCGCTCCCAAGGTGCCACTTGCCGATCATCCCGGTGTGGTATCCGGCTTGCTGCAATCGCTTGGCAACGTGATCTCTTGAACCGTCAAAGCGGTTAAAGACCGGGACACCATTGAGGTGAGAGTATTGCCCGGTCAGGAGCGTGGCGCGGCTAGGGGTACAAATCGAGTTGGTCACAAAGGAGTTGACGAATCGAGCCCCCTCGTTGGCCATACGGTCCAAGTGGGGCGTTGTGTTGACCTTCGATCCATACGCCGAAATTGCTGCCTGAGCATGGTCATCGGAGAAGATAAACAGGATGTTCGGACGATCGTCGGTCACTGCGCAAGCTCGATTTGCACTTAATACGATTGCGAATAAACAAGTTAATGCGCCTAAGTAGGTAAATCCGCAAGCAGTCTTGATATGCATGGTACTAAACATCGTCATTGGCCTATGGGTGTGTCAGTTCGAGCGACCCGGATCTCCCGTCCGCAGAAACTCATGGTTTACCGGAGCGGAGATTCTCTGCCCATCTGAAGAAACCAGAGTGATCTGTCCGGGGCTAAACTCGATGGTTTTGACTACTTGAAATGCTTCTGGAACCCGAACGACCCCTTGAATGTAACGGATCTGAGTAGGATTGTTCTTCGATAGTTCCAAAGCGGTTCTGATTCCCTGCTGGTTGATTGTATTGGGTTCGACCGAGGCTTTGAGTCCATCTGCAAAATAAGCGGTGACGTCTTCGAGTCCCAGGCAATGGTTACGTCCAAGCCAAGGATACCCATGGCGGCCGCGGTTCTCGATCCAAAAGACCGTTGAGTTCAAAACCGATGCATCCTTGAGACTGAACCAGATATAACTTTTGTCCGTGAAGGTCGCAGTCATCCAAGCCGGAGTGCGATTGGTATTCGCCTTGTTTGGGATCCGAGAAAACTCCCGGATAGGTCATCCCGAATCGAATGGGACTCGATGCGAGTCGCACGCTTTGCTCTTGATCGCTCATGGCCAACGTCGCATGATGCCCCAGCGGAACCTTTCCCTCGAACCCTTCGATGGTGTGTTTGGTGTAGACAACGTTTTGGTTGTCGACCAAGTAGATCTCTTTGGTGACCTTGCCCACCCGAGCGGTGGTTTCCATCGTCATTGACAAACGCGAGGTATTACCGATACGCTCGGTCCCCCTACGAATCCAATGACTGCTTGCAACTTCTCCATGCGGCGGATGCTTTTCGTTACCAAGAGCCTCGGAGTTTCCGCCAAAGGGCATGCAAAAGAAATCTCCTCGCAGGGGAACCAAGACCGCTGCGGGCATCTCGGCCTGCTGTTCCTCCTGCCAAGGGCTGATGTGATAAGGCTGAATCGGCTCCGGTGTATCGCGATAAAAGGTCACCGGAGCCATGTGTCCACCTAGGAGCGTGACGGCAAGCTCAACCTGATTGCTTGAGAGCACATAGCTCGGTTGAGCATGGATCGTTTTATCGGCCATGGAGACTCTTTGATCGTTGGAAGAATCCTGAGCATGGACAACGAGGCTTGTCGCTGCGCAAGCAAGTACCAAGAAGGGAATGGTCCGAATACGAAACTTCAAAAATCTCATGGTAGCATTGAACAACAAGTTGAGAGTCCTAGAAGTGTTGCGGAGGAGACTCCGGGGCCAGAGCCGACAGCATAGAAGATGCCTTAGCGAAAGCAACACCCAGGAAATGTTTTTTGGCCGGAAGCCTACGATCTAATCGTCTTGTCCCACACTCAGAGGTCGTGTTTGTTGGGTAAACTCACCGGCAGAGTCCCTTGGGATAAACCAGTCCATGATCCCGGCTGGAACGGCTGGGATTTGACTGCCGAATCGTTCTGAGAGCTCATCGGTTGCGGTAGGTTTTTTAGCGAAAATACGCAAGTTACGAATCGCCGTACGGGTCAAGCACTCGTCCCCTTGCTCGCAATGCGTATCGAGCGAGTGGAACGCAAGTCGCAGGTACTTTTCATTCGTCGATACCGCTGACTCGCCGACTTGCAACACATGGTCTCCTGGAACCAAATCACGCCACGAAAAATGGGGTAGTTGCGATGCCACCTTCGCTATCCTAACAATTCGCTCGGGTATGATGCTTTGGAGAAGATCGAATTGGCGAATAACGAAATAGGTTTTTTGATATTCGCTGATCAGGTAGTCGGTTGTGGCCAAACGCAAAAGGTCGCGATCATTCGAAGGATCGATCAGAATGCGAGTCGGACGATTCGAATCGATACTGAATTTGGTCTCACCGGGAGAAGATAGAATCCCGGCACCATAGGCCCGTACCTCTTGGTCCTGGAGAACCAGGCCGAATTCAACTGTAAACCAATAGATCCTTTCGGCATACAGCAGTAGCTCGTCGCCACGTCGCTCGATCGCTTGTCGACGCGCAGGGTCCTTTGTTAGAGCCAACGCATCGTCTCTTTCTTGATAGATCATATTGCGGGCCACGCCGTGGCTTTGCATCAACTGGGCCACTACCGGAATGGTAAACGTCGATACGTGACCGGCAACGTCGTGACCGATGTCGGGCTCCTGAAGATAGTCTTGTTCGAGTGCTCGCATGAACGTGGTCACCGGAAAGAACCGTCGCGAGTGGCAGGTGAAGAACAACTCGGCAGGGATGATCATGTTGACTGTCGAGAGTTGCCAAAGCGTTTGTTGGTAGATACGAGCGTTGAGCAAGTAGAAATCGGGGATCACTGTTCCGCCGATTTGAAAGAGTTCTTCGCCATGCAAGTACTCGCGGCACGCATAACGATGTTTGGAACGCTGCTGGTCGGCGATCAGACAAGCCCAACTCAAATGCTGTTCAAAGGTGTAAGAGTCGTAGTCCTGCGCGTTGGCGTACCGCCCCAGATCGACCGTCAGATCCGAGAGCGTACCGATCCGAAACGGCTGGCCTGATCGGGCTGCCTGCAGATACTCCCTGGCTTTGTCTGCCGGTATCGGAAATGGGACATTCGCATCGGCTAGGCAGCGCTCGAGTTCATCGAGCCGATCTTGAAAACTCGGGGCCACGACCTTGTCCCAAGCCACCCCATGCCGATGAGCGATGGCTCGATACTTCTCTTGCAAATTTTCAGGTGTAGTATCCATCGGGGCTCTCCTGATGCCGGACAGTTCCTATGTGGTGTGTCTCATTATAGATCGATTCTCCGGTTCGTGCTCCTGCTTGTGCTCCTACTCGCACTCGAAGCCCCTAAATCCCAAGGGTTCTTTTCGAGTACGAGTACGAGTACGAAAAAAGCCAGAAGCGTATCCTCCTAGCCACAATAATTCCTGAAGTACTGCTCGAAAGAAACATCAGGACTCGGGCCGCAACACTTAGCGCAAAACCAGCGAATCCAAATCTGCTAGAATTAGAATGCGGCCGAAGTTTCCTCCCTCCTGAATTTCAAGAGCTTGCTATGCTTAGTATGTATCCCGATGTCCGAAGGCTCGGCAAGAATCGTTTTATTTTATGCATCGAGTTGCTTTGGATCTTTGCAGGTCTTGAGGCTCGTGCAATGGCTCAATTCCCCGCTGAACATTTCGATCGAATCGAGCCTGCCAAAGCGATCGAACTGCCAGGTACCGAAAGACTAACGCTCCAAGGTGATATCGCGTCGGAACTGGTCTCCGGAGTGGATCGCTTTTTGCTCAAACAAATCGATGCCTCGGTGATGCGGCGAATGGCCAATTGGCCTCAGCCTAATTCGCAAAACAATGAGATCCGTCCGGAGGTCTATGAGGAATCGATCCAAGGACTTCGTGCAGAGTACTCCCGACGTATTGGACTGGTTGACTCCCGTACGGATTCAAGCAATTGGATTATTGAAAGTCCCCTTGGAGCAAACAGCTTGGCCGCTGGTTTGCAATCTTTAGCGAGCGACGATAACCTCCGAATTGAACAGGTTCGTTGGCCGGTTCTCGAAGGCTTCGAAGCTCATGGTTTGCTGGTGATTCCCAAGACTGTTCGCTTCGGAGCAGTGCTCATACCCGACGCGTCCCAGTTGCCCGAAAATCTTTGTGGAGTCGGCCGAAACGCAAATACCGATGCGCTTGCAATCGCCCGCTGTGGCGGCTTGGTCGTCATTCCGCAGGGCGCAAGTCGGCATCGTGAGGCAAGGCTTGGTCGGGCAATCATGACCGACCAAGAGTACCTCTACCGATCTGCGTTTATCCTCGGAAGGCACTTGCTGGGTTATCACGTCCACCAAAACATGGCTGCGTTGGATCTGCTCAAGAAGACGATCGGCCAGCGACCGATCATGGTTGCCGGTTGGGGAGAGGGAGGCTGGATCGCACTGGCTACCGGGGCTTGTGACACCCGAGTCGATGTAACGTGTGTTTCAGGGCATTTTGGACCGAGAGAAAAAATTTGGGACGAACCGATCCATCGCAATGTGCATGGACTGCTTAGGCACTTTGGGGACGCTCAGCTTGCAGCAATGATAGCTCCAAGGCACTTGGTGATCGATCCGGTACCAGGTCCGACCCTGAGCATTGCAGGAGAAGGTGGTGCGCCGGGGTCGCTCAGCGGTCCGGAGCCTGCGCAGGCACAAGCCGAGGCGGATCGGGCCAGAGAACTTTTGTCCGCTTGGAAACTTCAAGACAGAATCGTTTCAAGCGAACCATCGGGTACAGCAAACACTCAACCTCAGGGGATCAGCGATTCAGGACTTGCCACAACTATCGGGAAACTTGGGAGCGAATTTGGCTCTGGATCGCTTGCGATCGCAGCCAAACGAGCCTCGATCGCCAACGGCAGTTGGGACCGTTTGGAATCGGGCCAATCCCGACGACTCGCATGGCTAGGACAACTGGATCGCTGGCAGCAAAGAAAGCTGGATTTGATTCAATACGAACGCGATGCCTACTGGAAGAATCTCGATACCTCCTCACCCGAAAAGTTTACTCAGAGCATCGAGCCTTATCGCAAAGAGTTCCGTGAGGAGATTATCGGAAACTGGGAGCTTCCTAAAAAGCCCCTCATGCCACGAACAAGACTGGTGTACGAACGAGAGAAATGGCTGGGTTATGAGGTCGTGCTCGATGTGTTCGATGATGTCATTGCCTATGGAATCCTGCTTGTTCCCAGATCCAACGAACCGATTGCCAACCGGCCTTGTGTGGTCTTTCAGCATGGACTCGAAGGACGCCCCACCGACACGATCGTCAAGGACCACCCGGCTTATCATGACGTCTCGGCAAGACTGGCCGAACAAGGCTATGTGGTTTTTGCTCCACAAAATTTGTATTTGTTCACGGACCGTTTCCGGAGTCTACAGCGTAAAAGCAATCCGCTTGGAAAGACCTTGTTCTCAACGATCGTCGCCCAGCATGAGCAGATCGTGAAGTGGCTTGCCAGTCGCCCTGAGGTCGATCCGAATCGGATCGCGTTTTACGGGCTCTCCTACGGAGGCAAAAGTGCGATGCGAATTCCAGCACTGGTGCCTGAATATTGTCTCTCGATTTGTTCAGCAGACTTCAACGATTGGGTTTGGAAAAACGCGAGCACCTCGGCACCTTATAGTTACGTTTGGACCATGGAGTACGAAATCTTCGAGTTTGATCTTGGGCGCAAGTTCAATTATGCAGAGATGGCAACTTTGATAGCACCTCGTCCGTTCATGGTCGAACGTGGGCATGCCGATGGGGTGGCTCCCGACGAGCGCGTCGGATTGGAGTTTGCCAAAGTGCGAAGGATGTACGCTGCACGTTTGGGGATACCAGATAAGACCACGATCGAGTGGTTCAACGGCCCGCATACGATCCATGGAGTTGGGACTTTTGAGTTTCTCAGTAAGCATCTGAATTATCCCCCAAGGTAATGCGAGTTGTCGATGGATCGACCCGCGATTTCTGCACCCATTTATTTTTGCCCTCTCATTTTTTTGCCCTCTCATTTTTTTGCCCTCCCATTTTTTTGCCCTCCCATTTTTTTGCCCTCCCATTTTTGGCATAAGAGCACGCTACAAAACTCAACCTACGTTAGCGAATGATCTGTCGTTACCAGTAAGCATTCTAAATTGTTATGGCTGAATCGCCCTGAATATCGCTTGCTTTTGGCCATCGTGCCCGGATTGAATTATGCTAGAGGTCAGGCGCTTTGTGCAGTGGATCTGATTATTTGCTAGCAAGTCGAGGCCAATATGATTCGTTTACTTCGGTGCATTGGTTGGTTCATTCTATGCTATGCCTCCCTGCTTGCTTGTCCAAGCCAAGCGCAGATTCGAGCCGTACAGCCTCCGTACAAGATCCCCCATGAGTCGGTGCCCGATGTCTTGCGCAGTTGGATACCGTGGGTTCTTTGGGACGAGAGTTATCAGCAAGCTCCAACGACCTACCGGAATTCCGAGGAACGCATCTACTACTGGCCAAGCCAAGTCGAGATACAAGTCGATGAAGCAAAAGGGAGCTGGCAAGTCAGTGTGGCCGTGTACCGCGAATCCTGGTTCCCGCTTCCAGGCAGTAGCGAACACTGGCCTACAGGCGTGAGCGATGCAGAAAAAGAACTTGTCGTCATCGAACATAACGGATCACCAGCAGTCAAACTCAAACCCGGCACTCACTCTCTCAAAGGACAATGGATCTGGAAATCCTTACCTCAAAAACTGACGATCCCAAGAAGTTATGGGCTACTGCGACTGCAAGTTCGCAACGAACCGATCGCAACTCCGAATTGGGATAGCACCGGAACGCTTTGGCTTAGTCGTTCGAATGTCGGCCAAGAGGTTCAGAAGGATAGCTACTCGTTTGAGATTTACCGACTGATTCAGGATGGGTCTCCCATTTGGCTCCGGACAGAGATCGATTTAACGGCAACGGGCAAGAGCCGTGAAGAGGAACTCGGGTTTGTGCTCCCAGAGGGTTGGCAGCTTTCTTTTGTCAATAGTCCAATCCCTGTAGCGATCGATGATACCGGCAAGCTCAAAGCCCAGCTTCGAGCAGGTAATTGGAAGATACTCGTCGATGCCTTTCGAACCGAGGACATCAAAGAGTTCAAATACGCCGATGGGTTCAAGCCTGCTAAGGAGACCGAACTGTTAGCTATCCAACCTGCTCCCGAACTGCGAACCACCGAACTGCAGGGCGTTATGCCCATCGATGCGCAAACGACGAGGTTCCCCAAGAACTGGCGCAATGTGACGGTCTATCAATGGAAAACCGCAACCGCTGCCACCTTGGTCGAGAAGAATCGTGGGATGGGGGTCGATAAGCCCAATTCACTAAGTGTTGATCGAGTGCTGTGGCTCGATGACGATGGCTCAGCGATGACTTATCGAGACATCCTCGATGGGGAGCCTAAAGAAATCACGCGTCTTGATGTTGCCGCCGAGCATCAGTTAGGAGTGGTTCGGATACAGGGCGAAAGGCAACTTATTACTCAGAACCCAGCAACGGGTTCCGAGGGGATTGAGCTTCGGATTCGTAAGCCGACGATCGAGGCTGTTGGACGCACATCAAGCGCTGGTGAAATTCCAGCCATTGGATGGCAAACGCCCGCCGACAGGCTTGAATTGAAACTGTACATGCCGCCGGGTTGGCGGATGCTGGCTGTCTTTGGACCGGATCGAGTCGAAGGAGATTGGCTGACGGCTTGGAGTCTGCTGGATCTGTTTTTGCTCTTGGTTTTTAGCTTGGCAGTCCTGCGCCTCTATGGTTGGATTCCGGGTTTGGTTGCTTTCGCGGCTTTTGCTCTGACTTATCACGAACCCGGTTCGCCTCGTTGGACTTGGTTTTTCCTGCTGATTCCATTGGCATTGATTCGCGTGATCGGTTCGGGCAAGAGCCTTACTGGTCTGTATTGGTGGAAGCATATCGCAACAGCATTGCTACTACTGAATCTGGTTCCCTTTGCAGCCATGCAAGTTCAAAATGCAATTTATCCTCAACTCGAACCGAGTAATTCGAACATCAAGTACCGAAGCTTATTTCAGTGGATGGAACAAACATCCAATGATCGCGTTGACCAGATGAACGATCGATACTCAACCCTTGAGCTCGAGTCAGTCGTTCTCGCCACCGAAATGGACTCAAAGACTCGTTCCAAGTTCGATAGCAGTAAGCCGGCTGCAGAGAACTATGTCCAAACCAACCAAGCTCAGGTAGGCAATTTCGCTTACGATCCGAAGACGAGCATTCAGACGGGCGTTGCCAAACCGCAATGGTATGGCACCGCCGTGCATTGTGCTTGGGATGGACCTGTTAGCGACACTCAGACGATTCGACCTATCTTGATTTCATGCAATCAACATCGGGCGCTTACACTATGTCGATTGGTTCTTCTGATCCTGCTGCTTGGGATCCTTCTTGAGGGACTTGGAAAAATCTGGAAGCAGGCACTTCGAGTCACACCCGCAGCAACAGGAAATCCATCGATACCCGTCGCGTTATTGTTCGTGGCCTTTTTAGCAATCATCGCTGGTGGAAACGCTCAGCGCGCTTGTGCGCAAATACCCGATAGCGAGACGTTGGACACACTGCGGCAGCGGGTGCAACAAGCCAGTGATGCTTTTCCCACCGCAGCCGATATCCCAGCGATGTCGATCAAAATCGAGCAAGACAATCTCGAAATGCAGGCCACGATTCATGCAACAAGTATCCTAGCTGTACCGCTGCCTGGCAAAGGGGCCAGTTGGTTTCCAAGTGCCATCGAAATCGATGGCAAGGATGCTCAGGTCGTACGCAAGGACGATGAGCATTTGTGGGTATTGGTTCCCGAGGGGATTCATCAACTATCGGCTCGCGGACGAATCCTCGGGAGTGCCGAATGGTCTTGGGCATTTATCCTGGCTCCACACCACTTGACCGTCGAAGCACCGCAGTGGACATGGACAGGAGTTAGTCCTGAAGGTAAGCCTGAAAATCAGATTATCTTTGTGCGCAAAGAGCAGCGCGTCGAGGGGCAAGCAAATTACGATCAGAGGAATTTTCGCTCGGTGTTTCTCGTCGAACGTCGGCTTGAGATCGGACTGGTCTGGAAGGTGGACACGACCCTCAAGCGACTAAGCCAACCAGGTAAAGCAGTAAGTGTCTCGGTTCCTACGTTGTCCAATGAACAAATCATTACACCGGGGGTTACAAGTCTCGATGGCAACATCGAAGTCAACTTCAGTGCCGAACAGATGAGTTTTCAGTGGCAATCGGAGTTGCCAATCTCTCCGAGCATCCAACTAGTTGCCAAGTCGGTCTCCAACGGTTCGGCTTCAAACAATCTGGTCGAACGATGGCTGGTTGAAACATCTCCGGTTTGGAGCATGCAATCGGTTGGAAGCAAGCCGATTTTTGATATTCGCAAGGCCAGTCTCATTCCTGAGTGGAATCCTTGGCCTGGCGAATCGGTCGAATTGAAATTTCAAAGACCCTCTGCCGTTGCTGGCAAATTGCTCACGATTCAGTCGCTAGCGCATTCTTTGGAAGTTGGAAATCGACAAAGGAAATCAAGCTTGGTCTTTGAGATCGAATCAAGTCTAGGGGGTGAGCAAGCAATCCCGATTCCCTCAGGAGCTACCGTCAGCGAGATCCGAGTCGCCGGGCAAAGTGTGCCAATCCGTCGACAATCCAACGACGTCTTGGTCAACCTCCAGCCTGGATCCCAGATGGTCAGGATCGAGTGGATCGAAGAGATTCCTGTAGCAAGTATCGTTTCGATGCCAGCGATCCAGATGCCTGAGGAGGTGGCCAATATCCACTCGCAGATGCTCGTACCCTCCTCTCGATGGGTCCTTTGGGCAAACGGCCCTCAACGTGGTCCGGCGGTTCGATTTTGGGTGATTTTGGCTGTATCTCTTCTGGTTGGCTGGGTACTAGGTAGCCGGATGGACTCGCCTTTGGCCACCTGGGAGTGGATGCTCCTAATGATCGGGCTTACCCAAGTCCACATCGTTTCATCGCTTTTGATCGTTGCGTGGCTTTTTTCGATCCGATTGCGTAGGCGACTCGATCCAGAATCGATTGGAGGATTTTCTTTTAATTTTTTGCAGGTCTCGAACGTTATACTAACGATCGTCGCCATCGGCCTGCTGATCGGAGTGGTGACCGCCGGGTTGCTAGGTACGCCTCGGATGTTCATCGTCGGGAATCAGTCCTTTGAGGGAAACCTCAATTGGTTCACCCCGCGATCCGACCGCAGTTTACCTCAACCTTGGGTCCTTTCGGTTTCGATCTGGTACTATCGATTCCTGATGCTCTTGTGGGCTTTGTGGCTTGCCAATAGCTTGCTAGAGTGGCTCAAAGAGTGGTGGAGATCCTTGGTCCACGTCACAGGCTGGAGATCCTTTCCAACCCGCCTTCAGAAACGACCAACCGAAAGCAAGAAACCATGAAAATTAAATATCCAATCTGGTTGATTTTGTCGTTAGCGATCTTCGTCATGGTGCGAGATACGCCGGAGTGTCTCAACGCATGCTGTCCGGCATATAGGGCAGGGTCCGAGTTCCGAATCGCCGACCAAAGAATCCTCATCGCATGGGATCCGCAGACCAAGATCGAGCATTTTGTGCGTGAGGCGGCTTTCAAAGGATCGAGCGAGAACGATTCGGACTTTGGTTTCTTGGTTCCTTCGCCGACCCAACCGCAAATCGAAGAGTCCGATGCCAGCGTGTTCGGATTGCTCGATCAAAAAATTCAACCTCGCATCGAAGTCAAAGACCGCTGGAGCGTCGATCCTTTTCCATTGGTTCTATCTCCGTTTGTGCTGATGGAGTCAAAAGTGGGTGCAGGTCGAACAACCGACGACGCAGTCCCGGCTGCAGTTGCTGTTCTTCAGACTAAAAAAGTCGCCGGATACGAAGTTGCTGTCCTTAAGGCAAACGATGCCAACGAGCTTGTTCAATGGCTCAAGGACAATCAGTACCAAGCCCGAAAAGATCTTGAAGAATGGGTGCTGCCCTACGTCGAGCAAGGCTGGATCATCACCGCTTTCAAATACGATTCGAGTTCGGCGAGAACCCAGGTCGGTACGGTGCGGATCTCTTTTGCGACCGAGACTCCGGTCTTTCCGTACCGAGTACCCAAGGATCAGTTTACCGAGGAAGGGCGAGGGAACCTCTTGCAAGTCTTCGTCGTCGGCCCAGGACGGGCATCAGGATCGTTAGGCCAAAGCCCATCGAATGAGGCTTGGGTGCGTGGCAAACTGCGATTCTCAATGCCTGTGGCTCGCACCGAACTCGAACAATTAATCGGTGCTGCGGTGCCAAGTGAAGAACTGAAAACCAATGAATCTCTTTGGCTTACCGCGTGGGACGATCGAACTTGGCCCTCAAGCGACAAAGACCTGTGGTTTGGCTTTGATCCAAATGCAGAGGCTTATCAGCAAGTCAGAACGGTCATCCAAGATCGATCGATCTACTTACCGATCGATGTGCTTGGACTAGCGACCCTGGGCACCGGACTTTGGGTCCGGCGCCGGAGATCACACCGAGGGTGATTATTGCTACTTAGGTCGTTTCCTGAGTCGCACTAGCAGTCCGCCTAGGAGCGATCCGAAGAGAGCCACCGAGGTCGGCTCGGGTACGACTCCGCCGCTGCTACCGGTAATCGTAAGCGCTCCATAGATGAGGGTACTGTCGAGCACCGTCCCATCGGCAAGCACAATATCGTCTAGTTGAGTATCAAAATCCGACATCGTGAAGGTGATCGACTCTCCTACTGCACCGCCGCTGAGGGTAAAACTAGCCAGCCTGATGGTCGTTTGAGTCGGGCTGACAACAACACCCAGTGGATCATCGCTTGCCGATGGAATCAAATCATTTTGCTCCACCAAGCCATACCTCGCTACGGTGTCAAGATCAATCGCTGAAGAACCTCCACCGTTATCGAAGAAACGCCCATTTTGAGTCCCGTAATCGGTTAGACCCGAAACAACAAACGCGCTTGAACCAGTCCAATTGAACAGGATATTTCCCGAAACAGTTTCGATAGTTCCAAGAATTGAGGTATCGCTCGGGTCTCGAGTTTCCTTGAGGATCACATCGATAACCGTCGGTGTTCCAACGACAAACGGAGTCCGTTCGACGAGGAGTAACTCGGAAACGATGGCTGCTTGGCTCTCAAGAGCCGTAGTACACATCGCACAAAAAGCAAAAACTGCACACAAAATCTTCTTCATGGGGTCCCTCCCTGATTGAAGCGTTACGAACAAAAAATTTACAAGATATCCTTTAGAACAATCGTCTCCGACGATTGCGATTGCTGTTAAAGTTCGTGATGTCGGCACCTGCTGATACCGATCCATTGCCGTCCCAATCCAAGGCGGCATTGTAAGAGAGCTGGGCATTTCTCAAGGCGACTGCGTCAGTTCCATCGACATCACCGTCTCCGTCGCTATCTCCATACATGCGGAAGAATCGATCGGTGGCCACATCGCCAAAGACGTTATCACCGACTAACGCGAAGCCTTCGCCATCGACTTTTGCCGAATCGATGCGAAGGACATAGTTACCATCCGCAAGCGAGTTGCCGTTGCTGGCGGCGAGTGCTCCACCGGCTCGCTTGACGATACCATTGACGATCGTACCATTTGCCACGGAACCGGCATCAAAGGTGATCGTGTAGCTCGAGGAACTTCCGGAAGACGGCGTCACAACGATTTGGCTTTGTGGGATAAAGCTCGACCCAGCAGTAAGCAGCCCAATGTTTTCAAGTGAGAATGCATTGGGTTGCAGTGTCACTGGTGATCCGAAGTTAACCACCAAAGAGGTGATGATCGAACGCTGGGCGTTGCTCGAGAAAGAAGCTCCGCTGTTGATCGATGCACCGGTAAACGTAGGGCCGAGAGTAAAACTCCAGTCACTTGGAGCACCCGGCGCGACCGACTCCCAATTTGCAGCGGTGTTTCCGATAGCGGGTCGAATGGTGCTCGGAAGACCTGAGTAGACCGCACCTACCGGTTTGTATCTCGCGGCTACCCCTGTTGGTTTGATGAAAGTCGAACCGGTTGTAAGTCCAGCAGGACGCGAGCTTGTCGATGTACCGATTGCCACACCATAAATAAACGCGGTGGGAGTTAAGGATGCCGTCGAGATCGCTTTGTAAATATAGATCTCATCGTTGTTGCTACCAAGGCCGGGCCCGGCAGGCAAGTCCCAATCGTAAGTCGCAGTCGACACGTCGGCGCCACCCCAGGGGAGCGAAATGATCGTTCCGGCTGGAATCGTTTGGCCCGCTTTGACCGTAAACAAGGCTTCGGCCTCGTTCAAATCGGCGAAGGATGATCCGCCGTCAGAGGCGACCTCGTTGTCATTGACAATAAACCGAGTTCCTCCGACGAGTTCCTTGAGCGTCATGATCACGAACGAATCGTTCGGAGATCCTGCGGTGTTATAACCAAGCAGAACGATGTCGCCCGGCCCAAGCGGTGTAACTGGAGTGACCGTGAGCTCTTCGTCATCTTGCAGCGGAACGATGGCATTGTTTCCAGCGATGTCCTTAACGACCGCGCCGACGGGCAATTGCAATCGGAGCGTTCCACCCGAGGTGGGTGTTACGACCAAGGTGTAGACACTCGGGCTGACTTGAGTAATCGCTCCTAAGACGACGGTGGCGGTACCTGCGTTGCTAAAGTCACTGATGGACAAAGTCGAAACGTCGATGGCTTCACTAAAAGTAATGGTGTAGGTGACAGCACTTTCGGCAAAGAGAGTACCAGTCGAGTTGTTGGTGATGTTGGTGACCGTAGGTGCAACCGCATCAACCGTTAGCGTGTCGTCATCCAATACTGGTACGACTAAATCGTTACCTGCGACATCCTTGATGGTTCCGATGATTCGGAGCCTTAAGCTATTGCCACTCGTTGGGGTGACTTGAACGGTAAATACACCTGGCGATGTTTCGGTGATGGCTCCAACAGTGATCGTAGAACTACCTGCGTTGTCAAAGTCGCTCGCACCGACCGTCGCAGCATCGATATCTTCGCTAAAGCTAATCGTATAGGTGACGGTTTGGTTCAGGGCAACGAGGTTATCCGGATCGTTATCGACGATAGAGACAACGCTAGGTGGTGTGGTGTCTGCTCCTTCTATCACAGTGATGGTTGTATCGTCGAGCACCGGTACAACGAGGCTGTTACCTGCCAGATCCTTGATCACCGCACCGGTTGGAATGCGCAGAACAATAGATCCAGTCGTTGTCGGTGTGACCGCAAGGGAAAAGACTTTAGGACTGACTGCAGTGACTGACCCAACGGTGATACCCGCTGTCCCTGAGTTGTCAAAATCCGCTGCGCTGACTGTGCTCGCATCGATGTCCTCATTGAAGGTGATCGTGTAGGTGAGCGTATCGCCGACGGCGACCTCATTGTCGATATCACCATCTTCGATCGAGGTGACCAAGGGAGGCGTGTTGTCTGCGAACACGTCGACGCCTCGGAATACATAGTTGGCACCAGCGGTTGCAAGTTGAGTTGCACTCGTCGGCGTTGATGCTCCGGTATCAACGATGGAGATCAACCGATTGTTCGAAGCTTCGTTCGTTGTCGCATACAACGTCGCTACTCCATTGGAGAAACTTCCAGACAATCCTCTCAATCCTGCAAAACCAGAACCAGCAGTGCCGCTGAGAGCATTCGAGCCATTGACTAAAAGGGCCCATGAATTGGACCACGATGTGCCATTGAACGTCCATTTCTGAAGCCCCCCACCAGCACCAGTTCGGTCATCGGCGATATAGGCACGATCAAGAACCCCGTTGCCATCGGTATCGAACATCACAAACCCATAGGGACTTGATCCTACCCCTGTACTAATTGCTGCGGTTGCACTCTGCCCTGTGGTCGTCGGTAAACCAGACCCCACACTGTAAATCCCAGGCGTTCCGGAACCGGTCGAAAGGAAGAGTTGTCCGTTGTAGATCTCTACGTTGCGCGCATTCGTTACGGTCGGGCTTATTTGCGTAAAGGAGCCAGCGTTGGCGTACCAAACGCCACCTGTAGTGGCGCTACCGTTGCCGGTGGCATAAAAAGTATCGCTTCCCGTTGCGATCATGCTTCGGAAGTTGTTGCCACTGAAAGGAATGGTTCCCGTCGTCGGGAACAATGTTCTGGAGGCAACGTTACCGTCTTGGCCAATCACCGTTGCGACCTTGGTATTTAAAGTCGCAACGCCTGCTGTACCAGCAGGGCTGTTGTAACCGGGTACTGCGACTCGTCCGTTTAAAATATTGAGATAACCATTGCTTGTCGCCGTCCCGGAATCGGTGACCTGATTAGCACCGGAAGTCGGTAAGACCATGGTTTGAACAGCAGACCCACCACTTGTTGCGTATTCAAGCAAGGAAACTTGGAATGCCGCGTTGGTAAGTGCAGTACTTCCGTCCCCAATTCGCTCAACGAGCAAATTCCCACCGACAAAAGCGGCAAGAAGGGATCGGTCCTCTAGTTTTTCGAATTGCGACCTGAGCCTTAGGCGCAAACTATTTGGTCGAGCATTCCTATTTCCACGACGGTTCTTAGAACTCCACATACTTCCCCTCCTTGGTAGTAATCGAGTGATTCGGATCCCGAAGGGTGTAGCATTAATCATGACATTCCAGCCCCGGGCTTAGCAACGATTATATAGGTAGGAACCTAAACCGTGTCTAGGATGGGGTTAAGTTTCGATGATGAAATGAGGAAAATCTAGCCGTTACCGGAGGAGAGAGATTGGCAAACTTGTCAGAACAACCCCTTCGATTACGAGCACGAGCACGAAGGGATCCGATCGACGATGGGTCCTCGGCATACGCCGAAAACCATTCAAATCCAATCTTTCCTAAACGATCCAAATAGCGCCTGAATTCTTCTAAACCGCTTGTTCGCTAGGCAGACTGTAAGGGGCGCGGTACTCGCGAGTTAGCCACTCATTGGGAGCATCGCTACCGGTGAACACCTCACCGACCGGATCGATCGACAACTGCTTGCCCATCCAAATCGAGTAATCTTTGACCTCGTTGGCTTGCAAGTGTTCTGCTGTACGATTCCAGGTATCAACAACCGATGCGTCGCCACCTTGGGCTTGCAACGCCCCGACTACTTCGGCACTTGGGATCTGTTTTCCGAGCCGCAAGGAGATGTTCCCCAGGTGGCACAGTGCGCTCGAAAAATGACCTTGCTCGATATCTGCATTGAGGGTTTTGTAATCCCTGCTTCGCATCGCATCGGTAAAGTTCTTGTAGTGGCGATCATCTCCTCCGCCGTTGAATTGCTTAATCGGCTTGCCATCGAGGTCAAAGGCCGTACCGCTGGCATAAGAGGTCATGACCAAGTAACCCTTGGTGCCTTCGACGATGATGCCAACGTTTGCACCTTTGTAGTCCGGAGTCGGCAAGCCACGGACTTCGAAGATCAGTTTCCGCGTACCGTAGTCATGAACGACGACTTGGGTATTGGCTGTCTCGCCTGCATCCTCGTAACCCACGCGGCCTCCGAAAGACCATACGCGATCGCTCAAGCGATCTTCTCCAAGTGCCCACCGGCATAGATCCATTTGGTGAATACCTTGGTTACCCAGGTCTCCATTTCCGTATTCCCACTGCCAGTGCCAGTCGTAGTGAAATCGCTTACGAGTAAGTGGTAGAATTTTCGCAGGACCAGACCACAGATCGTAATCGACTTCCTTGGGAACCTCATAGGTGCCGCGCGGACCGATCGAGTCGCGACGCTTGTAACATAGTCCACGGGAGATCAGCACATCGCCAATACCTCCGGCGTGTACGAACGCGATCGCTTCACGCATGCCAGGATTCGAGCGGCTCTGCGTTCCAGTTTGCACCATCCGCTGATGCTTGCGTGCCGCTTGTACCACTCGGCGTCCTTCGAGCACATTGTGGGATACGGGTTTTTCTACATAAACGTCCTTGCCCGCTTGGATCGCCCAAATGGCACCTAGTGAATGCCAATGGTTGGGAGTGGCGATGCTCACGGCATTGATCGATTTGTCTTCGAGGAGCTTGCGAACATCCTTGACCCAAACGGGTTTCTTGCCACCTTGTTTCTCGGCTGCTTTTTCACAAGACCTCTGGCCGGCTCTCTCATCGCAATCGCAAATGTGAGTCACGACGCTTCCAGGCTTTCCTGCAAAGCCATCGATGTGGGACTGGCCCCTTCCTCCTGCTCCGACGACGGCCACCTGGATCGTGTCATTGGGACCGATCGAAGGTGGCTGTTGCTGTTGTGGCTCATTGGCCTGAGCTCGCTGGGCTTCGAGGGCCAAAGCAGCAGCGGTGGTGAACATCGTCTGTTCTAGAAAATGGCGGCGAGACAGCGAGCTCATAAGAGGATCCTTGTAGTCGTTAGGTTTCAGGAATCAAAAGACTTCAAAACCTGATTGTAAAGGATTCAAGGTGCATTTGCAGCGCATCGCAACGCTCTAAAGCTGGAAAAAGCACCCTGGTAAAAAGTTGCGAATGGCCTCTACAGATCGAGTCCTAACCAATTAGCCGCATTGACTTTAAAGAGTTTTTCCAAGCGATGAGTCGACCAGCCAAGTTCCCGTCGACAGATTTCATGCATGCGCCCCAGGGTAGCTCCAGATCCAACAAAATGCGTGCGATCTTCGCTGCGCGGAACCCCATCGGCCCCGACATCGACTTTGCGATCCGAGAGTGTGTAGACCCCGGGGGGCAGTCCCGCTGCACTGATCGCATCAGAGATGATCGAGACTCGGTCTTCCCCAAACCAATCAACCCAACTATCGAGCAACCATAGGGGCAGATGAAATGAGTCAGCGATCAACGTCACACGCAGCGAACTTCTCAATGCCAAGACCCGATGGATGATGTTGTCATGCCTTGGGAGCATCGGAGGGCATGCGTTTCCAAGATGGGTAAAGAGGGTCAATCCCGAGTCGATCGCACGACGCAATTGGTCGATCGACGGATCGCAATGTCCAGCAGCTACCAAGATGTTTTGTTTCGCAAGATACTCAATCCCTTTCCCGGATGGATCACGTTCAGGAGCAAGTGTCACTAGCTTGAGGCATCCGTCTGCAGCATCGACAAGTCGCTTGAGGTAATCGAGCTCTAGCTCGATCGCATGCTCTCTTGGATGGGCCCCCACATACCCCGTCTGGTCGGATAGAAAAGGACCCTCCAGGTGAATTCCCACTGACTTGCTAGCTGCCTGGGAGTCTTGCATATTGGCTTTGCATAACTTCGCAAGCCTTGAAAGTTTCGCATCGAGCGATTCGATGCTGTCGGTAATGAGCGTCGGCAAGAAGTACTTCGTTCCATCTTGGCCGAGTTGCTCGATGGCTCGATCCCAGTGTGCCTCAGAAAGATCCTTGCAATTGAAATCGATTCCACCAAGGCCATTGATTTGAAGATCAACCCATCCGTCGATTCTAGTCATGATGGAGCTACTCAATGCGGCAATAAAAAAACCGGTCAGTTTAAATAAAACCAACCGGTCTTGATTTTTAGTTTATCACTACCCAACCGACTAAATCAGGTCGCTAGCAAACAGATCGTCGACCAGTTCGCTGACGCTGTCTTCTTGCTCTTCCTCAGCCGAGTAACCTGCTAGCAGGTCATCGACGCTCGATGGATCGACTACCGCCGATTGGATTACCCAGCTAGGGGTTCCACTGCGAGCAAGCCTATTGGACTGAATCTCGATCGGTGGATTGACAGTGCTAGATTCTACTCCGGAATCCGACTGTACAACCGGTGCTACTTGGCCTTCGCCTTCGCCTTCACCGGAGAAGTTAGAACCGTTGATTCGGTTAACAACCCAGAGGATATCCAGAGGTGAGAGGAATCCATCTTCGTTCACATCGACGTAGAACTTCTCGCCAGAACCTTCTCCTTCGCCACCACCATTGCCCAAGGCACCACCACCGTTGGTGTTGACCTTGTTGACAAGGATTAGGGCATCGATTGGGGAGACGAATCCGTCGTTGTTGACATCGAACCGGTCCCAAGGATTGGTGTTTCCTTCGCCACCTGCTCCGCTACCACCGGTGATTACGAGCTCTGCGGGGATGTAGCTGATTTGATCGAAAGGAACCTTGTTCCTTGGATCGCTGTAGAGCAGAGAATCATGGAAGGGGCTGATGTCGGCTGGATCAGCGACAAACCGAGCAACTCCAGGGGTGTTGGCCTTCATACGAATGCTGAACTGAAGCAGCTCAGAAGTTCCAAGAGGCGAGGCAGAGTCTTGGAAGGAACCAACTTCGTTGATTAGCCCTGGGATTCGAATATCGCCAGACTTGCCGTTGCTGTAACCATTTGGTCCAGTGGCAAACTCGATTTGGAAGCCGAGCCCGCTTGGTGAGGTTTGAACAGCGACCAAATTGCGATCGTAGAGGATGTCTTGGTAGGCTGCAAAGACACCGCTTTGAGTGTTCGGAACTCGTAGATCTTGGACGAATCCACGAAGTTCAAACTGGCTTCCCGCTGGTATCGAGGTTATTGGCTGGCCGTTGAGATCAAATGCCTTGAGCTGGATCTTCATCTTGTCATCCAAGCTCGTGTCGCCGACCTTGAGTGTCACGGTAGCCGTCGAAGTGAAACCTCGCGAGTCGGCGATCGTGTAGGTGAACTGATCCGAGAAGCCCAACGAACTGGTGAACGGTACAAACTGGATACGATCGTCTGACGGATTGGTCGTTCCTCGATTGTCGATCGACACAACACCGTTGGCTGGCTGGGTGACCGAGGTGATTCGAATTGGACCGGAAGTTCCAACGATGTCGTTTGCCAAAACGTTGATGAACGAGGTGGAATTCAAGAGCAATTCTGCCGTGCTATCATCGACAGCAAACGGGAGTTCGGTACCCCTTGGGACAACTTCGATCGTCGAACGCAGATAGCGAACTTGTTCGACTGGAACAGGAGCGTTCGGTGGATTGAACAAAACCACATCGGTATTTGGCGACTCGTTGGCAGGATCACCTGCGAACTCTGCCAAACCTGCCGAGCGGGCGGTGAAGGTCAGGATCGTCATGAGCGATGGATCAGCGAAGCTAAAGGGTGGCTTCTCTGCTCCGGTGAAAGCACCAAGAGATTTGATCACACCCGGAACCGAAGCCGATCCAGAGATCCCGTTTCGATAAGGGGTTACTGGCGAGTTCGCGAAATCAAGCGTGGTGTTCGGGCCTGGGCTCGATGGCAGCACGATGTTCGAGCTATAAAGAAGATCGAGGTAAGCTGCGTATACGCCTGGGTTTTGCACCGAGGTTGGTGGGGTTTGCCCAGCACCTCTTTCGGGTCGCAAGTCATAAGTGTAAACATAGACTTGGAACTGATCCCCTTGTGTTACACTGGTGATCGGGTTGCCTGACATGTCGCGGAACCCAAAGCTGAACTCAACATTGTCATCGAGTCGGTCACCTTCGAGCGTGTGAACAGTGACGCGCGCGGTCGAGGATTTTCCTTGTCCATCGGTGACCGTGTAGGTGAACGACTCGGTACCACCAAAGCCTCGGCGTGGGGTATATCGAAGGCTCAAGCCACCCGATCCGATCGAGATCGCACCACCCTTATCTGGGTTGCTGAAGTTGGTCACAACCAACGATCCGCCCGCACCTTCGATGTCATTGAGCAGGACATTCAAGGGGAAGGAAACAGCGTTGGTCGGCAGATCAAAGGAATCGTCAACGGCAACCGGATCAGTGAACTGCAATGTTACATTGACCGTGACGTTGGCAGTCTCTCGCTTTCCTGAGGCAAAGACCACCGTGTAAGTGAAACTGTCTTGACCGAAGAAGCCACGAGGTGGCGTGTATCGAAGGGTATTGTTAGGACCGATCGAGATCGTAGCACCTTGCGAGGACGGTCCAGGCAAGACCGCAGTCACGGCATCCGTCGGTGGCAAGAAGTCATTGGCTAGCACATCGAAGATGTTCGCAGTGCTGTTTCGAGCAACCGTGAAGGCATCGTTCTGGAGGATGGTTCGAGGACCGTTGTTGATCGTGTAAACGTAGTCTTCGACCTCACCAGCGGCGGTTCGACCTGTGGGCCCGACATCGCGGGTTTGCGAGAGACGGAACCGTGCAAATCCGTTGCTAACGGCGTTGGCAGGAACCGTGAAGGTTACTAGGTTATCGCCTGCAACCGCTGCGAGATTGGTTACGATTTGCTCGCCAGGATCACCCCATACGCCGTTGCCGTTGAAGTCGATCCAGCCTTGAACAAACGCTCCAGCACCTGCGGTGTTGGTCACATTGATTCGGATAATGTTTTGGTTATCACCACGAACCAGCGGCGTCAGTAGAGTCACACCGTCTTCGTCATTGATGACGTTGCCCGAAGTATTCAGCGGTCCGTTGATGTCGTCGCCATTGGCTGTCGACGTCGGGCGGCCATCGATATCGGCATCCCAATTGGCTCCGAGGCGGAACCCGTCAAGCTGGCCAGCCGAGGCACCATTGTTGCCTCTCAAAGTGGCATAAGGCGTAGGAGCATCACCCCAGTCAGACGACTCGCGGTTTCCGAAATCAAAACCGCCCAGTGGAGTTGATCCATCGTAGACAACGCTATGAAAACCACTTGCTGGGAATGTCTGAACGTATCCGGGATCAACCACTTCGCGGATCGTGTAGGTGCCAGCCCGCGGTGGGGTTAACACATAGGAACCGTCGGCTTTGGTCAATGCTGCAGGTTCACCGACATCGGGACGAGCATCACCATCGAGATCGAGGTAGACATAAACGCCTGAAAGTCCGGGTTCACTAGTATCGCGAATGCCGTCACCGTTGATATCCAGCCACTTAAAGCCAGTCGCTGCGCCCGAAGGAGCAAAAGAACCAAAGTTTGCAGTGGTCGTCGCTCCAAGGGTAACGCTTACCGTCTTGGCTTCTTCGGCGGTGTTCGATGCAATCCAACCCGAAGGTCTTACGACTCGGATCACTTGGGATCCAATGGCAGACCTCAGTGTGTATTGACCAGTGGAGCTTGTGGTCGCCCGTGGCTCACCTGCATCGAGAACCGAGTTATTGTTCGAGTCGACGAAGACTTGCCAACCAGGAAGCCCGGCTTCGCCAGCATCTTGACGAGAGTTCCTGTTGGCATCGTTGTAGACTACGCCGGTGATCGTACCCCCGACGGTTCCGGTCGACATTCCGAATGCCAACATGTTGGCACTGTCATTAACTCCACCTCCAAAAGGTACGCCCGCAGTCGGCGAATACTCATCGACGCTGAAATACAGGGGCTCGTCGTCACGGTTGCCGAAGATTCCATCCGGGCCCGTCCCCGAGACTACCAAGGGATCATAGAACTGATCCATGATCCCAAACTGCGTGTTGTTCGGATCTTGGTGAACACCCCCTAAATAGTGACCTGCCTCGTGGGCGATAACCATCGAAAGCATTTCAGCGAAAAGGTCGGACCTCGATACATTGCCAGCGATCGGAACGATGGTCGGGTCGATGGTGTCAGCAACGAGTAGGTCGAGCATCACCAAACCGCTCTCTTCGCGACCGAAGTTGCCAACGTCGACCGACTGAGCGATTCCCAATAAACCCGTTGCAGGATCGAGTCCAATCTCTGCTTGGGTGCCCCCGACCAATACTCGGGAGACGTTCGGCTGACCCCACAAGTCAGGCGAGTCGAAGCTAGAGATCAGTTGGATATCAAATTCACCAGGATTCCCGGTCGAGCCAAAGAATCCGTTGTTCGAGCGAGCGGCAAGCGAAGTCCGCATCTTCTGCTCAAGCCGAGTCATCACATTGCGTGCAACGGCTGGCGCGTCGGCAGTGGTTAATCCTAGTTGAGGCAGAATCCTCGACATCGGAGGTACGCGCAGGGTTCCTGCTGGAACCCCCAGTGCCGTCAAATTGAGCGTCTCTGCCCTCGTGAAGGCACCGTCGAAATCAACGTAAAGAATCTGCTTGGTCCCGATGGGATCTTTCTCATAAGAAGATCGCTGAACCCGAAGGTTCAGCACATAAGATCCAACGCCGTCAGCAACTCTCAAATAATACCTGCCCGTCTGACTGATGACGTAGGGCAGGGTTGTTGTACCGTCGGTGTAAAGGGGGGACGAAGGAGGATACGCCGTGCCTCCCAAAAAACGTCCTTGAGCAAACAGCAATTCTTGCGCGTTGGCATCCAAGAGTGCCATCGTGGGTCGTTGGCCAGTTACTGCGACCAATCGGGTATCAAGAATGTCCCCTTTCTTGAGATCCAAAGCGAAGTAGTCTTCGTCGAGTACACTCGAGAAGACCCCTGAGAGATTCACCGGTTGGCTCGACGAGAGTGGCAGCAACTGTGCCTTCGCTACGGAGTTGTTTACCTCGACTTCACTGATCGATAGCGGATTATTCGACTCTCCAGAACCTGAGGTTCCCGAACCTCCAGTGCCTCCAGAACCAAAGCCCGAAATTTTGTTTCCGGCACGAATGTAGGATTCCTCACCCTTGAAAAACATTCTCGCCAGTTGGCTCTCGACCGTTGGCGAAAAGTCGCCGGCCATTAATTCGCGATTCTCAAGCT
>Ga0315902_10000663_pt1 | contig 57944 bp, 40 predicted proteins | sample LakEriMetagenome_9_FD_203523 | JGI IMG/M metagenome (GOLD analysis project Ga0315902, IMG submission 203523) | Freshwater fungal communities from buoy surface, Lake Erie, Ohio, United States - Buoy 12 MA117 | ecosystem: Environmental > Aquatic > Freshwater > Lake > Lake biofilm | place: USA... | reverse complement strand
TCATATGGTGGTCTAAATGGGTCATTTGGTCTTGGGAAGGGGTTAACTGGTACCGGTATTGTATAAGGTTCTGCAATTCCAATTTTTGGTTCATCTCTAACTTCTCCCATCTTTTCAACAATTGGTGAGATATCTATATGTTTATTTTCTAATTTACCATATAGATACCCTTCCAACCAAATATAAAATTCTTTATGTGTCATACAAGCTCTCTATTATAAAGGTTTACAAGTATTATTCTAGCAAATTTAAATTCTTTAACCCTATTTAAATTTAATCCATAGGTATTTGCAACCATCTTTAGATGGGGATACGCTTCCGATATTGTCATCTTACCTATTTCCATTTTAATCAAATAATTGAAAATCAATATTAACATGACCGCATCCGTTACACATATAAGTCGGAAATGGCACCATAGTATCTTCTGGACTACCTGTTAAAAGTTTAGGTACTTTTTTTAACATGACAACTTCTTTGAAGAACTTTCCGTGACACTTTTCACAGTGAACTGTTTCTTGTGTTCTTAAATCAATTTTTGGTCTAATAATATCTTCCATCTTATTCTTCTATTAAATAAAGTTCATATTTTTCATCAAATTGTTCGTCTTTGATAACGTATTTACCGAATTCAAATTCATTCGCTAAAGACCCTTCATACCCATCTTTAATTTCAAATTCATGCAAATTATCTTTAAGATATTCTAAAGCGTCTTTATCTGACATACCTTCAAGTTCGGGGTAATCTTCTTTATTGACCTCAATTTCGTCATAAAGTTCGTAAACCGTATAAGTTTTACTCATTCTGATTTTCATTTTACTATATAGTTGATGTTTATTTTACCTATTTGATAATCCCAAGTGGTGTTATACCACCAAGCAATTGTAATCTCTGATTCCATAATGTAATATAATTTATTAAGTTTATTTTGTCAAATACTTTTTAATATCCATATTCAATATTGTATTAATAACATCTTTTGGTATTCTAAATTCTTCAAATTTACCATCATCACTTAAATGAACAATAATACAACCATACAACTTAATATGTTCGTATTTAGATCCTTTCAACATATCTAAGAATAGTTTACCATAAAAAGGTAATTGTGTAAAATAATGACCAAGAGCAGTATCATCAATATTGTTAAAAGGATACTTCATTTTTTTTGTAAAATTGTTTGCCTCAAAGTTTTTCTTTTTGTTTGTCTTATAATCCGTTATAACGATACCAATTTCAGTTTTTTCTTTATTAAAAAATAACCAACCAGTATCCGCTTGTCCGGTATATTCTAATTCATTAGAACCAAAAACAATCTCGGTATCAAGTAATACCCCCCCTCTTTCTTTCATCAATTCTAAAAAGTTTGTCCCCGCATGAATCATTGAGTCACCTTTTAAAATTTGTGTAAAATCACAATCAAAAATTGGTTGTCTAACTTCTTTATCAATCCCAAACATCTCTAAAGATTTTTGTTCAAGAAAAAAGTGAACTCTAGAACCCATATTTGTTGAGTATGTTCCAGCATCTGCCCACTCTTTCAATAATCTATCCTTTTCTTCTGGATCCCCTTTAGCCTTTTTATGTGCAATACCTTCAGAATCAAATTCTTCATAAAATAATTTCATGACTTTTGACACAGAAGGCCAATCAGATCTAAGATTACCATCAAGATCTTTCATTGTATATGTGTGAGTATCTTCCTCAAAAGTAAGACACAATTCATTTTGTTTGTTTTTGATGATTTCGTTTATTTCATCTCTTATTTTATATAAATCCATATTAATCTCTTATTTCATAATAATATTCATCAATCTGTCCTTTTAAATCACAGACATCTCTATCTTTGGGTAATTTTAAAATTTTAACTTTACCCCACAATTTTCCGCCATTTAATTCGTGATATAATTTAACAGCGTTATTCCAAGCATCACCATCAAGACATATGATAACATTTCCATTCGCCTTTTCATAGATTGTTTCAAACAATAATTCCGACATATGTTTACCCAACATTACAACAGGATTGTCCAAGAACATACCATCAAATGCTCCCTCAACAAGATAGATATCTTTATTCCAATCAATTAAGTTTTCCCAAAAAATAATCTTTTCTTTCTCTGCCTCAGGATTACGATATTTGGCTCTACTATTTGGATCCCAACTTCTACCAATATAATAATTTAACTCACCATTTAAACCATATGATGGAATTATAATTCTACCAGCATGACTTCCTTTATCACAAAAACCAATTTGATATTTTTCAATCATATAATCGGAAATTCCCCGATTATGTAGGTAATTTATGGCTTGTTTTCTAACAGGATATACGGGATGGGAGTCTTTGAATAGAGTAAAGTTATCAGGTAGAACTACTTTTGGTTTTTTTACTTTAACTATTTTTTCTCTATTATCAGGACATAAAACTCTGAATAATTTTTTTTGTTTCTTATTACCATATAGATCAAACAATTTTCCAAGATGCCCGTGAGTACCTTCAGTATCCCCACACGCCCAACAGTGGAACACATTGTTAAAATAATTAACTTCCAAATTGTGTTTATTTCTTCCTTCATCACATTGAGGACAATTAAAGGAAATTTGGCCGCGATTTGGGTAATGTAACCCATGATCACCAAAAACTTCTTCCAACAACTCAACAAGTGATTCATTTTCATCCATATATCATAATATAAGTTTAAAATATCAATTAATCAACTTCACAAGTTTTTGTCTTCCATTATATTTATGTAAGATGCCAACAGATATCACAATAACCAATATTTCAGGTTCAACACCATTTGATGTATACGTTTGTAATACAGGACTAACAACTTGTATCTACGTTTCAACAATTACAAGTGGTGATTTACCTTACACATTTGAGATTCCCCCAGTATATTTAACCCTGACTGATTTTGTTGTTAAAGTGGTGGATGATGATGAATGTATAATTTTTGATACAGTAACCGTATAAATATGTTAACTTGCGCAACAGAATATTGTATTAGTGGGACGGGAACCAACTATGATGGTGGTTATTTTTCCGCGGGAACTTATGATGGTTATGACTATTATACAGGGGACACATATACATTATATTATTCAACAGGACAAACAAGATGGTGTTTGGCAACTTCATTAGGTGATCCAACTTGTTTATTGTTTGGTAAATCACCTTGTTTGTCAGTTTGTCCAGATCTTTGTGAGGACTTCTTTAATGTTGGCCCTTGTCCTTCACCAACACCATCACCTACACCACCTTGTAATGTGGATTTTGATGCAATATTTGATTGTGATGTACCAGTCACACCATCACCAACACCTACTGTTACACCCACATCAACTTTAACTCCAACCCCAACTCCAACATCTCCTTGTGGTGGTAGAGGAATTGCGGTAAGTGGTTTGACATATACTCCAACCCCAACACCAACGGCAACTCAAACCCCAACACCATCCCCTGAAGTTACCAGACCTTGTAATTATACAGGTATTGCTACTTTTAACACATTGGATGATTATATTAGATGTGCAACAAGTAAACAATTTAGAGATTGTGCGAATGGGTATGTATATTCAACAAGTGATGTTGTTTTAAATCCAACAGGTGGGACTCCAACTATTGGTATGGTATATGACGCAACAATTAATGAGATAAACGTTTGTGTTGTATATATTGGAAATATAGATACAATTAGTGGTGTTGAAAGTATCACATTAAATAGTGAACTTGGTCTTGAGGTAGATGGTGGATGTAGTACTTGCGTTCCAACGACAACTCCAACCCCTACACCAACTGTTACTCCAACACCAACACTAACACCATCACCAACACCACAAGTTTGTTGTGAATACCAAGTAACGAATTTATTATTTAGTGCAAATACATTCGGTATTACAAATTGTACAACAAATTTAGGTCAGATCGTAAACATAAACGGAGGATCTACAATAACCGTAAAATCAAATACGGTTCCTGTTGGTAATTCAATCAATGTTGTATTTATTGATTGCCCTTGTGTTACTCCAACGGTAACTCCAACAAACACTCCAACTCCTTCATCAACTGAAAGTATTATAATGTAATAATGACTGAAATACAAATAACAGGGGCAACGGGAACACCTCCATATTCGGTATATGTTTGTGATCAAACATTATCATATTGTTATCTTGTAACAGGATCCACAACAATACCTCCAACATTTACATTTAACCCTCCTCCTCCATTGGATGGTGCGGTTTCAATAATTGTTAAAATAATTGATTCAACGGGTTGTGAGTACTTTGAACCTTTTTCTTGTCCCGTTACTCCAACTCCAACACCAACATATACTCCAACACCAACTCCAACACCAACAGATCTATGTTATTGCATAACCGCAGTTAACACAGGCATGACAACAGGTTCATTCTACTATGTGGATTGTGATGGAGTACTAATTGAAAAAATTCCGGTTCCGGCAGATATGACAATATATGTTTGTGGTTCTAATCCAACATTACCTGACCAAGTTTCCATAACGGTTGGTGGTCTATGTATTTCAAATAGTTGTCCAGATCCTACACCAACCCCAACAACAACACCTACAAATACACCAACGATATCATTAACACCAACTAACACACCTACAAATACGCCAACAATTTCCGTAACACCTACAATATCGTTAACACCTACAAATACACCAACTAACACTCCTACGGTTACTCCATCTTCAACTCCAACAACAGGATTTGCATACCTAATAATTGAACCATTGACCGCATCCACATCAATAGGGAATTATATGTATTCAAATAGTTCACCTCAATTCTTTGGGTTCTCAAACACAACTCAACCTAGCGTAAACGCTATTGATTTTGATAATGAACTTAATTTATATCTTGACTATTCTGGTTGGACAAATGGTGAATTACCAACTATTATAACATCAAACGTACCACAAGTGACAGGAGGTGTTGATTCATTTGGTAATCCTATTGTTTCATACAATTTTGAAACTGTTCAGGTCTCTGCTGGAACGATATCAACAAACGCATGGTATACTTGGTTAATCCCAATAGGTTTAACTAATTTTAATTATCAGAGTGAAATTGATGTTAGCTTATCAAATCCAAATATTTTTACAAGTGTTTTAACCGAACCAACAATAAGTGTTAACACATTTACATATACAGGATCAACAATACCTCCTGTTACTTATAGAGTTTATACAACGTATCCATCTAATGATTTCTTGTTAGATAATACATTAAACGATATTTATTTTAGAGGTAGTGTAGTAAGCCCGTAATTATGTATGTTTCCATATAAGAATCCAATAACACCGATACAAATAATTGGCACACAAAGTGTGTCAAGAGATAAGTCTTTTGGTACAAATTTTAGTACCCTATCTACAGGTGGATACATGGAAGTATATTCACTTGATCAATTATATTATACAATACCACCCTCAACATACGGAGCAATTAATTTTTCAGGTAATTCAATACCTATAATGTTTTCAAAGGGTAGTGGGACGACATTTTCATTAGACACTCTAACTTTAAGTCCTGATAATATTTCTTCGGGTAGAAGAAAAATTGGTATGTTGGTTTATGTAAAAAATGAGGATCAAGTATATCAATACAACATTGATAACTATGAGTCTTTATGGAATTCAGCCACAGGAGCAACAGGTGTTGGTGGGTCAACAGTTGTAATATCAGATTTTGGTACAACAGTAAAGGCAAATTCACCTGAAGGTATTGCATTTATTAGTGGTTGGACTGCAAATACTATTGATGGTGTTAGTGGAGTAACTAGACCTAATGCTGTTTGGAAAAAATATTATGGAAATAATCTTTCAATAACGGGAGGATCCTATAGTATGGGTACACTCACGTTAGTTAACATAACGGGAGGTACAGTAAATATAACAGGTATTTCAGGTGGTAGCGGTGGTGATTCCATTACTGGGGGTACATTTAATTATAACACGGGGACATTATCTTTAAATTCAACAGGAGGTACAATAACCATAACAGGTTTTACAGATGTTTATGTAACTGGTGGGACATATAACAATTCAACGGGAATCGCAACTTTTACAAACAATACAGGCGGAACATTTAATGTTAGTGGATTTACAACAGGCGGAACATCTGGGACTGATGTATTTGTAACAGGAGGAACATATTCATCAGGAACTGCAATATTTACAAATAATACGGGAGGGACATTTAATGTTTCAGGATTTTACACGGGAGGAACTGATGTATTTGTAACAGGAGGGACTTATTCTGCAGGAACAATAACTTTTACAAACATAACAGGGGGTACTTTTGACGTAACAGGATTAACAACAGGATCAACATCAGTCATTAGTGGTGAATATTTACCTTTAAGTGGTGGTACAGTAACCGGTAATACAATTTTCACCCAAGGTTTAACTGCGACAACAATATCTGCAACAACATATCAAAATTTACCTTTGGATGTTTTTGTAACAGGAGGAACGTATTCAGGTGGTACTGCGATTTTTACTAATAATACTGGAGGCACATTTACTGTTACAGGTTTTACAACAGGTGGAACGTCAGGTGTTGATGTATTTGTTACGGGTGGTACGTATTCAAATGGAACTGCGATTTTTACAAATAATACGGGAGGTACATTTAATGTAAGTGGTTTTACATCTACAGGCGTCACTCTAGGATCTTTTGGTATAACGATAGATGGTGGTGGGTCTGTTATTACAACAGGGTTGAAGAATTATTTATCTTTACCTTATAATGGATATATTACAGGATGGGTAATAATTGGGGATCAGTCTGGATCCACTTCTGTTGATATATGGAAAGATTCTTATGGTAATTTTCCACCTACAGTTGCAGATTCAATAACAGGAGGAAACTATCCTTCATTAAGTTCTCAACAAATTAATCAAGACACCACTTTAAGTGGATGGACAACTAATTTTTCGGTTGGTGATATAGTTGCTTTTAATGTTTTATCGGCATCAACCGTAACAAAAATAAATTTAACAATTAATGTTATAAAAACATAAGATATGGCTAAAAATTTAATAGAGTTTGATGCTTATAGTGCTGATGTTGTTGATTATAATAATTATAACTCAACAAAAACAGTTTTAGGCCCTGATATATATAAATTTACGGGTGCAACAACAAGTGATTATTATATTTCACCAAATCCAACAACATTTAGAGATATAACACAAGATACAGGTGTTAATAACTGGGGAGATATAGACGTAATACCATATACCGGAAATACTCAATGGTTATTCGCACTAAAGGGTTTTGATGCTTCGGTCGCAACAACAGACATTGCAATGTATGAATTTGATAAATCAAATTTCACTTACAGTTATGTTGGTGCAATTTCTTGCGCAAACTTAGATAGTTCCAACCTTAGAATTCAACACGCAATAAAAGCAAGTTTAAATTATTACACAGGAGGCACAGTTCAAGTAAACGGGACTTCAGTTACAGGGACAAGTACTGATTGGATTAGTAATAGGATTGCCGTAGGATCAAGGATTGGATTTGGATCAAATGACCCGTCTCAAATCACTCAATGGTATAGAATTAGTGGTTATACAAACATGACAACACCTTCAGTTTCAAATGGAGCAATACATTGTGTAAGGGTTGATAATTCAGGGAAAATTTATATCGGAGGAGATTTTACAACATACAATGGAGTTAGTACTAATAGGATTGCCAGATTAAATTCAAACGGAACCATAGACACTTCATTTAGCACATCAGGATTTAATTCAACAGTTAGGGTGATTAAATTTGACTCATCCGGTAAATTATATGTTGGTGGTGATTTCACTCAATATAGTGGACAGACAAATAACCGAATAATAAAATTAAATACTGATGGTACTAAAGATACCTCATTTGACAATACTTCAGGTTTTAATAGTACTGTTTATGATATTCAATTTGACTCTACCGGATCCTTATGGGTGGGAGGTGCTTTTACAACTTACAGTGGGGTTTCTTCACCATATTTAGCAAAACTCACAACAGGTGGAACTAGGGATGTTAGTTATTCAACAACAAATAGTCCAAACACAAATGTTAATACAATTGCTGTTGATAATAATAATGATGTCTATATTGGTGGTAACTTTACTCAAGTTGGTGCGGTGGCAAATAACTCAAGATACATTGCAAAAATTTTAAAAACAGGTGGTACTGATTCCACTTTTGTTGTTGGTGCGGCTGGTTCGTCTAATGCTTTTGATGGTGTAGTTTTTACGATTCATTATAAATCTTCTACAAATACAATTATTGCGGGTGGTTCATTTGGTAGTTGGAAGGGGTCAAGTAATATACATTTAACTGAATTATCCTCAACGGGTAACGCCATTATTACATCGGCATCACCTTCTGCTGTACAACCATATTCAATGGTGGTTGATTCGTCAAATAATATTTATATTAACACAAATCAATTTACCACAACTAAAAGAAATATCAATACATTAACCGCGGATCCAAATTTTTTATTTAATTTAACTTCCGCAGCAAACGCTGTAAGTTATTCAAATAATGCAATGGCATTAAGTCCTAGTGAAGATAGGTTATATTTAACAACATCTAATACGGCAATAGATAATGGAATCGTTTGTGTTGAAACAACGGGAGGAACAAGAGATCCTAATTTTATAACAACCACAGACTATATATCACAAAGGATCTCATTAAATAGTTCTGCCGGTGTTTTTTCCACAGGAACTCCTTACGTTATTGAGGAACTAAAATTATTTACGTATAGAACAGGCACCGGGCCTTTTATGATACAAGGACTTGCAAAACAAGATTTTACAATATCCCCAACCTCAATTGTAACTCCTGTTTTCAATTACGCTGCATTATCTAAAGGTATGTATGAATTAGAAGATTGTAACTATACTGTCGCTAGAGGCCCTAACTATGTTGCCACTTTTACAAACACAATAAAAGATAATTATATTACAGGTGTAATAAGTGCAAATACTCAATATCTTTATGTAATTAATAGTACAGGAAGAATAGCAAGATTTAATATTAAAAGTCCAACAATAAATCAAATTGGTGATAGTAGTGGTCGTATTAAATTTAACACTTTTAGTCAATTAATTGAAAGCACAAACGCAGTTCTTGATACCACAGGATCTGCCCCAAATACATATTCAACAGGTAAATTTACAATATCAACAATGCAATCAGGAAGTGCTCAAGGAGTTGAGTCGTTTTATATGGACGGTTCAGGTGTTATTCAATCACCAATAGAATCTTTCTCAAACGAGGCAACACTTTCATTTAGTGTAATGTCTGAGGTTCCTCCAGGGTCAACAACCACTTATGCTGCGGCAGGAAACGTAGGTAGAGTATATTATATGCCTGAAATTGATAGATTAATTGTTTTAAACACATCAACAACGGCAAAAAGTTATATAACAGGATATAGAACAAACTTACAACAACCAACATTGGTGAGTACCTTTTATGGTAGAGAAACTTATAATAATTTAGCATATGAAAATTCATTTGATTTGGCATTTTTATTTAATGGAGGTCAACTACAAGGAAATACATCAAACGCTAATGCACCTAAATATCCTGACACATTAGGAACTGGATTCTTTGGGTCTGTTTGTAATGGTGTTTTACATTTATGTAGACCTTTAAATACCATACAAAATAACCTATATTCCGTACCATTATCTTGTGAGGCAAAATATGTTGACACATCTAATAATGTTTTTATTAGCCCAAAATATACTTTACCAAACGTAATTTCAATTACAGGGTTATTTGTTAATACTCTTAAAGAGTATGGAAGTTACCCATTTGCATTACCACCAGAACCAATTGTTATTGATTATAGAACTACAGGAATTGATGATAATTCAGGATCTTGGACAACGTTTACTTCAGTTGAGGATTTAAATAATGATATAATCTGTGAAGGTGTTTTAGATGACATAACAATACAATTTAGATTTTCATATAAAGTTGCTGGCAATACTTGCTTAGTGAATAGAATATATGGGTTTAGTTTATTATATGAAGATGATAGAACTGATTCTCATTACAGTCCATCCGTCGCTAAAACAAATTTAAATAATAGAATATTTGCGTGGAGACAAGATTCCTTATGGAATGGTAATATTCCCGATCTTAAATTAAGATTATATAATTCAACAAATAACAATATTGTATTTTATGATACGGTATCAACCTCATCTTCAGGAACATGGGAGTATTCAACAGATGGGAATACTTGGCAGTCTTGGGCATCATCGGCAGATACAGTCGGTAATTATATTCGTTATGTTGCCGATTTTGTACCTTCAGGAATAAAATTAAGAGTAGGATTAAATAAAATATAATATGTATAAAAATTTTATTGAATATAATTTTGATACTCAGTCGGTTGACTATCCTCTTAATTACGATTCCACAAAATTGAATTTGGGGTATTTAATGGAAAAAAATACCGATTCATATGGAGACATTTACGTAACCCCATATGAACCTTTTTTTATAAGAGGTTATGAGGTTGTAAGACAGTTTTCAACGGTATATAACGACCAAATTAATTCATTAGGGTTTTTAAAATATAATTCAGACGTAAACTGGATTATATATAACCATGGTACAGAAAATACGGGAAATGTGGCTAAAAGATTTTTTTTAGGTACATACACAAAATCCACAAAAGAATTTAATAATATTGGTAGTATTACGGTTAACGCACCAAATAATGCTTCACATACCTCATATTCTATAACACCATCTATGGAATATCATACTGGCGGTACTGTAAGTGTTAATTCAACAATTGTTAGTGGTGATAGTACTTCTTGGGTTACCAATGGTGTATGTGCGGGCAATAGAATTGGCTTCGGATCAACAATATCAAGTGCAATTACTAAATGGTATGAAATTACATCAGTATCGGCTAATACAGTTTTAATTATAGGTAAAGAATATAGTACTGATGGCGAAACTAATGGTTTATCATATTCCGCAGGTACTCCATATGTAATTGAGGATTTTAGATTAATTTATACCAATTATGGGGTTGCAACAGCATCAATTAGAAGTATTATGATTACTAAAGGTTTAAGATATGAACTTTTCAGACCAACTCCAACTGTTATTCCTGTTGCAACAACCGTAGATAACATAAGGGCAGGATACAGAATAATAGATGCAACAGGAACTACCGCATCATTCATACCAATTGGTCTTATAATGGAAGATAAAACGTCTTTTACTAACCAAGAATTATATAGTTTGAGTTATCTATCATCCACAACATCATCCATACAAAAATTCAACATAAGATCACCATTAACAGTTGTTGGTGGAGTTTCAAATTCTCCATTTTTATTAACAACAGGATCTCAATCCCATGGAGGAACAAATATGGGATTCTTCAATTCATTTATCAAAGGAACTAATAATAATTATTATATAAATTATTACACAAGGATTGGTAGAGTAATTCCTGCAAATATAGTTAGTGGATCAACAACTTTTATTTCAGACACTATGGTTGAGAACCCTCCTGGGTCTGCGGTTACTTTTAGTACCAGTTCACAATTACAAGGGTTCCACTATTTAGAAAAATCACAAAGATTTTATATACCAAATTTACAAGGAACATTTAGGCATTATGTTACCCCATACATTAGTGGTTCAACCACCACTTTTGAGAGAGTTGCATTAACAAATGACACAGTCCAAACAAACACATATACGGTGTTTAGTATTGATGAGCCTACAGCTAACTATATTAGCTCACCAATAAGATCATATTATTTTGATGAGTTGTCATACATTGTTAGGGATGTAGCAACTAATAATAATATCATATACGCATTACCTTTAGAGGCAGACAAACAATATCATACAACAACAAATGCTTATATTATAACACCAGAGTTTTCTACACCATCAGCAACAACATATAATAAAATTTATGTTAAATCAAAATCATATTTTAATGAAGATAGATTTATTGTCCCAACAGAAAATTTTGACATTTATTATAGAACTTCAGGAATAACTGCAGACACAGGATCTTGGGTATTAGTTGGCCAAAACGGAGATATTTCTTCCTCATCAGGTTCAAGCATTCAATTTAAACTAACATTTAAAACAATCGGTAATAATTGTATTCCATCAAAAATATATGGAATTTCAATGTCCTATTACGAAAATAACACCCCACTTTCAACAACATATTACGACCCATCAATTGAAAATACAAATATTGGGTCTCAAATTTTTTCTTGGAGGCAAAGTTCTATATTCAATGACCAAATACCAAATCTTAATATTAATATTTATAATGTAACTGGTAGTACATTACTATTAAGTGATAGTGTTAGTGGATCAACAAATGGTATTTGGCAATATTCATCAAATGATGGTAATACATGGAATTCATGGTCATCATCGGCAAATACTGTGGGTAATTATATTAGATATAGTGCAAGTACCTTATCCGCATCAGGATTAATAGTTAAACCAATATTATACACATGATAGATGATATAACATATGATTCATTAATCTTTATATATGAAACACCTGAAAGTACCCCAGGTGGGGTTACTCTTGGGTACAGTTATGATGGTGATAATTTTGACTTTCAACAAACCAGTGGTGGTACGGGTGAAGTTAGTTTTATTTTTATAAGTTAAATTATGGAAAAAATTTTACTAGAAAAAGGAGAAATATTACACAATGAACCAAATAGGGTTGTTTGTGTTAGTGGTGAATATGAATATGATGAAATGGTATTAGTCGGTGAATTAAATAACCCAATATATCCACCTGATTTCCCATTATATCAATATCCGGCATATTATATTAAGTATGGAATATATCAACCCGAATAATTAATATAATCGTCTAATTATATGATATTTAAAATTATCGTTTAATTAGATGATTTACCAAATTTCTCTTGATCTCATATATCCTAAAACACAAGTATATGCATCAGTTTGATCAAAGTTTTCTTTCTTGAGAGTATTATTTTTGGTGTATAACCATTGGATCTGTGGTTCCTTTTTTGCAACTAATTCCCAAATTATCATTTTCTTATCAACATCTTTTGGTAATCCTCCAAATAATACAAATTTCTTTTTATCATTTTCCTTAACCAATTCAGGGAATGCAAATTTTCTTGAATTATAGGTTGATATAAATTCAGGAACAATACCTAAAACATCATATATTTCTTTACATATCAATGTATTAAACCTTAATAATGTTTGTATTGTATATACGTTATTTGAATTTAATAATGGTTCTTCAATGATTACGTTTACAATACCCAAATTTTTATATTCCAATAATTTTGTTTTAAAAATTTCAGATTTTAAAATAAGCTCTAACATCTTATTATCACCAAAATCTTTAGCTTTTGGTCTTGGTGAAACGTGAGATAACTCTAAAAGTTCTTTTGTTTGTATATCAAATAAAGCCCAACCTATAGTTCTTGTTGAGACATCTAATCCTAATATCTTGGGTGAGTTCTTAATATTTTTTGCCATAAAAAAATTATTTATTAATAATATAATGACTAATAAAAAAAATTAAAGTTTTAGAAATCTAACTTGACCACAAATTGCTGAATACCTTGTCTTAAAACAGGTGATTGTAATTTAGAGACAACCAAAACATCTTTGTTTCTATCAAGTAATGCAATTTCACTAATATATAATGGATTACCTTGTGTCCAAGTAGGATTTGTACTTCTAAGGAACTCAGCATTACTTAAATTGACCTTGTATTTCATTTCGTAAATTGTTGCTTGGATGTCAGTCTCAAATGATCCATAGAAATAATATTCATCACCGAAATTAAGTGTTTGACCCGTTGCTCCAATTTGTGGCAATGAAATATAATTATTAAGATTATATGTCGGTGCGGTATTATATAAATCAGGTGTAATAACAAATGTAGTTCCTGTTAATCCATTTTCAGTTAAATAACCATTTATTGTAGATCCTGAAAGTGATGAGGTAAAATCAATGATCTTCCAATTCGCAGGATTTGGTCTTGTTCCTGTAGTTACTTTTTGACATAATATTTCAAAGTTAGTTGCATAATAACCATTAGGAACAACACAAGATGTAATACATTCACTACCGGCACTAAATGATGGTTGAACCAAACATTTAAATTCTTCTCCGAATCTAACCGCAACATTTTTGGTTGTATCAGGATTACAATCATTATTATTTCCTGTTATCTTTGAGTAATAATTACAATGTAGTGAGTTTGTAAATCCTGTCGGATTTGACAATCTATAAGTAACGAACATAGTTTCATTACTTCCTGTCAAAATTCCATCAATGGTTGTTGTTGATTGACCACAAGTGTTAGGAGTGATCAAAGATATTTGTGGTGCGGTTAATGTCCAGTTTCTATTTGACTTATAAGACATTGCCGCAATAATTTCTTCATCGTCAATAACAATTATTTTACTATCAGGGAAAACTTTACCAACTCTACTTGGGTATCCGTCAGCATTTGCATGAGTATCCCAAAGATGATAATATCTAATTCCTGGTTGGTTCATTCCTGAATTCTTTGTTGATTCAATATAATGAACTTCAAATAAATTCTTATCCTCAAATCCCGCAGGATCTACCCAAAAAGTTTCACCAAAACAACATTGTGAATTCTTGTGCCACATAAGCCAAGGAACGTGTAATTTAAAGTTTCTTGCTTGTCCTGTAGTGTCTTCAGGGTTTGTTGGATCATAAGGTTCAAGAGCAAATTTTTCACCATAGAAGAAATCAATTGTTTGATTAGTATAGTGAATGATCGCAATTGCCTTTTGTTCACTAGGTGTTACTGTTATTTTCTCATCAAACGAGTTATAATAGTAAACAGAACTAGTGTCTCTACTTCCTAATGTGGAAGCATAACCCAAATATTCTTTAGTCCCCAAATAATCTTTGGATCCAAAATAATTATAACCTTGATATACAGATGGTATCAAACCTGCCGGATTTTCACTCCAAGGAATGTTCATGTTCCAAACCTTTACATCAAATTGATCTATATCACAAACAGATTCAAAATTAATTACATCCTGACTCCAATGTGGGCCTGGTGTAATACTATCATATATCGTTGTCATGTTTGGTGGATATATTAATACTCTTGAATAACAATTACCTGAGAAATTTGATAAATCAGGGGTATTTCTATCCAATGTAACAACATTACCACAAATACCAACAATCTTATATGTCATCATAGGATAACAACTCTCAAGAGACATTAAACAATCAGGTAGTGGTGGTGGTGGGCAAGCAGGACTTGACGATGGAGTTACACAAGGAGTTTTTGTTGGTGTTGGTGTTGCAGTTGGCGTACACTCAATATTATTTGTACTACTTGGTGTTGGGGTAGAAGTCGGTGTTGAATAGGGGGACGCTGTCGGCGTAGGTGTTGGTACATTATAACAAATTTGATTGGTGTCTGATTTACCATCAAAATATATTGTTATAAGATCCCCAACTGAAGGTGTTGTTGATGTATTATAACTAACACCCGAAAAAATCAATGTTATTTCACTTGACCCACTAAGTTGACCTAAATTTACAACATAATTAGAATTTATAACATAATTGTCATTAGTTAAAGCACTCCAATTTATCGTTGTTGCGGTTGTATTACCCGTAAAAAATCCCCTTAATGGAGCCCTATTAAAAACAGGTTCAATATCTGAATCCATATATGGTATACCATATGTATTCCCATTACTACTATCAACAAAATAAGGGTATTTAACACTTTGTCTATTTGATTGAGGTATTCCAGCACTATTTTGTGTATTAAATGGTGGTTCTAAAACCATACTATATGGTTGATTATAACTGCTAGGTAATGCGTTGTATGATACTTCACTATCTCCAATTTGGAAATAAGCAATATTAAAATTACCTTCAGACAATTTTTGTCTTCCTGTGTCGGTTACTCTAGTATTTACTAAACCCGATGTATTTTTAAGTATATATGCCATTTGTTATATAAATACTATATTTTCTATTTTATTACAACACCAATGGGGGGTTTACTATTGCAACATCACAACATTCACACCCATTAATTTCCACATTGTTTAAATTTAACGTATAAGAATGTTTTTCTGACAAACAAGGAGTATCAGGATCAAGTAATGGATTAAGTGTTGTCACATTATTTATTGTACCATTAACAGTTGTTCCTTGTATCATCGTAATATTACCCCAAGTTTTTGTTGTTACACTATTAGTTGATGTTGGATTTGGTATTGCAAAATTATTACATCCTTTACCTAACAATGTTTGTATATTTTGTGTTGATTGTGATGTTACGGAAATAGGTGATCCATTAACATTCACAACAACATTATCATTATAGGTATATGCGCTGAATACAGGTGAAACCGTAAAATCACTTACATGAACCAAATCAAATGTTACCGAGGATCCAACAGGTAATGAAGGTGTTACCGATACATTAAATGTATTTCCAATATTATTCAAAGTTAATGTTATAACATATGTTTGATTTGGTGGTGGAAAATTTAAAGTTGCGGTTTGATTAAAAGTTTGACCCGAAGAATCTATTACTGAAGTTGAATAAATTCCACCACATAGGTTTTGGAATATTGGTTGATTATTGAAATAATTAACCCCATTTATTGAGTATTGGTATGGAGGTACTCCGTCAATAATATCAAAAACTATACTTCCGTCACATCCACAGGTTGGTTGATTAATAGTGAGATTATATCTTAATATATCTTGTGTCCCACAATTACCTTCAGTTAGAGATATTGACTGTATTTGGTATGGTAAAGTTACACCTATCGTATTCCATCCCGTTAATGGCGGAACCGCAGGATTTAAATTAACCAATGTATATGGTAATCCTGTTATTTCCCACTGATTATTTATGGAATCCCAACGTATTAATTTAAAAGTATCTGAGGAGATCCAACTAGGTTTTCCACCATAATAACCATTAAATGTAAAATCAATAACTTCCAATAATGAAACTTTTCCAAATCTACCTTTAATAACCAAACATAGATCAGGGAATGCCGGTATAGGGGTAGGTGTTGGTGTTGGCGTAACGCTAGGTGTTGGTGTATCTCCCGTTAAAACACATATTGTGTTTGCAGTAAAATCACCATAATAATCTATAACCGTTGCAGAATATTCTCCAACACCCAAATTTGTTATAGTTTGTGAATGGCTTCCATTTTCCCAATTTATATAATAAGGTGGTGTTCCTCCTGTGATTAATAAACTTACAGTTCCATCTGTTGATCCTGGATGTGTTGGTTGATCCACAAAACATTGGACTCCCATTGGAAATATTGTTAGGACGTTACATTCATTTTGATATTTAAGTGTTTCTCCCGGACAAGTTCCATCAACACATAGTCCTTTTACCTCAAAATTTATATCAAGACATGATGTAATCGGATTAAAATCTTGACTACAAATATTATATGTAACTCCACTTAAAAATGTTTCAGTTACGGTTCCACCAGTACAATTGTTGTACGTTAATTCGTACTCACTTAAACTCGCAAAACTAAACTCTAAACAATAACAATTTGACATTTAAATGGTGTTTTATAATAAATAATCAATTAACCTATTTTTGAGGTAATTAATTAAAATAATATTCATAAATCCTTAAAAGTGAATTATGGAACGTAATATATTCTATTAGAGTCAGTTGAGCAATAATAAACAGATCCTGATGGTAATCCACCAGCACCATCTTGTAGATCCACAATTGATAAACAATTCATAAATGTTGTATTGTCTCTATCTGTTGTAATACCATTACCTACTATGAATGAACAATTATTTGAAATAGTATTTCCTGATCCCCCTAATATTCCAGTATGTACTCCATTTGACGTATTGTACCCACCTCCACCAATAAAAGAATAATTACCGTTTGTGAAATTACTAATACCTCCAACAACTGTTGATGCACTTCCACTTGACGTATTACTTTGCCCCCCTAAAATAATTGAGTATCTGCTGTTAGATGTATTACACTCACCTCCAACAACAACACTATAACAACAATTAGAAGTATTTTTATATCCACCACCAACAATTGAGCAATCACCTATTATCGTGTTAAAAATACCACCCGCAATTGTGGATCCAATAGTTGATCCTGTTGAGGTAATTGTATTACCACTACCACCAGCAATTGTAGATATTGAAGATCCTGATGTTAAAATTTTATTTAATCTACCACCCCCAATTGTTGATCCATAACTTGATAAAGTATTTGTAGTTCCGCCACCAATAAACGAAAATTCACCAAAAGATTCATTTCCAACACCTCCCCCAACGAATGAATAAATTCCATCTGATATGTTTCCATAACCACCAACTACAACTGAGTGCAATTTACTTGATATATTAGTACTTCCACCAACTACCACCGATAAATTACCATTTGATGTATTAGAATCACCACCACCTATAAAAGAAACACATCCATTAGATGTGTTATTTGTACCACCAACTATAGTACTATAATTTACTTGGGGGGATATTGTATTTCCTCCCCCACCACCTATGAATGAACTAACATCCGATCCAATAAAATTACTACCTCCTCCAACAATAGTATTAGTGCTTTCACCTGTTATAACATTTAAAAATCCTCCTCCGATAAAATTATATGCTGACGGTGTAAATGAGTTACTAAAAACATTAATGGTATTTTGTTGTCCTCCACCAATAAAATTTAAACCACTATAATAATATGAAGAATATGATGAGATGGTATTTTGTTGTCCCCCACCAATAAAGTCACCACCAATAATAGAATAATACGATGATGTTGTATTTTGAGCCCCTCCCGCTATTGTTGATGTATACCCAAATGAAGTATTACAATATCCACCACTAAGTGTAGATAAAACACCTTCAGAAGTATTACAATACCCCCCACTAAGTGTTGAGAAATCTCCATAAGCGGTATTTTTAGTACCACCCCCAACTGTTGATTTTGATCCACACGCAAAATTGCTACATCCACCCCCAATTGTGGAATAAGTATTTAAAGCAGTATTACATCTACCTCCACTAACAGTTGAGTAATCACAACAAGCATTATTATTATTTGCACATCTTTCTGTGGATCCAACTCCATCGCCCAAAATCATAATTGTTGATCCTGTTATTGTATTCATAACTTGTCCAATTGTGGCTTTATATGAAGATCCTGCAGGATTTTGTGATATGTCTGTTGGGATTACAATATGAACAAGATCGTTAAGTGTAACTCCTGTTACTAATACTCTATCGGTTAATTTTTGTGTTGGCATTTTTAAATTTTTTTTTGTTTATAAATAATATAATATTTCCGCAGTACCTAAAAATGTTGCACTTGCACTTAATGGTGTTATACACACCCACATTTCGTCAAGTGTTCCGTCAACATTAGAACCAACTCTAATTTGATTGTCATCCACTCTAATCGTTGTAAGTGCCGATGTCCCTGATTCACCAATTAAGGATGACATAATGTGACCTGGTGATGTTATTGTTGTTGTCACAGTTCCGTTGTAAACTGAGTATTGGAATGGTGAATTTGGTATGTCTGTCCAACTTGGTGTTACGGATAATGTGGGGTTAAACTCAATAGTTACTAAGTAATTATCGTTTGAGGTGTTTAAAATACTCAAACTACTGTATTGTGATGTCACTGATTTATAACCTTGTTTAAGCCTATAACCAATATATGGATATTTTGTACCTGATGAATTTAAATCTGCCGTTGTTGAGTTTATAACACCTACGGTTGAGTATAGTCCGTTTAATGCACCTTCAGTCGATACTTGTGAACATATCATATCAAAATAACCTGAACCAACCCCAACCTGTCTTATTTCATACCTGATAGGTTGATTTGGTGATGACATATAAACATTTGGTTCATTATTTGCACAATTATGTTCAGTGAAATAAATTAATATACCCGATAAATCCAAACCAAATCTCATTCTACCAACACCTAACCATTGATAATCAACTGACATTAAATTAGTGTTAGTCCAATTTATCCCTGTTGGGTCAAATTCATTACTGTTCCATGTGGTTGTTGCCGCAGTGTAAACTGTAGTGCCCGACCTCCATATCTGAAAGCTTATTTGATTTGTAACCCCATTACTTTCCAAAAAGTATCCATCAAAAACAGAATTGTATGGTGACCCTGTTATTGTTGTAAAAGCCCCAACCCTTTTTATGACATTTGTTTCTAACTGAAAATTTGAGAAACTCGCTTGAAATAATTGACTCTTACCTGGTTGATAAATTGGGTGTGTTTTACCTTGTCTAATAACTAAATCATTATTTGCGGATGTTGACATTCTAACTCTTGCGTATTCTTGGTTAAAAATGGATGTTGCAGTTCCTGCGGTTACCTCATTAATTTGTAATGGATTTTTATCATATACGTGTTTAATATCCACTAAATTTTGAACTGCGGCGGTTCTTAATCTACCAAAAGCATCAATATTTGGACTATCCGAATAAGCAACTTTATTGTTAAAAATGAACGACATATTATTTTATATTAAATACCAATTTCCGTTTCTTACCATTATTGTAAGAGACATATAGTTTATATTCATATCAACGTATGAATTATTATCAATTAATCCTGATGCCGGTGTTAATCTTATTCTATAAGAACCTGAAGTACCTGCCTCATCCTTTATTATTAATATATATCCATCTTTAGCAACTGTTGATGGTAAAGTTAGATCCACATTTGAACTTCCGCTAACACCCCAATATGTTTTATCCCAACTAATTGTTTGTGATGTTGTTATTGCGGTTGTTGGATAATATTCAAATACAGCATTTAAAGCTCTTGTTTTAACAACGCCTGTTGATACGTCTCTAACCAAGAAATTTGTGTTTGTTGGGTCTGAATCTGGAGTATTTTGTAATCCAAGATAATTAGTGTGTAAAGTACATGCCGAAACAGAATATACCCCTTTACCAACGGCAGCAGAATAATCATGTGTAATGGTATTACCGCTTCCACCAATAATTGTTGACCCACTTGATAAAATAGTATTTAAATAACCCCCACTAATTGTTGAACCTGTTGATAAAATTGTATTACATTCTCCACCAGAAATTGTTGTGAAATCAGATATTAACACATTAAACCTACCACCACTAATTGTTGAGAAATATCCTGATGAGGTATTACATCTACCTCCCCCTATTGTTATACCATTATTTGACCCTATATTTTGAATCCCTCCCCCAATAGTTGACCCATAACCACTTAATGTATTATAATTACCTCCCCCTATTGTACCTCCATTATCAATCACTAAATTTAAATAACCACCACCTATTGTGGCTCCAAGACCTATTGCAGAGTTATGATACCCACCACTTACGGTGGAAAAAAAACAAATTGATTTATTATTATAACCACCACTAACTGTACTTAGATCACATAAAGTTGTATTAGAATATCCACCACTTACTGTTGTATAGCAACCCGATGATGTGTTTTTAAGTCCTCCACCAATTACAGAATAATCACCCGTTCCTAAATTTTGTCTACCACCACTAATAACAGAAAATAGACCTCCATCAACAGGTATTGGGTCTACAATAAATGACCAATCGGTAGTATTTATAGTTCCACCTGTTGTATTATTTGCAAAACCACCACCAATTGTTATCCCTGCGGAAGTACATTCATCTATTGGTGAATATGTTATATTCCAATTACCACCACCAATTGACGATAATCTTGATGTTGTTTTGTTTTTACAACCACCAACTATTGTTGATAAATATGATGATGTTGTATTTCTAATCCCACCACCAATAAATGAAGATAACCCAGCTGCAGTATTTCCATTACCACCACCAATTGTTGATTCATAACCCAATGCTTGGTTACCGTTTTGAGGGCAAGATCCCCCTCCACCAGCCACAGTTGATCCATTACCTATTGCAATATTATAATTACCCCCTCCAATTGTTGATGAGTATCCTGATGCCGTGTTGAAGTACCCTCCACTTATAGTTGTTCCTCCATAAGCAGATACACTATTAAAAGATCCTCCACCAATTGTTGATCCAAAATAACTATCAACAATATTAAAAAACCCACCGTTTATCGTGTTTGCTCCAGTTCCTGAAGCAGTATTATACCCTCCCCCACCTATCACATTATAACCATAGTAAGCACTTGCGGTATTTCCTGATCCACCCGCAACAACACTATAATTTCCTATGGATGTGTTATCTAAACCACCACTAACGGTAGAGTAATCACCAACCGCATCATTATTATTACCACATCTCTCAACGGATCCAACACCAGTACTCAATACCATTACAGATGTTCCACCTGTTAAAGCCGATATAACTTGACCAAAAGTTGCCTTATAGGATGACCCAGCAGGATTACCTTGGGATAAATCATTAGGATCAACAATATGAAATAAATCTGTTAGATTTACTCCTGTTGCCGGTATTTGATCTGTTAAAAATGCCATTAATCTTTTTTATTTATAAATACAAGTTAGTTTGTTATTGGAATTGATAAATATCATAGTTCATAAAATAAAAATAGTCCCCATCTTGGAATTGTTTTCCTTTTGGTGGTAGGTCAACACAATTTAAAATCATAAATTTCTCACATCCCACACCATCAATAATTTTAACACCAATTGCTGGTGCCATATCAAATGCCGGTGGTAATACAATAGTTGCTGATGGTGGAATTGCGGTATTTACTGTTGCAACCAATATACAACCATTACCATAAACATTACAAACATAAATTTCATATGGTAATGTAATACCCGTAACATTATTTATTACTAATTGACCCATTATTGGAATACATAATTTATATTATCCATAAATAAAAATTCAACATCATCTTGGAATATCTTTGTGTCTCCACCGCAGAATACACAAGAAATGTCATAATTAATTATTAAATTTATAACAACATTCGCATCATCAAGTTGGTTTATTGTTGTTGGTTGACAAGCTGTTCCTCCAGTTATACATCCACTTTTTATAATGATTTGATTTGTTTCAATATTTGCAACAACACTTGTTATACCACTAAAAGAATAAAGTAGATCGGTTATCGCTGTTACCCACTCCTCATCGGTAGGATAATCATTCATTGTTGATGCGGTGTAGAAAATACTTTGTTGATTCACACCATTAACCGTAACATCAGCAGTAAATGTGGCGGAATTTAATATACAACCCGTATCACCACTTGTTAGATCAAAATATCCTTCATTAAACATTTGTAAAACACCTCTTCTTCCCGATACCCCAGTATTTCTAAATTTATCCGCACAAACATTATAGATCTCGTATCCTGTAAATAATGTTGTTCCATTCAATGTAGTTGTTCTTGTAAATGAACATCCATTATTATCAATAACTTGTAATGAATATGTCCCTGCGGTTAATCCTGTTACCGTTGTTCCTGTTTGACCATTAACGTTCGGAGACCAATTAAGTGTAAATGGTGGAACCCCACTTGTTATTAAAGCTGAAAGTTCTCCGTCATTACCTACCAATGGTTGGACATTGAAAAAGTCAAAATAAACTCCGACTGACCCTGTAATATAAACGGTTTCAGTTTGACTACATCCTCCCGCATCTGTTACTATTATATTGTAAAATCCTTGTGATAAATTATTAAACGACGATACCGGCCCTGAAGGAAATCCTGTTACTTCATATGTATATGGTAATGTACCCCCCGATGAAGCCAATATATGAATTGATCCATTATTAAGACCACAAGTTGTTCCCGTTGTACTAGCAGTAATTGTAAAAAGATTTGTATTACTTACGGTTGTTGTTCCCGTATATATACAAGTACCATTACTAACTTCAACAGTATAATTTCCTGAAGGTACTGAAGGGAATGTATTACTAACACCTGCAGTATTTATTGATACCGTGTTTCCTGAACTATCAATTAAAACATAAGTAAAAGTTCCTGATGGTGACCCAGCATTTATTAAAACGTCTATAGATCCATCATTATTATTACAGTTTGAGTTTGTGGTTGTTATTGAGACTACTGAAAACCCATTTGGCGTTATTAATTCAACACTATCAATATCTGTACAAAGTCCCGCATCGGTAACCATCACAGTTAATATTCCTGATGATAAACCTGTAAATGTAATCGTATTTGAAAAAGTTACTTCAACATATCCATTTGAACCTGAAAAATAATATGGTGGAGTACCTCCAACAACCAACACCTCAACCTCACCATCATTGGAAAAACAAGAAGGTGATGTGGTTGTAAATGAAACGATATTTGGTGCGGATGCGGTAGTTACAACCGCATTTTGACTTATTGAGCACCCATTGGAATCAGTAACAGTAACAGTATAAACACCATTTGTTAAACCTGTAATAAATGAAGTTGTTTCTCCTCCAGGTAGCCAAGAATAGGTATATGGAGGATTTCCTGTTTGTCCGGTAACATATATTTTACCCGTACCTAATAACGATTCACAATTACTATCATTAATAACATAAGTACCATATGTAAATGTGGTAGATGATTTTACAATACAAGATTCACTTTTACCTGTACATCCACCACCGTCATCACCAACAACATAGTAAGTTCCGGCAGATAAGAATGGGAATATGTGCGTTGCACCAACATTTGTTGCCGAATCAATTAGATTATCATTTATATCATATAAATAAAAATCAGCACCTGATAGATAAACATTTTGTGTTATTGCGGTTATAGATCCATTAGAATCACCACAACTTGTATTTTCACTATCTATTGAAACACAAGTTCCTGAAGAAATATAAATAGGATACGTAACCGCACTAAATGAAGCGTCGGTAATTGTAATTGAGTATTCACCAGCAGGAATACCTGTAACAGAATATAAAGTTGTTGTACCTGAAGTTGGGAAATACCCTGTAGTTGGTGCGGTTTCAAAGACCGAAAATGGTGATGATGTTCCTGTTATATCAAAATAAATTGCACCAACCCCAGAATTACTACAGTCTCCCGTTACAGAATAATTATATACTGATATACTCATTAATTACATAAAAGATTAAAGTTTATTCCCACATTTAATGTAAATGTTTGTGTTTCACTTAATGGAATACAATTATTATTATAAACCGTAAATGTATTATTACCTGTTATAACATAACTCAAACCATAGTCTTGTAAAGTAACAAAACTCGTTTGTACCGCTCCAGTCCAAGCCGCCTCTGTTGGTACAGATAAAGGATTATTATATCCCAATCCATTAAAGAATGGGTAATTTATAATGTCAGTACCATTAAAGTTAACGTTAACATACCATGTTGTTTGTAGTGTTGTTAAATCACAATCACCTAATGTTAATCCATTTGATATTAAGAATGGTTTTAAAGTTGCACCTAGAATTCCACCAAAATTGGTTATTCTTGATCCTTCTTCCCAAGGATATAAAGGACAAGTTAATGCTTGTATAGGACAATCATATTGGAATATTTGTCCAACCAATAAACAAGGATTACAAGGTACAAGAACAATCTGACAACCCATTTGTCTTCTCCATACAAATTTTTGTCTGTGGAATATTGAGTTCTCATACTTAACCCCTGTATTCCATATTGTTGTTGCCGGAACCATTTGTTCAATCAATCTGATCCAGTAATCACCCAATCCATTCACATAATCAATCATTGTTTGATATGTAAAATTATCGTTATCAACACCAGCTAAAGACATTGATTCAAGATATTTCCAATATATTGATTGTAATGTTGGATATCCTCCTGTTTTACCATCAGTTATAAATTGTCTGTTTCTAACATTAATCGTATTATGCCAAAAACTTTGAGCAAACTCAAAAAATGTTTTTTGTTTTGGTTTTGGTACGATTTCAGTCCAATCAATACCCCCTCTTGATGGGTATGGTGTGTTTGGATTAGGATCACAATAGGTTGGTGGTACATATCTTAAACCTTGTTCTGGTATTGGGAAATTATATGTTCTTGACATATTCCATACATCATAAACTAAACCTTGTGATGGGTTCATAAATATATCAACGTTTTTAACGTTCAATACCAATCTTTCATCACCAACAGGATAATAAGCGTTAAATCCTCCATCAGAACTTTTTCTTAATCTACTTTCATTAATGATCCAACTTTTCTTATTATCTATTGTTTTTCTAATTTTATATCCAACTTCCATATAAGGGAATTGTCTATACCTTTGAAGATACTCATCACCATAATTAAATGGTAATAAAGTTGTTTGATAGTCAGGATTTTGACCTGTAAATGTTGATAAAGTAATATCAACTTGAGCTGGCATTCTATGTTGAGGTGTTGACTCTATCCAACCACCTCCTATTTGGAAATAATAACTTTCGCTGTCTAACGGCATACTTGGATATCCAAAAGAATCCATTGGATAATCGGATCTTCTTACACTTATGTCTTGCGTTGTTATATTAGTGGTAAATCCTGTATATTGGACACCCATGATTGAGTAGATGTCCGTAGTGTCTAATGTTGGTGTGTATTGGACGTATGTTCCTCCTGTCAATTGTGCGTATTGCTCTCCAAATTGATTTAGATTTATTTTTTGATCGGCAACATATACATACTCATTAAATTCTGTGATTGCATCAGGAGCTCCAATTAATCTCAATAAAATCTCAATTGATTTTCTTGTTCCCTTTGACTTGAATAGGTATGCGGAATTTAAAATTAAATTTCTATAATATTGATAATTTAATTCTTCAGGTGTTTGTCCCTTTGAGAGTCCTGTAAAAGTGTTCTCACCACTACTAAAGACAGAATTTAATAATTGTTCATTTGTGATTGGTGAGATGTTATCTTTCCATCCTAATGTCAATGCCAAATTTTTTAATAATTGTGATGGAATATCGTTCTTAACCGTATAGTTAACTGAATTCATAAATGCCAACGCACTTATAAATTGTTTGGTTTCATCAAAACTTCTACCATAGATCTGAAGCATTTTTTCAACTTTTTGATCTTGGGTATCAAACTCTTTTATTGCACCTGCCGTTAAAAATCTTGAAACTAAATTTGTACGGTACTCATCCAAACTTTCTGCAATCTCATTAAGATTCAATAAATATTGATTAAAATCAGTACCAGATATTGATATATTCCAACTACCATTAACAGGAAATCTTGCAACTTTTACCGTTAAAGTATATCCACCAGATTCATTTTCAACAGGGGTGTTAAAATATGCTGTATATTTTGGACTTACATCTCTATTCAATAAAAAATTCTCAACTTTATCAAAATCCTCATTGAAAACCTTATTAACATAAAAATCTGTTGGTCGTATTATGATAGTATCATATGATTGTTGTCCACTAAAAGGATTACCTTCAATATATAATTTTAATACTGTATCTGTTTCGGTTGTTGGTATTAATGAGTTAATAGTATAAACCTCATCATTTATAATGACCCCATATTTAGGATATTCTAATGTTATATCTCTCAATGGTGATACAGAAAATTCTCTTAGTTGTAAATTTCTTGCAGCATCAATAGTATAATCAATATCCAATGGATTTCTAATAGATTCCAATGGTATTTCAAAATATGTTTCATTTTCAACACTATCATATTGTATGTTAATTGCAGTTTTTGTAATATTATATTGTGTTGTTGCTGAATATATTTCTAATGCCGCAGGGTAAAAATTTATTATTTTTGTAACGGATACCGACATTCTTTTTGCTAGCGATCCATACAATGTAAAGTTTGTTATTTCACTTAAATCGTAATTAGGATATACTTGAAAATTTTTAGCAACAAGGAGTTTTGATTGTTCAATATCTGAGATATTTAACGTACTCAAGGATATTGGATCAGAAAATGTTCCAATAGTAAAAGTTCTGTTAACCTTTTCAGTAACGTTTGTTGTAAACTCAAAATTCGCTTGCGTAAGTCCTCCACCGGCAACTAATTGTACCCCAACCAAATTGTCAGAAAAACTACCTTCACCGCTTGCTTGTGGTGGGCAAGTATATTTTGTAACCGCCATTATCCTGTTATGTTTGTAAAGTTCTTAGTAAAGTCAATGTTATTACCTCTATCTTGTCTAACCTCATACAATAAGTCATTGAATTGATCTCTAATCTCATACAAATTGTATTGTTTAAAGATGTTGTTATTATTGTCGTAAATAGTATAAATTCCGTCATCAATTGATTTAGTTTGATTACCATAAAGAGCAATCGCAAGTGTTGATATATCGTGTTCAACTATTTCAATTTCAGTTGTTATAGGATTAAAAAATGTGTTTGATATGACAATATCTTGATTTGGTTGTCCTATAAATGGAGTTGCGTTTGGTTTATTAGTTGGTGATGATGATGGTGATAATGTACAAAAAACTAAATTTGTTACCCCTTCAGTATATCTATATCTTATAGATTTTTGTGATGTATTTGTTAAATTCTGTATAACAGGTTCACAATAAAATGATGAGGTAATCATTCTAAAGAAATTAGGTATTTTCGTACCATCGGAATTTAAATACTCTACTCTAAATCCAATTAATCCTTGATTAACGAACTTATTTCTAAATTGTGTTGGGACATTATTAACATCAATCACAATACCTTTTACGTTAGGTAATGCCGATAAAATTCCACAATCAGTAATTCTTGTTCTTATCTCCGCAGGTCTGATATATAAAGTATAAATTCCTAACTTATTAAATTGATCTGCAGGTAATTTTAAATTATATAAACCACCCAATATTTCAACATTAGCGTTTCCGCCAGTTTCATTATTGTTAAAATATGGTCGTAAAATTGTTTTTGCATCCAATTTTGTTAATACAAAATTATCAGTATCGTCTCTGCTTGGTGTATAGTTTAAAATGATATCAACATCATCAGGACTAACATCAGCGGGTCTTATTGTTCCGTAACTACCTGTCGCCACAATTTTTATTTTTAAATTTTGTTTATCGTTTTAAATATAAATACTTAAAATCATTGTTTTTCTACATTAAAAAATCCGTATCCGTACTTCTCTAAATCACCAACATTGTCCACCTCACCCAATCTTTCCACATATTCTAACGCAGACATTTTTCCTCTTTCAATAAAGACATTTGATATTATTTCAGGTTGATCTATAACATTTATTAATGCTTCATTTTTGGTTATTGCCGATAATATTAGATCATCTTGTGTAAAACCTGAAGATTGTATCACATATAATGTTGTTCCATCAGGATAATCATAATAATCCACACCATTTATGGTATATGCAATGTATTCATTATTAGGATCCGTCCCCCAATATGTCCCAACAGTATTTGAAGTACCAGTTACTTCAATCCCAAGTTTAAATTTACCTCCCGATAGTGCGTATTTAGGCCCGTATTGAGCAAGATCGTTAACGGATGATTGAGTATATCCTGTTATAATAAAAGGAACCGTAGTATAGTTATAACTATAAAAATCATTTATGTCTGTATTTGAGTCTCCTGTAAATATGTAATCATAATTTATTGGGGTTGCACTCCAATTACCATTAAAAGATGTAAAAGTTGCAACACCAAAAGGATCCAAATTTGGTACAAACACATATGGAACCGTGATTGTTTTTGAAACTTGTGATATTCCCCAAGGTGATGTTGCATTTATTGTTATTACATATTGACCATTCCCAATAGGATAGTTGTGTGTTATCGGTAAAGCACCACTTAATGTTTGTACTGTGGATCCATCTCCCCAATCAATGGTAAATGTCGTTACATTCAAAAATGTTTTAAACTCAAGATCGGATGTGTTATAGACATAATAGGTATATGGACTACCCGTTGTTGCCGAAAATATGAAATTCGTAACAACATCTTTTTGTAGGATAGCACCATCAAATACAGAGTAGTACCCATAATCAACCGCGGTCTGTGTGAACAATAATGGTATCGTCAAACCTGTCATCACAGAAGTACCTCCTGATGCCCCAGATAACACATATGTCATTCCTGTATACACACCTGTAGTACCTGATATTGTATTTTCGGTAATTGCGGTGATAGGACAACAAGGATCAATATCATAGTTATATTCAATCCCATCTATATAATTTATTGTTAATAGATCGGATTTAATATTTTCGGGCGATATTTTAAAATAATATTTTTGTTCTACCATATTACACAGGATTTACATATTCATACCATACAATAGGTAATGAGTCTAACCCAACTCTTTGAACTAAATTTGTTGGATTAAAAACCTCATAAGTTTTATTATTATAATTTAAATTAACTTTATAGTAGAAATAATTTTCACCATTAAAGGTAAAAGGACTTGCTATTTGGAATTGTGGTGTGTTAATCATGGTGGTGAAAACCCCGGTTCTTCCGTTAAAGAACTTAGCGGACATATAGAATTCAGATAGATCTATGAAATCTCTACTTCTTAACCAATAAATAAAAAACCCTTCTTTATCCCCAATAAAATCTAATTTCATTTTTGGTTTTTTAACATTAACATTAGGTAATGTTTGTGATATTGATATATTTTCGGTAAAACCTTGCTGAACGGGCAAAATTATTGTGAAATAATTTTTTTGTGTTGTTGGGTTTGCCGTATCATAAAAATCCAATTTGAAGAAGGACTTCGTAAATGGTTTTCTATAGTAATATAATTCTTCACCCGTAAATCCATCAACTTGATAACTATCCACATAATCAGTTATATTGGCGGTTGGTATATTTGCGGTACTACCACTATAAAAATAAAATTCATAATTTATTGATGTCTTTTCAACATTTTGTTCAAAATAAGTATTGTGTGAAAATCTATCAATTTCAAAATCATTAGCCAAACCAATAACTTCTTCCAATACGGTTTTTTGATATTCTTCAACACTATCTTCCCTACCACTGAAATCCCACTTAATTTCAATAGGAATATCTATCTGTCTATCAAGACTAGATTGTAGTATTTTATATTTACTCACACTCATCTATTGTCGGGTCATCAATTTCGTTTATAAACTGATTGGCAGTTTGAGATCCTTCAGGTATTAATCTAAATATGGTATTAACAAAAGGATAGTGTTTACCATTCATAAATGGATAATCAACCCCAAGTCCATCACCATCAATGAACCCATAAGGATATAAATCTCTCCATCTAAAACTATTAGATAAATTAGAATAGAATGAATAATCAGGTATATCAACAATTTCCAAAGATTCCCCTTCCTCAATGTAATCCGAAAATACTCTAATCGTTATTGGGTTGTGAGGTTTATAATAATACCCAAATTGATTGTTAACATTTATTGTATTATTTAATGAGAACCAAAAAGGGTTGAAGGTTATTTTATGATATAGATCAGATATTACCCTTTCTGTTTGTTCGTACGAATTAAACTCACAGAAATCCCCATCAATAATATCGTCAACTTGTAAGTTTTCATGATATATAAATGGCCCGGTTGGTGGGGTGGTTTGACTAAAATATGTGTTAGTAGGTATTGTGGTATTAGATGAAGAGTTTGCAACATCCCACCAAGGTGATGGTTGTCCATAAAATAATGGGAGATTAAACTCATACCCTTGTTTAAGTTCTTTTGTCCATCCAAAATAACCTCTCCATATTGTTGTAAAATATAATTCCGTTAGTGGTCGTTTTTGATTGTCCACCAAATCACTTATATCAATATCAACATTAAAGGATAATGTGTATGCTTGCCCACCTTCTTTAACGGAAGACCTAGCAATATTATTAGGAGTTAAAACCGCTGGTTCATATTTAATTTTTGAGTTAAATATGTTTTGTTCAAATCCAGCCTTAACCAAAATCGCATCTTCAGAATTTGTTAAAATCTTATGTCTTCTTACATAATAAGTTGAAATTGTTTCAGACTCATTATCGTTGTTTATCACTCTTTTAAATGTCCCTGTATTTCCCTGTAAAAATGTTGTTCCCGTATATCCAACATTACTTATGTTGAAAACAAACTCTTCACTACCAAACCCAGGATTACCTAAACTTGATATTAGGAAAAGATCTTGACCATTATAATCAAAAGATAATTTAACATATTCCCCAACAGAAAGTCCGTGAGGCATCACACATCTAAATGATATATTTCTTGTATTATTATTACTTCCCGTATCAATTATAAATGGTATACCATCAGATACCGTCCAAACCCATGATACCGATGTTTGTGGATCAATCGCCTGTAAAGTCCTATTACTAACATTTTCATATGCATAACTCAAATAATGCGTCCAATTATAGGTTGTCGCACTTTTGTTAACGAATGTTAAATGATTGTTCGGTGGTTGGGTGTATCCTACATTATTATTGTCAGTTCTGATGAAATCAAATTCAAAATATTGAGGATGTCCTTCCCACGGAGAAGATGGGTTTGATAGTGAAGAAACCGCATTATTAACCGCATTGGTATAATATAAATTATTTTTAAATGGTGTATATGAAACGGATCCAACATATTCATTTTTAAATATGAATGAAAATTTTGTAACAGGTCTAAATATGTTTGATTTTTCTCGTTCATCAATAAAAACCTGCTGAAGATTTAAATCAACACTACGATCAAACTCAACATTCTCCTTATGTGTTTGTTCCAATACAACATTTGGTGATAAAATCGTATTAGGAGATGTTTTGTATCTTAATGACCCTAAAATTATTCTTGTTTCATCATCAATTCCCATTAGTCTTCTGCTGTATCTATATATAGTTTTATAAACCTATTTAATGCGGTTTTACCATTCTTTAACCCAAAATAAAAATGATTTGGAGTCCCAACAATAACAGGATTGGCAATTGGTGGTGTGCTTATAACAGGATTACCACTTGAATCAAAATTAGTTATGAACCCGTAATAAATATTAGGGAATGATCCTCCCATTAATGCGGTTTTAAAATAATCATCATTAGACGCATCTAACCCTTGATACCTTTGACTATAGAACCCTGTACCTGTTTGATTACCATTTGCAGTGGTAAACCAATTATTATCTTCATTACCGAAAATACTATTACTACTTTCTATTTTCCATTTATACAATGGTACTTCTTGAGATTTAGGATAACCATATATTGTCTGTAATAATGGTGAGAAATTGTATATGTTAATTCCCGGAGACAAAGCTCTTCTATTTCTATACTCACTATTATTTGTTACTCCTGTTGCATTATAGAACACACCAAAGACAGGCCCGGTTGAGTCTTGACCAACATATACAGTATTGTCATCATAATTTCCACTTATAAATGGATTTATTTGATATTCAGAATTTATTGAGAATGATTGAGCGACATCCCCATCTATTCTTTGTCCTGTTCTTGAGAAGAATTGATTGATTGATGCGGATCCTGCTTGGAACAATTGTTGTCCCCAAGTTGCGTTAACTAATCTTGAAATTATCCCTAATTGTAAAACATCCGAACTGTCATTATATGATGTACTCATAAAAGAATTACCAATATACCTACCTTCAAATTCAGATGATGAGCATATTTCAGAGATAAATTCATCTCTCTTACCCATATCTAAAATAGTTGTTGGGAAAAGTATCTGTCTTGAATTTGCGGAATCATCAGGAGATGATGTACCAAATATTGATGTTGGTATTGGAGATGGCGCACCTATAAAATCATTACCATTCCAAGGAGAACTACGATAATAGAAATTATTACTTACATCATTATAGATAACAATATCATCACAGTATTTATAACGAGCTTGACCTAAAGAATTAAATACCGTTTGTTTATTAAATGACGGCATATATAGAGTACCATTTATCCAATTGTTTTGGAACATATGACTAAACACCCCTCTACAAGCCGCAAACATAACATTAAATCTTGCTTTCCATTCTAAAAATAAATTTATGTCGTTTCCAAGTTCCGCAACATACGGCTTATTTAAAAGATAATAACAACCGCCAACAACTTTATCAATTTGATCACAACTACTATTAACAGTAAAACCAGTTCCGTATCCTGTATAACATTCTAAACTAACCATATTTTCACAAGTTAAAGACGTGAATAAGGTTGGGTTTCCATCAACATCAGAAATATTACCAGATGAAGTATCTGAAGTTATATTAACAGTTTCGGTAAATCCAATAACACCTTCGTCAGGTATTTTATAATATGTGAAATTGTTATTTTGATGAAGAGCAAAATAATTATTAGTACCTTGATCAACAGAAGTTGAGATAGGTAATCTATCACTTCTCATTACAATTTTAAGTCTATCGTTAAAATTTAATGTTCCCATATATGGGAAAGCTCCGCTAGGGGCATATAAAAGATATGCTGGCGAATATAAATGCCAATATGTTAATGGAGATCCAACATCAGGTGTTGGATCTGATGTTGAAGTATATATAAATGACCCTCCACCAACATAATAATTTGTTAATGGTTGATAATACGCCGAAGAAATAGGTAATAATCTATTTGAAAATGTTATTGTGTTATCGGTATTCAATATGACCCCTAATGGTGTTTCAGTTGGTGACCCATTGTCAGTGAAATTAGTCCAAAAACTAACCCCACCTATAGCTGAATCATCGGTACACAAATAATAATAAGGTAATTCTGACCCTGTGCTTGGGTTATTATTATATTGCGTTAAATCAGGTAAAAACCCATAAGATGGATAAAATAATTGATTATTATTAAATGCCGCGGTGTTATTGTATCTATTATGTATTGCAGGTGTTGTTCCTCCAATAAAACCTCGTATTGGGATATTAAGTTTAAAATTTCCTGTAATAACTTTTTGACCCCAACCTAATCCAAATATTTTAGATAAATCATAACTTATATTTTGTCTTTGGGTATATGTGTCAACTCCTCTTACATAAAATATGATACCCAAATTTCTATAGTTTTGGATTTGTTGTATTGCATTTTTTGATGAACTATAAATCCCGTAACCTAAAGAAGTATCTGTTTCATCAAACCATTCCCCCCATGTGTATCTGGTTAAATGAAGAATATAATTATCTCTAAAACTATTACCACCACCTATTGATGTATCAAGGAAGTCACCTACAGTCATTCCTGTTATACACTGAAAATATTCAATATCAGAAGCAAAACCATAATAACTCTCATTGGTATCTTGTATTATGTTAATTGTTACGGGTGGTAAATTTGTTGACATCGTTGGGTCATTATAATTACCACTAATAATTTGTGTTGATCCTGTAAATGTAGTTCCCGTTATTGAAGTGTTATTAAATTGATTTGTTACCGTTAAACCTGTTAACCTATTCCAATCCCCACTTAATGATGGATTTTGGAATGATAGAATATCCCCTGACTGAATTCCAGTTATAACATTTGGATCTACTAACGTAACAAAAACCTGATCATAAATATCCGCAGACCCGTTAACACTATATTTCATAACATTAAAGTTATTGAAATATTTATCCCTTAAATTAAATGAATTCATTTTTTGAGAGAGAGTTTCCGTTAAAGGATAACCATACAATTCACTACCATTACTCGCTTTATCTGTTATGAATTGTCTTGGAGCTCTTTTAATTGTAACGGTAGGATCCGAATCATCAATACCCGAAAAAATTGATAACCAATCGTTTTGAGCTCCTTGAGCAAGACTAGGATAACTGTTTTGTATAAATGAATAATTAGGTGGACTATTTAATGCGTTTGATGGATTTAAACCAAAGAACAGAGACCTAGTATTAATATCCGCTAAAAATGATGAATTACTATCAACCGCAACCGAACCTGATGGATTTGTTCCTTCACCCTCAACCTCATCATACTCAGTTTTTTTATCTTCACAAGTACAACTATCACAATCGGGATATGATATCATTGGTAATGCAAGTCTTGTAAAGTTTTTTACCTTTAAAATCGCCGGAACAACAATTGCATTGAATAATGCAATTAATCCAAGATAGAACAACAATTTTAAAGCGTTTACCGCAATTAATCCAACCGCAGGGAACGCTCCAACCATTGACGCCCCCGCTTCGTAAGCACTAAATATTAACCAAGCGTTTACCCCAAATATAAAAAACCACTTTAAAACAGGCCATATCAATGCAATAATATGCGCCAAAGATAATAGAACTATTATCGGAAACGTTAAAATATTTAAAAAAATACTTGTAATAAATTGCAAGAAATCAAAATTTCTTTGTCCGTCATTTACGGGAAATTTATTATTTTCACTCTGACAAGATCTTTCAGTTATTTCTTTAATACCTAAATGTCTTGATCTATTTGTACCATTTTTATATCTATCAATAAATGAACTTACAGTATAAATTTTATTATAATGAAATTCATAAAAAGTGTCCTCACAATCAATTGCCGATTGTTTATCAACATAATCATCCCAATCCAAACTAAACGCATATGATTTTATTACTTGAAAATAATCTTCAGGGTAATATGTAAACACAATACTTTGTGGTTGAGTAGGGTCAACAGGATTTGATGTTATCTGAACAGTATTGTTAACAAGTGGTAGTGGAATACTTTCAAAACTCCCACCATAAGGAACACCATTTATTTCAATTGAGAAATTTTCTTGATTATTTATCGCATTACTGAAAACTAACCCACCTTGTGGTATTGTAATTGTTACAACAGTAACACCCACCGCAAATTGGAAATCATAATTTAATGTGGGTAATGATGTTGGGTCAGTATTTGGGTTTGACCATCCGTGTTCTTTCACATTAGGAACAAGATAATTACCTCTCATGAAGTTATTATTCAATCCTTCTTCATTCTGCCATTTTACTTTAAATCTATATTTTGACTTTGTTGGGATACCGACAGTAGGATCATTTGATATAACTTGCTCACCAAATTCATTTGTTGTTATATAATCCAAATTCATTGGTAAATTTGTTAACCAAGTACCATCTCCATCTATAATTTTTCCATCTTCCTCCAAAACATATTGTTCAAGAATAGGATCCCCATTTTGATCCGTTTCAATCGTTTGTCTTATTGATAATATCTGACCTGGCCCTGCAACCAAATCACACATATTACCTGTATTAATTTTTGGTTTACAATTTTTCTTAAGCGAATCTTCATTTGCGGTTGAGACAACTGAACCCATGAAAACTGAAGTAGGTTGTATATTTACATTTGCGGATCCTGTTAAGTCAAAATCAACTCTTGTAATTCCTAATAAACATATCTCAGGTTCTCCCCATAATGGTTGTACTTCAACTATTTTATTTAATGTCACTAGTTGTGGTAGTTCTCTTAAGTTAGTTGATGATTTAAATTTATTACCATTAACTTGTGATTCTGTTGCAATTCCGGCATTTATTAGATCTTGTGGTGATAATGAAAAACAACCAATGTCAGATAAATCAACATCCATAAACACGGTTTGAGTTCCTGTTGGAACTCCGAATATCATATAATCACCACTTTCATTTGTTTTTACGGTAAATTTATAATATTTATCATACACCTCAACCAATGGACTATTAACTAAAACATCTTCTCTTGATGGAAATGTTCCTGTTGCGGCGTGTCCTTGATATGATGGTTCATATGGTAATAAATTATATCTATATCCATCTTCATTCACATCATCAAGAGATGTATATGGATATAATTCAGAAATAATTGGATTATTTTGATCTTCTTCTGATATTGGAATAAAGATTGAAACTTTTGCATTTGGGACACCAAATCCACCATTAACTAATACTCTACCAACAACAACACCATAATCAGAACAAACTCTTGTATATATATCACTTTGGAGTATCTTAAGTGATAAGATCTCCAAGTATTCAAAATCCTGATCTAATTGTATTTTAATGGACTTATCAACACCCGGTTGTGTCCTTATTCTATATGATTTAGGCATCAATTAATCTTTTTTGATAAATAGTTTATTTCCTATTTTCAAAAAATAATTCTTTTATTGTAAAAATAAATCATCAAGAGAAATTCACCGTAGCAAGATTAAGAACTCTAACATTAATATCTGTGTTAGGGTATCTTATTTGATATATTTGGGTCGGTTCTGCAAATATAGTATCAGCAACTAACCCTATCTCTCTTGTTGTAGGATCAGAATATGATTGTGAAGTTTGTGATGATGAATATTGACCCCCAACTTGATTAAAGAACTTCATGTCAGAAATACTAATAACCCCATTTTCACTTTGTATTTGTCTTCTTAATTCTGAAACATATACATTTTCACCCATTTGCCTTTGTAAGGGGCTAAAATAATTTGTTATAAGTTCAATAATTTTTGCAACCACAACTCCTTGATTTTGACTTGCATCAAGAACCACATCAACATTAACACTCAAATCAATAACATTTGCCGATTCAATTGAGATATAATCGTTTATCATTCTATAGTTTGATAAATAATTTGCAACATTATTTTTTAATGTGTTTGATATAACTTCAGTTAATTTACCTGTTGAGTCGTATGATAACATTTTAACTTTAATTTTATTATTTTCTTCGGTAATTGCAACTTTACCAGGAGCACCAAATTGTGAAGGCATATTTCTTATAATTGATTCATAATCATTAATCGTAACCGCCCTATTTTGAGCGGCAAAGTTATAACTAACATATTGTCTAACTTCCTCCGTTGTCGGAGCATTTGATCCTCCGATTGCTGCGGTAACATTGTTACAAGTTAAAGAATTAACGACAGTTGTGTTTGTTGATTCAGAAGGCCCATTCACAAAAAATGACACAGTTCCAATCTGATTTATAACGTTAACACCTAAATTGGTTGCTTGCCCACCACCAACTCTATATTGTACAAACAAGGTTGTATTTGCCTTTAATGCGGATCCAAGGGCTAAATTATTTATATACTTACTTAAATCCAAATTAAAACCATTTCTCGCAAATTCTCTTAATTGTTCATCAGCGGAAACATTACCACCACCAAAAGTCATTTTTAAGAAACCTTCAGGAGTATATTCAGTTATAAATTTACTATCTGTTGTTATATATTTCCCAACTTTAACCCCTGGTTGATCTGACACTTTTGTTGGGTCTTCAATGAAGACTCTGTTTTCTGCTAACGCAGGAACTTCATACCACCTGTTATTTAATCCCAAGAATTCTTGAGCTGTCGGTACATTAGTATATTGTGTCCCATCTTTTAATAAAACACTTGTTATACCTAATACATTTTTTTCAGGTAAAAATAATTCAAAGAATGGTTTAATATCATTTGGACTTATTGTTCTTTTGAATACCTTTGTAATTCCATTTACAACAACTTCTCGTTTAACTATGGTGTAGTTTAGTAATTTACCACTACCATCAAAATTAGGTATTTTTAGTCTATTTGGGGATCCTTCAGCATTTACCGCAGAAGAAAAATCAATATCATAAACCGTTTCAAATGGTTGACCAGCCCCATTAACCTGTGATCCTCTTCTTAATATTCCACAATATCTTAAATCTTCTTTATCACCAAACGCAGGAACTGTAATTGAGAAATCAACCAAAGCAACAGATGGTCTTTGTCCCGGTATTTTTAAACCATAAGTTCTTGCAATATTATATATTGATGATTTTTGTTGAGCATATTGTAATACAGTTTCTTGTATACTTCTATCAATATTAAAATGTAGGTTATCAGTAACCGCAGCATTTAAATCTAATAGAACGGAGAAAATACCCGCATCATTGAAGTTTTGGATTAGATCGGGGTAATAAGTTCTTGTAAAATTAATTAATTCGGTTCTTATCCCTTGAAAATCTCTGGTTGTATATGATATTTTTTTGTTTGCCATAACAATTATATATTAATGATCACAAAATCACTTGATTCAAATGCTGAATTTGTGTTTTTATAATCTATTCTTATTTTTGCGGTATGTTCCAATTGAGATATGTTTGGTACGGTATACTCTCTATTACCTTCACCATTCACATAAGTCCCTTTGTTTTCCTCCCCATCGGAAGCGTCGGTTATTTTTATATTAGTTATTGTTATTCCAGGTAAATAGGTTTCAACCGATTGTCTTATTTCTGATTCAATTTCACTGAACGTAGGCCCATCTAATGGTTCAAAAATGTATTCATACAATCTACTACCAAAATCAGGTAAAAAATATCTAGTACCTTTTTTACTTAAAAGTAGATGAACCAAATTATTTCTTATTTCCTCATCAGGTGTGTCAGAACAATCCAAATATTTACCAACGTAAGAATCTAAAAAAGGAAAACTAATACCATATGTAATACCATTTGCCATATAACATAAATATACTGTTAGAATATTTTTAATTAAATAAAAAAATCACAACTCATTGTTGTGATTTCTGTAAGTTTGTAGTACCTCTCTGATGTCTAGGTTCATATGGACAATTTAAACATCCACTACCGCAACATTTACCTCTTCTTATGTGATAAGATTCGGTCATAACCATTCTTCCTTCTTTATCGTAGTAAAAATCACTTGGAAGGAGTTTGGGTGTTACAAACTCCTTCACAAATAATTCTTGTATCCAATCTTTAGATGAGTGAACTGTCATAACTTATACTATTTCACAAGCTCCACCGGCACAAGCCGCCTCACCACGAAGATCTGTATTATCTTGTAATTCAACAACCTTTGTTAAATCTACATCATTTAATGTATTAAGTAATTTTTCAAAGGTTTCTTTATCACAATCCTCAAACGGTGCTTGGGTATATGTCCCACCATTATAGGGTAATACCGAAAGACCATTATAATGATCTCTGTTATTCCACATCCAATCACCAACAAGATCCCACTCATCTTCCTTAATAGAAACTGTTGCAGATACGTTGTGAGTATTTTGACCAGTTCTATGTCCAGATCTAACCCATTCTTGTGAAACTTTCTTCACTCTTTCCAACATTTGGAATACAGATTCGTGTCTCAATATTGATCCTTCAGGTGATTTTTGAGGGATTGTAATAACCGCAGTATCATGAGGTCGGAAGAACTCATCTTCAATAAGTTCAGGATGATAAATTGATAGGTAAGTATAGATCGCCTCATTCTTACCTACTCTAATTCTTCTTAGATAATAATCATTATGCCAAGCATGAATACCCGATGAGGTTCCAAGGACAAGTGATGATGTTCCTGAAGGTTTTACTGTTGTTGTTCTTGCGGCTTTATTAATACCAATCAAAGAAGCAACTCTCTCATTCTCCTCTTTAACCGCCTTTGCTGCTGCTTTCATATCATAACCCAAAACAACACCAGATCCAATACCCGTCATTCCAACACCAATAAGGGCATCCTTTTCCGTTGTTCTTTTCCATACATCACGAAGATAATGGAAATCGGTATAACCCGCCTGTAGAGTACCAATAAAAGCCGCTCCTCTAACTCTCTTATCAAAATCCTCTTGTGATTCAATATCAGAAGCATTTACCTCACAAAGATTACAGAACTGATATGGACGAAGTGCAATCTCACAACATGGGTTTGTACCCCAATCCTTATCGTTAGATAGGTAAATACCCGGTTCACCCGCTCCTGACAATTCAATTCTCTTCCATAGATCCATAAAATATTCTTGAGTAATTTTATGTCTCAAAAGAACCGCAGAATTGTTTGCTCTACCTCTTTGTGGGTTTTGTTCCCACCACGCCCCAGACTTACATGAAATCATTTCATCATCATCTGCGGAGAATAGTGAAATAAGTGCCGCTCTACGAATACCTCCCGCAAGAACCGCATCCGCAATATGACATACAATATCATGTACTTCAATAGGGGAAAGTTTCTCATTATCATTCTTTGCGTCCAAAACTTTTTTAATGTTATGAATACAATCTTTAAGTGGTTGAGGTCCTGGTGCTTTTCCTCCTGATGTTACTAAAAGAGCTCCTTTATGACGAATATCAGAAAAATCAAAAATAGGTGTTGATGACTTGTGTCCAAAATATGACTCAAGTAATACTTTAATTGCATCTGCCCACCCTTCAATACTATCACCGATCAGATATCTTCTTGTTCTATTTGGATTTGGTTTTAAAATTTCAGGTAGTTTGTCTACGTGATGTTTTTGTACTGAGAACCCAACTCCAGTTCCACCTAAAAGAAGGAACATTGTTTCTGAAAACGCATCCACATGATCAATAGGTAGATATGCACAATTGTAGATTCTATTTGGTGAAATTTCAATTGGTTTACCTCCAAACTGAAGTGATCTCATAGATGGTAAAATCTTTTTATCGTACACCATCTTATATACCTCTTCAATCTCATCTTTAATTTGAGGGTATTTTTTTTGGTGCATTTCTTTATTTCTTGTCACCAGTTCTTCCCAAGTTTCTCTTCTTTGTTTTTCGGGATCATATTTCGCATATTTCATATACACGGTAATATCACTCAATATTTTCTGTGAAATGTCCATTTTTTTTAATTTAATTTGTTTATTAATTTTTTGATTCTTTTTGTTTTCTTTTTTCCATCAACTCTTTAACTCGTTGACGTTGTCTTTCTTCTTTTTGTTCTTCAATACCTAAAAATGTCATTGAACTTTCGGTATCAATCTCAAGCATTGAGTTGTCAAACTTACAATTTTCAAACACCACACCATCATCTCCGATACGAGACTTGGTAATTGCAATTGTGGCTAATTTTAGTTCTTTCTGTTGTAATGTTTTTGCAACAGAAATAATTACGTGTCCAACTTGAGCTTTTTTAATTGATCCTCCCATTTGATCTGTTGTAACAACTTCCGATGAGATTGAAGATCTATTTCCTTGAGTTGCAGTCCATCCAACAATGTTCAATTCATGACACATTGCTTCAAAACCTCTCATTACAGATCCTTCGCTCTTCCATTCATCACCTAAATTTTTGTCAGGAACAACACAATCAATATAATCTAAAACAACCATATCTATTTTATTACCATCTGCAATCATTTTTCTGATTTCGTTTTTGATCTGCAACATTGTTTTTGTGTCAGATGGTAATTTTTTTAAGATTAGTTGATTAGGCATTTCTTTTTGAATCTCATCCAATTTGTTGAGAACTTCTTCTTTTTTGTCTGACAATTCGTCAGGATGAATCTTAGTCCAAAGAGTAATGTGTTTACGCTGAATTATCTTTGGGTTATCCTCAAAAAAGATCTGAAGTACGTTATTACCTAAGTTAAATGCGTGATTTGAGATCTTGGTTAAGAATGTTGATTTTCCAACCCCAGTTGGTGCCAATATAACACCAATCTCACCCTTAGCCAAACCACCTTTTAGTAGTCTGTCAATACCAGGAATTCCCATTGGGATTGGGTGTCTGTAATCATCATCCAACACCTGATCCAAATTACTAAACACATTTAAATTACTAATGTCTTTTTCACCAACCTGAAGAGCTTCTCTAAACATTTCCTCAATGGTATCATAACTTTCAAATTCTCCACCATCAACAATTTTTTGAGCTTTGGTCATTACTTTAACAACCTCTTGTTGCTTACAAAATTTAAGAGCCTTTTCTTGTACAAAATCCCCTCCATCTATAGGTGCGTCCTTAATTTTACCGATCATATCCAATACAATTTTGGATGCAACCTCTTGTTGTAATTCGGATTTAGTAATTTGTTCTAGTGTGTCAAATGAAGGTGTGTGGTTATACTTTTTATAGTATTCCTTAATCATTTGGATGATTAATTTAAAGTACTTATTTTCAAAATAAGTTGGTGAAATTACATCAATAATAGAATGTGCAAATTCTTTGTCTAAAATAATTTGATTCAATAATTGAATCTGAAAATTACTCCCTAAATAATCAAAATTTTTCTTTGTCGCCATAGTTTTTTTTCTCCCTTGTAAAGATAAATACTATCAAGCTATATTAAATCCAGCGTATTCAAAATTAAAATTTTTACCTGAAAAAATGTCAGTTAGATCAGATAATATACCTTTTAGGTACGGGCGTAGGTCTACGGTGTATCTTACCTTTGGTGGGTATAGTTTAGCGTCAAATATTCTATGACAAATTGTCATATCTGATGTCTTAATAATCATATGATAATTCTCATCTCCATCGGTATAAGACGTATTTAAAATTTCAGGATTCTCCTGAATTTCGTATTGATTTTCCAACATATAAACAACCGTTCTCATCTTGAGATCTTTTTTCATGTTGTCGCATACCTGTTTTACATAATCATATAATTCCATAGATTTTTTAGATTCGGGATTAAAATCTCTAACATTAAAAAATCTTTGTACGATAATACTCTCGTTACATTTCAAAAGGAATTCAACTTTTGTAAATTCTTGTTCTCTCATACTTTTCATTTTTTGTTTCTGTAATTTGTTTTTTCTTTTCTTGTTAATTTTAAAAATGGTTTTAAAAACTCAACCCAATTGTCATCACCTTTTGGTAAGTACTTAAAAAATCCGTCATCCATCATCATTCTAATCAGATTTCTATATCCTCTACCATCAGGATCTAAACTTTCGGAATAGTATTGTTTAACCAATTCTTTACCTTCTTCTGTTATCATTGGTTTAGATAAATCAACCAACTTTTCATTTATTTCATAAAACTTATTCCCAAAAATACCATCTTTTGTTTTACCAACTATTAGATTGTTTAAAACAACACTTTTAGTTTGTTCTTGGAGTAATGTTTTACCCTTTGTTAAAATATCAGTAAATGAAATCTCTGAATCAAGTATTTCAGGGAATAATTTTATTAATGTTTTTTCTCCCATTAAACTTATTCCATCAATATTATCGGATGTATCACCAGCAAGTATTTTAAATGTTTTTACGTTGTAGTGTGGTATACTACAATCCTTAAATTTAATGTTATCCCCAACCCTATAATATCTTTTTTGTTGTGGTGAATATATGGATACATTACTTGAAATTAATTGCGTGAGATCCTTATCGCTTGAGAATATAGTTTTGTGTTCATCTGATGATATTTGACAATAATAAGCAATTAAATCATCCGCTTCAGCATTTTCAACTTCAAGTTGTCTAACAAACATTTCTTCCAAATATTGTTTTATTCTATTTTTTTGGTTAAGAAATGAATTTTCTTTTTCTTCAGTATATGAAGACTTTCTATTTCCCTTATACTTTGGGTATAATAGTTTTCTTTGGGATGAATTTTTATCTCCATCCCAAAAGACAACTACTTTATTAAAGTTTGTTTCCTCTAAAAATTTACGTAAGGTGTTTAAAAAATGCCAAGTTCCACCAACGTGTTCTGATCCATTAAAGAAATCTTTAACACCGTGAAATCCTATTTTTAACAAATTGTTACCATCAACAATAAGTGTTTTGGTCATTATAATTTTTTTAAATTGTTTGACAATCAATCTTCTTCTTCATTGGTGGATACATACTCATCTTTAAACTTAATTTCTCCATCTCCTCCAAGAATTTTATTCCAATAATCCGAATAATCCTTTTTATATGAATCCAACGCTGCTTTATCATCTTTTATATATCCTTGAGGTACGGCAATTATTTTACCGTCTTTATATGAAATACCATTTACGTGATTTTTAAGAACCGATATTTTCGTTCTAATCGCATAAGACACGGTTCTACCGTTTTTAGTTGCGGTAATATGATTAATACCCGCCTTTTTCTGATTTCCAAATAGGAACACAAATGAACACGCCAACCAAAGTGCCTCACCACCCTTTGCCTTGATTTCAGGCTGACCAAATGGGTTATCAGGTAGATCAACCCAAGGCTGATTAACAACAACCATTGTGTTATAGTATGGATAATCTTCCTTCTTTGATTTGGCAATCCTTGAGTGAATTCCCATACCTATTTTATCCGCCAAAGCCGCGGCATTGTGTTGTTTACCACCTTTACCATCATATGTCATTTTACATGGGATAGATCCGACAGAGTCCCATAAAAATAACAAATTATAAGGTATATCCCCTTTTTCTTGAGCGTCAATCAAATCATTGATAAAATCAGTTACTTGCTCAATATAATCAAAAGAATCATTAAAAATGAACATTCCATCCCAATCACCTTCTTCTGTTTGTTCCGCTTCTAACCCTAATTCAACTGCGTGTTTCCAAGACCATTTTCTTTCAGTAATGATAAAAACAGGAAGATGACCCTTTTTTTGTGCATCTGCCGCCGCCAAAATCATTGCGGTTGTTTTAGATGAATTTGAGTGTCCCAAAAACATATTTATACCACCCATAATAGGCCCAGGTAAACCACAAGCATCCATAAACGCTTCACCACAATTATAATATGACTCAGGTTTGTATTTTGTTTTTGTTGAGTATTTACCCTTTATTGACTCTAACGTTATTTCTTTTTTCTTAATTGCCATAGTTAAATCTGTTTTTTAAAAAGATAAAAAAAGGTAGTGACATTGTAAATCACTACCTACGATATAGGATATCTTTTTTTTAGAATGGTAACTCTTCATCTACCTCTTCATCTACTTGTGGATCAACAGATGGTTTTGACTCTGATTTTGTACCTCCAATTGATGTTTCCCCAACTTCGTCGTTTGAGTAAACGTATCCTCCTTTTTCGGAATCCCAACGTGGAGTTTCTCCTCTTGCAATTGCCTCAAGATACTCAACAGGTTTCTTTGAATAGACATCTTCCCAAGTTAATTCATCATTAACCCAAGAATCTGCAGTTTCCTTGTCTTCGTGGATTGGTGCAGGATCATCATACATTACTGTTTGGATCACAGTATAAACCGCACCTTTAGGTGTTTTCGCTTTGGTCAATTCCAAAATCAAATCACGTCCTTTATCAGAATCAGTAATATCACCTTTTGCCTTCCAAATAGGAATAATCTTATCAAGAATTCCTTCTTGTTTGTAATTGTGTTTAAAACGCCAAAATTTAACACCATCTTGCTCGTTATCACGATCAACTACTTTTACAATATAAAATTTACGAGCTTTATATTGTTTAGCAAGTTCTTTGTCGGAATCTTTTCCTGTTGACATAAGTTCCTCATAAACTTCATTAAGAGGTGAACGTTCATTGTCATTTTTTCCCGGATCATAAAACTTTTGCCATTTTCCGTCCACAAGGATCTCGTGGAACCATACTTCTTTGAACGGTGAAGATCCGTCTAATGTAGGTAGAATACGAACTCGTTTCTGACCTTGCTTTTCGCTGTCTTTAAGAATTGCCGCGAAATACTTCTTCATTCTTTCATCTTGAGACATTTTTGAGGTAGAAGATGAACTACCTTGTTTTGAGTTCTCATACTGAGCCAAAACTGAATCTAAAACATTGTTTGTCGCCATATATATTAAATTAAAAGTTTACGTAGAAAATATAACTGTATAAAAGTAAATTGTCAAATAAAAAATCGTAATTATGAAAGGGATTTCTCCCTTTCGTTATTACGGCATCATATCTTCGTCATCATAAGTATCAAAAGTTGTTTTAATTTCTTTTGGTGAAAAATCTTCAACCTCATCAGTAGTTAAAACATATTCATTTTTTCCAGATTTTTCCATGTCTTCCATTTTGTCATCAAAAAAATCTGATAATTTTTGATTAAATGGACCTGAATCCAAACTTCTCAATTCCAATTTTTCTTCAGGTGTTTTAGGTCTATATTTTTCAACTTTTTGTTCAAGTGAATTGATTGCCCCAACCAACTTATCCATCTCACCCAATCTACTCTCAAGATTTTCTAATTGACTAAATAATTGATTAAAATATTCTTCTTGTTTTTGTTCAAGATTTTTTTGAGAATCAACTAAATCAGTTATTTCAAGTTCCTCTTTATCCTCTTCTTCTTTACCAACTTCTTCAACGTCAGGATCTGTTGCAACATCAATAGGTTGTGGTGTTTCAGCTGCCGGTGGTTCTGGTGCTGGAGGAACTGCCCCTTCAGGTGCGGGAGCTTCTCCTACGGGTGGAGCTCCAAGATCAGGTGCCGGAACTTCTCCGGTAGGTGGTGGTGGTAATTCACCAGCTTCTTGTTCTAAAATGTAGTTATTAATTGAATTGTGTCTTCTAATTTCTTCAATTATTCTATCGTCTATTTTCATTTCTTAACCATTTAAAAGTTGTTTAATACCTGACTTGGTTTCTACTTGTATTTTTTTATTTGTATTCATTGTATTATCAACTCTTTCAATTAGACCATCTTTCATTCTAACTGTATAACAATCTCCTGTGTCCAAATCACACACTTCTTTAAATCCGTTACCGGCATCTTTCTCTGATATTCTTGTGTTCTTACCAAGATAATTATCTAAAATAAATTTTACGCTCATAATTATTGTTTTATTATAAATATCATTAATTACAGAAAAATTTACTTTTTTAACTTATCAATTGTATATACTCTTTATACGCAGATTCAAATATATTTTCAATCGTAGACTTATCTTGTTCAATTAATTTATCAAACAGATCTGCATTCTCTTTAGATGGGTAATTATCCATATAGAATTTTGTTAAACCTTGAGAATAGTAAACATCATTATTATTAAAATTAATACCATTTATTGATGTTATATATTTTGAGATCATAAATCTTACGTACGATTCAAACGTATTAAAAGTTGCTATCGGTAAATTCTCACTCGCTTGACAAAAATATTTAGATGTCATTATATTATCTAAACCTTCACCAAATGGTTTTGTTAATGGTATTAAAGAATAATTGTTTCCATAAGTTTCAAATTTTTCAACAGGACTTAACATTAATGTCATTATACCGTAAATGAATCCTCCAACTTTTTTAGCCTCATTTTCCGGAATTTTAAATTCTGTATTCATGATATTAGTAATTGTTTGAGCCGCAGTTTTCTTATTAATATTGGTTTTTGTAATATTCTCATCAACCGTATAATTTTTATATGCCTCAGCCAAATATGTAGAACAATTCTGATTTGAAGATAAAGTTGCATTATTGGTTCTTTTTGCATCATTGACTTTACCGCTTGTTTGTGATATTGTATTCAATTGATTTTTTTGAGATTCTCTATCTTTTTCTGTAATTTGTTCTTGTATGTTCTTTAAAATATTTGTTGTTAACGATTGGATATATGTCTCTATTTTAGGGATACTATAGAATGGTTGTCTTTGACCTTCAAATGTCGTATCAAACCCATTTTCAGATATTCTATGTGTTACTTTTGTGATCATATAAGGCCCACTGAACATAGGAACGTTTCTTAAATTAAAATACATTGTTGGTTGTATAAGAGCATTACCCATCATATCAATAGAACACTTATAACTCCTATTCTTATATACATTATATAAGGAAACACTTTGTGAATAACCCGCTCTGTTTCTAGATAAATTAGCCATTTGATTTAACACCTCCAAAGATTCTGCGGTTGGTTGACCAGGATCTTGTGATATATCAAACTGCTTAAATATCTGTTGATTTTGAGGCCCAATATCAACATTAAATCCAACAACTTTGTTTGATTTATCCCAATTTGTCTTATTTGTTAAATTTTCTAAAAGAGGATTATCAGAAGATCTTCTCAAATCAAATGCATCGTCTCTATATCTATAATCAACATTCTCATTCAAATTTAAATGCTGACTTGGTTTCCAAGCGTAGATACATAAAAACTTTGGTGATGTTTCTCTATAATCAACATTTAAAAATGTTCCGAATAAAGAATTTGCAAATTCTAAAGTTCCTTCAGGTTTTGGTGTTGGGTTTTTACTTACATCTCTAACATTATAAAAATTAGCGTATGCCGGTAATGAAAAACTAACAAAGTTATTTTCTGTTAAAATTGTATTAACAATACTTAAAAGACTATTTTTATAATCAGAAGATTCAATCAAGTTTTTTAACTTGAAGACATCCACATATACTTGTTGACCAACGTCTCTACTTGCTCTATCCACAATTAAAACATCTTCAAATAATGTTTTAGTTTTAAAATCTCCACCAGAAATCCATTTATCATTTATTGATTTAAATAATTCCCAAGTTTCATATCTTGTTTGTTCACCCTCAACTCTATCCGCTCTTACATTATTATTTACAGGACTAACATTAACTGAAGGTAATTTTTTCCTTAAGTTTGTTAATTCAATGTTTAATAGAGTATTAATGTATGTTGTATTTTTATTTAAATAATCATTCATTAAACCATAAAATTCGGTAGGTGTTATATTTGGGTTTTTAAGTTTTTGAGTTGTATATATTTTAACTATTGGAGCAAATGTCTTTACACTTGTTTCAGTAAACTCAACATTCATATCCACAAAGAAATCCGTAATATAAGATCCATTATCCGTATACGCCAATTCAGGTATTTCAGAGAACCCAACATACGTTTCCAAATCTCTCCAAGTTTGTGGATTCTGAGTTTTAGATTGAGCAAGAGTTAATGATCCCCCTGCGGTTGGTAAACTATTTGGTGATCCTTGGAAATATCCCTGATATGTGTATGGATCCTCAATATATTGAGTTGAGAATGTATAAAACAATTTTCTATCAAAAAATGATGGGTTTCCATGTTTAACAGTAACTTTATACTCCATAAAATTACTAATATATTTTGAGAAATTTGATATTTGTAATTCTTGTATTTCATCAATAATAACATCACCATTTAATACATTACCAACAGGTTTTGTTAATTTCATAACTTGTCTCATCAAAGCTTGGAAATTTTGTTCTACTTTATATGAGGTTGGGTCTACAGGTGAAGTTTCAGGTAATGTATTTGTAAAATCATATACAGATCTACTAAAGTTCAAAAATTCAGTTTCTAATATGTCTAATATTTCTTTATCAAAAGTAGTAAACATTTCACTTATTGAAGTGTAATCATCTGATGCTCCATTTATTGAAAAACTTTGTTGTTGTGATTCATTGTTAAAAATCTGTTTTAAATATTTTTCAGGAGTTGGTTTTGTTAGTTTACCATTATCAAAATATCCATAATTTGGTGCTTTCCAAAATAATCTAACGGATCCATTATACATCGCAGGATTATCTTTAACTTCGGTAAATAATTCACCATTTGTTTTAAAACATTCATCATTTGTTTGATTTACTCTTGATCCAAATGATGGTAAAGGATAAACACCAGTTCCATCTGAGGTTTCAATATAACAACTCCAAGGTGTTATTTGTAAAGATCTATTTGGATTTCCATTATCAAAACCTGCGGATTTAACAATATTTGATGTTGTTGTTTTTTTAACATATAGTCCATTATTAATCGCATCTTGTATTGATGAACTTGTATATCCCGCAACAGAATAATTTGTCACAATAAACCCAATTGGTGAGGTAATGTCCTGCGGAAAGTTAACGGTATAAGTACCAACACCACCTAAAGTACCATTTATTTGATTTATAATTGTTGTCCCTAATAACACACTATCACCACTTAATACTAATCCAGGGAATAGGTCATTACTTGAAACTGATAATACCTCTAATGTAGTTCCTGATATTGTACAAGTTCCATTTATTTGTGCCACAGAACTGAAAGCTCTAACTCCCTGATAGAAGACATTAAAATCGTCAATAACTTTTGGATAGAATCCCGTATTAATATATGTTTGTGTTAATGATCCACTTACGATATCATCTTGTAATATCATATTATATGGATTACCATCAATTTGTAATTGGTAATTTGTTGTACTTGCACTTGTTAAAGGATCAAAATTATCCAAATAATTAAAATCACCCCAAACCTCATCTAAAAAGTCTACACCATTATTTATCCAATTTTTGTATCTATGCCATATACCACCATATTTTAATACCCAAGCATATGGTAATTTATGAATCGCACCATACTTCTTAATTGTAGAAACAATATAATCTAAATCATTTGAGCTTTGATTTTCATTATATTCTTTATATTTTTCTCTTAAAGTTCCAAGCGGTAAACTATTCAAAAATAAATAAGCCGCTGATTTATATGGATAAAGATCATTTAAATTATACCTGTAATTATAAACACCTTTTTGAATTGCATTTATAAAATATGGCGTATTCAACATTGAGGTCGTTTGATTTTCCACTAATTTGTTTGTGTAATCAAAATAGTTAACATTACCTTCAGTTATATATTGATCTTTTATTTCTCTGTTCTCATAAAAAGATTCTAGATTTGTTAAATCAAGTGTTTGGGTAAAAACATTACTATTACTCTTATAACAAAAAGATGTTACCGGTTGTTTGTCTTTACCATTTTGAATAAAATTTGTTATTATTTTATGTGTATTATTGTATTCTAAAACCTGAGTCGTTTTAAATACTTGTTCAGCATTTTGGATCTGATTAGCATCTGCCAAATAATTATTTACCCAACCCAAATTTGTTATTGGATATAGATCAGTAAAATCATAGTTTTCAACTATATTTGAATCTCCAAAATATTTCTCAACCTGTTCAGTATTTTTTAGTGATGCTAATGGTTGAGATTTATCGTTATCAAATATATCTTGATTTATTAATAAAAAGGGTGTATTAACATCATTTTTGATATATGGAGTATTAAACTCACCTCTAATATAATTTTGCCAAGAATCTCCAGATCCACCATTAGAAATATGCTTTAAGAAACCAACATAGTTAGAAGAATTTAAATCATACTCCTTAAGTTTTTTAGTTAAGAAAGGATTATCGCTCCCCAAAGCATTAATCATATTTAATACTTCCGATTCAGAATAAAATTCTGTCATATTATATAGGACATTTGAATCTCTCCCTAATTTACTATATAACGCATTTAATAGTAATCTTTCATATATTTCATAGAAAAATTTAACTTCTTCCGTATTTTGATAAACTTCATTATCTATAGGGAATTCAATAGCATTAAAACTCAATCTATTTGGTTTTGTTTGAGCGTTTGATAATGTTTGTGGAAATTGTGGTGGAACCTCTCTTTCAATTGTTGCCTTCAAAAACTCTTCCACAAATTGGACTTCAGGCCATATTTCAGGTGAGTACGCCCTAATTTTAGCGGCAATAGAACTATTGCCAGGATAAACTAACTCATATTTATCTCCGTTATCTTTTAAATTGTTTTCAATAATTAATTGAGGCCAAGGATAAATTGGTGTATCTAACACTCCAATGTCTTTAATGTCAACACTATTAACCGTTGATGAGTTTGAATATATCGCCTGTTTACGATATATGTCATCCCTCAAGTCCCAAGCCTTTGTATGAACCTCATCCATTAATCTTAAAAACGCTTCACCTTGAGCAAAGAATACCGCAAGTACATTTCTTACAGTTGGTGTAAATCCTAATCCACCATCTTTAACGCTTTTTGATATTTGATTAGTAAGATCTTTTGTTAAACCTTCCTCTACCGATTGTTTATTTTTCTGATAATTTTCAGCAATAGTTGATGTTTTATCTAAAAAAGAATTTTTACCTTCAAAATAAAATTTAGGCCCATCATTAAACTGAGTGTTTAAGTAAGAAATAAATTGAGTATTTCCAGTTCCAGGTAGTTCTTTATTATTGTTCCTTTGAGAATATGTTCTTTTTTCATCAATATCATTGATTGTAAAATTAGAATAAAAAGTACTATTCTCAATTTTATTTATATCTAAACTTATGTTAACGGGTATACTATTTGGTTTTCCATCACCCAAAGTATTATTACCTCTTAAACCTGAATTAAATTTTTTAACAACACCAGAAAGTTCTGTTAATGCCGTTTGTCTTGCTTGTGGGTTATTATATTCTTTTTTAAATTGATAAATAACATACCCATTTTTTTGATTTGTTTGTGGTTTTGTTACAAATGGATTTTGGAAATCTAAATATTTTCTTGCCCATCCTCCGTCCGAGTCAGAATAATAATAAACATAACCTTCATATTGTCTTAATACTTCAGCGTAATCTTTAAGATCATTTAAGACATTTAGATTTGTTTTTGAGTATTTGTCAATGATACTGGTTAATACTTTGTTTAAATTCACCTTTAACTCTTGTATTGTTAATTCAGGGAAATTATCATCAATTAATCCTTTTGCCTTATATTCAGCATATAATTCTTTTATTTTAGAATACCCTCTACTAGACCAAGATTTTGTAACGGTACTATTTTTAGGTCCATTACCTGTTGAACTTTGATCTGTTATTGTAACACTTGATTGATACATTAATGGTGTTGCCCACATCGCTCTCCAATTAATGTCGGACATTATTGTATATTTGTACGTATAAAGTTTTAAAGTTACTCTAAAATTGTGAGTCCCAGGATCAAAACTTGCGTTAAAACTCTGCAACATTAATGGAAGTTTTATTGCCTTACCTAAATAACCTTTTAATGTAAGATAGAATAATGGATATGGTAGTTGGAAGAATGCGGCGTATGGTGAGTTATTACCTCCTTCAAATAAAGCCCTACCTTTTACATCTTCCAAGACAATGTCAATTACAGGTAAAAAGTCTAAACCATAAGATATGTTAATATTTGTTATACCTAATAATCCAGTATCTATAGACCCAACATTACCATTTGATAGTGTTGTCTGTCTAAAAAAATAATCATTATCTTTACCTTCTATTGGAATTTGATCTATTCTTTGTTGATTGATCCCTTTACCAATTAATGTATCTTTACCTGTTATCTCATCAGACCAATCAGTATTTAAAAATTTATTTCCACCCGGATTTAAAAAATTAATTTTACCAACAGATATTGTTCTTACACTATCTTCTAAAGGAACCCCAAGAGCCAATTTAGTTCTTGGTAAAACCGAGCATTCCAAATTAGCGTAAAAAACAAGATTTTCTTGATTTATAAGTCTTTCCTTTGCATTACCATTCTCATCAATAATCTTGTTTGGATCAATTACAGATATGTTTTGGTAATCAAATTCTACTAATATATTTTCTCCGTTATCTACCATAATAGAAGAAGTGGTTATCTAATGTTGTTTTATAGTCTTGTAAAGAACCTAATAAAGGAAAAGGAATTGTCAATACCGCACCATCGGGTATATTAAATTCAAGTCCAGTGTATTGAGGGTTTGCCAACATTATTAACCAACCAAAAAATGGTGAACCATAATATTGTTGTGAAACCTTATCTAATCTTGATATACCAACTTTATAAATATAGTTCTTGTCTGATGATTTTTTTGGTAAATTAACATACGGGACAACAGTCTGTTCTCCATTTAAAATAAATTGACTATATCTATTATAATACTGTAGTGCCATTATACAAATTTAACTTTACCATTATATGTTTTATTACTTACATTCACATTAACATCTGAATATAAATTTTTTAATCTATTCTTTTTCTGTAAATTATTACCAATGTTATCGGTTGTATAAGAAACTTTAGTATCAAATTCAGTTATAGTAAAAGTTTCAAATTGTTTATATACTTCACCTTTTTCTATGTCATCAAATTTTTTAATTTCGGCATCATGTTCTTTTTTGTGTTGCAATTTAATTTCCTCACAAGTTTGTTTTATCGCCTCAATTAAACTTTGATTATCTTTAACTTTATCAACAGAAGTTATTGAATCAACAAATGTATTATATTTATTATCATCTGTAAAAATTGAAGACATAACCATATAGAATCTGTTATTAGCATTTATAGAAATATTGGTTGACGTATCAACAGGAACAAAAAGATTATTTTTTTCATTATAAACATTAGTATTAAATATCATTCCATTTAAAAATGAAATATCGTACCCAAGCAAAGCTCCACCAACATCAGTAATGTAAGTGTTTCGTATTTCGTTAATAACACTATCACCACTTATCAACGTATAAACTTTATAATCTCCACCACCTAATTTAATACCATCAAAACTATCAGATATCACATCCATTTTTCTTAATGTGTAATTATAGTTTTCTTGATATGATGTCATTGTGTTAAGTGGGGTAATAATAGTTAAATTTATCTCTTCTTGCATTTTTGCAACTTCTTCTTGTATCTTTGTTTCTAAATTTCTAATTTGTGCGTTTGTAGCATTATTCTGTGTTTTATATTTATCTTTATTTGATGTTATTGGATCATTATTTAATTTTACATCATCTAATGTTGCTTCTATCAAACTTTTAACTCTTTTTTCAATAGAATTAGATTTACCATAAAGTGGTATGTTAGGTTGAGAATCGTTATACTCACTTATTTCACCTGTTGAAAAGTCTCTATCCAAATAAGCCAATCCCATAATACCATAATTTGTGGTATTTGTTATTGTTTTCAACTGATTGAATATTGTTTTAAAATAGTTTTGTGTTCCGTTTGATAATTCGGTTATTAATGATTTATATTCTATCTCACCAGTTTCAAAAGATCCGTCATTTTGAAGATTTGTAGATAATATCGTACCTACAGTACCTCCTCCAATTTGTGGTTGTTGATTATTTACCTGATTAGTCGTTACGGGAGCAATTGTTGTACTACCACCTTTTACTATTTTTTCAACCAATTGAGCGTCTCTTTCGCTAGTATCTTCAGTTGCAATAGATCTTTCATCATATATTTCAGTATTACCATAATAATTAAATGATAATGCGTTTTGTAATTCTTTAACCGGACCAGCTAATCCGTGTCCACCAATAAAATCAAAATTTAAAGTTATTTTTGCAATCATTGGTTGTACACCAATTCCTTCAGGATTTATGTCAAAAACTAATGGTTCATAACTTATACTCAATGAGTTTGGAACTATTTTAGTATGATAAAAATCACCAATTCTTAATACTAATATTGGTGGAGCACCAAAAGCAGTATTTAACGAATCATTATATTTTGGTTTACCATCAGGCCCAATAACAGGTATTGTTTGACCTGGTCTCATACATTGTTGTAAAAACGTTAATCTACTATTTAATCCTTCAGGTGTTGTTGAGTGGAAAGCCGGACTGAAATATCTAATCTTATCTCTTAAACTATCATATATCATAGGATCTGACTCCTTGATAACATCAAAGTAATCACATTCAGAAAATAAATGTCTTAATATTTTTTTAGATATACCATCTTTAACTTTTTGTATTGGATCAGGATTTGGTACAGGTTTAATAGGCGGTATATCCTTATTCAAATTTGCGTTAGAATCATCTTGAGTTTTATTTTCTTCCTCAACCGTTACATTGTTTTCAATTTTTTCAACAGGTTTTCCAATTGTCGCTATTATCCCATTTATTTTTACTCTACGACAAGCCATAGCAGGAACAGAATACCATTCTCCACCATTTCTATTAATTGGGCCGTTTGGTGTATTATCTCTAATATTTACACCACAATTTATTTTAAATTGAGATCCTCCATCCTTTCCAATAGGACTTACTTCAGCGGTTTCTCCCTGTGGGACTGTCTTTATCATTAGTTTCTGATCTTTTATTAATTGATCAAAACTTGTCCCGTCAATGTTTTGTTTTTTAAACCATTTAATAACTGAATCAATTCTTCTATCAGATAAATATTGATTATATTGTACCTCTTGTATTGGTGATGCCGACCCAAACATCTCAAGTGTAACTGTACCTTTTTTATCAATAATAATTTCTTTTATTTTTGGTAAAAATTCATTTTTAATTTTTTCAAAATTATAAATTACCGTATCATCAAAAAATTTCTGTATACCTTCTTTTGTGAATGGTTCAGTGCTTCCTGACGCATAACATTTTTCAGGAGCCTTAGTAACATAAGCACTATCTCTTAAACTAAGATAAAAATTATAATATTGTTCATAATCATAATTTTGGTTTGCACCTTGATTACTATATGCCCCTCTACCAAGTGGTCCTGCGATTTTCCATTCAGCAGGATCTTGAGGATTCTGTATGTC
>Ga0315902_10000661_pt1 | contig 57990 bp, 110 predicted proteins | sample LakEriMetagenome_9_FD_203523 | JGI IMG/M metagenome (GOLD analysis project Ga0315902, IMG submission 203523) | Freshwater fungal communities from buoy surface, Lake Erie, Ohio, United States - Buoy 12 MA117 | ecosystem: Environmental > Aquatic > Freshwater > Lake > Lake biofilm | place: USA... | reverse complement strand
TTGAGTTTCTTTGACTTTGATGCGTTTGATAGTCATTCTAATACATCAATAAGTTTGTTAAACATCCAAGAGATTATGAGTGCCTGTCCCCAAGTAAGAGGAAAGAAAGACACAAGTGCCCAACCCATCAATCCCACAACAATATAAAATCCAATTGTTGCTCCAATCTCGTGTTTAGTCATTTTATGTTCCCCGTGAGAAATACTTTGAGTGTCTTCCCATCATTATGAAAACTTACCTGAACTTTAGAACACTCATCCCATTCATCCCAAAAAAGGTCTCCATCATCATTTGAAATTACTTCAACACGATTTACATTTGGATACTTTTGAATGTTTTCAGTCATTTGAGGTTCCTCATAATGAATTCTTTGTATTCTCTTTGCCCCAACTTATAAGCATTCATAGAATAGTCGGTGTCTGGATATCCAATAGTATTAGGCAACCATTCTTTGAGTGCTTCAATCATAAACTCTATATTTCTTGGGTCAATTTTTCCACCACCTTCTTTGAGGACATAAAAGAAAAATGAGTTCTTGTTTGCTTGGTTCATTTCAATATTCTCCGTTGAGTTTTCTGATTCCACACTCAAGTTCATAAATGCGTTCAGTCATTTCAGTTTCCTCAAAATTTCTCTTCAATTTCTTGTTTTGTTGCTACTTCCACAGTAGGATAATTTACATCCTCATAACCATACAATTCAAAATTTCTAATCAGGTCTGTAACAAGATTATCGCACAGATAATCAGCAAAAATTTCTGGGTCAAGTTTCCCTTTATTTGTAAGCATATCGTGATCCTTATGCTTTTCAGGGTCAAACCTAATATAAAAAGTTACTTTATAACCTTTTAGGTTTTCCAAAGCATCCTTTACCTTCTGTTGTTCCTTATGCTTTTGAATTTGAAGTTCAAGTTCGTTGAGTTGTTCTTCGGTCAGTTGTGTAAGGTCAATCATTTCAGTTCTTAAAGAGTTTGTAGATGGCATCAGCAATAGCAAGTGCTTCTTCCTTATTCATACAAATATGTTGGATTCGTTTATCTCCTTTTTCTTTATTAAACTCCCAATAAGAAACAGTAAAACCCTCACATCCAACATCAAGATGAATGTCTTCGGCAGTGTACCAATAGTCAGAATGTTCTTGAATACGAACTTGATTGGTGATTTCAATAGTCATTGGGAAACCTCGTTTGGTATGAAAGTATTATAAGGCAAAAGGAGCACCTGTGGGATGCTCTTGTGCCAGTTCTTCAAGTGTCCTTACACCGATGTAATGGAATACGAAGAAACTGAAAAAACCTTCCAATATATCCTATCTGTGCTCCACATTTAGGGCAACAATACGATGGGTAAGTCATCCACCCAAATCTCCACTTACAACAATAGGTTCTACATCACCACAGACAACTTCTGCGTTCATATTCTCCATAATAATAGACACCTTATCCATAACTCTTTCTCTGGTTTCTTGTGTCCAAATACTATTTCCAACGACACTCAAACTTTTATAAAGAGTATTATGGATTACCATAAGGTCTGCTGCCGATAGTTTAGTCATTTCTCATCTCCAAAGCATTCAAGCAAAGCACGGGCAAGTCCTCTTACGATTTCTTCATCATACCACCAATCTTCACCATCACACAAATAACCTTGAATAAAACTATCAAGTTCTTCGTCTGTTGGTTTAGTCATTTTTCTCATCCACCCATCTAATAGAAAGACAATTTTTCATAAAGAACCGAACAATCGCAGTCGGTTTCTTATTCATATAATACTTCAAATACCCATTACCGAATGTATAATAACCGACTTCTTTACCACCTGATTTGATTACAAGACTGGAAGTAATATTACTACCAGTCGCAATAAGGTTAGAATATGTAAGTTTAGATGGAAATTGTCCGTGTTCCTTCGCATACTCAAAGTTCTCAATAATTCTATTGAACTTTGTATCATACAAAGTTTCAGCAATATACTTTGACTTATAAAAACTATTCTTTGTTCTCTCAATCAAATCATCAATCTTCTCATCAAGTTCTTGTGAGATTTCTTCCAGAGTTTTAGGTTTCTCTGGAATATCAAGATAAGGTTTAATTACATCAAAATACTCATAATCTTCGGTGTAATAAAAGGCACCAAGAAACAAATAAGGAGTAATATATTGTGGTGCTTTTTTGAGTTTCTTTGGATTAAGTTTGTATCCTATTTTTTCAGTCATTTTTTTCTCTTTCAATAATGTCGTGAAAGTGTGCTATTTTTTTTAGTTCTTCAACTTCTTGTTTGAGTTCCCAAATATAATCCTTTAAGTTCCACTCAACATCACCAATCAGTTGAAATAGTTCTTCAAGTGTGAGTTCTTTATCGTAAGTCTCACTCCACTTTTTTGGTTCAGGTCTTTCAGTCATTTTTCTTTACCATTCACATTCAACATAAATGCTCCACCCCAAATTATTGGTCAGATTATCTTTCAGGTATTCTAGCATATAATCCTGCAAATCATAAGCAGTTGGTGATGCTTCTTCAATCAGCACACCATACTCTAAATCTTCTTCGTGAATACTATACTTCACCCATACATCAACCACTCGCAAGTCAGCATAATTTACACCATTAAATTTTTTTGTGGAGTTCTTATGAAGTTCAAGTGCTTTATTCGCAACATCTTGAATGAGTGTTAGGTTTTCTTTGAGTTTGGAGTTCATTTGTGAGGACCCTCAATCAATCCTGGTGGAATTACATACCAGATAATGTTGTTTGTTTTGCGAATATCTGTTAGAGCATACATAAACTCATCAATAGTATTGAAAGATAATACTTCAAAGTCCTCTTCTTGATGAAGAGAAATCTTTTTATTTTGAATATCTACCACATATTTTATTGGAGTTTTAAGGAGTTCAGTCATTTGTAGCAATAATCCCAAATCCGTTGTTCCACCAATTCTAACACATCGGGGGGCACATAGGAAGTGTCTGTGGTTCTTGGAAGTTTTGCGACTTCCTCACAGATAAGTTCCAGTTCCATTAGAGTGTAGTCAGTCATTTTAGTGTTTTCCTCACCAAATCAAGAGCATCATCAAACCCCATAGAATAACCATCAGTATATCCCCTCTTTTCTTTTTGATTGAGATTTAGAGGGGTCCATTCTTTTTCAATCTTAAAAATTAAAGCAGAAACTGGTGGGTCATAATCATCATCGTTCCACTCAACACAAATATCATAAAGAGTTCTGACTTTTGGTTTGATATCAGGTTTTACAGTTTTCCTATATTCCACACCATTGATAATTACAACATCATCATCAATTGGGTGCCCAGATCCAGTTGTAATATAAGTTGTATTTTCTTTTGATTGTTTTTCAGTCATTTGTGATTTTAGATTAAGGCAACAATCTGGGTTTAGACATTGTTTATGAGGTGTTGCCGAAGTTGAAGGTTTTACATCATCAGGAGCATAACACCAACCACAATCATTGTATTTACATTTCATTTTCAATCCTCTACATAATGAAAAATCCTCTCCTTATATTTTCTCAACATTCTAACAACTTGCCTTGCTTCTCCGAGAGTATCAAATCTCCTTTTTACCTCAAATACTAATGGTTTCATACTATAAACCACAAAATAAACTTTGAGTTCTTCTACGTCGTACAGTTCTTCAATTTTGTAGTCTGGTTCAGTCATTTCTTTCTATCCATAAAGTATTCAAGTAGTCCCAAAAACATAGAACCTCCCATATAAACAATCAAAACAATCATAAGAAACTCAGGCATCCTTCAAATCCTTATCTTCAATAAGAATCACAGTCTCAAAAGGCAACTCACATCCCAATACACAATAAGAACCAAACTTATTCATCAAGTCCCACATTATAAACTCACAGTATCCATTTTCATCTTCTTTAGGTGGTTCATAAGGAAACTTATCTAATTTACCGTGAGAGTTCCAAAAATCTTCCCACTGTTTCTTATGAAGTTCTTTGCCAAACTTCGTGAGACGAATCTTGACAGTTTCGTTAATGTTGAATTTTTTGTGCCCCATCATTAATTGTCTTATATTTGCTCTTATTATACACCAAATAAAGAGTTGAGTAAAGTAGGTATGTGCCAGTTTGAAAAGTGTCTTTATGCTTTTTTTATTTTTCCACGACCAGAAATCCAATTTGGTCCAGGACATTCAAAACAAAATTTAGTATTTCCACAACCATCATTCCACCATTTTTTATCTTTGTTTTTACCTTTTTTTGCTTCACTCTGTTTTCTTTTAGTTTCTTCTGAATGCTTTTTACCTTTGTTTTTTTCAGATATTTTTTTCACAATTTCCTGAGAACGACTTTTACCCTTCTTTGCTTCACTCATTTTTCTTCTAGTTTCTTCTGTTATGTTTCTCCTTGCTTCACTTAGTTTTCTTCTAGTTTCTTCTGTTATATTTTTCTTTGCTTCTCTCATTTTTTCTCTAGTTTCTTCCGAAACTATTCTATTTTTATTACTTTGACTTATTTTTAGTTTTGCTTCATTTGTATGTTTTTTACCTTTACATAATTTACTTATTTTTAGTTTATGTTCTTCTGAAAGAGGTTTTCTGGGTCCTTTATTTTTCCCTTTACAACCTTCAGATATTTTTTTGATATGTTCCTCAGAAAAAGTTCTTCCTATATTAATTTCTCTCAATTTTCTTTTAGTTTCATCACTATGAATAAGACCTGAAGGACCTTCTCCACCATTAGTTTTATTACGAAGAATACCAGTTCCATTATCCTTTCTACCAAACACGGCAATCATATAGATTTCGTGTCTAAATGCTTCCTCTTCTGTTAGATTTTGTTTGAGGAAGATTATTCTTGATTTATCTTTTGGAACTCTACAAGGTTTTCCACTACCTTGATATGCTCTTATTTTTTGACCTTTACCTATGTAATAAGGAGTTCTGTCCTTACGCAAATATGCATAGGTATAAAACCTGTTAGGATTTACCATTTCTATTCTACAAAAACCGCATTAGTATTTATAATAGAAAAGGTGCCCTAAAGAGCACCTAATCTGTCTGTAGAGAATTGCGGTTCTTATAGACATTCTTATTTATTCACCTTTTGTTCATCAGTATAAGCAGAAGGATACAGGTTGTCTCCCGCAATTAGTAAATAAGGTTTTTTCATTTCACATCCACCCAATCATCATAATAATATCCATAAGAACCTCCACCACTATGATTTTTACATAGAATATTACTACAAGAAAACCAATAGTCAAAGTTTTTACTTTCTGGTCGCACTTCCAAAAGAGATTGATTACACAGGTATTCTAACACAGGATTTTCACAATCGGTGCATTTACCAACAACACCCAAACAATCTGGTGGTTCAGTCATAATCAATCAGTAGTTTTAGAAGAACTATAAGAAGTATAAAGCAAACCAGACATAAAGAGAAACCATCCCCAACCAGCAATCCCGTGAAGAGCAAGAATGATTCCTCCAATCACACAGGCAACAGAAGTTAGATCAGCAAGAAGCAGAATAAGTGCGTGGTTCATTCGTTTTATGTTTGTAAGATTATTATACGACAAAGGGCACCAGATTTCAAGGGCACCTATGCCAGTTCTCCAAGTGTCCTCGTTTTGTCTTTATCAAAAATATCTTTTAGAACTTGTAGAATTATCATTTCATTTATTATTTGACCAGCATCATCACCATCCTTGAATTTCTTCTTTCAGTCATTCCTCTACCTCACAATAACGTTTATATTCATCCTTCAATATTGATTTAAATTCTTCATAAGTATTCAGACCACCATAATATTGAGTTTTCCAACTTTCAATCTCTTCTTCTGTGACTATGCATTTGGTGTCCTTATACCATTTTTCCCATTCATCATATGATAGTTTAGTCATTTTCTGTCTCCTCTGGTTGTTTCTTGTTCGTATTTTTGAATGACTTTATCAGCAAGAGAAATACTAACTCCATATCTATTGATAGGACTACCATTTGCATCATCCATCAAATTTTTCAATCTTTTTAGAACATCGTAAAGTTCTTCAGCAAGTTGTTTGTAATTGGCAGTCATTTTTTATCCCCCCACAGTTGCTCAAAATGCTTACCATCTCTACCACAATACATCGTAATATTTCTGGCAAATTTACAACTTATACTTGTTTTTTCTCCAGTCACCAAATCACCAGTTATGATTGGATTGTAACACCTATCAAATGAGTTGTCCCTAAAAAGATGTCCTAACCAACTTTTCTCATAGTAAAGACAATCTTTGCATAGTTTGCGTTGTTCAGTCATCGTTCTACTCGGTTGATAGATTGTTTGTGTGAGATTTTAGTGGAGGTTGGTTGAGAAACAGTAAGAGTATCTTTCCTCCAAGTGTGTAGGATTTCTCCAGTTTCTTGATTTATAAGGTGTGCCCAGTCAGTTGGAAGTTTTTCACAAACACGGATAAAACTTTCTTTGCTTGAAATAAAAGTAATAGGAAGATTGTAAGAATGATGATAATGAATTGATACAAGGGTCATTGTGGGTCTCCTACAAGTCCAGAATATTTTTCTCTATCCCAACCATCAGTATAACCTCTTTCATATTCAATTTCAGCAACTCGTTGAGCAAACTTTACAGCAACCTCACGAAAGGCATTATTCATAGCACCAGTCATTACACCAGCACCAAGAGTACTCATCCCAAACTCTGTTCCATCTCCCCAGAGTTCCATTAGTTCTTGTTCAGTCATTGGAGTTCCTTTGTTTGTCCTACTATTATAAGGCATCACAGACCACTCTGGATGCCTACTGTGCCAGTTCTTCAAGTGTCCTCTGCTTTTACATAAGGTGCAGTTCTCCATTCAGACCATTTCATATCCTCATTTGGTGGGCACAAATAACCACCCTGACCAATAGAAAACAACATAAAACGATACTGGATTTCTGGACGGCACATCGGTCCATTATCAACAACTCTCATTTCAATCATAATATTCTCCAAATTCTTCTTTTAATTTTTTATAATGTTTAATCCAGTTATCATTAAAATCAATAAGAATCCAACTATATTTGCATGGTTGCTCCATTTCTTTTTTCATACTTTCATAAATTCTACGTCGTTCTTCTTTGTCGGGGTATTTCATTTTTGGTTCTCCGTTTTTTTTAATTTGAGTGGTGGTTCTCCCATAAGAACTCTTTCATTTCCATCACCCTTCTTATATGTAATTTTATCACCATCCAGTTGATAATACACGGGGTTTTCTTTTTTGATTTTTCTTTGCTCTCTTTCGTCTTCCAGAATACTTACAGCATTTTTCTCTGCTTCGTCCAGAGTATCAAAAAGTCCGCTACGACGAACCCAGTGGAACCAGAACCATTCATAAATCAAGTAGTAATGCGAACCACTTTCAAATCTTTTTCTTTCAATTTTGAGTTTCATTTGTGGTTCTCCTCTATCCATACATTCACAATACCATTAGACAAATCCTTTTCATTATTATCTTCATCATAAACAGAGAGTTCTACATTATCAGGAGGATTGAGAACTTCTTTGAGATATTCTGTGAGTTGTTTGTTTTCAATCATTTCTGGTTCTCCTGTAATTTTATGTATTCATAAGAAATCTTACACTCTTTGGGTTTCTCTACGCAATACACAATACCTTCGTTCTTTCCTTTCACCATACCATCATCAAAACCAAACCGAGAACCTAAAAGAAATACAACAGCAACGGTTGCGAGAATACCAAAACATAATGCTCCAATAGGAAAATCATCGTTCATTTCACAAAATCACCAATGACGGGAACAGTTCCACAAATATCAGTAATTCGTCCCACTGTTTGGTCTTTGAGTGCTTGACGACACTCCAAGTTCTTATTGTATGTTTGTTGAAAGAGTGCTCGTTGTTGTTGCTCACTATAAGTGATAGAAGTAGCAGCAACGATTATAATAAAGAATACAGACAAAACTGCCCAATCAATTTCTTCAAAGTTTTTCATACATTTTAATCTCCCATTACGATTGAAGTATCATAACTACCTTCATTATAACCCATTTCGTGAATTATTAGAGCAAACTTCAGAAGGTCTTCTTCATCACATTCCCAGTAAATGTCGTTTGTTGCTTTACTTATGTGTCTATCAAACCCATAGGTGTTAGCAAGTTTGATGATTTCTTCATTTAAAATCATTTGAGTGCCTCCAGTTCATCAGCAAGTTCATAAAGCAACCGAGCATCAACTACCATATCTTCTACACCCGATTCGTCACAAAACTGATAGTATTGATGTTCATTCACAATCTCACGAATAGCAGCAGCAATCACTTTTGCTCTGTCTCCTTGTTGTGGTCGTAGTGTAAGTTCCATCGTAGCATCTACGATTTTTTGTGCTCTGGTAGTCATTTCAGTTTGCTCCTACTAATTACATTCCAACACTTTTTGAGTAATTTAATTACTGTAGATTTTAGATTAATTTCCTCACGCAAAGGTATAGGTTCTACACAAATCAAATACTTAGAATATTCATCATTACCTTTATACGTCATTTCAGTTTCTCTTCAAGTTCTTCACACAATTCTAACACATCAGCACACATAATCACACCAGGACTTTGTTGGAGTTGGTTGATGACTTCACGGAGAACATTAGCAATCGCATCATCATTAAGTTTTTCAATAATAAAATCTTGTCTTTTATCTGCGAAAGTGAGATAAAATGCTTCCCTAATCCTTTGTGCTCGTTCAGTCATAGTGCCTCCAATTCATCAGCAAGTTCAATAAAATCGTCAGCATTCAATTCGGCAAGACCATAACTATCCCATTCAAAACAATTAGCAATCTCACGAATAGCAGCAGAAACACATTCTTCATCATAGTAAACAGATTTTTCTTTTGCTCTTTGATATGCTTTCATAATCCTTTTTGCTCTTTCAGTCATTTCAACCTCCAATAGCACCAGTCAATACACTATCAACACCATCCTTCCAACCATCATCATAACCTTCTCGATACTCAATTTCCATAACCTTAGCAGCAAACCTCATAGCAACATCACGGATAGTAATAAATTCGTTATTGGTAGTAGCAATCATATCAGGAGACATACCAAACTCAGTTCCATCTCCCCAGAGTTCCATTAGTCGTTGGTCAGTCATCAGTCCTTTGTGTGTATGAGAGTATTATAAGAAATCAAAGTAGGTCATACATATCTTTCCACCCCAAATTTAGCACATTCCAAAAATGATTGGGATGAACAGAAGTTTTTAGAATAAGACTCCAGTTTTCCACAGAAATCAAAAAGTTTTCAAATCCAAAAATAAATTCAGTCATCAGTCCTTTGTGTGTATGAGAGTATTATAAGGCATCCACAGGGGGATTGGTGGGGTCTTGTACCAGTTCGTCAAGTGTCATCACCCATAATGAACAACAGGAAATAAGGAATCGAGATAATCCACAAATTGTCTTTCTATTTCGTGTTTAATATCAACTGTTACTTGTTTTTCTGGTGGAAGTGAACGATGATATCTATAAAATTGATTTTGTTTATTGTAATATTCTTCCCACAAATGTCTAAAGTGTTCCACATCTTCTTTATTTACAGAAATCTTAAACTCAAGATTTGGAATAAGAGTATCCGAATTTACACAGGAAGTATGTTCAATTTGAATTGATTTGTGTAGATGAAAATTGGGTTCTTTTATTTTTATATTTTGAATATAATCATTAATATCATTTCGATGTTGAAGTAACTCTTCGTCTGTAAGTTTTGTAAAGTCAATCATAAGGTTTCTATGTGTATGAAGTCATTATAGACCAAAAAGGGCACCTGTGGAGATGCCCTGTGCCAGTTCTTCAAGTGTCCTTTACTACCTCACAGAGTGGGAAGATTTTGGTTTTGGAAATAAATCCTGGTTTTGTATATTTGTCCTTATAGTTTGAAGCAAAAATTCGTGCTTCATTTTGAGTTTCAAAAACTCCAAAGTATCGGTGAAGTGCTTCTACACCTTCATATTTGTTATAAAGTCCCACTATCCACTTATGAGAATGTTCTGGATATGAATCATTTTCGGCAATCCAGTTGTAGTATTCGTCCTTATTCATTTCAGTTTTCATTGTGTTACCTCAGTAGTAGTTACTGGTGGTGGAGGTGGTGGCAGTATAGCAGGTTGTGGTGCTACTGTTTGAACTGTAGGTGGTGGAAGTTTGACTGGTTCTGGAGCAACTTGTGGTTGTTGTGCTTGGTCAAGTTTCTTTTCCAGTTCCATTACCTTTTGGTCCAATGGAGTCAAAGGAACTTCTTTTTGTGAATCTGCCAGTTTCCAACCAGTGGCACCAGCAGCAAAGATACTTGCAAGAGCAGCAAAGACTGAAATTGTTTTAGAAAAGCTCATAATTAGTCAGCAAGTTTGTAAGGGAACTCTTCGTCCGACAACTCATCATACAGCAGTCGGGCAAAAATTAGGTGGGGCCTTGTGCCACTTTCAATTGCGGAACTGGTGGCAACAGTCCAAATTATATCAAGTTCTTTTTTATCAGGTAGTTTCTTCATCATCCAACTACTCTCCAACAAACAGTTGCATTTCCATTATTAACATTTGCAATCTTACGAAATGCTCCATAACTCATATCCATATCAGCGTGAGAATATGGACCTCTATCAGTCACGGTCACATAAACTTGTTTCCTATTGTCTTGATTTGTAATCCGAAGTCGTGTTCCAAACTTAAGATAAGGATGGGCTACGGTATGGGCATAAGCATCAAATCTTTTTCCTGATGCAGTTCTCTGACCATCAAAACCATCACCTACTCCATAGTAAGTTGCAATTCCACAAGTCAGTCCAGCAATCAATCCAATCATTCTTCGTCCAACTCCTCATCAAGTTTCAAATCATCAATCAAATTACCTACAAGGTCATCAAGGTCATCAAACATTTCTTTGGTGAATGGAATCAGTTTCTCTTCACCTCTATCAATTCTATCACACATTTCCATCAGGTATTCAAGAAACTCTTTGGGATATGTTTCATCAAGATTGATAGAAGTCCAGAACCAATCATAACATTCTTGATAGGGGTCATCAGTTTTCAGAAGAGCATAGTTGTCATAGTTTCCACTGATAAGGTCTCTCCACATCTTGAAGTTGTTCCAGATTTCTCTCCAACCAGTCTGGAAACAATGACCGAAGTAATATTCAAACCAATTCAGTTTCGTCTTCATTTAATTTCTCCAGTCGTTCCCAATTCCAAGTGCGTTCAATAAATCCAATATCAAATCCGAACTTATATATCCAGAACAAAATACTCAGCAGACCATTACTACCAGAAGTGATTTGAATGTAGGGCCAAGAAGGAAAATCATTCCAACTTACAGATGTTTGAAGAAGTGTCCAACGGTCTGTAAAGAGGAATTGAACGTACCATTCGTGCCCAAAGTCTTCACGATGAGACCATTTAGCAACTTGAAAAAATTTCATTGTTTCAGTTCCTCAGCAAGTTGCAACATATCGTTCTTATCTAGAACAATCAAATCGTTTTGTGCCGTATAAGATATCACATAGTTACTAGCAAGTGAAAGAATAGCAGCAACTAACTTTTCTTCAGTATCAGCACCTTGATTAGTTCTCTGCTCCCACACAGCACTCATAAACTCTTTTGCTCTTTCATTCATTTTTTATTTTTCTTTTCTTCAGTTTGAGGTTTTGGTTGAGTATAAGGGATTCTACCAGTTTCATTATACATCAGAATATCATACTTGAACTTACATTCAAGTGGTTTCTGATTACACATTTTAAGTGCATTATTAGTAATTGTATTTACAGAAGTTGCACCACCAATAGCAAATCCAGCAATTGCAGTTAGAATCAGAACTGGATAAGCAATGATAGATTTAATAAACATAATTTCAATCCCAAGAAACGTTTTGAACAAGGAAACCTGGCATCACATAAGTCAAACCAGTGCTAGAAGGTTTGTAATCCCATTTATACTCGTACTTATTATGACTATCCCAAGTTACGAATCCTTTTTCTTTATCAAATCGTGATTTAATTGTCAAACTAAAACGATTTGAGTAAATGTTGCGTGTGCGAAGTGCTCCACCTTTCTCACGAGTTTCAACTACTTTACATACATCTGTTATAAATTGGGTCGGTGTTTCTACTGCACACGAAGTTTCGTAGGTAAACGATCGATGAGTTTTCTGTTCTTGTGCAAATACAGGAGAAGTCAGAAAAAGAGAAGAAAGAAGAAGAATGCTTTTCATAATCATTTAACAATTTGCCAGTTAAAATCTTGTGCTTTGTTTAGAGTGAATTTGTATTTTCCATTCACTGATGTCAGGAACATAGTTCCATCTTTTTCATCATCTACATAGCAACTATGTAGATTATCCATCTCTACATCAAACCTGACTTTTGCCAGATTTGACACAGGTTCTACACAAACAAATTTACGTTTAGTTGCAGTTGCCATAATCACTTATTCATTTGGAGAGTAGGAACAGGCATACCACCTTCAGTAGGCACATAGATGGTTACATTACCATTCTTACTGCCATCTTCGATACCAGTGATATAAAGATACTGAAGATACTCACGATTGTCCTTCAGACTATCACCGATGATTTGGTTTGCCTTGGCAACACCAGAAGCACGGATGATTTCAGCATCAGCAAGTTGTTGAGCACTATCTTTCTTTGCTTGTGCTTCCAGAACCGCAACCTGACGAGTGTATTCTGCCTTTTGCAGTTCTGCTTTACCAGCAAGAGATTGTTGCCACACATTATACATTGGTCCACCAATAAACAGCAGAGCAATAACAACTACAAACCCAACACCAAAAACAATAGCAACAGGAGTGTTGGGATCATCGTAACGAGTCATAATTTACCTCAAATAAAGTTCAGGGAGTAATCCAATCATAACCATCAGGTTCTTTAACAGTCTCATACCCATCATATTCATCAATACGATAAGGACCAGAGACCTCATCAATAGCAAGTTTAGCACACATTCCGTTTGCTTTGTCACCCAGTTCTTCTACAACCTGAACCAGAATAGGATCGTGACGGTCAACATTTCCATAATACCAAGTTTGTTCGGAATGCTTTTTGTTGTAAGCAATTCGTTCTTCAATTGGTACAGAATACCAGGGTTCTGGTTTTACAGCACGTTCTTCAGGTGGAACTAACCAAACAGTGAACATGTCAAAAGATTTGAATTGTTTGTCTTGTTCAATCCAAACTTCTTTGCCTTGAAGTTCCCAGTAACGATTACATGCTTCACGGGACAGATTGAACCCACCAAAATTGGCGTTATATACTACTTTAGTCATAATCAGTTATAAGTACAGAGTTGAGTGATACGACCGTATTGAATGCCTTCAGACCATTTGCCTCCAGCAGCAATACAGGATTGTTTGGATGGAACAATAGAGTTGCCTGTGGCAATACTAAACAAAGCAGCACATCCAATACCAGCAATAGCAACAACAATCAGCAACTCAATAAGAGTAAATCCTTTGGAGTTCATCACAGTTTGAATAGGGATACAATCACACGAGGTTCAATGTACATAGGTCCGGTCTTTCCAGAACCATTGGGGTCAGTACACATCACCCAAGATCCTTCGGCACTGGAAGGAGAGTACAGACCATTCGGTTCTGCCTGTGGAAGAGTTGTGCCAGTGTATTCATACTTCTCAGGATTGGTATATTGTGTGGCAGCAGGAATGGCATAACCAATAGAGTTACACAGAAACACTGGACGACCAGTAGTTTCAGGAACAGTGTAAGTATAAGTCACCAGACCATCCTGGTCACGCATTTCAATAATCTGCTTCAGCAATTTACGTTCACGGAAGTTCTTGATGGCAGGCATACCAGTTTGTGCCGTACCTTCTTTCAGAATACGTTCTTGTTGAGCACGTTGCTTATCATCAGAATCTCCATATTCTTCACAACCAACAAGAGTTACACTCAGAAGTGCGATTGAAGCAAGAGCAATAAAAGGTTTCATGGTTTTGTTGATTACTTTGTAATTATAGCAGGGATTGAGGGGAATGGGAGGGGTCTTGTGCCAGTTGTCAGAGTGTCAGGGTCTTAAGAGTCTCATCTTGACTTGATTTCAGAAGAACCTTAAGAGCATCATATTGAACTTGAGTCAGTTCAAGAGTTTGAGTCTTATAGTTTGGATTTTGTCCAACCACCCAACGAACACTACAATCCTTATCGGTCGCAAGAACCTTTAGAGTTTCTACAGGTGTGTTTGGATTTTTTGCTAGTTTATATTTTTCATCAAAAGAAAGTGTGAGAACATCAGGTTCATTTACTTCCTTAAGAACTTTAAGGACGATTTCTGCGATTTGTTCGGGAGTGTAGTTCATCAGGGATTTGGTTGTGTATGAAGTCATTATAGGGCATCACAGGGCACTGGGGAAGTGCCTTTGTGCCAGTTCGTCAGGTGTCCTCAACCCTTATGATTTTTATCAAAAGGTGCCTTGAAATAATGATTCGCAGCAGAATGGAAAATCATCACACCTTCTGGATTCATAAACCCTGGAGAGGCAACAGAACCATAATCCCAAAGTTTATCCATCGCATCATCAAGTTCATTAGTGCTAAACTCTCCAGTATAAAGAGTAGGAACAACATAGCAACACTCTGGTTTGTTTTCATAATTCCAGATACTCACATTAAACAAGGAGAACCTTTTCTCACCTTTGGGTAGATTATAACCTCGTTGAATACCACTACCCCACCATTCTCCGTGATGACGACCAGCACCAAGTTTCATCAGTTCATCTTGATTTTCAGATGCCCAACGATGAAACCCAAAATTGTCAGACTCTGCACTCAACCAACGATTGCGACTTCCGATAAACATATCTCCATCGTCAGTGATGTAGATAATACCATTAGTTCCATCAATCTTTTCAGTAACTACACATTCTTTATGAAGACGGGGAATCTTAGGAAAAGGAACGAACTCGGGGTAGTTTTCGGTCATTATAATCAGTTAGGAAGATTGGAGATGAATGATTGGAGGTCGGTAGGCATGGCATCAGCAGGAACTTCTACAGCACGGTGCCGAATAATATCTGCGAGTGCTTTCTTGTGTTCAGGAGATGCTTTAATGTATTCAAACTGCATATTTTGCAGTTCTTGAACAGCACCAGTTCGGAAGGACTTTGATTGCTCAAAGGTATTCCTACGAACATTCTCAAACTTAGGACCGAAGAATGCAGTGAAGATAAGTTGGTGGTAGGCAATACCCCAAAGAAGAGCAACACCACCAACAATAGCAAGAATAGGTTTCACTTGGAAGATACGTTAGATTTGAAAATAGCATTAGCAAGGAAGATAATGGCAAAGTTCTGCCAGAATGTCAGTGTCACACCAAACCAAGACAGAATCACTCCAAGCAACCATGCCTCAAAGAATAGTCCAGCAACAGCAAGGACAATTACACCAAAAGCAAGACCGACAAGTTTCATTGGATTTCGTTGATTACCTGTGTATTATAGCAGGTCTGAAGGAGCATTGGAAGTATTATGTACCAGTTTAAAAACTGGTCTTTGTGTATGAGAATGGTAGGATTCGAACCTACACTGGATCGTGCCTTTTTATTTAATGCTGACGCATCTTAACAACAAGATGACTTTTTTATAAACGGTGCCTCTGCCATTTGGGCTACATTCTCGAAGGGGATGACAGGACTTGAACCTGTAACTTACGGCTTAGAATGCGATTTAATTGCTGTGAATATCCTTTGACAAGATATATTTTACGTTGCTCTACCAACTGAGCTACATCCCCGTATTTTCGAGATTATTTGAGAGATTCGATTCTCTCTAAGTTTACCTATTGATAAACCGTTATCCTTTGGAGTTGCTGAATAATCTCTTATTTGTTCTAGATAGTTGTTTTTCCTATAAAATGGGTAAATTGCTGAACTATCTATAAGTAGGAAGGGCAAGATTCGAACTTGCGACCAACGGCCCCCAATGCAGTTTAATTGCTGTGAATATCTTTGGCAAGATATATTTTACGTTGCTCTACCAACTGAGCTACCTTCCTTTAAACTAGATGATTTTGTTTGCATAACCAAGCAGTAAATTGCTGAATCATCTAATGGAAACGTCAGGACTCGAACCTGAACCTTTTTTTTTTACAGAAAAAGTAATAGAAATTGCTGTCCGAATCTTATACAAGATTACCGATTTTGTTAATGCTACCGTTACACCACGTTCCCTTTGTTTTTTCAAGGTCTCACTGAGGTTTTTCAGAGTCTCAGATTTGAGTTTGGAGAAAATTGAAATGCTGAGAGACCTTTGTTTGCTAGATGGTTGTTTTTCCTATAAAATGGGTAAAATTGCTGAACCATCTATAAAATTATTATATTACAGGTTGGGGAGTTTTGTCAACCTCCCCCCCCCCTTGTGTCAGTTCAGGAACTGAATGCCTCACCGATAGGAGCATAACGTTCATCATACACCGCATCCTTCATCACGTCAACAGGAGTGATAGTTTTACCACCCAGAACACTTTTCAGAATGGAAGGAGAACATCCTGAAACCAGACAAGTTCCAGTATCGTGGATAGTTATAGGAACATTGCCCCCAATCGCATTCACATTCCAGAAAACAAGTTCAGGCATCTCATATCCTGCCTTATGATACATCTTCTGAATTTGCTCAAAGTTGGTGCGTTTGTTAGAACTACACGCTTGGTCAAACTGCATATCAGAAACAATGATAAGTTTCTTAGGCATTTCTGCGTCAGGAACATTATTCTTGATTCCTGCATTCAGAACACTTTCAAATACTGCTTTGAGGTCAGTATTGAATCCCCAAGAAGAACTGGCAAGATTGCGAATACGGTCACCGATAGTATTACCGACGATGGATTGAAGTTCAGGAGATTCAGAGAAAGTGATGAACTTATCTTTCCAAATACCAGTATTGCGTTCGGCAATATACATCGCAAGAGAGATAGAAACTGCCATTGGAGTTCCCATCATACTACCAGAAACATCGGCAACCACAAGACCATTGAGTTCTTGACCTTCCATATAGTTAGGCAGTGCCTCCCACATCAGGTCAATAGTCTTATCTTGACTGCCACCTTTGTAGAGATACTTATCTACAATCTCATAAGGATAGATGGTTCCAGCATTGATTTTCTTATCACCTTTCTCCACGGCACTCAAATATTCTGCGTAACGAGTAGCATCCTGCTTTGCGAATGCCTTACGATACATAAATCCAGCACGAGAAGGAAGATGTTCGTAGTCAATCTCAGACCATTCTTTGGAACACATCTTCTGTTCCACAATTTTAATTTGAAAACGAAGAGCAGTCAGGAACTTACGATACTGACGTTCGTTCAGTTCAAGACGTTTTGCGAACACACGACCAAGACGTTTGCTATCAGCACTAGAAGCATTGATAGAAGGCATCCACTTACCAAGCAGAGAAACATTCTCCCCTGCGGTCAGAGCAACATCATCTTTACCAAGTTGCGTGATGATAACATCCACAACATTATCCCAGATAGCAGTGCCTTCAAGAATTAGAAGGTCATCCCAACGACCATAGACAGGAATGAGTTCAATAAGTTTAGTTGCAATTTCACTATTCCCATTCACAAGGTCTTTGAATAGATTACGGAAGACTTCACGTTCTCCTTGCCCACCACGAATATCACGGGCATTGAAGAGAATACGAGTCGCAGTCTCAGGGTCTTCCATATATGCGTGAGCAAATAGTTTCCGTGCCTGTGGAATGTCATTACGACAGGCAGAGATTTTACCGAACAGGTCTACACATTTGTTGAGAGTAGATTTATATGCTTTGGCACCATTGAGAGTTTCAGTGGTGTTCAGTTCAGTTTCAAGTGCGGTCAGGAAAGTCATAATTTTTTCTCCAAGTTAATGTTGTTTTGAGTTTACAGATTCAAAGTTGTGTTGCTGAATTAACTTTAATACAAGATCAGTTTTTATGGGTTTTCTTGAAAGGAAAATGTATTGTATTGCTGCCTGATCTTTTATCGAGTACTTATTCATCATAACAAAGTTTTGACGGAATGTCAAGTGCCTTGTGCCAGTCCTTATATTGGCACAAGGCACAAAAATAGGAGGCATTACACCTCCTTGTAAGTTTTGGGTAAGAAGGAAACTTATAACCCCCTCACTCGTTTAGTTCAAACCAATGCGGTTTGACGAGAGAAAGCAACAATTTTGTTTGCGTTTGTTTTCTTGTCCCGTCAACAGATAAGACCTTTATGCCCCGTCGAAACCTGGCACCCCCAAGTAATGGAGATGGGGGTAATCGAAACCCCGTCCGAAACATCAGACTTCTTATCCTCTTGGACAATGGAATCTAGGGGACTCGAACCCCTAACCTCTTGCTTGCAAAGCAAATGCTCTACCAATTGAGCTAAGACCCCTAGGTGCCCATAATAGGAGTCGAACCTACACTGTATGGATTCTAAGTCCACCCTCTCTGCCAGTTGGAGTATATGGGCATTTGGTGGCGGGGGGTGGAATCGAACCACCAACCTGAAGCTTATGAGACTTCTGTGCAACCTTTACACTTCCCCACGATATTTGGATAATTTATTTAACCTTTTTCTAACAGCATTATCACTAACTCCAAACATTCTTCCAGTAGAACGATAACCATTCTCAAGAACTAATTTTTGTAATTCTTGATTAGTTGGCCAATCAACAACTTCTCTGCTTTTATGAGAACATTTTACTGAACAAAAAGTTTGAGTAATGATTGTTAGTTTCCCACACTCTTTACAAGGGTGCTTTGGTTTTTCTGGAACAGGTTTATTGGAAAAACTTTCATCAAATTTTAGAACATTATCTGGGATTTTTGTAATTCCAGAATGAACTTCACGATGGCAGTTAGAACATAAACAAACACACTTTTTAAGTTCTTCAACAAATACTTGTCTGTTTGCTACAGATGCAGTTATAGAAAAATCTTTTTCATTTGGGTCTATGTGGTGAAAATCTAATGCTTCAACACACTTATCATAACCACAAATACCACATTTTCCACCAAATGCTTCAACTGCCCATCTTTTTCTTCTTTGACGAAATTCAACAACTGATTTACCAGACATTCTAACCTCCAACTTTATTATTATTTATAATATTTTAGAGGTTAGAAACTCCAGATGTAGGTACTGCCCCTACCAATCTCCGATTAACAGTCGGGCCCGTTCGCTTGCTCGGTCATCTGGAATAAGAATGTCAAGTATTCATTAAATACTCAACTGTATTTACTACGTCATTCATAGCATCTCGTAAATTTTCTCTTTGACCTGATTCTTGTTTAACAATTGGACGAGAATCTTCACATAAAGTCCATCTCCATTGATTCATTTCTTTACAGTGCCAAAGATTAATTTTCATGTTTATTGTATTCGATTTTAATCCAATTCAGAAGTGCATTAAGTTCCATTCTTTTTTCTTCAGTAAGATCAAATTTCTTATTGAATAGATAAAAGTCTAGTGCCTCAATGGCAATCGTTCTGTCTTTTTGTGAAATCAGTGACATAATGATTTTGTAGTGTTTGGAGGTATTTAGATTCTCCAAGTCGGGATGACAGGATTTGAACCTGCAACATCTTGAACCCAAATCAAGCACTCTACCAAGTTGAGCTACATCCCGTGGTGGGTGATGAGGGATTCGAACCCCCGACTGTCTCGGTGTAAACGAGAAACTCTACCACTGAGTTAATCACCCTGGAGCGAAATAGGAGATTCGAACTCCTGACGTTCTGCTTGGAAGGCAGACATTCTACCGCTGAATTAATTTCGCATTATTTGATTGTAAGACAGAATCGAAATTCTGTCAAGCCCCCGACAAGATTTGAACTTGCGACCAATGGTTTACAAAACCATTGCTCTACCACTGAGCTACAAGGGCATTATGCTTCATAAGAAGCAACGGAAGGTGGGAGAGTCGAACTCCCAAGGGCTTTAACACCTCAACGCTTTTCAAGAGCGGTTCCGTCACCAATCGGATTGACCTTCCTTATAATCTATCTTTAAAGGGTGTTATCACCCTATTTTATCATTTAGAACTTACAAAGTTATTGATTTTCTCTGCAAGTTGCTCAATATACTCATATGTAGGAAAATCTGGATAATCCATCTTAACCGTATTCATAGAATTTTCATTCCAACAACGGGCAGTATCATACTCAATGCTAAACTTATCGTTAGCAAATGCATATGCTTGCTTAAAAATCTCAAATCGTAGTTCGTAAGGTGACATTCTTTTACTCCTGTGTGTTTGTGTGTTTGATGGATTAAGTGTGATATATCTCATAAGGATATAACAGGGACTTAACCTCTATCAATAGTATATATGACATTCAATTGAATGTCAAGCGTCCTTTACTCTATTCCACTGAGTTAAGAGGACAAGGCATCAGAGACAGGACTTGAACCCGCAACCTTTAGTTTTGGAGACCACTGCTCTACCAATTGAGCTACTCTGATATGGTACTGGTGGAGGGATTTGAACCCACACTGTTCAGATTTTGAATCTGCTGCCTCCTGCCGATTGGGCTACACCAGCATATGTCCGTGAGAGGATTTGAACCTCCAACACCTACCCCCTCAAGATAGTGCCTCTTCCGTTGGGCTACACGGACAAGTTCCAGAACTAGGATTCGAACCTAGACAAACACATTCAAAGTGTGTTGACCTGCCTGTTAGTCGATTCTGGAGTAGGAGTGTCTGGTCAGAATCGAACTGACGATAAGAGTTTTGCAGACTCCTGCCTTACCACTTGGCGACAGACACATTTGAACTATCTGGAAATTCCAGATAGTTAAGAGCCCTCAGTCGGATTTGAACCAACGACCTACTCATTACTAGTGAGTTGCTCTACCACTGAGCTATAAGGGCGGGGTGCCATATGAGATTTGAACTCATCTACCCAGTTTCACAAACTGGTTCCTTAACCACTAGGATAATGACACAAGGCAGTAGTGGGAATTGAACCCACGGTCGCATCGGTATGAATGATGTGCTTTACCACTCAGCTATACTGCCAGCAGAAAGGGAGGGATTCGAACCCTCGGAGGGATATTCTCCCTCGGAAGTTTAGCAAACTTCTACCTTAAGCCTCTCGGTCACCTTTCTATGTTGTCTTGAAGCAACCCATAAGGGTTTTATGTTGCCCGAAGGCAACAATTGGAATAGTGAGATTTGAACTCACGACTTCTGCGTTATCAGCACAGCACTCTACCACTGAGTTATATTCCATTATGTGCCCTTGGTGGGGAATGATCCCACTCTCAATAGACTTGAGGTTTCGTACAAGAAGTACCCTTACGAGGGGAATCTTATCAGTGTGGGTTCAGCACACCTATCTAAAACTACTTTGTCAAATTGAACCCTATTTCACCGTCCCAACGGCAAGGGCAAGCGGGAACAGTCGGATTTGAACCGACAACACCAAGATCTTCAATCCTGTGCTCTACCAATTGGAGCTATGTTCCCAAGGTAGTCTCGAAGGGATTTGAACCCTCGTTTTTGCTGTGAAAGAGCAACGTCCTAACCATTAGACGACGAGACCAGGCGACCCTAACGAGATTTGAACTCGTGATACATCTTGGACAGAGATGCGTGATAACCACTTCACTATAGGGCCAAGGTGAGAGAGGAGGGAATTGAACCCCCGATGGTTCCGATGTAAAAGTTTTACAGACTTCCGCTACACATATTGCCAACAGTAGCCACTCTCCCACGATGGGACATCTCGGATTCGAACCGAGGACTAACCGGTTAAAAGCCGGATACTCTTCCGCTGAGTTAATGTCCCAATAATGTGGTAATTATTCAGTTGTCAAGGTGCTGGTGGTCTCTCAACCACCCTTTAAGAATACCACAGAACCCGTTGCGGGGCAAGTGGGTTGTGCCAGTTCCAGAAGTGGTCCCAGGCATTTGGGGTCTCGTTCCCCCACCGACTCAAGTAATATACCAGAGTTTGGACCCTGGTGGCAAATCATACGACCAGTTGCTCAACTGGCACAAGGCATAAAAAAGAGGGAGAATCTTTTGGATTCTCCCTCTTCATTGCTTTTATGGTTTGTTCTTTTAACTTTGACTTACCATATTCGCAACCAAGAGGGTCTCTCCAATAAACCAGCAGTTCATCGGATAATCACTCTTAGGTTGTGTATGAAGGTTAGTCATTGTTTTAAGTCGTTGTTTTATTTATAAGGTCAAGAAGCAACTTTTTCTGCTTTTTTAGCATTCTTTACTTCGGAGATTTCTGCTCTACGAGTCTTTGCAAGTTTTGCAATTTCTTGCAGAGCTTTCCTTGCTCTAGTTCCAGCAGAACTATTTCCAGTTTCAAACTTCTCATCTTCTTGTTTCCAAGTTTCAAAAACAGAAGCAATTTGATTTACAGTATCAGACATAATTGTTATAAAAATAAAATAATTATTATTTATATATGTAATTTTAAACTATTAGTTTAAAATTGTCAAATTATCATCCTTGAATATAAGAATCAACGATGGCATCAACCCATCCTTCACTCATATTCACCATAATTGCTTCTGCTTGTTCTTGAGTATCAGCATAACCTTCATCAAGGAGATGTGCGAGAACTAAGTCATAAAGGTCAAAACTTTCTTCTTGCTTACCTTTACGGATAATTTCACGACTTGGCTTTTTCTTTTCCTGTGGCATTTTTTCCGATTTTGGTGCTCCAGGGTCCTTTCCAACGATTGTAGAAACTCTTGACTGAGTTCTATTTGCGTGATCACCAATACCGTGAGGAATGATTCTTGAAATTCTACCAAATTTCTTTACTTTTGGAACATCTACACCAGGTCTAAATGACTTTGCGTCAGTATCTTGAGTAAATTTCTTGTCAGCACCATATCCACTTCCATCTCCCTTTTCACCTGAAGGTGGTTTTGCTTTAGAATAAGACATAGGTGGTACACCAGGTTTGTAAGGTTTTACACCAGGTGCTCTTTCCTCTTGAAGATAAGGAGAAGCATAAGGCCAACGATTCATTACATTGTGCTCCTCAGAAGAAGCTTCTGTAAGAATTTGATGCGAAAGATAAGAAATGTTCTGAAGGTCCTTATAGTTCATTGGTTTTTTATAGTTTTATATAATTTATTTATAAAACTGAATCCAGAACATAGTTTGTAACTAACAATTCTGTTTTAACGTTGTCCTGAGTTCCTTTTTCCCCACGATGAACCATTGAATATCGGAGTTTCCATTCATTCAAATTGTACTCTTTATAACGATTCAGCAACCAATCATTTAGATTATATGTAATCATAAAACGATGAGGGCACTTATCTACATCATCAGCAAATCTTTCGTGTGAGAATGATGAATGAAGTTTCCTTCCAGTTCCATAAAGGAAATCCTTGATATCATAAGGTGGGTCAAGAAATACAAATACTTCCTCACCACGGTCATTCATTACCTCGGCATAATCAATATTAGTAATCTTCCAGTTCTTGATAATATAAGAATACTTTGGAAGTTTATCAATTCCAACCAAAGAGAAGTTGGAACGTGATGCTTGAACTGAGAAAGTAGAATTCTCAGTCAAACCAGAATAAGAACACTTATTCAGAATAAAGAAAGCAACTGCTTGTTCTAATGGTTCAAGAGTTTCAATGTCACTCTGATACTGATTGAACAAGTCTTTATGTGCTTCATCATCTCCATTCACTTCTTCTTTGATTGCTCTTAATTTGTCTTTAAGAACTTGTCCATTATCACGGAGTTGAATCCAAAAGTTATAAAGATAAAAATACTTATCATTTACCCAAATAGGAACTTTTGGATAGTTCTGTGAAACCATTAAAGAAATGCTTCCACCACCCAAGAATGGTTCCCTAAACTCCTTGAAATCACTAGGAAACCAAGGAGCAAGAGTTTTAAGTGCTTTACTCTTTCCTCCAGGATAACGGAGCATTGTCTTTAATGGAAATTGTTTCATTTAGTCTATTGTGCTTGTTCCCAAATGTATTTTAGCAGAGTTTTGCTCTCAGGTACAACATTAACTTCTTCTACATCATTTATGCCATCATAAATCATTGTAATATCTTCCTGAGAAACTGAGAAAGTAATTCTCGATTTACCTTCAGTAAAGTTTTTAGAAAACAGAAGTTTTGCGTCAAGAACGGCAAGTCGGTGAGTCCAAGGATCAATCAAAACAAACCATTCGGACCTAGTTTTGAACTCAGAAACTCCCGACTGAGTTTTTTTGAAATCCCAAGTTTTTGATTTGATCAACCAAGATTTCTTTTCTTGGGGTTCCAAACCAAATTTTTTCGTTTTTGCATCCCAAAGATGTTTTGTGCGATAAAGACCATCTGGGTCATTTTTTTCTTTCTTTTCTGATGCTTTAATATCAATATATTTTGAGAAGGTTTCAATGAATCCAAATTCAATTGATTCACCCCTAGCAAAACAATCAATCCCTTCATTTAGGGGATACATCGCAGCAACTTTATTTGCTTGAATGAAGAATTTTTTATATTCCTCAGAGGGAATAGTTTTCAAATCGGAAATAAACTGTTCAATCATAATACTAATAACTGAAATAATGTGTGTTTGCCCTTTCGGGCAAGTGCGAGTAGGGAGACTTGAACTCCCACGGGCAATGCCCAACAGATTTTCTTACCACTATAGTTTTCACTACCCTTTCGGTTTGTGGTCTGGACTATACCTTCACCATACCTTTCAGTTTAGGTGTTCCCCGTCTAGTCTCTACACGTTTTGCATTTTCTAGATAATTCCAACCCTCTCTAGAAGCACATTGGGTAGCCGTTGTCTTTCCAACTGTCTTGCAACTTCGCTCGGTATTGCCATTTTACAGGTTTCACCGAATTTGAGGAATTACACTCATAAGGTTTCCCAAATGAGGCTCAATTTTCATAAGTCTGGTGTGTCTACCGATTCCACCATACTCGCTTGGTAGGACTGCAGAGAATTGAACTCTGTTCACACCGTTATAAGCAGTGGGCTTTAACCAATAAGCAACAGTCCCTTATAAGACAATCATAGCAGAGTGTGCTTAGATTGTCAAGTGCTGGTTGCGAGGATCGAACTCGCCTCCCATCGATTATGAGTCGATTGCATTCGCCAGATTGCTAAACCAGCATTTGCTATTCGCAAATAACGAATAGCAGGATAATCAAACAGAAATCAAAGTCCCATCTTTACGAAATTGAGAAATAAGTTTCCCAACACTATCAGCAACTTTAACCTGTTCTTTCACCAAAGTCAAGTCATTGCACTTGAAGACATAAACTTGCTCTGGTTTGTAAGTATAAGCAATACCTACCTGATTTTCAGCATAATCAAACTGAATCTTTGCGATAGCAGAAGAATCAGTGAACTCAAGAACTTCCATCGGTTTTCCCTTGATTACCTAGTAATCATACCACGGATGCTGCTGCGTGGCAAGGGGAGTGGACGGTTCGGAAAGTGTCAGTCCTTAATAATTGTAGTGAACCAAGTCTCACTCATACCCTCAATGATTTTATTTGCAGATTCATTGTCATCTGCATAACCCTCCGAGATGAGATGCTCTATAAGTTGTGAATGAATCTTATAGGTTTCCTGCAATTCTCTTGGTGTTGGTTTCATCTGACTACTTTTTTCTTTTATTTATTCAAAAACCCCCTCATACCAGTTGCTTTCACAAATGATTCAAGTCCTTTGTTAATTGGCCTAACTTTAATGTAAATTTCTTCGGGCACAAAACCAAAGTATCCTTGGTTCCAGTTGCATAACCACACGGGAACACACATAGTCGTATCAGTATAAGTTGTTCCTTCCTCATCAGATACTTCTTTCACAAGAAGAGTATCATAATCATCAGGTTCTTGGAGGAAGAGAGAAATCTCAACTTCATCACCTTCAATCGGATACTTTCCAGTCTTGAAGTAGCAATGTTCGTCAATTGCTTCTTCAGTTCCATTCATCAGAAGTTCTTCAACTGTATCATTATGAGAATGATTGAAGTGGTAAAGATTGTCGTCTCGTTTGATTGCTACAACTGTAAGTTCCATAAGAGTCTTGTGTTTCAAGTAGTATAGCACAAAAAAAGGTGCCTCGGGGACACCTTGGGACGGTTTGGGAAGTGTCCTTCAATCTTAATATTTTGGTTTATATCTACCTACTTCTGGCATTGCATGTGTTTCTTTTCCACCTCTTTTTGAAATACTTGTTCTTGCTGTATTGATATTATCAAATCTTTCAAGGTTTTTCATTGCTTTTTTTCTTTCAGGAGAACCCATAGGTGTCTTCAATGCTGCAAGGTGTTCTTCATCACTACCAAGAAGTTTTGTTTCTTTTCTTTTCATTTTAGCAACTGGAAGAGATTTCTTTTCTTCAACAATATCTTCTCTCCAATCTTCACTCATATTCACCATAATTGCTTCTGCTGCTTCAAAAGTATCAGCATAACCTTCATCAAGAAGATATGAGAGGATGATGTCGTAGAGGTCTACTTGTTCTTTTTGAGTTCCTCTTTCTCTATTTTCTGCTTCTTTTGCTTTTGATATTTTAGGACTATTTTCTCTTCTTTCAGTTCTACGAACTTCACCCTTAAAATGACGTAATACTTTACCCATATTTACTGATTGTGGTGTTCCACGACCAGTTGGATTATCTGCTTCCTTTTTGTGAATTTTATCTTCTACTTTCTTATAAGGAAATTTTTTATATGCTTCATCATAAACTTCCAAATATGCTTCTTGAAGATTGCGAAGTTCTTGTGCGTCCATTTTTACAAATACTTTTTAGTTATTTATATATATTGTCAGTCTGCCTTTCCGACCATCAATCCAGTTTTTGCGGACCTTTCAGTGCTTCTTTTGCCGAATGCTTTCTTATAAAGTTTTCCTCTCTTTTCTGCACCAGTTTTCTTATCTTCACCAGACATCACAGCAGTTGGTTTTCCAATCACAGTATCACCTTTCTGTGCTCCTGCTCTCTTTAAATGTTTTGGAGTATCTTTAAGTGCTTGAATAAAGTTTCTTCCTCTTTCCATTTGTTGATGTTTATCACCTTTTCCAACTTCACTATCTCGGTGCATAATATCTACGGTATGAACTTTTCCTGTTTTATTTGCACCTGTCTTTGTCATTTGCTTTTTCAAGTCTTTCACTCTTCTTACACTTTCACTTGAAGGTGCAGTTTTGAGTTTAGTCATTCCAGATGGAGTTCTTCCTGCTGGTTTCATTTTTGAAATTAATCTTTCACCTTTTGCTGCTTTTCTTGGTGATGAATGAGTGCGAATGTAGTGGTCTTGCTCGGTGCTTCCATAATCATCCGAATCATCTTCACTATCATAAGTTGTATAATCTTTGGACTTTGTTCTCAAATCTTTTGTTGAAAATTTTCCAGTTCCTTTAAGTCCTGCTTTCTTTGCAATAGCAGCAGTGGTTCTTTCACTTCTATCCATGTCAGCACCTCTGCCTCTTGCGAGTGTGACATTTCCTCTTGTTCTTCTGCCACTTCTTTCACCCATTGAACTTTCTTCAAGTTCATACTCAAATTCTTCTTTTGGTTCTTTCAACCTATTTAAGTCAGCATAATCACCATATCTTTTTTTATGCTTTTCTCTTACTTTTTCTGCACCTTGTGTTTGAGACATTACAGCATATCTACCTTTTCCTTTTTCAGCATTTTTGCCTGTCTGTGCTCCTGAATGGACCCCAGCCATTCTTCTTATTCTACCAGCACTATATTCTCCACCAAGACGACCTTTTGCTACTGACTTAAACTTATGTCTTTCATCTTCAGGGACATCCTTATCTTTTTCAGTATCATGTGCTGCTTTTAGTTTTCCATATCTTTCATACTCCTTTTCACCAGGACCATCTTTGAAGAATGATGGTTTATCAGTATCAGGGTTTTCAATACCTAATCTTTTTCTTACTGCTCTGTTCTTTTCTCTTGGAGTCAATCCAGACGATAAAGGTCTCTTTGGATTATCCCACTCTACTTTACCTTCTTTCACACAACGATTATAAGTCTTTCCAAAGAGTTTTTGTGTGCCTTTCTTCTTATATCCAGGCCAACACTTCTTTGCTTCTGAAATAAATTCTTGATAAGTCTTCATTTTGAACCCCAGATAGAATATCTACCACCATACTTACCTCTCCAAGAATTTTCTGCATTACGTTTTGCTTGAACTCTATCAGTTGCAGTTGTTCCTGGTTTTGGTGCAGTCTTTGCTCCTCTTGCCTTCTTCACTCCTCTTCCAGAACCACCTTCACCGTGCTCGTGTGGTTTAAATCCCATTGTAGGTCCTCCATGGGTTCCACCTGCTTGAATTGCGGGAGCACCACCTACTTTACCTTGCCTGTATCTTCCAAGGTCAGCAACAGGATTGATTTGCTTTTTCTCAATAGTTCTTGTTTCCCACTTTTTACCACTACCTTCTGGTGCTTTTTGCACAGTTTTTTGTGTCTTAGTTACATAAAGAGGAGTCTTCTTCTTTCCCTTTACTTTATCCTCTTTACGCATCTCAACGAGGTATGCTTCTTCTAGGAACTCTCTGAAAGTTTTCATTTTTTTAACTTTTATTTTTATTTTTATTTATCTTGTTTCTTTTTGTTGTTTCCTTTTTCTTGATGTTTGTCTAGATTTTTTAACAAGATTACTCAGTTCTTTCCAAGTCAAATTTTGTCTTCTACTAGTATGAATTGTTTGATGATGAGATATTCCAGAACCTTTTTCTCCCATTCTTTTCGCAAGTGCTAAATTACGTGGATGATTTCCGTGATATATTCCCTTTGCGGCATCATCTTTTAATCTTTGTTGCCACGCAGCATCACTCATAGATGCTTTCAATTTTGCAGATTTGGCAACTGGGGTCATATGATGAACATCCATTCCCTTTTTAGTTGCTTGTTGTGATTTTTTAGCAAATGATTTATGGTCTTGGTGTTCTGATGGGGTTACTTCGTGAACTCTAGCCTTTCGTTTTGTTCTTCTTATTGTTTCATTTTCATAATCAACTACTCTTCCACCTGGTTTTGATCGTGATCCATAATTTCTAATCTCTCTAGTTCTACCATCAGACCCTTTAAAAAATCTCAGTCCTTTGGAAACTGCATCAGATTTTGAATCTCCCAATCCGTGTTTCAAACCTTTAAGTCCAGTGTCCCTTCTTTCTTCACTCATATAGAATTCTTCCACAAACTCTTTAAAAGTCTTTTTCTTACGATTACGTGCTGGTTCAGATACTCTTGCACTATCTAAATTTCTATTTGCTTCTTTTCTTTTTCTCATTAGTTCTCCCATCAAAGGAAGACTGGGTGCAGCATCGTGTCCAGATCTTACTAATGATTGAGGTGATTGTGCAGCATTTGCAGCAAATGATAATGCCAAAACTGCATTTGCTGCAGCATCTCTTTTTCTACCTTCAGAAAGCATTTGCATACAAAAATACCTTTGATTATTTATCAAAGGCAGGAGAATCAACATAAGAAAGAGACTTAACAAAGAGTTCAGTAAATCGTTCTTGTTTTTCTGGATGAACGTATGCTGGATTCTGCGAGATTGCCTTACGCAAAACATCCATTTCTTCAAATTCTTCTTTACTTAAACTCATTAAATGCTCCTTATTTTTGTGTTAGTATTCTAACACATTATCTATCAATATGTAGTTTTCTTAAGAATTTCTTTATGTTTCTGTGAACTTTTGTAAAGTTTCAATATCTTTATCCAATTCGTTTTTTTGTCTTATTTTATCATAATATTCATAGAGGGAATTATGAACATCCATTAAATGGTCAACCCAGAAACCAGAAGGATAAATTCCAAGTGCATCTTGAAGTCCACGATGACTGGTTCCTTCTTCTTCTGCCTTACACATAATGTAACAGATTGCCTGAACCATATCAAGTTTATCTTCTTCAGAAAGCATAAAATACTTTCCTACTGCTCGTTGCTTTGCTTCTTCATTTGCTTTTTGAATTTGTTTACATTCATCAGAATCCCACCATTCTTGCATTGCTTTGCCAAATTCATTAGGTTTAGTCATTATTCACCAAAGATAGTTCCAAAGAAACCACTACTTCCTGGTTTACGATTTTCTAGTTTATCAAGAAGTGCATCAGTACTTTGGAGAGAATTAATACGATTGATAATATCGGCAATTACACTACAAACCATAGGTCGCTCTTGACGAGCAGCATATGCTAATGCTGCCCTTAAGGATGCCTCTGCTTCTTTTAGATTAGTTTCAACAGATTCAGACAATGCCATCAACAATCCTCCATTTTAATTTCTTTAGTCACTTTACAGATGGTATAAGAACCATCTCCATTATCTACCCACTCTACTCGATCTCCTTCTTTTAGATTTGCTGCTTCCAACAAATCATCAGGGAAAGTAACAAAGTATTCACCACTTGGACCATCAACTTCAATGGGAAGTTGCCACTTGGTTACTTTATCTTTTATTGTATTTTCACCTGGAAAGTTGCTATTGCGATCTTTGCTTAGAAAATCATCATATGCTTGAATATGACCCTTACCATTACCATTCAGAAGTGCAAGAAGTTCATAGCAACGACCAGTATGGTGTTTATGGTAATGATATTGCTCATCTACAACACCTTTGATGACATCATAGATTTCTTGTGGTGACGCATCACCATTTACAGAATCGTGTACCCAGTTTTCAAGTTGTTCAAGTGAGTACTTTTTGTAATTAAAGTCCATTAATAAAGTCCTCGATTGCTTGTTCCATAATAACCTGAATCTCCTTTGAAGTCAAGGAATTCATCCAAGACCATTTGGGGTCTTCCTTGTCCCAGTCCATAGTATAAGACCCATCTTCATTTTGAGTGATTTTTAGAGTATCTTCCATCACATATCAATATGAATATCAGATTCCCAAGATTTCTTTTCAAATTTACGAAGAGTTTTAAGTTCTTTATAAAGGTCTTTAATCTGTTGATATGCTTCCTCTGGTGAAATTTTATCACTAATTTCAAGACCAGCAATTAGAGCAACCTTATCACCAAATCGGGCAAGTGCTCTTTCGAATTCAGTTAGAGTTTCGTACATCAGAGATTCTCCTCTTGCTCTGTTTCAATCACACAATCACTCAGAGGATATGCAACACAAAGCATAGAGAAACCTTCATTCATTTGGTCATCATCAAGGAAGGATTGTTCGGAATTATCCACTTCACCTTCCACAACTTTACCAACGCAGGCAGAGCAAGCACCAGCACGGCAACTGGAAGGAAGATCTACGCCAGCATATTCAGCAGCATCAAGAATATATTGGTCTTCGGGGCATTGAATAGTTTGTTCGGTTCCGTCAGCAGAACGGAGAGTTACATTAAAAGTCATTTGTCTAGAGTATAATTGCTTAGATTGTAAGTTATGGGATGAATATTGTCAATCTTTTCTTGTAGTCTGTTTTCAACTTCATACAAACAGTTAGTGAGTTCTACATTTTCTTCTTCCAATCTTTTGATATCAAGAAGAAGAGCATTATACTTTTCTTCCAAATCAATAATTTTATCAAAAAGTGTCATATCAGTTGTTGGAATCTGATAAGGTTTTAAAAAATCATCAATCCATCTAAACATTAGATTACTCCTATTTCCTTAAGATATGCTTGATATCTCATAAATCCACCAAGTCTTACTGGTCTCCCTAAACTGTTGCAACATTCAACGTAACTGTTGTATTCAAACCACGGTGTTGTTGGGTCTAGTTGGGGGAATTGGTTCTTTTGTATATAGTTGTTTAATGAATTTAGAAAGTTCTGCAGTTTCGTTCCATTCCCAGATTGTTCCATTTTTTTGCGTATAAGTTCTTTTAGTCATATTTTTAAATGTTTATAAACTTCAATAAAATTTGCTTGTCCTTTATATAATAACCCACCAATTACAAGTAGGTCAAGAAAAATCATAAACCCCAAAGAAAATAAAAGATATAATTTATCTTTAGAGTTTTCCACTTACTTCCCCTTCATAAAATTTGGATTCAGAGAAACCTTCCTGCCGTCCTTTAAGATAAAAACGGGTTGCTGATACACATTGCTCTTCAGTGAGAGATGTGATAAGTCCGTTGCCTTCTTTGTCGGTAGAATACCAGAGTCCATATTTTTTTTCTTGAACATAAAAGCAATCATCATAAAGTTGTCCCACTTTTAACTCCATCAATTTGAATATAAATTGTAGTATTATCGTTCCAATGCCTAATCGCATTGGCACATATGAATATGTTAGTAATAAAATAAGTTGCAAATAGAATTGTTCTAATAATTGCAACTTTATCTGCTTCCTTATTGTTTTTTCCTACTTTTTCTCCCAGTGCCTTGCACCATAGTCTCCACATCTGTTCCAGGTTTAATGAATAGTTGATAATCTGTTTTTTTGAACTTGGATTTAACAATATACTTTTCGGCATAATGCATACTTTGAAAGTAACACTTTTTAGTGTCCTTCAATTCCTTTCCATCTTTATGTATAACAAGAATAGGAAATTGTGCGTGAGGGAACTCAATCGTTTCTGGTTTCTTTTTCATTTGGTTTCGTATTCCTGAATTGTTTCTTTTTCTGCAAACTCTTTCATAAGTTCCTCTGCCAGTTTCATTGATTTCCTATACATAAACCATTTTACTATTGGATTGCGTGGATTGTGAAGCAACCACCATTTTTGTTTTTCGTATTGAAATTTCAGTATCTTAGAAATTAATGTAATTGCATATGCAACACTATTATCTATTACAATCAAATATGCAACAAACACAAAAATACCAAACCAAAAATAATAGGAAGTCATTTCTTTAATGAATAAAGATACTCTATAAGATTTATCTTCAATTCTTCCAATTCATATTCACAACCAAGTTTTTTTACTGTTGTGCGAACTTCAACATTTTTTGTATGAAGGTCCTCAAGCATTAAATCAATTGCTTGGTTTTTTGATTGGTTTGGCATTTTTGTTTTCTTTTATAATGACTGGGCAAGATGGAACAATTTTTTTTATTTCTTCAATAATTTCTACTTTTTGTTGATTATTTAAACCAACTACCTGTATTACATTATTAACCAATTGAATTGCTTGCGAACAAGATATAATGGTTGTTGAAAGCACCAGAGCAACCATATTCATACTCCTAATTCTATAGGTATTTAATCTACAAATCCAAAACTACAATCACTAGTGTCTACTATTTTCCAATCCAAATCAAGTCCATCAAGATAATCAATTAGTTCCTCTTCATTCTCAGGAAGAATCTCATCTTCATCAAATATAAAAGATGATTCGCAAAGAGCAGGACCATATTCTGGTGGATCATAAAGAGTGGATGGATAAACCTGAACCATATCTTCTAAAACAGCACGAACATAAACAGAATTTTTGTTCTGTTGAAAAGTTTCAATTAAACTAATCATTTTCTTTTGCGATTTTCTTTTTGAATGAATTTTTTTGCAGTTTCTAATGTATTGTGCATACAGATCTGTTCACCATTGTATATGGAAATATATCTATTCCCATACGGAACTGCTGCCCACATCCTATCAGCACTGATGTATCCGTCAGTATTCATCATCTGGACCAGTCATCAAAATCAACATCTGGATGAAGATACTCAATGTAGTCTTCACAATCAACCCCAAGGTATTTTGCAAATTCTTCCAAGTCTTCACGTTTATAAAAATCCACGAGTTCCTGAGTGTTTTGCATCATTTTTTTCCTGTGATCAGTAACCATATTTTGAAATCATTTGGTCCATTCTATCTTCTCTATATTCTTCCTCTTGATTGTCTTCATCATAACTTTCTTGAAGATCTTCGTAGATCATATCTGCGTTTTTATCCAGAAAAAGTTGGGTCATAGGAAAGAAAATGCAAGGTTGTTCTATATATCGCAGAAAAGGGAATCATCCCTCTTCTGTGTTGTTTTGTTGAAACTCTGCGTCAATTTTGTCGTAGAGTTCTACAAAAGTGGATTTGGTTTCATCATCAAAACGATTCAGACAAACCTTAAGTGCCTTGTCTTTCTTACCGAAGATAGAATATGCCTTGATGATATGAACCAGACGACGAGTGCTGATGACTTCATCAATACCACCATCATTGAAGGTCTTACGAATAATCTCAGACCAAGTGCAAAGGTGCTTAACGAAATCAGTGTGCTCACCAATCATAGGAATATTAAGAGACTCTGCCACTTTCGTCAAGATTTTAGTCTCAATAGTAATGGTAGGATACTCTTGCTCAAAGGTAATTGGGAATCGTTCCAGGAATGCCTCGTTAAGAACATTCGTGCCAATGAAACGACCGTCATCACTACCCTTACCTTTAGTGTTTGCAGTTGCAATCACATTGAAACCTGCCTTGGGAGAAACGTGCTTACCAATTTTCTTAAGGAATACACCTTTACCCTCAAGCACCGATTGCAGGCACATAATCTTGTTAGATGCCAAGTCAATCTCATCCAAGAGTAGAATAGCACCACGTTCCATTGCTTCTACCACAGGGCCATTATGCCATACAGTTTCTCCATTCACCAGACGGAAACCACCAAGCAAATCATCAGAGTCAGTCTCAATCGTGATATTAACACGAATGAGTTCTCTTTTCAGTTGAGCACAAGATTGCTCAATGCTAAAAGTTTTACCATTACCAGAGAGACCAGTGATGAACACAGGATAAAAAATCCCAGATTGAACAACTTTTTTAACATCAGTAAAGTTGCCAAAAGATACAAAAGTATTGTCCTTTTCTGGAATAAGGTTTTGCTTTACACTTTCCACGGTAGAAATTGGATTCACAGATGGTGCTTTGTAAGTTTCTTCAAGTTCATCAATTTTTTCTTGAGTAATTTCAAGATTCCACTTCCCCCTAGAAACTTTAAAGTCAGTAAGTTTCTTGGAAAGAGTTGCATAACTGATCTCAAGTTCATCAGCAACAGCACGAACTGCTTCTGCTCCAAATTCTGTGCCGTATTTTGACTTCAGCAGTTCGATTGCGGTTTCCATAATAAGTTGGTCTGTCTTGACTACCCTTACAGTATAGGGCATTTTCGGTCTCCCGTCTCGTGTCTGTGGACGGTTCATAGAGTGTCCTCAAATATCCTAATCCTTTTTGAAGTATCTATTCCTCTTGCTCTTTGATATTTTGTTAAATTTCCTGGATTAGAAATGAATCCCGTTTCCATACATTTCCATTTCTGTGAGCAAGACATTTTACCACCGACTTTACCATTTTCACTAAGATTTTCTTTTGTTAAAGAAAAAATCCCTAGTTTATTTCTTTTAACACTCTCTCCACCTCTTTTCCCATTTAATTTATTAATTTCACTCTTCTCTTTGTCGGTTAATCCGTGTATTCCTTTCCCCAACTCTCTTAGTTTTATTCCACCTTTTTTACCATCCTCAATTATTTTATCCTTTGTCCTTCCGTGTATACCAACTCCATTCTTTTTATTCTTTAATCCAGATTTCCTTCCAGTTTCTCTGTTTACTCTTAAAGATACTCTTGGACCACAACTTTCATTAAGACACCATTTATCTGCATTATAAAATAATTTAATTAATCTATCTTCAACTAAATTTGCCACTATCCACCCATTATCACTAAACTCAAATATCTCTAATATTTGTTTCTTTGGAGTATACAGTTCCCAACACCATTTATTTGTTTTCGGTGAACCCCAATACTCTTCATTAAAATATTTTTCCTTATGAACTCCATAATAGTAATATGGAACTTCTTCAAAGGTAATTTTATACGTATAAATCCTTGGACTTTGTGAAGTCATAGTTCTGCTTTATGTTGTGTCGCAATAGTATTTATAAAAGAAAAGGTGCCCGAAAGCACCTAATCTTTGCTATGGTTGCGACACACATAAGCATCATTATTTATTCAACCAACAATACCTTCTCTCCACTCTTCACTCATATGAACCATAATACGTTCTGCTGCTTCTGGTGTTTCAGCATATCCTTCATCAAGTAAGTGTGAGAGGATGATGTCGTAGATGTCTACTTGTTCTTTTTTAAGTTTTGATTTTGCCTTTGCTGCTTTCTTACTATGAGTATCAGCAACATTTATCATTCTATTGCTTCTTTCTTTATTTCTTTCTGCGCGTTTGTGCGCTCTTAATGCCCGATTATGACTCATAAAAGCAGTTGTGTCTGCTGTTTCTGCATCTGCTCTCGTATCTGCTTCTCTTTCTGCCCTATATTCAACTTTTCTCATCATTTTGCCGACAGGAAGTTTTTTATAAGACATTTCACTCAACTCATTATTATTACTAACGACTTCCAAATATGCTTCTTGAAGACTACGAAAATCTTGTGCGTCCATCTTGCGAATCCTTTTTAGTTATTTATAAAAGGGGAGCAATAAATACTCCCCCAGGTGGTCAGGCAATAAGACCAATAAAAGAACTCAAAAGTTTTTTGTTAGTCTTTTTCTTACCCAACATCTTCACAAATGCTGTTTTGATTTGTGCTTTGGAAGCATCTTCAGGAACAGAGAACTCTTCATCTTGAGACAAAGAAGTAGAAGCAATCACATTGAATTGGTCAAACCCAGTGTTCTTGAATTGAACACAACCTTCCTTACGATAATCAGTTTTGATTTTTTCGTATTCCGAAGACTGACCCCCACCATACCAACGATAACAGTTTGAAAAATCACGACTAGGGGTGATACGGAAGTTAATCACATTCACCATAGGGAACTTATCTTTGACTGTCTGAAGAAGAACTTTGGCATACAAAGGGAAGTTATCGTAATTCAAAGGTTGATAGATTCTACCAGTCTTACGGTCACGAATTGAAGTCCGAGAGTGTTTGGTATGACCAATTCTGGTTGTACCATCTCCAAGTTTTCTTTCAGTTGTCACTGAATTCTGATACCCCTCACCATCAGTCAGAAAGATGACATTTACCTTCTGTAGTTTATTCTTTGCCTGGAAATCAGGAATCAAAGAGTGTAGTGCCATCAGAGATTCACCAATAGGAGAACCAGAAAGGTCAAGATGACGAGGAACAGAACCCATTTTCTTTTGAAAGAAGTAACAAGCAACCCAAATATTCTTGAGTTGTTCTTCAAGAACACGACTATTTGTTTTGCTGGTGAAGAAGTTCATCAAACGGAAAGAATTCTCAGGTGATAGAACATTTGCAACCCTTTCATAGACAGGAGGATGATTTGGTTGAAGTTCTGCATAAGAATGACAATCAAGAGTAAAAGCATAAACCTCAAAAGGAATATTCACCTTACGGCAGAACCAAATGAGATTTAGAAGTTGCTTGTATGCATCCAGAATGAATTCACCCATTGAACCAGACCAGTCAAGAATGAAGATAAGACCGTGATTCTTACCATCAGGGACTACAGAAACTTTCTTAAACAGGTCTTCGTTAAACTTGTAAGTATGAAGTTTCTGCGTATCAAGAACACCAGTTCTAGCAACACTAGAACGAGCATACTGGTCAGCAGACTTCTTGCACTCAAACTCCTTTACCAGATAAGAAACTTCTTTTTCTGCTGATTTCTTGTAGGTATTGTATTCATTACAAGCAACCTTGAATGATTCTGCAACGTAAGTTCCTTTCATCTCATAGTATTCCTTTGCCTTGCGGTGAATGAATTCATTAGGAATTACCATTGTCTCAAGATTCATCTTGGGAAGTTCCACATAATGAGTCTCCTGGGCATATTTGTCCACAAGGTCTTGAGACTTTTCATCAAAAGAACGAGATGTCTTGGACTTCAGTTCATCTTGATTATTTTTATTGTGCTCATTACTTGCTTCTTGACCAAGACCACCACCATCTGGTGCTTCCATAGACTTACTCATCTCATCACCAAGAGATTCTTCATCACTTTGAGATTGACCCTGTGAGTCTTGCTGAAGATTAGTTTTATTCTGACCATCCTCATTCTCTCCATCCTCAGAAGAAGAGTTTTGTTGAGGAGTTTCTACTTCTTCACCACCAGGACCAGACATTTCATCTCCACCACCTTGAGTAGGCATAGAGTCCACCTTTTGACGTTTGTATTGAACAAACTCCGTGATTTCACGAGCAAGTTGCAGCACTTCATCAAACGTTTCGGTCTGAATTGCACGAGTCAGAAACTCATTCTCTTCATCAGAGAAAGCAATGTTGTGAAATGCACCAATCTTGAAGTAAAGATTGATTCGGTCAATGAAAGTTAGTTCATCCAGGTTCTCTTCCTTGGTAGAAAAGAAGTCATCAGAATTCAGTTCATTATAACCATTATAAAAGGTGCGAGAAAGACCAGGATACTTTTTCTTCATCAGACGTTCCACACGAACATCCTCAAGAACGTTCACAAAATCCTTAGGAACTTCAGGATATTCTACAGTCCAGTCAATATTATCTGTAAACAATGCGTGCCCCACTTCGTGACCAACCAGAAGGTCATAGACAGTCGCAGATGCTTTATCCCAAGTGGGGAGAGTTAGGACACGACGGTCCACATCAAACATTGCAGTAGAAACTTTCTTATGTTCAATAATGAGGTTCTCAGTTGCCAGACATTTGGCAAGAGAACCTTTGACTTCTAGGTTTACGGGCATCTGGTTTGCTTTTGAACTCCGTTCATCATAACAGAAAAAAAGGGGTCAGAGACCCCCGTTGTTCCACCTTGAAATCCGTCCCCACCACAGGACGGGTCTTGCAACTCAAAGATACAAAGTTGCGAAGACCTTTTTATCATACATCAACAACTTTTGAGTGTCAAGTGTTGACAAGACATAAAAATCTAACTAAAATCACTCTGTTAGGTTTGAAGATAAATTATAACTTTAAATCATTTAAAGATAATTCTTTCCCTTTTATTTTCCACCAATAACGAACATAATTTGAAGAGTCAATTTGAGTTCCTTTATGAGTTGATTGAATAAAATGTGGGTAAAAAGTTGAAGCAAAATTTATATTTTCATAAAATAAGGGAATTGTATATGCATTTTTAACTGCAGGAGAAAACAAAATAGTTTCTATATAAGGAATTGTTTCCTCATTATATTCAACTTTTAAAAAATATTTTTCATTATTAAAATATAAATCTATTAATTTTTTAGCATAAGTTTTTTTAATTAAATAACTTCCTGCAGACCAATTTATATCCCAATTTCTATGATTCAATTTCATATCACTTTCTTGAATCTCTGATTTAATTAATGATAATTGAATTACATTCCAATCTTTTGGTAATTCTTTAGCAAATTCTTGCCAATTGAAATTCCAATAATTTATAGATTCTATTGCCATATCATCTTCAAAAAAGATTGCATAATCAGAATCTGAATTATAATACCACTCTGATATTGCTTTTAAATGGGAAATTGTAGCAGCAATTGCACCAGAATCCATAGACTCAAAATGAAGACCATCAACAATATCGGGTTTATTCCTATAATCTTCTTTCCTACCATCATATGCTTCAATCATTTTTACATTTTCAATTCCATTTAAAATAAATTGATTTTCAAATGATTGTTGTCTGTCGGTAGAATCACTTAAAGAAATATAATAAACTGGGGGAAAATTTATTAATTTTTCGTTCATTATCAATCCTCCGTATCAAAGAAGAACATTTGCCATAGTCTTGCATTTTCCTTATTAGTTCCAAAGTATTCTGAAGCAGAATGAATACAACTTGCATCAAAAATTACAAGACGATTATATACATTTCCAAATACATCTACAGGTTCAAATGGTGTTCTGTCTAAATGACAATCTCCTGGGGTATTAGCCCAATATTCATCCCATCCTTGGTCATAATAAGTTCTTGCTCTATTTTTCTTATCAGCATATAATGTAGTTCCACATTGAAATGGAGCATTGGGTGTGAGATAAATCATACCTCCCCATCTTTGACTATCACAGTGATAGACTAATCTTTCCCCAGACCAACAGATTTGGAATCTTCCATTCATTCCGTGTTCTTCCCACTTTGTGATTTTTTTACCCATCACAGATTCAAATGCTTCTTTTAATCCGGGAAATAAAAATTGATTAAATGTTCTTCTTCCAACAAATCCAGTAATTACACTTTCATCTCCAAATTCTTGTTCCAAAGCAAATTTACGAATCTCATCAGGGTTATTATAAAAATTATCTACAATCCAAGAAGTTGATTTTTTATATTCATTAATAGAAAAACAAGATTTATCTTTTTTTTGTTTAAAAGTTAGTCGTTCTTCATAATCTTTTAGTAAAAAATTATTTGCTTCTTCTGATATGAGATTAAAATTATTCTTTTGCATAAAATCTACAATTTCTTCTTTAGAACTTGAATTTTTATACAAAGGTTTAATCTGAACTTCCAACTCTATAGTATCAACTTTATCAATCATTTTACCAAGAGATTTAATTACATTTAAATCATTTCCTTGTGTATCTATTTTGAGAAAATCTATATGTTCAATGCAATTTTCTTGCATAAAAGTATCAATCCTTTTCGTTTGGACATCAATTATTGATACGATATTATCAAAACCTGGATCAAACTCTTGACATTTTTTTGCAAATTCTCCTTCTTTATCAATTTCTAAAAATGAAGAATAACCATAATTGTCATGATACTTTAGAGATTTTACTCCATCTTCATCAGATATTGCCATCTCATAAAATTCAATTCTTGGATCATTTTTATGATTTTCAACAAGAATATTAAATACATGAGGAGCTGGTTCAAATGCATAGATTTTATCAAACCCATCAAATTTAGAGATTGTTTCACCAACACATGCTCCAACATCAAAACCTATTTTTTTTCTTATTGTATTTGGTTCCACGACTTCTTCATTATTACTGACCTTCAAATCTTTATTTTCAAGAGTATATTTTTCTAAAATTGCATTATCAACGTTTATTACTTCCTTGGAGTATTTTGCACTTTCTTGCTTAAAAAAAGTAAATAATTTTTCATTAACAAGATTTTTATAATCACTGTTCATCACATTCCAATATTCATCTTTAAGTAACTGAAAAAGTTTTTTACTTTCTTCACCTCTTCCCCACCACCAGGAGGCAAGTGCTTTTTGGTAAATAAGTGCGTACTTTCCTTGATATTCTGGCAAATCTATTGATTCAACCTCATTTTCATAACATTTCAATCCAAAGTCTGCATACAAATAACATTGGTCCCATTCTTCTTTTCTTTCATAAAACAAAGAAAGAAAATAGTATGCCTCTGGTCTTTCTGTCAGAAAAGATAAAGCAGCATGAATTAATAATTTTTCAGTTGCATCTCGTTTTCCTTGACTTTTATAGCAAACGGAAGAACGAAGAAGTGAAGTATATGCAAAATTTTTATTCTCTGTCCTTTCTGCTGCTCTAAAATAATAAACGTGTGCTGATGCGGTATGATTTTGCTTCTCATACCACTGAGCTAGTTTATAATTTTTTTCAGGATTTTCTGTATCCAAACAAAAATCAATTAGTTCATTCATTGATAAAATCCTCCAGAAAAGACTCAGAAATTTTTAAAATATATGCAGCATTATCTGATGCACCAAATGTAATTAGGTAATCATTTTTATATTTTGTCAAACCACAGCAAAATTCTATTTTCATGTTTAAGAAAGAAAATAATTTAGAAAATTTTTGTTCTGTAAAATCATGATTCCAATATACAAATCTATGCCTATATGTTCCGTTCTTCCTACCTTGAACCGAATCATATAAATCAGTTTCGTGAATTATCGTTAAATATCCATCTTTGTATTTAATAACTTGAGAACCACCTCTCATATCATTATATCCAGGAACATAAGAAGTAGTTTCTTGGACTATTGTTTCACCTCCATTTGGGTCAAATTTCATAATACAAGTTGGATTCGTCCACTTAATTAAATGAAATGGTTTTCCTTCTATTGGAGTGCAATTTTTCATACAATATTCATCGTCTGGTGGTGGTCCTGGAATTCGGTATCTTGATACCTCCCTTACAGATTCATCATCAAATTCAAGTTCGCACATTTCCATTCTCCCAACACCATTAGGTGTTGTGTCTCTTCTGACACCACATAAGTAAATTTTATCTTCCCAATTTACCAAACGACCATCTTCAAGACCAACAAATTCCCAAAGTTCTTGATCTGGAAATTTGGAAGTATCTACTTTTGAATAGTATTCTACATTTAAATCATCATCTAGTTGTGCAATATAATTCCAAGTTCTAAGATGCATATCATCTTCAGGGTGAACATATGTTAAGGGACCCCAGATATGCTCAAACCTATCCAATTCCGAATGATATAAAGTATAATTAACATTTCTAATATTAACTATTATTTTTTCATTTAAAATTAAAATAGAAGGATTATTTAAAGAAGGACCAGTAAAATCCTTTGAATCAAATATTAAAGGTTTTATTATCCCACCATTTTCTAGTGCGAGTTTAACAAAGTTATTCATAAAATTCAATAAATTTTTACTTCTTGATAATCAGAATTGCAAAGAATATTAATTTCTCTTTTAATTCTTGCTCGTTCATCATTCTTTATATATACACCTCTCGCAAGTTCAATAAATTCATCATCAAACTCCTGAAGTTTTTCTTTTTCTCTTATCTTATCTTCAATTTTCCAAAGTTTTTCATTTACTTTTTTTAATTGAACTTCATAATCTAAAGTATATTGTGTGAGAGTTGATTTAATTTGATTCAATTCATTCAACTCTTTACTTACATACTTATCATTTGTAAATAATGACTTAATCTCAAGAATAGTAATCTTATCAATTAGTTCCCCCACAGAAACGGGAATCATTATTTTCATAGTGAAAAATTATTTTTGATTTGTTCTAAGATAACTGGATTTTTACAAACCACTCCAAGACCATAACAATGAGTAAATGTGAATTTGGGTAAGTCTACTTCATCAAAAAACTTTTTAACACCATATTCATTACCAAAAGCATTTTCTATACAAGTATCGTGAAGTAAAATAATTCCATCATCAGAAACAAACTTACTCCAAGTTTCAAAATCATTTTTAACATCTTCGTAATGGTGACTTCCATCAATGTGAAGAATATCAATTTTTTTATCCCAAGTTTTTGCTATTTCATCAAAAGTTCCTTCAATGAAAGTCATATAATCTTGAAGATGGAGTTTTTCTCTCTTCATAGTAACAAAATTATACTTCAATCTTTGGTCATCAATTCCAATATAGTCATCTCCAACAAAATTATCAATTCCATAAACATGACCAATTCTTGGAAGTGCAAATGAGAATGTGGAATATCCATAATCAACACCAAGATCAACAACAACCTTTGGATTTAAGAATCTCACCAACCATTCCGCAAAATTTCTATGTCCTGCCCAAGCAGTTGCTGGGATGTCATCAAGATTAGTAAGAAAAAGTCTATCAATTGCATCAGTTCTTTCTTTAAGTGATTTTGTCTCTTCAGCAAATGCAGAGGCAAAAACAATAATATTTGGATTTCTTACAAGGTTTCCAATTTCAAGAAGATGAGTAAATGCTTTACCCATATAATTTCCACCAATATTCATTGCTTCACTTACTGCATGAAATGCATAATTTGATGCCATTGTTATATTTTTTAATTGAAGTAAAGCAACACTAGTCATAATAAACACATCAATCCTCATAGGATCAAAGTATGCTTTAGAAATATTAAGATATTCTTGACCAAGTTCTAGTGCTTTTTGGAAATTTTTAACTTCAAAATAATGCTTAAAAATAAACCAAAGATAATAAGTATTTTCTAGATTTTTTTGATATTCTCTTTCACAAATTGAAAGATAAAAAAGTTGCTTGTCTATACTTGGTTGGATATTTTTTATGATTTTTATTGTAGTATCTACACTTGACTCATTTAAAAAATCTTCTGTTGGGAGAAACATAGGTGTTTCATGAACAGCATTAGTCCAAGTATAATTTTTAGTTCTATGAAATCTAACATGAGATACTTGTCCCAAAGTTGGTTCTTGGTCTTCTACTTTATCATATCTTTGATGCTTAAATGATGTAAATTCTCCAGAGATTACATGAAGACCTTCTGAAAAGTATTCATCCAAGTCTTCATTGAAGTCAAGAGAAAATGCCCAATCAGTTTCCACATAAGATAATGCTTGATTTCTTGCAACTGAAAAATCAAACTCATCTCTTGTTTGTGGATGCTCATAGACTTTAATGCCAGCATCTTTGAGTAGTTGGATTGTATTGTCTGTGCTTCCAGTATCAACTACAACTACATCATCAAATTTCTTTGAAGTTTCAATAAATTTTGAAACATTTTTTTCTTCGTTCTTTGCAATTGCGTATAGTGTAACTTTCATTTTACTTTCTCCCAAGCATCGTCATAATTGTGTAAAGAATTTGTTTTTTTATATCCAAGATTTTTAAATATACTTTCTATTTCATCTTTATTATTTCCTAAATGTAATTTTTCATATTCAATTCTTTGAATATTATACTTATCCCATTCTGTAGTTAATAAAATTTCAGAATCAATTCCTTCAATATCTAACAATAACCAATCCAAATCTTTGATTTGATATCTTTCAAATAAATCATCTAAAGTTACACAAGGAACTTCAAAATATTTAATTCCTTCAGTTGGATAGTAAATTTCAATATGAGATTTATTACAAGAGGCAACATGGTACATGGGACCATCATTTTGATGATAATAAAGTTTTAATGTATTCTCTTGATATGAAGGAATTTTGATTGCAATATTTTCTGTTATAACATTTTTATATTGAGAATAACAATTCTTTAGATTGCCAATATGAAGTGGGTTTGCTTCCACGAAAAGACCAAATTCCAATTCCTTATGATTTTTTTTAAGATAATCTGATAAATCATCATCACCTTTATTTGATCCAATCTGAATCACTTTCATAGATAATTTTCCCAATCAATACAAGGTGATAAAAATTCAGAATGACAATGTGTAGAATAACCAGGAATACTTGAGATTAAATTTCTTCCTCTCTTATGTAGTTCTAAAAATTTACCGTGATCTGCAGAAGGTTCAAAACCAGTTGAGAAATGTTTATGGATCTCTTTGTCTTCTTTGAGAGTCTTAAACTTAACTGCAAAGGTATTTGTAGTAGAAGGAGTGGGCATCCAATGAGAGTATTTCGTCGCAAGAACTTTGGTCATAAAGTCCATATACATCTCCTGATACTTGTCTCCGTGGTCATACAAGGTCACATACTGAACAGGAAGAGTAAATCCATCTATGAGAGCAATATCCCATTCTGGACGATGTACATAGTCATCCTCAAGAAAATAGATGATTGTGTTATCATCAAAGTCTTGTGAAAGAATATACTCTAGTGTCTTACAAAAACTAGAACTTTCCTTTCCACAATTAATCTTTACTACACTCTCATCTTTGAGAAAAGTATCTTCTTGCTTTCCATAACATTCATCAAAGATGATTGTACAATTAGTAGTTTCTGGATTCAGAGTATTCTTAAAGTTTTGGAATACCTTTTCTTTGTCCCACCAGTCTGGACGATTTTCTCCCGAAAGATTAACTTTGGATGTGTAGCAATGTCTTAGAAATACTTCAATTTGTTTCTTCATAAATCAAATTTGGAATAAATTTTTACATTTTCTTTCCCTATTATATCAATAGGATTTTGTGAGATTTTAGAAAGATTTGGACGAATATCGTGAAGACCTTTAAGACCCCATTCTTCATCTTTTTGTTCTCCACAAGCATTTTCAATATTATGAAAAGTATTTGTATGAGATGGAATTTCTAAGAACTCATAAACTTTATTAAGTTCTTCTTCTGGATTTTCTACAAGATTATTATATTCTACTAAATGAACCCACTCTGGATATTTAGTGATGCCATAAATCATAGATTCGTATGAAGGGGCAACATAATATCTCCAAATATATTCAGCACGATTATTGTTTGTGATTGGAAGATTGTCTTTTCTTAAATGTTCATCAATAAAATTATTATGATGCTTTGACCTTTCTATTAGAGAAATGTAAGATGTGAGAACTTCTGGAATAGAACGATATGTTGCTATAATTTTAGGTTTGTTGGAAAGAAACATTTGAACCGTATCAAGATTCTTTCCCCAAAATCTATGTTTATCTAAAATAATAGGTTTTGGAATATGATTGTAAAAGTTAGCAAGAACTGATGAATAAACATTGTAAGATACTTCTTTTCGGTCAAATGTAAATTGAATATCTACTTCGTTGAATATTTTTTCAATACCAGAAACTACATCACCCAATGGAGAAGTGGGAGATACATAAATCTCTGGATGTTGATTAAGAAGTGACCCAAGTAATGTAGAACCACTTCTTGGAAGTCCTCCAAGAAAATACAATGTCTTCATAGTTTATTGCTTTCTTATTATGTATTATATCACAGAATCTATGTATGTTGTTGCTCTTGTGTTTGAATATCCACAAGATACCTCTTTCCAGATTGTTCCTCCAGCAAATGTTGTGACTGGAGTTAATCTATTAGTCGTATCATTTACTCCGAGTTGTGCCCCCGAGGTATTGCTGCCCCAAGTCCATAAAGTTCCATCAGTTTTGATTGCTGCATTAAAAGCACCACCGCAAGCAACTTGTTTCCAGTTAGTTCCTCCTGCAAATGTTGTAACGGGAGTAAGACTTTGAGTTGTTGTGTTATTTCCCAATTCTCCAAAAGTATTAGGACCCCATCCCCATAAAGTTCCATCAGTTTTAACTGCTGTACAATATACATGGCCAACATCCACTTGTTTCCAGTTAGTTCCTCCTGCAAATGTTGTAACGGGAGTAAGACTTTGAGTTGTTGTGTTATTTCCCAATCTTCCAAAAGTATTATATCCCCAAGACCATAAAGTTCCATCAGTTTTTACTGCTGCTGTATGAGTAGCACGGACACTTACTTGTTTCCAGTTAGTTCCTCCTGCAAATGTTGTAACTGGAGTGGATTTATTAATCAAATCATTAGTTCCAATCCTTCCACTATTATCAGCAGCACCCCAAGACCATAAAGTTCCATCAGTTTTAATTGCTGCAGTGTAATTAGCGCCACAAGAAACTTGTTTCCAATTTGTTCCACCAGCAAATGTTGTAACTGGTGTAGATCTATTAGTTGTTGCGTTAATCCCGAGTTGCACCAGAGCATTGTTTCCCCATACCCATAAAGTCCCATCAGTTTTAATTGCCGCACAATGACTATATCCCGTACTTACTTGTTTCCAGTCAGTTCCTCCTACAAATGTGGTGACTGGAGTGGATGCATTTGTTGTACTATTAGTTCCCAATTGTGCTGTAGCATTATTTCCCCAAATCCATAGAGTACCATCAGTTTTTATTGCTGCCGTATTTCCACTTCGAGAACTTATTTGTTTCCAATTTGCTCCTCCAGTAAGTGTGGTAACTGGAGTAGATTTATTGATAATATCATTAGTTCCTAGTTGAGCATTAGCATTTGACCCCCAAACAAACAAATTTCCTTCCCTAAAAAAATCAGCAGGAATAAAAACATCATCAAAAGAATATGCTACTCCATTTTCTGTAAAGTTATAAAATGTTGGCATTTTTAGGAGTGCTAAAGTTCTACAAAAATGATTGGAGTGTTCATTTTTTCACTCCAATTTATAAGATATTTCTTAACTTCATTATTTAATTCTTTAGTATTTATTGGTAAAATTCGGAGATATTGTCCATTTTGATTTTTTTCAACAGAAACTAATACATTACATTTATCTGGTCTCATTTCTTCTGGAAGTAAATGCTGACTCCAAGCACATTGATAGTTCCTACAAGGTTCTGGTCGTGCCTTATGAACTCCACATCCATCACATTCCAAAAACTTACAAGACTTTCCTGCACCAAATTCCCAAGCAAAAGCATCACCAATTAACCAAGAACAGCAAGCAGTACATTCACCACATTCACGAAACATAATCATCCTCCTTGAAATAGTAAGAATAATTATTAAAGTTAAAAGGATCGGAATCAAATTCTGAATTATTGTATAGTGTTTTTGGATAGCAAGTATCACTATCACCAATCCATCTTTCTTTTTCCATTCTACAATCAGAATCCATATATCTTGATTTGATTGTGTTTATATAGGAAGCATTTGCCCACCAAAAGTTCCCCATATATGCATAAGTCTTATCATTTTCTATCAAAGAACCATCTGCACAAATACTTGGTCCAATCGTCCCTAAATGACATCCGACACAAGTATATTGATCAAGATATTTTACACATTCCTTCCATTTATCAATCACAAAATATTCCATCATCAGTCTCCAAGATTGAACGCAGAGTTCATTTTTTGTTGCTCCTTTAGTATGAAAATAAAGAACTTTATAGTCTTGATTTTCCTTACAGAATTTTTTTAAGTCAAGTAGTGTTTGCTTTTCTGTTGTCCAATGTTCCTTTGGATTGTAAGTTACTTTTACTTTTTCAGAAACATTAAACAACTCTTGGTCTCCATTGACTCCAAAATGAATATGACTTGCCACATTCATAAGACCAGAAGCATATAATCTATGAACCTGTTGTTGATAGATAAAAGCACCTAAACCTGTTTGTCCTATGTGATAAAAAATTGCTATTTTCACGTATGATATGTTCCCCCATTTTCACCACTCATTCCTTTGATTAAAGTCAGACCAAGATTGGGAATACTAATGATATTTTTTTTATTGATAAAACGATAAAGTGAATGCTCCACATCAGTACCAGCAGTATATTGTATCATTTTTTCCATATAAAAAAATGCTTTCTCAAGTGCTTCCACTGCTTCATTAAATAAAATTCTATCAAAAGACCATAAACCTGTAATCATCATACCTTTAGCACCATAAAGATATGCATAGACATTCTCAAGACTTTTTTCATTCAAATTCTGTTCTTCTTCTGAAAGATAATCATATTTCTTAATTACATAATGACCTTCTAAAAATTTACTTTGATAATCTTCAATATTGAAATCACCATTTAGTAAATATCTTCCAGTTAATTTGAAAACTCTTTGACTATCATTGAAGAGATTGTGCTCTTTAATTTCATAAAGTGCATTCAATAAACCTCTAGTTTCCAATAATGATTTTCCATAGGTAATCAATTCTGGTCTTTTTTCAATGTTTTCATAAATTTGCTGAATGACTGGTTCCGAATAAAACTCTAAAAACAAGTCACATTTTTCTTCAAGTATATCCCTTTGTTTTTGATTAATTGGTTTAGACGAACACTCAAATAAAACAACATAAGAATCTGGAACTTTATTTCTTATGCACTCAATTGTGTCTAGTGTTTGATTAAACCTTTGCTCCTCATCATATGCACTAAAATGTTCTTCTTGAAAATGTTTAAGTGCAGACCCGACTAAAAATAAAAACTTCATACTAAACCTCTTTTCCATCCCCATAGTTCTTCTTCAATCTTGTTTTCTTCACGATAAGAACCTTTTTCAATCTTATCTATCCACATTTTAAGAAGGTTAATTTTATCATCTTCAGTGATGCAAAAGTCGTGATTGAACCAATAGTTCATCTTAGCATCTTTTGGAACTAATTGATATAATGTTTCAACTTTTAATCCATACTTTGCGATATTACGACTCACCAAGTAATCATCTAAAATATGATGAGGTTCATATCCAAAGTTTTTTTCCAAATCCATAGGATTGATTTGGTCTATGAACTGCTCTGGATTTTTGTGTGGTTTCCAAGCATGACGAGTCCAGTCACTAAAAACACATAACCAAGTACAAGCAGCAATATTTCTTCCATCCCTTCTTACATAATTATTGTGTTTGAATCTGAACGGATAATAATCGTGTCTGTTAAAGATTACACAATTCTTATCATAAATTTCAGTAATGTCTGGACAATTTGGATGAATTAAAGCATCCGCATCAAGAAAAATAGTCCAATCATAGTTTGCTCCAATTTCATATAATTGAAACTTTTCCATATTTGCTGAGAGATGTGGAAATTTTCTCTCATTCATAATTACAAAATCAGCACCAATTCTCTCAGCATACTTCCTCATATAAGGATATGTAAGATTTGTGATGTCTTTGTTGTAATTAATGTCCAGTGTAACGAGTGCTTTCTTCATAATCGGTATTGAAACTGATAACTATTCTTTCTTCTGTTTCTTCTTCCGTATAGTGAATCAAATCACTTGAGAAGATGACTAACAATCCAGAATAAGGTTTGACGGATGTATCTGAAAAAATTAATGGAGTTTTTCCAGAAATATAAAATGCTCCACTAATAATACTTTCTTCATGCTTATGTGCCTTAAGTTTATTTCCTGATTGTGAAATATTAAACCAACTATTAATAAACTTTAGAGGTAAAATATCATACTTATTGCAATACAGTCTAACATATTGTTTGAGAATATTTCTCAATCCAGTCAGTTCTGGATACATTAGGATTGGCATTCCGTGATTATAAGTGGAAGTACCTTTCGTTACAAGTCCGTGCGAACTTGTTTTTGTGTGTAAAAGTGTATTTTTTAAGTATTCAAGATTAAGATAAGATAAATTATACTCCTCTATCATTTAGAAACTCCTTCAATTCAATTAAAGGTTCATTCCAAGTTCTTGGTTTCTTTTGCCTAAAGAGATGAACATTATCACCATACCACCAAGATTTTCCAGTAGAACTTGCCCAAACATAATATTCCATAATTGGAACAAAGACACATACTTCTTTACCCATAGACGCAGCAATATGTGCTACAGAGGTGCAAGAAGTAATCACCAAGTCCATTTGATTTATAATAGAGAAAGTATCGGAAAACTCTCTGTCTTTGGAATGAAATTCTTTAATGTGATTTTTGCAAGAATCAGGAACTGGAGTGTCACTCATTTGAAGTGAATAAAGTGAATATTCTGGTTTGCAAATAGCATTCCACAAATCAAAAAAATCCATACTTCTAAAGTGTGCTTGTTCAAATCCAGAACCTGAGTTCCAAAAGATTCCAATTTTATATTTGTCATCATTTTTTAAGTATGAATATTTTTTTTCTTTTTCTGGTAACGGTTTGAGGTAAGGTTCTTTTCCCAAATCATTTACAGAAAGATTGAGATAATAAGGAAGTGCAAGAGCATAAACCCATTCCGAATCTTCTGGAAATTTTGGTTTATCCCAAACTAATTCTGTTTGAAATCCGTTATAGTTAAAAATATCTTGAATGTGTTTTCTTGTAGTTGTCCAGATTGGATTCATTCCAAGTTCTTTGATGTGCTTCATGAATCTTACATGAATTATTTCATCACCAGCACCACACTGACTATCAATTACTATAGTTTTACCAGGAGTAACTTTTCCGTTCCATTTTGGAAATGGTGGAACTTGTCTGTTCTTATATGCCTCTACTTCTCCTGCCTTAAGGAAATGTTGAAGTCCTGTCTGCAAATCATCTTTTCGGAAATAATGCCCAGAAAGATTATGATATGCCTTTCTTTCTATTTCTTCTGGGAGTTTATATTTAATTAAATTGGAAAGAAGTTTTTCTGCTTTGTCTTTTTGATTGATTGCAGAATACGAAAAAGTCTCTTCAAGTAGCAATTCGGCATCTTGAGGATTTTGTGATTTAATTTTTGAAATTTGAGTAATTGCTTTTTCGGGATAATTATTTTGATTATAAGCATTAATCAAATTTTTAGATGTTATATATTTTTCTTGTGAAGATTGTGCTAATTGTAATGCCTTTTCTCCATAAACTATAGCATTTGTGAAGTCTTTGATTTCAAAAAAAATCTTTGCTACATCATCATATTGTTTGAATGTTTCTGCTCTCTTGCCAAATGCTTGGAGAACTTGTTTAGTAAGTTCTTTTTCGTCAAACGAATGTAAAGTCTTTACGACCAATTCAAGTGGATTCATTATAAGTCTATTGATTTAAAATATTTATATTATATCTGTAGATTTGATTGCTGACATATGGACTGCTACGGAGATTTGTTTCCAATTTCCTCCTCCCGCAAATGTAGTCACTGGAGTAGATGCTGTAGTTTGACTGCTATTAATTCCCAATGCTCCTCTATAATTATTGCCCCAAGTCCATAAAGTTCCATCAGTTTTAATTGCTGCCACCATTCCAATATTAATGCCACCTCCACAAGAAACTTGTTTCCAATTGTTTCCTCCTGTGAATGTAGTTACAGGTGTAGATATATATGTAGTTGTTGAATTATTTCCTATTTGACGAGTAGTATTGTTTCCCCATGCCCATAAAGTCCCATCAGTTTTGATTGCTGCAGTAAAATTAGGTCCACAGGAAACTTGTTTCCAATTAGTTCCCCCAGAAAATGTAGTCACAGGTGCGGATATGGATGTGGTGATTGAATTGTTTCCCACTTGACGATCGGAATTACTGCCCCATACCCATAAAGTTCCATCAGTTTTGATTGCTGCCGTATGAAAAGATCCACAAGAAACTTGTTTCCAAGTTGTTCCTCCAGCAAATGTTGTTACTGGAGTGGTTTTGATGGTAATAGTATCATTGATTCCAATTTGCCCATTAGTATTATTGCCCCATGCCCATAAAGTTCCGTCAGTTTTGACTGCCGCAGTATGATACCCACAAGAAACTTGTTTCCAGTTGGTTCCTCCTGCAAATGTAGTTACGGGATTAAATATAGATATTCTGGTTCCAAGTCTCCCGTCAGAATTACTTCCAAAAACAAATAATCTTTTATTAATAGTGTCATCACTCAATGCTAATGTGTGGACTTGTCCACAGGAAACTTGTTTCCAAGTTGTTCCTCCAGCAAATGTGGTAACTGGAGTTGATCTATTGCTTAGATTGTTAATACCTAGTTGCCCAGAGGTATTAGCACCCCATGCCCATAAAGTTCCGTCAGTTTTGACTGCCGCAGTATGATACCCACAAGAAACTTGTTTCCAGTTGGTCCCCCCAGCAAATGTTGTAATTGGAGTAGATGCATTTGTTGCTGTGTTGTTTCCTAATTGTACAACAGTATTACGACCCCAAGTCCATAATGTGCCATCAGTTTTTATTGCTGCTGTATGACCATCTCCACAAGAAACTTGTGACCAAGTTGTTCCTCCAGAAAATGTTGTGACTGGAGTAGATATAGTTCCAGTTATAATTGCATTTCCAAGTCGTCCATTGGCACCATTACCCCAAGTCCATAGAGTTCCATCAGTTTTGATTGCTCCTATATGACTACCTGATGAAGAACAAGAAACTTGTTTCCAGTTATTTGTATATGAAAATACCTGACCGGGTACATTATTAGCAACTGAAGATCCAAGTTGCCCTCTAATATTATTACCAAAAGAAAATAACTCTTTAGTTGTACCATCATCACGCAATGCTATGGTATGAGTATCACCAGCAGCCACTTGTTTCCAAGTTGTTCCACCGGCAAATGTGGTAACCGGAGTAGATGTAGAACTGGTAGAATTATTTCCAAGTCTTCCGTTACTTCCACTGCCCCAAGTCCATAAAGTTCCATCAGTCTTGATTGCTACTGTATGAGAAGTTCCAGACATTACTTGTTTCCAATTAGTTCCTCCAGCAAATGTGGTGACCGGAGTAGATCTATTTCCAGTTATAATTCCATTACCAAGTATCCCATTCAGAGTAGAGCCCCAAGTCCATAAAGTTCCATCTGTTTTAATTGCTGATTTATATAAACCACCACAACTTACTTGACTCCAATTAGTTCCTCCAGCAAATGTTGTGACTGGAGTACTTCTGGTACTCCCAGCAGAGATATTGATACCAGCTTCACCGTTTAAATTTGATCCCCAAGTCCATAAAGTTCCATCAGTTTTAATTGCTGCCGTAGCATTATTACCAGCAGAAACGCTCTTCCAAGAAAATCCTCCAGCAAATGTTGTGACTGGTCTACTTTTAGAAATAATACTTGCGTCACCAAGTGCTCCATATGATCCTTGTCCCCAAGTCCATAAAGAACCATCAGTTTTAATTGCTGCCGTATGAAAAGATCCACAGGAAACTTGTTTCCAAGTATTTCCTCCTGAAAATGTGGTGACTGGAGTTGATCTATTGGATATAAAATTATTTCCGAGTCTTCCCGAACCCCCATTTCCCCAAGTCCATAAAGTTCCATCAGTCTTGATTGCTGCTGTATGATAATAACCAACACTCACTTGTTTCCATGTGCTCCCTCCAGCAAATGTTGTGGTTGGTGTTGATCTTTCGGTTGTACCTGCACCAATTCCTAATTGCCCAGAAGCAGTAATACCATATGCATTATTTCCCCAAGTCCATAAAGTTCCATCAGTTTTTATTCCTGCACTATGAGTTTTTCCCCCAGCAAATGTGTAAAGTTCTTCAGCAACTCCAGTTGCAGTATCTGCCCAATCTTTACTTATAATCATAGGCAGTAGAATACTGGTTCCAAAAATTCTAGCAAGAATATTTGTCAATAAGGTTCCACTACTACCCCAAGTCCATAAAGTTCCATCAGTTTTAACTGCTGCAGAGTAATTATACCCACAAGAAACTTGTTTCCAATTAGTTCCTCCAGAAATTGTTGTGATCGGAGTTGAAGCAAAAAAACTAACAGATTGTGTATCTGATATTCCTAATCCTCCTCCTGTATTACGTCCCCAAATCCATAAAGTTCCATCAGTTTTAATCGATGCTACTTGATTATTTCCACTAGAAACTTGTTTCCATGTAGTTCCTCCGGCAAATGTGGTAACTGGAGTATCAAATGTACCACCATTAGCATTTCCAGTCAACCGATAACCCCAAGTCCATAAAGTTCCATCGGTCTTGATTGCCGAACTCATTTTATAACCACCACTTATGGTATAAAGTTCCTCAGCAACTCCAGTTGCAGTATCCGACCAATTAGTTCCACCAGAGAATGTCGTGATTGGTGTTATTGATCTTGTTAATAAATTCTCCAAAACTCCAAGACCACCTGTCATACCATAACCCCAAGTCCATAAAGTTCCATCGGTTTTAACTGCTGCTGTATAATCAGAACCACAAGAAACTTGTTTCCAATTAGTCCCTCCAGCAAATGTAGTTATTGGGGTATTTGAACTTGATGGAAAAGCATTACCAAGTCTCCCATTTCCACCATAACCCCAAGTCCATAGTGTCCCATCATTTTTGATTGCTGCGGTATGTCTACCTCCACAACTAATTTGTTTCCAAGTAGAACTACCAACAGATGTTGTAACTGGAGTGGATTTATCAGTAGTATTATCAATTCCAAGTTGACCAGCACTATTATTACCCCAAACCCATAATTCTGGAGTAAGTCCAATTTGCTGTGCAATAGAAGAATAAACACTTATTAAGTAGTCTTTGGTGACTAATTTTGTCCCCAAATCAACTCCATTACTATCCCTAAAATTAGTAGTAACTTCTAGTGACATTTTTATTTCATCCGATTGCTACTTCTTCTTTAACGATTACATTATAAATTTCATCAAGAGTTTGGCAAGCATCAATTTCTTGAAGTTTTGATAACTCCCAATCATAAGCAGATTGAACAACTCTATCAATTTCAGTAATAATATATTGAAGATTTTCTGTTGTAATTTCCAACCAAGTATTTGAGAACTTATAATTATGTAATCCAGGTGATGCTGAAAGTTTTGATGCCAATATCAATCTTTCTTCTCTTGAAGTTGCAATTTTAATTTCTGTTTCATTAATTGTAAGACTAATAATTTTATTTTCTTTTTGTTTTCTTTCTGCAGTTACTTCTTGCTTTCTTGAATATTTAACTTCTTCTATTGTTTTTTCAACTAATGGATAAGTTAGTTTGACTTTAATTGGGACATTATCTTCTTCAATAATTTCCCAATTAAAATTTCCAAGATTATAATAATTTGGATCGTATCCAGGAATTTCTTTTTCTATTAAAAGAAGGTGCGTTAATTCATCAGAAAAATGAATTGGTATGTTGGTGTAACTCTGTGTTGTTATTCTATCTTCCAATTCAAGGTCTTCCAATTCCGAATTAATCATTCGGACATTAAAACCCATCGGTCCAAGTATTAATGAATTATTATGAATTAATGCAATTTCCATCATAAGTTTTTTAAGTATTTATGAGAGGGGTAGGTCTGCTGGAATTCCTGAAGTTACTGCTGCAACAAATGGAAATCCACCGGAAGATTGTTTCCAATTAGTTCCTCCTGCTGATGTTGTCACTGGAGTAAGTCTATTGGTTGTATCGTTGACTCCTAACATTCCAACAACATTGTTTCCCCAGACCCATAAAGTACCATCAGTTTTGATTGCCGATACAACACTTCCATATGAACAATTAACTCGTTTCCAGTTAGTTCCACCTGCAAATGTAGTGACGGGAGTAGATCTATTACTTGCTGCTGCACCAGAATCATTGATTCCCAATTGCCCAACAGAATTATATCCCCAAATCCATAGAGTTCCATCAGTTTTAATTGCTGCAGGAAATTCAGCACCACAAGAAACTTGTTTCCAATTAGTCCCTCCAGCAAATGTTGTCACTGGAGTGAGTCTATCTATTGTATCATTAATTCCAAGATGTGCTCTAAGATTTGATCCCCAAATCCATAGAGTACCATCAGTTTTAATTGCTGATGCAAAAGCATATCCACAAGAAACTTCATTCCAATTAGTTCCCCCAGCAAATGTGGTGACTGGAGTAGATGCATTTAATGTGCTATTAATTCCAAGTTGACCAATGTCATTGCGACCCCAAGTCCATAAAGTACCATCAGTTTTGATTGCTCCAGTATAAAAAGTTCCACAAGAAACTTGTTTCCAATTAGTTCCTCCAGCAAATGTTGTCACTGGAGTAGTTCTATTTGTCGTTGTTCCTCCTTCATTAATTCCCAATTGTGCTTGAGAATTATTTCCCCAAATCCATAGAGTACCATCAGTTTTAATTGCTGATGAATGACCTCTTCCGCAAGAAACTTGTTTCCAGTTAGTTCCTCCTGCAAATGTTGTGATTGGAGTAAGTTTATTAGTTATTGTATTGTCTCCCAATTGCCCATTGGCATTATTCCCCCAAGTCCATAGAGTTCCATCAGTTTTGAGTGCTAATGAATGATTGTTTCCAGCACTTATTTGTGACCAATTAGTTCCTCCAGCAAATGTTGTGGATGGAGTGTTTCTTTGGGTTGTTGTATTGTCACCCAATTGTCCTACATTATTAAACCCCCAAGTCCATAATTCATCACCAATCCACTGGTCAATTAACCAATACTCACTTACAAAATAATTCTCTAAGTCTCCTTCTAGTGATAAGAATTGATTAGGCATTTATTTTTCTTTCCAATCTTTCAATTTGTACTTGCTGCTCCTTAATTGCTTCAATTAATACAGCAACAATATTTCCATAAGATACTGTTTTTAGTCCCCTCTCATTTGTAGTAACTACTTCTGGAAGTACCTTTTCAATTTCTTGAGCAATTACACCAATTGAAGGTTGATTGTGATTATCTATCCATTCATATTTTACACCTTCAATTTTTTTAACTGTCTCTAAAGCATTTTCAATTTTTCTTACATTTGTTTTTTGTGTTTGGTCAGATAGAGATGTAAAGACAGTTGCTGATAAAGTTCCAGTGCTTGGATTAAAATTAAGTTTTGTGGACGATGTGTGAATAGTTGAAGCAGTTCCTGCCGTAACAGAGAGAACTCCAACATACCAAGTTGCATTTGTAGTTGTATTATCAACGACTGTTAATGAACCACCACCACCTCCTGCGGCAGCAGGACCTTGTAATCCTTGAAGTCCCTGAGTGCCTGTACCTGTTGCTCCTTGAGTTCCCTGAGTACCTTGAGTTCCCTGAGTACCTTGAGTACCTGTACCTGTTGTTCCTTGAAGTCCCTGAAGACCTTGAGTACCTGTACCTGTTGCTCCTTGAGTTCCCTGAGTACCTTGAGTTCCCTGAGTACCTTGAGTACCTGTACCTGTTGTTCCTTGAAGTCCCTGAAGACCTTGAGTACCTGTACCTGTTGCTCCTTGAGTTC
>Ga0315902_10000660_pt1 | contig 57991 bp, 60 predicted proteins | sample LakEriMetagenome_9_FD_203523 | JGI IMG/M metagenome (GOLD analysis project Ga0315902, IMG submission 203523) | Freshwater fungal communities from buoy surface, Lake Erie, Ohio, United States - Buoy 12 MA117 | ecosystem: Environmental > Aquatic > Freshwater > Lake > Lake biofilm | place: USA... | reverse complement strand
GTTTCACCGCAGAACATGGCAACGCGTTCAAGGATTTATCTGCTCAGCGTGTTCGAGTTCTGCTGGAAGCTTGGATTGATAGAACCGCAGAGTTGTCACAGGAAAGTTTTATTGAGCATATTGCGCCCTTTGAAAATCGCGGTGAAGAAATTGGTGTAACGCTTTCTCATCCACACGGACAGATTTATGCATACTCGTATGTGCCGCCTCGTGTTGAGAAGATGTTGGCAGCAGCTATCAAATACAAGCAGGAAAATGGCAAGGTGCTATTTGATGAAGTTGTGGCACGTGAGCTATTGGATGAAGAGCGAATCATTGCCCGCAATGAAAGATGGGTTGCCTATGTTCCATACGCTGCTCGTTATCCATTTGAAATTCATGTGACTCCACTTAACCCTGTTGCAGATTTGACTGAACTTACTGAATCAGATCGCGACGCATTCCCGGAAATTGCACTTGAAGTTACACGCCGACTAGATGGTGTCTTCGGAATTGAAATGGCCTATATCGCTGCTTGGCATCAAGCGCCTGTTCGCGTTGGCAGAGATCTGCTGCGACTACATTGGCAGATTACAAGCGTTAGACGAGCACCTGGAAAGTTGAAGTATTTAGCAGGTTCTGAATCTGCAATGGGAGCTTTCATTATGGATATGCGCCCAGAGCAATCCGCCGCACAACTTCGTGAAGTAGTTCTGTAATGCGCATATTGGTAACAGGTGGAACTGGATACATCGGAGCTACCGCAGTTGAAGTTCTATTGGGCCAAGGATTTGAAGTTTCAATTCTTGATGATTGCAGCATGGGTCATGCTGACACCGTGCCAGCCGGAGTGCGTTTCGTTGAAGGTTCTCTTTTAAATGCCGCTCAAGTTGCAGATGCCCTTACGGGTTGCGATGCGGTAATGCATTTTGCTGGTAAATCACTTGTTGGAGAATCGGTTGAAAAGCCAGATCTGTATCAATCAGTAAATGTTGATGGAACTCGGATTTTACTGGATCAGATGCGTAACCAATCAATTACAAAGATTGTCTTTTCTTCCTCTGCTGCAACCTACGGAGAACCAAAGGTTGTTCCTATCCTTGAGACGGCAGAGACCAGTCCAACAAATCCATATGGTGCAACCAAGTTGGCAATAGATCACATGATTACCAAAGAAGCAGCTACGCATGGGATATCTGCCGCATCTCTTCGTTACTTCAACGTTGCAGGCGCTCTTAAAGCACAACGTGGCTGGCTTGCAGAGCGCCACAATCCAGAAACCCATTTGATCCCAAATGTTTTGCGCAGCACCCAAGCTAATCCGGTCAAGATTTTTGGTACAGATTGGCCCACTGCAGATGGCACATGCGTCCGCGACTATGTGCATGTTATTGATTTAATTGATGCTCACATCAAGGCCTTGAACTCTTTAGGAAAGCCTGGACATGAGATTTACAACTTAGGAAGCGGATCTGGATATTCAGTTCGTGAAGTTGTTACAGCTGCCAGTGATGCAATTGGGCATCAGATTCCTTTTGTAGATTCTCCGCGCCGTGCCGGAGATCCTGCCGTACTCATTGCTGATATTTCTAAAGCTAAGAAGCAGTTGGATTGGGCGCCAACTCGTGACCTGACAACTATGGTCGCCGATACCCTCAATTCAATGGCGTAACCATGAGTCAGATTGAAAAGAAATTTCTAGAAACCTTTGGCGCCGAACCTGATTTGGTTGCTGCTGCACCTGGCCGAGTTAATCTGATCGGTGAACATATTGATTACAGTGATGGGTTTGTCTTGCCTTTTGCAATCAAGGATCGAACTTTGGTTGCAGCCAGAAAACGTGGTGATTCCACGGTTCGAATTGCATCTGCGCAGCGTCGCAACAAGATTGTCACAGTTGATATCAGCAAAGTGAAACCAGGATTAAAGGGTGAATGGGAGCGTTACGCGCTCGGAGTTCTTTGGGCTTTGGGCGTCAAAGAAGGCGTTGATGTGTTAATTGATGGCCATGTACCCCTTGGTGCCGGTTTATCCTCGTCTGCAGCACTTGAATGCTCCGTTGCAACGGCGATGAATCACTTATTTGACTTGGGATTTAACTTAGAAGAGTTAGCGCGATTGACTCAAAAAGCAGAGAATCAATATGTGGGCGTGCCTTGCGGAATCATGGATCAATCCGTTTCTTTAATGGCAACCCAGGGTTCAGCTTTGTTGCTTGATTGCAGTGATCTAACTACCAAGAACATTCCCTTTGATGTCGCATCAAGTGGGTTAGAGCTTTTGATTATCGATACCCAAGCACATCACGCCTTAACCGACGGTGGTTATGCAGAACGACGTGCCTCGTGCGAATCAGTGGTTGCAAAGTTGGGGATTTCCTCATTGCGCGAATTGTCCATGGAGCAATTAGAGAACTCGCGTGGATTGCTTACTGAAACTGAATTTGTCCGGGCTAGACATGCAGTGACCGAGATGAAGCGGGTCCTTGAATGTGTTGAGGCATTGAGTAACTCTGACTTTGCAAAGGTTGGCCAATTAATTAACCAATCCCACACTTCTTTGCGCGATGATTACACCGTTTCTTGCCCTGAATTAGATACTGCAGTCGAAGCAGCTTTAGCTGCAGGTGCTTTGGGATCTCGTATGGTGGGTGGCGGGTTTGGTGGAAGTGCCATCGCCTTGATTCAAGCGAGCAAAACTACAGAAACAATTAAGTCAGTTGAAAAAGCTTTTTCAAGTAAGGGATTTAAAGCACCGCGCTTTTTTACTTCTTTGCCAAGTCAAGGCGCAGAACTTCTTTCGCGTCGTTGATTACAAAGGGGTAATTGAAAGAACTTCTACCCCACCGATTGCACCTAAAACATTGAGCAAATCAGTTGGATCATTTCCTGGCACCGCAACAGTAATGTCATCGTAACCACGACCATCTTCTGATTTCACAACTGCGAGCGCGCGAATGTCTCCACCGGCTGCGCCAATTGCTGAAGCCAAAAGTCCCAAGGAACCAGGACGATCTGGAAGAGCTACGTTCAGTTGAAATAGTGCCATGGCTTAACAATACCCTGACACTATTTCAACCTCAGCCAATTAATTAGATGGTGCTGTTCCCAGAGTGACTTGGAAACTCTTTGAGCCCCCAGTTGGCAGTAACACGGTGACAGTGACCGTAGATCCTGGAGCATATGAACGGATCTTCACGATTGCTCCAACCTGATCAGCGATCTTTACGCCATCGATAGCGGTGATAACAGAGCCTGCAGGAATTCCTGCTTTTTCAGCTCCCTCATTTGGACTGAGGCGAGAAATCTTCGCTCCAGTACCTGTGAAGGTTGTATCAAAGAAAACTCCTAAGACTGGACGTGTTGATTTTCCACTTGCGATTAATTCATCAACAACGCGCTTAGCTTCATTGATCGGAATTGCAAACCCCAGTCCAATGCTTCCGCTAGTCCCACCTGAAGACAAGGTTGCTATCGCAGAGTTAACTCCAATAATCCGACCTTGGGAATCAAGGAGCGCGCCACCTGAATTACCTGGGTTGATTGCTGCATCTGTTTGAATCGCATTAACAAATGATTCAGATCCGAAAGAACCAGCGGTAACAGGGCGATTGAGCGCTGAAATAATGCCACTGGTAACGGTGCTGGCAAGGCCCAATGGAGATCCAATGGCAACAACAGATTCGCCAACACTGACCTTTGAAGAGTCTCCAACTGTTACGGTTGCAAGATTTCCGCGATTGACTTTAAGTACTGCCAAGTCATAGGCAATATCTCGGCCAACAATCTGCGCAGGAATAACATCTCCATTGAGAAGTTCGACGGTGATAGTGCCGCTTACCGCAGCACCCTCAATCACGTGGTTATTTGTGACAATAAATGAAGAAGTTCTGTCAGTCTTGTAAACCCAGCCGCTTCCACTTCCGCTACCCGCAGCAGCAACAACCTTAATTGAGACAACTGATGGAGTCACAAGGGATGCGATACTTTTTACATCAATTGTTGGCGCACCAAGAGTGATAGCAGTTCTTGTTGTTGAGCAGCCATTTGAGCCAGCTAAGTAAATTGCCTGAGTTCGCTTATCAACACATACTTTGACACCCAGTGGTTCTGATGTTGCAGCGGTTGCGATTCCGCCGGCCACTGATGCACCCAATAAGAATGCTGCAATGACCTTTGTTGATGTTCTCTTCATGTGAACCTCTTTCATAGTTAATTGCAACTTTTCACTTTAACCTGAGAGATAGTTTAGAAATGCCTTACTTATTGGTGCAACTTTTAAGCCAGTACTACCCATCCACTCTTGATCGCAACCTTAACTACTGGCAATGGATTTGTTGCAGGCCCTGTCACAACTGCGCCCTTCTTAAATGGATCAAAACTTGCATTGTGCACTGGGCACACGAGCACTTTTTTAGCGCTGAAGTACTTTGTCACTCCGCCTTGATGGGTGCAAATTGTTTGGTATGCAAAGACGCCGGTCTTTGTGCGAAACAGAAGTGCTGGCGCTCCATTAGCTAATTGAAAAGGAAAAGTTCCGCCCACTTTAATTTTGCTCAGTTGCACAATTTGCTTGGTGTTGGCTTCGGCTCTAGTTCCTGCAAAGGTGGCTGCCGCGCTGGCCAGTGCCATGCGTAATGCGGAGCGACGTGTGAACTTCACGCTCCCTGACTTGGATTCGAACCAAGAACCTGTCGATTAACAGTCGACTGCTCTGCCGTTGAGCTATCAGGGATTAACGGTGCAAGCGCAAACTCTAGCGCACCCGAGCGGATGGGCAAAAATTAGCCGCTGGCCCGACTAAAGAGAACCTAGCGCTAGATCGTGCAAAGAGCGACGGGCTGATTCCAGGGCTACTAACTGGGCAAATGCTGCGTTGTATTCAATCTCATTTTCGACTGGATTGAGCCGCTGAAGTGAAGATTTTAGATCTGCAATTGAGCGCGAGATTGCAACCTCACGCAGTCTGGCAACAATACTTGCAACATAGATCTGAGTTGGCTTTCCATCTGCGCGAATTGGTTCGACTGAAAGTTCCATAAACAATGCTTTCAGGTTTTCATCAGCAATCGAATCTGGAGACAATTTTTCAACAGAATCAATAGCAGCGCGCATTGCACTATATGCAGGATGGGTGAACGCACCAGCTTCGATGGAACTCCACAAATCACCTTCAAACAAATGTGCCTCTTGCAAGCGAACCTTTAATACTTCACGTTCTAAAATCAAACGCGCTTCATTGGGATCTGGTCTAAAGTTTGGCTGTGCAGCAACTTCTTCACCATCATTACGTGATTGCTGAGGAAGAGATTTTGCACCTTGTGCCACAGCTCGAGTAACAATCTCAACTTCAACACCCAACCAACCAGCAAGCAAACGTGTGTATTCAGGCCGCAAAGACTTATCGCGAATCTGTGCAATCAATGGCGCAGCAGCATTAAGGGCATTGACTCGTCCCTCTGCAGTTTCTAATTTGTGATGACCAAGCTCTGTACGAATTGCAAACTCAAACAGTGGAACTCGGCGCGCAATCAAATCACGCAGTGCCAGGTCTCCCTTTTCTTGGCGCAGTTCGCAAGGATCTAAACCATCAGGTTCAACGGCCACAAAGGTTTGCGTTACAAATTTTTGATCCTCGCTAAAAGCTCGAAGTGCAGCCTTTTGTCCCGCTGCATCGCCGTCAAAAGTAAAGATGACTTCGCCCCGAAATGCATCATCATCCATCAACAATCGACGCAAAATTCTGATGTGGTCTGCGCCAAAAGCGGTTCCACATGTTGCAACCGCGGTTGTAATTCCAGCTAAATGTGCCGCCATGACATCGGTGTATCCCTCGACGATCACAGCTTGGCGCTTCTTTGCAATCTCTTTCTTAGCTACATCTAATCCGTAAAGGACTTGGCTTTTCTTGTAAATTGGGGATTCAGAAGAGTTTAAATACTTTGGCCCTTGATCTTCTTCATCACTTGCTAACTTTCGCGCTCCGAAACCAACTATGTCGCCTGAAATATCTTTGATGGGCCACATTAAGCGATTGCGGAACTTATCGATCGGGCCGCGCTGACCCATCTTTGATAACCCAGCTAATTCAAGTTCATCAATGGAATACCCAAGCCCGCGAAGATGCTTGGTTAATCCATCCCATTCATCGGGTGAATACCCCACACCAAATTGTTCACACGCGGCTTTATCAAAACCTCGCTTCGTTAAAAGTTCACGTCCATGAGCGGCATTAGGTGATGTGTTGAGTTGCTCTTGATAAAACTTTGCAGCTTCTGCATGTGCTGCAATTAATCGATTTCGGGTACCTGATGTGACTACTGGTCCAGATGACGGTGAATTACTCTCTTCATATCGCAATGTGTAGCCGATTCGATCTGCCAGGCGTTCGATAGTTTCAGTAAAGGTTAAGTGATCAATCTTCATTAAAAATGCGATGACATCGCCGCCAGTCTGGCAACCAAAGCAATGAAAGTACCCCTTGCTGGGTGTTACGTGAAAGGAAGGTGACTTTTCATCATGGAAAGGGCACAAACCTTTTTTCTGACCGCCGCCAGCATTTTTTAGTTGAACGTAATCTGCAACGACCTCATCAATGGGTGCGCGATCGCGGATGTATGCAACATCCTCATCCTTGATGCGACCGCTCATGCCCTCACCTTACCGATTCGCAAGTAAGCGCGCATGAAGAGCGTATGCGCCGGGATCAGTGAGTGCGGCTACCTGGTCAATAATCACGCGCATTTTGGCGATCTCATTAGATGCTTCATTCCACGGCTTCTGGAAAAAAGAGTCCATCTCGTGTGGGTACTTCAGAAGCATTTCAACCAAATCTTTAATGATGACATGTTGCTTGGCATAGCGCTCTTGCGAATGAGCAGCGTTGATTAAGTAATGACCGGCAATCGCCTTGAGGAAATCCACCTCTATTTTTTGCTCGCGAGGAATCTCTAAATCAGCGCTGTAGCGAGATAAAGAGCCATCCCCGTGTACTTTTCGCGTTTCTATTTCAGCTGCCAAAACAAAGCGACCGATTAACTGACTTGTTGAATCCTTCAATCGGGCAAGACTTCTGTGGCTTCCGTCGTAGTAGTGCGGCCACGCTGACAATGCAGCCAATCGAGCGTGTGCATCAATAGCCTCTTGTTCAGTTGCATCACTCTTGTAATCGGTGATCATCACTTTATACAGATCTGCGAAATCGTTGTTGAAATTCTTTACTGATACTTGCCCCGCAAAAATTGCATCCTCTAAATCATGAACTGAATATGCGCAGTCATCGGACCAATCCATAATCTGGGCTTCGATACATTTCTTTCCGGCTGGCGCGCCTTTTCTCATCCACGTAAAGATTTCTACATCATCGTCATACACCCCAAACTTGCGAGGGTTTTCAGATCGTGGCCATGGGTACTTTGTCGCACCATCTAAAGATGCTCTTGTTAAGTTCAGGCCAATGCTTTTTCCATCTGCATCAACAGTCTTTGCTTCAAGTCGAACCAATAATCTAAAACTCTGAGCATTTCCTTCAAAGCCACCAAAATCTTTTGCGATGTCAGCAAGAGCTTCTTCACCATTGTGACCAAAAGGTGGATGACCTAGATCATGTGACAAGCACGCGGTATCTTGAAGATCCGGATCAGCGCCCAGTGATTCACCAAGTTCGCGACCAATTTGTGCGCACTCTAAAGAATGTGAAAGTCGAGTGCGCTGAAAATCATTTTCCCAAGGAACTGCTACTTGAGTTTTTGCTGCTAATCGTCGCAGCGATGCTGAGTGGATAACCCGTGCACGATCGCGCATAAATTCTGTACGACCCGGACGTTTGGCAGGTTCATCCAAAAACCGTTCTTGATCGTGGGCGCTATACGTCACGGAAGTACCTTAGTAACAATGTCAGCACCTGGTAAGTGATCGCTTACATGAATACCTCTGCGCCCCACAGTTATGTAGGCCAAATAGGCTGCCGCTTCACGAATCAAGTACCTATACCCACTGTTATCCAGAGTGTTTGGCCCAGTTTGCACTGGTGAACAAGTTGCGAGCACGCCTTGATCATTGGCCATCTTTATTGCACGTGCACAATGAAAAGGATCAGTCACGATAATGACATCGCTGACATAACGCTTTTTCATCACTTTTGCATAAGCCTTTGTGCTGACCAAAGTGTCGCGACCTTCTTCGATTGCGGTTATCTTTTTGGAAGCAACACCATTAGTGCGTAACCAATACTTTCCTGAAGCTGCCTCTGTTGTGCGATCACCCGGTGCTCCTGCACCGACAGTGATAATTGTTGGCGCATATCCAAGATCGAAAATTCGTTTTGCTTCAACTAAACGACCTTCTAGTGCTTCACCTGGTCGTCCGTCTAATTGCGCAGCTCCTAAAACAACGATGACATCTGCCTGACGCACAACAGGATTATTGGCCGCTCTCCAAACCTGCGAGATTCCGTAAGCAGGAGCAATTAACGCAAGAACCACAATTACAGTAAGTGTTCGACGAATCCATCTAAAGAGAAACATTTAGCCGCCCGAAAACGCGTCTTCTAATTCAACATGAACTAGTTCGTCTGGATCATTGAGCCAGCCATCTGGCAAGGTCGGTGGGCGTCCATGGCTTGTGCGCCCGCGTGGCTTTTCGCCAACTTCTGTTGGATATGGCTGTTCCTCTAATTGATCCAAAAGATTGCGCATCTCTTGTAGCGAAGAAACCATTCCTAAATCATGACGAATTTCGCGTGGAACGCGGAAACCCTTTAAGTACCACGCCATGTGCTTTCGCATATCGCGCATTCCGCGGTCTTCGGATTCTAAGTATTCAACAATTAGATTTGCGTGGCGGAACATCACTTCGCGCACCTCGTGCAAAGTTGGCGTTACTTGCTTGTCTTCGCCCTTAAGCGCTGATACAAGATCGGTGAATAACCAAGGTCGGCCTAAACATCCGCGACCAACAACAACGCCCGCGCATCCACTTTGTTCCACCATTGATACCGCATCACTGCCGGACCAAATGTCTCCATTGCCTAAAACAGGTACTCCTGTTGGCTTTAAGTGCTCTACTAACCGCGTGATTGCTGACCAATCCGCTTTTCCTTCATACATCTGTGCCGCAGTACGTGCGTGCAAGGCAACCCAAGCAACACCTAAATCAGCGGCAGATTGCGCCGCCTCTAAATAAGTTTCATGATCGCTATCGATACCAATGCGCATCTTTACCGTTACTGGAATTCCAAAAGGTTTTGCAGCTTCAACAGCAGCGCCAACAATGCTGGTAAATAGTTTGCGCTTAAAGGGAAGTGCTGCTCCCCCGCCTTTGCGAGTTACCTTTGGAACCGGGCAACCAAAGTTCATATCAATGTGATCGGCAAGATTTTCCTTACCCAGCATGGTTACTGCAGCTCGCATCGTTGTTGGATCAACGCTGTACAACTGAACCGAACGTGGCCATTCATCTTTGCCAGGAACAATCATTCGCAAAGTTTCTGGGCGTCGTTCAATTAATGCTCGCGCAGTAACCATTTCGGAAACAAATAAACCCGCACCTTGTTCGCGGCAGAGCGTGCGAAATGGTGCGTTAGTAATTCCGGCCATAGGAGCCAGAACAACCGGCGGATCAATGTAATGATCACCGCTTGCTAGTGGAAGTAAGAGTGGTTTTAGCAACCTAGTAAACGCGGTGCTAACCATGCTTCGACCTGATCCAGGCCGATGCGCTCTTGCGCCATTGTGTCGCGATCGCGAATTGTTACCGCATTGTCTTCAAGAGTTTCGAAGTCAACGGTGATGCAATATGGAGTACCGATTTCGTCTTGGCGACGGTAGCGACGACCAATTGCACCTGCATCATCAAAGTCAATGTTCCAGTTCTTACGAAGTTGCGCTGCAAGATCTCGCGCCTTTGGTGAAAGATCTGCGTTACGTGACAACGGCAAAACCGCTGCCTTAATTGGCGCCAAGCGATGGTCAAGCTTTAATACTGCACGCTTTTCCATTTCGCCCTTGCTATTTGGTGCTTCATCTTCAGTGAAAGCATCCATTAAGAATGTCAGCGTGCAACGATCTACACCTGCCGCAGGCTCAATTACATAAGGTGTCCAGCGTTCACCCTTTTCTTGATCAAAGTAAGAAAGATCCTTGCCCGATGCTGCCGAGTGAGCCTTGAGATCGAAATCTGTACGGTTTGCAATACCTTCGAGCTCGCCCCATTCAGTTCCGGCGAATTCAAATTTGTATTCGATATCTGCCGTGCGCTTTGAATAATGTGACAGCTTCTCTTTTGGATGATCATAAATACGCAAACGATCCGGGTTGATACCAAGATCTACATACCAAGCAAGACGTGTGTCGATCCAGTACTGGTGCCATTCTTCATCGCTACCAGGAACAACGAAGAACTCCATCTCCATTTGCTCAAACTCGCGTGTACGGAAAATGAAGTTTCCAGGTGTAATTTCATTGCGGAAAGACTTACCAATTTGGCCAATTCCAAATGGTGGCTTCTTTCGTGATGTTGTCATTACCTGATCAAAGTTAATAAAGATTCCTTGCGCAGTTTCTGGACGCAAATAAGCAAGACCTGATTCATCTTCGACAGGTCCTAGGAAAGTCTTAAGCAAACCACTGAACTGCTTAGGTGTTGTGAACTGTCCTTTGTTTCCACATGCTGGGCAGTTGACTTCTGTTAACGACGCAGGCTTCTTCTTGTGCTTTGCTTCGTAGGCTTCTTCAAGGTGATCTGCGCGGTAACGCTTATTACATGCGGTGCACTCGGTTAATGGATCACTAAATGTTGCAACGTGTCCTGATGCTTCCCACACTTCCTTGGCCAAGATCACACATGAATCAAGACCGACAACATCTTCGCGGCCCATGACCATGGACTTCCACCATTGGCGCTTTACATTGTTCTTGAGCTCGACTCCGAGTGGGCCGTAATCCCATGATGCGCGAAGTCCGCCATAAATTTCAGATGATGGGTAAACAAACCCACGACGCTTTGCTAGTCCTACGATATTTTCTAAACGGTCCGTTGCCACAATTTTCTCCATCCGGCTGGCTGTCGGCGAAAAGCAACTGGTGTTACTTCCGTACGAGAATTTTACTCTGTGTACGGCCGTTCGTAGGCACCTGGCTCATCGATCGCTTGTGCCAGTAATGGAATCGCATTCATCTTTACATTCAGATTGCTCAAAGCTCTTCGATATGAGCCCACATTTTCCCAATGAGTGACAAGGGACCACAGTGTTGTTTCATCCAGGTTTTGCCCGAACTCGCCGTTGATAAAACCGGCGCAGGCGGAAAAGGCATCGAGCGCGACCGAAAGCTGGGCTTCAAATTCAGCGGCTTGGGCCAATGGGGTCGAAAAACGGGCGATTGCGAGCATGGGCTGAGCGTATCGGCTCAGATTTGGAAATGATAATCATTTCCATTTTTGTGATACTGTCCAGATATGAACATAGCCATCATCCTCGCAGCCCTAACCGCCATGTCTACCTTTGCCGGAGGGGCATTGGCCCTGAAATCCAGGGACCGACTCCACCTAGTTCTCGGTTTATCAGCCGGTCTACTTCTAGGTCTAGTTGCATTTGATCTTCTTCCTGAAGTTTTTGAGTTAGGAACTGGGGAATTTCTACATGCCCCAACTGTTTCAATTGCTTTAATCGGTGGTTTTTTGCTTTTGCACTTTTACGAGCAAATCTTTGGTTCACATGAGCCAGCTGAATCAGATTATGGGCATGACCACGAGCACTCACATAACTTCACTGGTGCATTTGGCGCAATTGCGATGGGTGGGCATGTTTTCCTCGATGGTTTAGCGCTAGGTGTCGCATTTACGGTTGATTCAAAACTGGGTGTTGCAGTCTTTATTGCTCTATTAGTTCATGCATTTAGCGATGGGCTCAATACCGTTTCATTTATGATCAAATCAGGGTTGTGGGGAAAAAAGAGTTTCGCACTTTTAGGAGTTGATGCAATCGCTCGTATCGGCGGTGCCGCAGTTGGAACTACTTTGGTGCTCAGTGATAACTTCGTCGCACTCTATTTAGCAGCATTTTCTGGAATTGTAATTTACTTAGCAACGGCACACATCCTTCCTGAAGCCCATTCTCGTCACTCTTCACGTTGGACCATGTTTGCAACAATTACTGGAGTCTTAATCATGTGGGGCTTAGTCGCTTACCTTCATGAATAAATCTGACATTAAATTAATTGCAGTTCTTGAGCGAACGGGTGGCTTTGCCAGTGCTCAGGAACTACATCAAATTCTGCGCAGAGAAGGCGATGGAATTGGTTTAACAACGGTGTATCGCGCATTGCAGTCTCTAGTTGATGACAAGATTGTTGATCTCCTACGACGCGAAGATGGTGAAGCCATATATCGCTTGTGTGGTGACACCCACCATCACCATCTTGTGTGTAAAAGCTGCGGTGAGACCGTTGAAATAGAAGGCGGAGCAATTGAAAAATGGGCCAAATCAATGGCTGAAGAACATGGCTTTAGAGATGTCGGGCACACAGCGGAAATCTTTGGTATCTGCTCGAAGTGCTAAGAATTACGCTTTTCCGAATCTTCGATCTCTAGATGAATACTCCTCAATTGCTTTCCACAAAGTTTTACGTGTGACATCTGGCCACAGCACATCCATAAAAATTAATTCTGCATAAACGCTTTGCCATGGCAAGAAGTTGCTGGTGCGCTGCTCCCCCGATGAACGAAGGAAAAGATCAACATCGCTCATTTGAGGCGAATCTAAATATTTAGCAAAAACTTTTTCAGTAATTGCATCAGCTTTAATCTTACCTCGCTTAACATCTCTGGCGAGTTCAGTTGCAGCATCAACGATTTCTGAACGGCCACCGTAATTTACGCACATATTTAATGTTAAAACTTTGTTTTTCTTGGTTAGCTCTTCTGCTTCTTCAAGCTCTTTGATAACGGTGCTCCATAAACGCTTTGGGCGACCAACCCATCGGATACGCACACCCATTTCATTCATCTGATCACGGCGCCTGCGAATAACATCGCGATTAAAGCCCATCAAGAACTTCACTTCATCGGGCGAACGTCGCCAATTTTCAGTTGAAAATGCATACGCGCTAATTTCTTTAACGCCGTATTCGATTGCACCTTCTACAACATCAAATAACGCAGCCTCGCCGGCTTCGTGTCCAGCAGTGCGCGGCAGACCTCTTTGCTGTGCCCAGCGGCCATTGCCATCCATAACGATTGCAACGTGATGAGGAATCTTGATTGTCATACCCGCTCCACCATTGATAAAGAACGCAAACCGCGTTCAAGATGCCATTGTAAATAGGCGGCGATCAAACCACTAGCCTCTCGGCGGAATTTTGGCTCACTTGCTGTTGCAACATCCCAATCACTGCTGAGCAAAGCACCCATAAGTTCTAGAGTTTCAGGAGCGGGTGTTGCACATGCAGAAGGCCTGCAATCTGCGCACACTGATCCTCCGCCAACTAATGAAAAGTATCTGTGAGGTCCAGGCTTTTCACACCGTGAACAAATCGTCATAGACGGTGCATAGCCGGCAACAGCTAGAGATCTCAATAGAAATGCATCCAGAATCAATAAGGGTTCATAGCGATTTTCAGCCAAAGCTTTCATGCCACCGACTACTAATTGAAACTCTTGCAACGCTGGTTCATTTTCTTGACTAGTAAATCGTTCGGCGGCTTCCAAAATGGCGGCCGCAATTGTCCAGCGTTGGTAATCCTCGGTCAGCGCTTCTCCGTAATTCATAAGCGCTTCAACTTGAGTAACGGTGTCAAAGGTTTTACCGGTGTACAGCTGAATATCAACATGGCTTCCGGGTTCAAGGCGCGCACCAAACTTTGATTTTGTTCGTCGAACACCTTTAGCAACTCCGCGAATACGGCCATGATCACGAGTCAACATGGTGATGATGCGATCGGCTTCACCTAGTTTTTGGGTGCGCAGGACGATGGCCTCATCCCGGTACAAACTCATACGGGTAAAGGTAGTGTGTGGATTAGCGAATTGCGCGGTTTATCGCAGACACGACAGCTTTTAGCGCTGCCGTTGTCGTGTTTGGATCAATTCCGACGCCCCAGAAGACATCGCCATCGATTGCGCACTCAAGATATGCCGCAGCAGATGCATCTCCGCCAGCTGACAAAGCATGTTCAAAGTAATCAAGAACTCGAACATCGACACCGTATGCCTGCAAAATGTTACAGAAAGCAGCGATTGGTCCGTTGCCCTGTCCCTTGAGTTCATGCAATTGACCGCGATCAGTCAGCGAAACTGTTAGGTAAACATCTTCACCAAGAACTGAACTTTGTGACAGACCCTTGAGACGGAAACGTCCCCACGGTGCACCATCAGTTGGTAAGTACTCGTCTTCAAAGATATTCCAAAGATCGTCAGCACTTATCTCGCCGCCCTCGGCATCGGTCTTTGCTTGAACATTTTTCGAGAATTCAATTTGTAAACGGCGAGGTAAATCAAGATGGTGCTCGTTCTTCATCAAGTAAGCAACGCCGCCCTTACCTGATTGTGAATTAACTCGAATAACTGCTTCGTACGAGCGACCGATATCAAGTGGATCAATAGGCAAATAAGGAATTGCCCAGGTGTGATCACGCACTTCTTTACCAGCAGCTTTAGCATCGCGAGCTAAGTGATCAAAACCCTTTTTGATTGCATCTTGGTGTGAACCAGAAAATGCAGTAAAGACAAGGTCGCCGCCGTATGGATGACGTTCTGGCACACGCAATTGATTCGCGTATTCAACGGTACGGCGAACTTCATCAATATTTGAGAAATCAATATGTGGGTCGATGCCATGAGTAACTAAGTTCAGACCAAGGGTTACAAGACAAACATTTCCGGTGCGTTCGCCATTTCCAAAGAGCGTTCCTTCAATGCGATCTGCACCTGCTAAATAACCAAGCTCTGCCGCAGCAACACCTGTGCCACGGTCATTGTGAGGGTGAAGCGAAACAATCACGCTGTCACGATTGTTCAGGTTGCGGCACATCCATTCGATTGAATCTGCATAAACATTTGGCATCGCTAATTCGACAGTTGCCGGAAGGTTCATAATTGTCTTCCACTGCGGAGTCGGCTTCCAGACATCATTTACTGCGTTACAGACCTCTACAGCAAACTCAAGTTCGGTACCCGTGTATGACTCGGGTGAGTACTCAAATGAAACTTTGGTTTCAGGAACTGTTGCCATCAGGTCTAAACAGATCTTGGCGGCATCTGTTGCAATCTTCTTGATGCCATCTTTATCTAAACCAAAAACGACTCGGCGCTGCAAAGTAGATGTCGAGTTGTACAGGTGAACAATCGCCTGCTTTGAACCCTTGATAGCTTCAAAGGTGCGAATGATTAGTGCTTCTCGAGCTTGAGTCAAAACCTGAATAACAACATCATCAGGGATCAAATTCTCTTCAATGATCTTGCGAACAAAATCAAAATCTGTCTGGCTTGCACTTGGGAATCCAACTTCGATTTCCTTGTAGCCCATTTCAACCAAAAGCCTGAACATCGCTAACTTGCGCGGTGTATCCATTGGATCAATCAGCGCTTGGTTTCCGTCGCGAAGATCTACCGAACACCACTTTGGCGCTTTTGTAATCTTCTTGTTAGGCCAGGTTCGATCTGCAAGATCTACAGGATGGAATGGCGCATAACGATGCACGGGCATCTTGGACGGGACTTGTTGAGGAAAGTTCATTTAATGCTCCTTATTAATGTGCGGGTTTTGTCATGGGTGAACCGGTACGACAAACCCCGCGGCGAGGGGACCGGTTATTTGGCCCCGCCACGGCAGCTAAGGAGGAGGCTGCGGTTGATCATGGCTTAAGGGTAACGCGTCAGTTAAAGGACTGGCAAGTAACGATCAAGTTCAAATGCGCTCACTTGTCGACTGTAATCAAGCCACTCTGCGCGCTTATTACGCAATACGTACTCGAATACATGCTCGCCTAAGGTCTCGCGTACTAACTCACTTTTTTCCATTTCGATAATGGCTTCATTGAGATTTGATGGCAGAGCAACAGGATCACTGGAGTCGCTCAGAACATACTTTCCTTCGACACCTTTAAGGCCCGCAGCAAGCATTACTGCATATGCAAGATAAGGATTGCAGGCGGTATCTGGAGAACGGAATTCGATGCGAGTTGAATTCTCTTTGCCTGGCTTATACATAGGCAATCGAACAAGTGCACCACGATTACTTGGGCCCCAATTAGCTAATGCAGGTGCTTCTCCTCCACCATGTAAACGCTTGTAAGAATTAACCCACTGATTAGTGATCGCAGTGATTTCTGGTGCGTGCTTTATTAATCCTGCAACAAAACTACGACCAACTGCAGAAAGGCTGAATTCTGCTGTGGCATCGTAGAAAGCATTTTCTTCACCTTTAAACAATGAAACGTGGGTATGCATTCCGCTGCCAGGATGATCAGTAAATGGCTTTGGCATAAAGGAAGCGTGGAATCCTTGATCCATTGCCACTTCTTTAATCACATGACGGAAAGTCATGATGTTATCGGCAGTTGTTAGGGCATCGGCATCGCGTAAATCGATTTCTTGTTGACCTGGTCCGCCTTCATGATGTGAAAACTCAACACTGATACCCATCGCTTCGAGCAAAGTAATTGCTTGACGACGGAAGTCATGTCCCACAACTGCTGGTGTGTGATCGAAGTAGCCACCTTGGTCAACTGGAACTGGTGCAACACCTGTTTCTGGGGGATTTTTAAATAAGAAAAACTCAATTTCAGGATGGGTGTAACAGGTGTATCCCATCTTGGCGGCTTTTTCTAAAATCCGACGCAAAACATTTCGTGGGTCAGCCGGTGACGCGGAACCATCTGGCATTGCAATATCGCAAAACATTCGTGCGGCACCCGGAGCTTCTGTGCGCCACGGCAGGATTGAAAATGTTGCAGGATCTGGTTTTGCCAACATATCTGATTCGGTAATTCGCGCAAAGCCTTCGATCGCTGATCCATCAAAACCAATGCCTTCGGCAAAAGCATTTTCAAGTTCAGCGGGTGCAATCGCTACAGATTTTAGGAAACCAAGAACATCGGTAAACCACAAACGCACAAAGCGAATGTTGCGTTCTTCTAATGTGCGAAGGACGAACTCCTGCTGCTTATTTGAATCTGCTGACATGGGTGCATTCTGACAAATGCAGGTTACGGCTGTGTTAACTAACCCAAACTAGGCCTAGATGACGAAGAAATCCGCCTTATCAAGCAGCGTCTTTGGGGCCAAGTTGGTTGTAATAACGGCGTTAGCACTAATGCGTGAGCCATCCCCAACGGTGACATTTCCAAGCACTCGCGCACCTGCGCCGATAATTACATCGTTACCAATGGTGGGATGGCGCTTTCCGTGTTCAATTCCGCGAGCTCCCAAAGTGACATCGTGATACATCATGACATCGTCACCAATAATTGAGGTTGCACCAATTACAACGCCCATGCCGTGGTCAATAAAAAAGCGACGACCGATAACTGCTGCAGGGTGAATTTCAATTCCGGTTGTAAAGCGAACTGCGTTTGAATGAATTCGCGCAACTAGCTTGAGTCCACGCTTCCATAAGAAATGTGAAATTCGATGTCCCCAAACCGCATGCACACCTGGATATGCCAAAGCAACCTCTAAACGATTGCGCGCTGCCGGATCATGGCTTAACGCGTTGTCGAGGTCCTCAATGATGCGACTAAAGATTGGCATTAGTTAGTCAGCCAAATCCTCGTAAAGAACCGTTGATAGGTAACGCTCACCAGCAGATGCGCAAATAACTGCAATGTTCTTACCCGCAAACTCTGGACGCTTTGCAACTTCAATTGCCGCCCACAAGGTCGCACCTGATGACAAACCGGCAAGGATTCCTTCTTCAGCTGCAGCACGACGTGCAAACTTAATTGCATCTGGCGCTGTTGCATCTAAGACCTCGTCATAAACAGTGCGATCCAAAATATTTGGAATGAAGTTGGCACCAATACCTTGAATTGGATGTGGCCCTGGGGCTCCACCATTCAAAATAGGAGAAGCAGCTGGTTCAACGCCAAATACCTTTATCGCAGGATTCTTTTCCTTCAAGAAGCGACCTGTTCCAGTAATGGTTCCGCCGGTTCCGATTCCGCAAACAAATGCATCAACCTTGCCATCAAGATCGCGCCAGATTTCAGGACCAGTGGTCTTGTAGTGAATTGCAGGGCCTGCTTCATTTTCAAATTGACGAACTAAAACCGCACCCGATTCGCCTAGCTTTTCTGCCGCCGCTACCGCGCCCTTCATTCCTTCGCCAGCTGGTGTTAAAACTAGCTCTGCGCCAAAAGCGCGGATTAGCTTGCGGCGCTCCTTTGACACTGATTCTGGCATTGTGAAAATTGATTTATATCCGCGAGCAGCTGCAACCATCGCAACTGCGATTCCGGTGTTGCCTGATGTTGCTTCAACAATTGTGCCACCAGGCTTGAGCGCACCGCTTGCCTCTGCGGCATCGATCATTGCGATACCTAGGCGATCTTTAACCGATGAGCTTGGGTTATAAAATTCGAGCTTGGCAAAAATGTTTCCCGCAGCACCGTCATTGATCTTGTTGATTCGAACCATTGGTGTATTTCCAAAGGCATCTGTAATTGTGTTAAATGTTGTCATGATTCTCCCTGGCTGATTTTAAAAAGATTTGGATTGAGATTTGTTAATTAAGTTGGCGGCTGAGGTAAATCAAAAATCAGCAGCTGCAAGAAGTAGACAGGCAGAAATCAACCACACGGTTTCGTGTAAACAACCAGTTGATGATCGAACGCATGCCTAAATTCTACGCAAATGTTTCAATTATGCGAGTTGCTAATCGTTTGCAACTAGCTCTCATTCCAGCGTGAGGTCATCGGCAAACGACGGTCTTTTCCAAAAGCGCGCACTGAAACCTTGGTGCCAGGTGGATATTGGCGGCGCTTGTACTCGGCCTTGTCCACCAAAGAGATAACTCGGCGCACTAGTTCAGGATCAAAGCCATCGGCCAATAACGCTTCGTAGCCGTGGTCTTCATCAACGTAGGCACGTAGAACTTGATCTAGTAATGGATAGTCCGGCAATGAATCAGAATCTTTTTGATCGGGACGCAATTCGGCGCTTGGCTCTTTAGTGATTGAACGATCAGGAATTGGCGGAGTTTCTCCGCGTTCAATCGCCAGCGCGTTGCGATATCTAGACAACGCCCAGACATCGGTTTTGTAAATATCTTTAATCGGCGCAAAACCTCCAACTGCGTCACCATACAAAGTTGAATAGCCGACAGCTAGTTCGCTCTTGTTGCCGGTAGCCAAAACCAAGTGGCCCTCTTGGTTTGAAATTCCCATCAAAGTCGTTCCGCGAACGCGTGCCTGCAGATTTTCTTCGGCCAAACCCTTTAAAACCACATTGTCCATATAGGCATCGACCATGGGAGCAATCGGTGTGATTCTAAAGTGAATGCCGGTGGCATCTGCCAAAGCCTGGGCATCTTCTACTGAATGGCCCGATGAATACTTGCTCGGCATTGCAACACCATTGACCCGCTTTGCACCCAACGCATCAATTGCAATTGCAGCAACTAATGCCGAATCAATGCCACCTGATAATCCAAGGACAACTGATCTAAAACCATTTTTGCCAACATAGTCCCGAAGACCCATAACAAGTGCCTGCCACATTTCGGCTTCATCTGAAAGCGGTGTGGCGATTGAAGAATTAGCTGGGGCCGAATGTGAAGTTGGTTGTTCGGAAATAACAACATCGGGCCTGGAACTACCTTCGGTGCAATCAATATCAACAACAATTAGTTGATCATCAAATTGGGCGGTACGAGCAAGGACTGATCCATCTTTGCTAACAACGATGCTGTCGCCATCAAAGACCAAATCATCCTGGCCGCCAGTCATGTTGACGTAGGCAACGGGTGCGCTAATTTCCTGGGCCCGCTTTTGTACTAGCGCCAAGCGCACATCATCTTTATTGCGCTCAAATGGTGAACCATTGGGAACAACCAATAGCCCCGGGGTTCGCGCTGCAATTGAATCGAGTGAGTGCCAGATATCTTCACAGATAGCAACGGCCACATCGACCCCATGGATTCGCACAACCAGGCTTTGATCCCCCGCCACAAAGTTTCGGAACTCATCAAAGACTCCGTAATTAGGTAAGTGGCGCTTTACATAGGTCGCTCTGATTTTTCCATCATGAATAATGGCGACCGAGTTTTGCGGGCCAGTTTCTTTTGATGAGCGGCCTAAATAACCAACAACGGCCACAATGTCGCCAGTAATGCTGGCGGCAATTTCCTGCACCGCTCGAATACTGGCGGCTTGAAAGGATGGACGCAGAGCTAAATCTTCAACTGGATATCCCGTCACAATCATTTCGGGAAAAACAATCAGATTGGCACCTGCTGCCTGTGCGCTCTTAACAGCGTCTGCGATCAGCCCAGCATTGCCCGCAAGGTCTCCAACCGTTGGGTTGATTTGGGCTAGCGCCACGCGCAACTTCATTTTTCAAGTGTAACGGGGGTACTCTTTCTCTTGTACCCGGGGACCGCTTTCGCGGCTTCGAGGAGAGGAAACAATGGAATCTTTATATGGCGGCGCCTTGCACCGACGCGTGACTATCGTCGACCTTGCCTCAGCTAAAAAGCGTGGCGAAAAATGGGCGATGTTGACCGCTTATGAATCGATGACGGCCGAGATCTTTGATGAAGCCGGAATTCCGGTTCTGCTTGTCGGAGACAGCGCCGGCAATAACTTTCTGGGTGAAGAAAACACTATCCCCGTAACCGTTGATGAATTAATCCCACTAGCCCGCGCAGTAGTCCGCGGATCCCAGCGAGCCCTAGTTGTGGCCGATCTGCCATTTGGTTCCTATGAAGCTTCACCAGAATTAGCTCTGGCCACATCAATTCGTTTTTTCAAAGAGTCTGGTGTCATGGCAGTAAAGCTAGAAGGTGCACACATCGAAACCGTGAAGAAGTTAGTTGCCAGCGGTATTCCGGTGATGGGCCACTTAGGTCTGACTCCGCAATCGATGCATCAATTAGGTGGATACCGAGTTCAGGGTCGCACCGATGGCGATGCGATTGTAGAAGCCGCCCTTGCTCTTGAAGCGGCTGGTGCCTTTGCAATTGTTCTGGAATTAGTTCCGGCAGAACTTGCCGCAAGAATTACTGCAGCTCTTTCAATTCCAACAGTAGGAATTGGTGCCGGAGTTAATTGCGATGCCCAAGTTTTGGTCTGGACCGATTTAATGGGCATTACCAAGAAGGCCCCGAAATTAGCTAAGGCCTATCGCAACCTTCGGGCAGAAATGTTGGCTGCTACATCCGAATTCGCCGATGATGTTCGCACCGGCAACTTCCCTACCGAGGCGCAGACCTTCAACTAATCCGCAGCGTCTACTAGGGTAGCTAAATGGCCAATTTTGTAATTGATCTAGCCCCCCTAAAAAAGTCCAGGGACTTTTCCTTATTGTGGGCTGCCGGCCTGATCTCGTACTTCGGGTCGATGATCACCTATGTTGCAGTGCCCTTTCAAATCAAAGAGCTGACGGGTTCATACGTTGCGGTAGCCATCAGTGGCTTGGTTGAAATTGTTCCGCTGATTATTTTTGGCCTCTATGGCGGGGTTTTAGCCGATGCGCTAGATCGTAAGAAACTGATCTGGGTTACCGAACTATTGTCCTTACTTTTTACCGCAATTCTGCTGATTAATTCCATGATGGATTCGCCTAGCCTGCTGCTGATTTACATCGTTTCAGGATTATTCGCCGCCACTAGTGGCTTGCGGCAACCAGCAATGCAGGCCGCTTTGCCACGACTTGTCGATCACGAGGATATGACGGCAGCAGCTGCATTGATGAGTCTTCGCTGGCAGGTGGGTGTCATTGTTGGACCTGCTATTGGTGGAATTTTGATTTCTACATATTCCGTTGCAGTTGGCTACGCCGCTGATATTGCCACCTTCATTGTTTCAATCGCGCTGATTGCTTTCATGAAAAACATCCCGCCTTCGCACGAGGCCGAAGCCCCATCCCTGTCAGCATTAATCGATGGTGTCAAATATGCATTTAGTAGAAAAGATTTGTTGGGTACTTATTTGATTGATTTGGCCGCAATGTTTTTTGCGATGCCAACTGCGTTGATTCCATTTTGGGCAGATCAGTTAGGTGCCCCGTGGGCCCTGGGTCTGCTCTATGCCGCCGGCACTGTTGGCTCCATTGCAATTGTTCTAACAAGTGGATGGGCTAAAAATGTTCACTTCTATGGCAGGGCGATTATGTGGGCAGCGATCGGATGGGGTGTAGCAATTGCATTGTCGGGCATGACGAATTACCTGTGGCTAGTCCTGCTCTTTCTTTGCTTGGCCGGGGCATCAGACATGGTCAGCGCCCTCTTTAGATCTGCGATGTGGAACCAAACCATCCCCGACAACTTGCGAGGTCGTCTTGCCGGAATCGAATTGCTGTCATATTCATTGGGGCCACTAGCCGGACAGATGCGTGCAGCATCAATGGCGGCGGCTACTACATTGAGTTTTTCGGTAACAAGTGGCGGAATCATTTGCGTCATTGCGGTCATATTACTGGCCAGTTTTTTGCCAGATTTTAGAAAATTCGACATCCGAACCAACAAATATGCCCTCGAAAATCAGAAAATGGCGGAAAAATTACGCTTAAACCCTCAATCAGAGGACGAGATTTCCTAACTTGACACAAATTTGAGGGATTTTTACAAATTTTCAGGAAATTAAGTATTTGCAAAAATAAAAAGTGACAAAATTTTCGCAAATGCACAAAAAAATAAAAATATAAATTTGCGACACGCGCTAAATTATTTCTCACAAAATGTTGGCATTTTTGCCCAATTGATGTCACGCTTATCCATGAACAGGTTTGGGTGACGGATCCGAACCATTCCGATAGGAGAAGTACGTGGCCGCAGCAAAGAAAGCAGCACCAAAGAAGCGCAAGAAGGCAGCAGCACCAGCTGCACCAAAGAAGCGCCGTAAGAAGGCAGCTGCAGTAGCAGCAGCACCAAAGAAGCGCCGCAAGAAGGCAGCAGCTAAGAAGGCTGCTCCAAAGCGCAAGAAGGCAGCGAAGAAGGCAGCTCCAAAGCGCCGCAAGAAGGCAGCAGCTAAGAAGGCAGCTCCAAAGAAGCGCAAGAAGGCAGCAGCTAAGAAGGCAGCTCCAAAGAAGCGCAAGAAGGCAGCAGCTAAGAAGGCTGCAGCTCCAAAGAAGCGTCGCAAGAAGGCAGCAGCTCCAGCAGCAGCTCCAAAGAAGCGTCGCAAGAAGGCAGCTAAGAAGGCTAAGTAAAGCCCTCAAGCATATTAAAAAAACCCGCCACTATATGTGGCGGGTTTTTTTATGTCTGTTTTACATCTAGTTAATTTCTTCATCCTGGGCATCTTTGCGAAGTGACTCTTCAATGCGTTCAAAGATTTCTGCCAAAGTTTGCTGATCACTTTTTGATAGGTGATCCATAAATCGATTACGAACACTTTCGACATGCTCAGGTGCGGCAGCAACAATTGCCTTCCACCCTTTAGGGGTCATCACCGCGAAGTAGCCACGTTTATCACCTGGGCATGGCTCTCGACGGACCCAGCCCTCTTTCTCCATCACCTTCATTCGGTGCGATAACCGCGACCTTGATAACAAAGCTTGAGCAGCCAAATCGCTCATTCTCATACTGCGATCTGGTGCGTCGCTGAGTTGGGCCAAAATTTCATAATCTGCCATCGATAAATCATGGGCATCAAGGTCAGAATCCAGTGCCTCAATCAACCGGCGGCTAGCGATTATGTAGCGACGCCAAGCCTTCATTTCAGTGGGGTTGAGCCACCTTGGTGCGGTAGCGTTTTCACGTGCCATGAGTGCAGTCTACGGCAAAGGTTGAAGCTTCAACTACTTTTAATTGAAGGAGAATTTCGTGAGTTCAAGTAACGCTGGCTTGTCGGCTGCAGGTTTAGATTTTTCCCATCAGGACCAAACAGTCCGGCCCCAAGATGACCTTTATCGTCACTTCAATGGCGGTTGGTTAAAGACTGCCCAGATCCCCGCCGACCGCGCAAGTGATGGCGCTTTCATAACTCTTCGAATTCAATCTGAGGCACGAGTCCGCGAAATCATCGAAGGCGCAACCGGATCAGATGAAGCGACCAAGATCGCCAATATTTACAAGTCATTTATGGATGCCGCAGCTGTTAACGCCAAGGGCGGCTCCCCTATTGCAGCAGAGCTTGCAGAGGTTGATTCCATTGCATCGCTGTCTGATTTCATTTCAACGCTTTCAAAATTAGAAGCCAAGGGAACATCGGGAATCTTTGGAACCTTTATCTATGCCGACATGAAAGATGCTTCAACAAACATCATGTACTTGCAGCAGGGCGGAATTTCATTGCCCGATGAGGCGTACTACCGCGACGAAAAGTATGCAGATATTCGCACCGCCTATGTTTCACATATTGAGGCGATGTTTACCTTGGCTGGGGTTGCCGATCCAGCAGGAAATGCAGCCAAGGTCATGGCCCTTGAAACCAGCATCGCAAGCCATCATTGGGACCAGGTCAAAGATCGCGATGCGACCCTGACTTATAACAAGTTAAACCGCTCAGAAGTAAAGGCGTTAATGCCTGCCTTTGATTGGGAGCTCTACTTAACTGATGGCGAAATTCCAGCAATTGTTTTGGATTCGGTCATCGTTCAGCAGCCATCATTTTTTGAAGGTCTTGGAACAATCCTGGCCGACTTTGATGCAGCTGCTTGGAAAGCCTGGCTGAAATGGCACATCATCAGTGGCGCCGCTCCGTATCTTTCAGATGATTTCACTAATGAAAACTTTGCTTTCTTCGGCAAGACCCTGAGCGGAACCCCTGAACTTCGCGAGCGCTGGAAGCGCGCTGTTTCCATGATCGAAGGATCATTGGGCGAGGCTGTTGGAAAGGTCTACGTACACAAGTATTTTCCGGCCGAAGCTAAAGCCCGAATGGAAAAACTGGTTGCAAACCTGATCGAGGCTTACCGAATCAGCATTAATGAGCTTGCCTGGATGAGCCCTGATACCAAGGTCAAAGCTTTAGAAAAACTGGGCAAGTTCCGCCCCAAGATTGGCTACCCAGATAAGTGGCGCGACTACAGCGCTTTGCAAACAACGCCGGATGATCTGTACGGAAATGTGGGCCGCGTTGTGAAGTTCCAACGAGATCACGAACTTTCCAAAATCGGAAAGCCGGTCGATCGCGATGAATGGCATATGGCGCCTCAGACCGTTAACGCTTATTACAACCCGGTAATGAATGAGATCGTTTTTCCGGCCGCGATTTTGCAGCCACCCTTCTTTGGTTTAGATCATGACGATGCGGTGAATTACGGGGCTATTGGCGCAGTAATTGGCCATGAAATCGGCCATGGCTTTGATGACCAAGGATCTAAATACGATGGTGATGGTGCACTGAACAATTGGTGGACCGATGCAGATCGCGCAGCTTTCGAAGAGCGCACCAAAGCCTTGATCGCTCAATACGATGCTTTGATTCCAGAAGAGGCACCTGATGTAACGGTTAATGGCGCATTAACTATCGGTGAAAACATCGGCGACCTAGGTGGATTAGCTATCGCCTTTAAGGCCTACCAAATTTCACTGGGTGGAAAGCCATCACCTGTCATCGAGGGCATGAGCGGTGAAAAGCGCTTAATGCTTTCCTGGGCCCAAGTATGGCGAGCAAAGGTTCGCCCAGAAGAGATGCGTCGTCGTATCGCGACAGATCCGCATTCACCTGCAGAATTTCGATGCAATCAAATCCTTAAGAACTTCGCGCCGTTCTATCAAGAATTCGGTGTGACCGATAAAGATGCGCTGTGGCTAGAGGAACAATCACGAGTTCAGATTTGGTAATGCATTGAGTTTTTCATTTGATATCAAGCATGCTGAAAGTGGCTCACTTGCACGCGTAGGAACCATCAATACGCCGCATGGACCAATTCAGACACCTGCCTTTATTCCGGTAGGCACTAAGGCCACCGTTAAATCTGTGCTGCCAGAAGCCATGAAGGATTTAGGTTCGCAAGCATTGCTATCAAATGCGTATCACTTGTATTTACAACCGGGATCTGATGTTTTAGATGAAGCTGGCGGGCTGGCTAAATTCATGAACTGGCCGGGGCCAACTTTTACCGACTCTGGCGGTTTTCAAGTTTTGTCTTTAGGTGTTGGTTTCAAAAAAGTTTTGGCGATGGATGCCCAAACTTTCCGGCGAGATGATGTGATCGCAGGAAATAAAGATCGCTTGGCACATGTCGATGATGAAGGTGTGACTTTTAAATCTCACCTTGATGGGTCGATGCATCGCTTTACTCCAGAAGTTTCCATGCAGGTGCAACATCAAATCGGTGCCGACATCATGTTCGCTTTTGATGAGTGCACGACCCTGCACAACACCCGTCCTTATCAAGAGCTGGCGATGGACCGCACTTTTGCCTGGGCGATCCGCTGTCTTGATGAACATAAGCGCCTTACCGAAGAGCGAATTGGAAAGCCGTACCAAGCCTTATTCGGAGTAATCCAGGGCGCTCAATACGAAGACCTTCGCAAAAAGGCAGCTACTGATCTGGGCACTTTGGAATCTAGTGGCCAGAGCTTTGATGGTTTTGGAATTGGTGGGGCCTTGGACAAGGGTCAACTAGGGACAATCGTTTCTTGGGTCAATGAAATTTTGCCCGAAGATAAGCCCCGGCATTTATTGGGAATTGGGGCACCAGAAGATCTATTTGTCGGCGTTGAAAACGGTTGTGACACCTTTGATTGCGTACTTGCGAGCAGAATTGCACGCACGAGCGCCGTGTACACGATGGAAGGGCGTTTTAACCTGTCTAACAGCCGTTTTAAGCGGGATTTCACGCCCATAGACAGCCAATGCGACTGTTACACCTGTACGCACTACACACGGGCTTATATGCACCATGTATTCCGCGGTAAAGAAATCATTAGCGCGACCTTGGCGACGATTCATAATGAAAGATTTATTGTTCGATTGGTGGATCAGATGCGTCAGGCACTTCTGGATGGAAACTTTGCCGATATGAAGGCGGATTTCTTGGGCCGATACACCCACCGAAGTGGGCAGTCACGGGATTAAGGGTTCTTTACGACCTTCGGCAGATTCCAGTTGTACTTGATTGAAAGTTCGCGGACCAAGACCACAACCAGGCCAGCAATCGCAACTACAGCGGCTTCATTAAGGTCTATGGCATCCAAGGCTAAGTACACAATCGCACCTGAAAAACATGCGGTGCCGATGGTTTCACGATGCAACAACACCGGCTCTGTCTGACACATGATGTCTCGGAATAATCCACCCGAAACCGCACCGATTAAACCAAGAACTGCAGCTGCCACTAATGGCGCATTGTTGATGAGTGCGAACTGAACACTTGAAACTGTTGCAACGGCCAGTCCTAAAGTATCGAGCGATAAAGCAAAGCGACCAACATCTTGGGTCTTGCCCATCGCAATCGTGATTAAGAATGCCGCGATGATCGGTGCGAACAACCACGGATATTGAATCCATGGAGGTTGCTGGCCCATAAACAAGTTGCGCAATGTGCCACCCGAAATTGATGCGATTGCAGCGATGAAAAGAATGCCACCAAAATCTAAACCTTTACTGGCCGCAACTCTTGCACCAACCAATGCAAATGCAAAGGTTGAAACAAGGTCTAGTCCAAAGACCAAAAGGTCTAGATCCACTTGTGGTGCTTACTTTTTAAGTGCTAGACGTGCCTCGCGGCGGATGCGTTGTTCGGCAGGATCTGGAACCGGAACCGCTGAAATAAGTCGCTTGGTGTACTCATTCTTTGGGTTCTTCAGGATCTGATCACGGTCGCCAACTTCAACTAGGAAACCATTTTGCATCACTGCAATTCGGTGACACAGAATGTCAACAACTGCTAAGTCGTGAGAGATAAACAAACAAGCAAAGTTGAGCTTGCCCTGAAGTTCTTGCAGAAGTTCGAGGAAACGAGCTTGCACAGAAACATCAAGTGCTGATGTTGGTTCATCTGCAATCAAAAGATCTGGAGTTAATGCCAGGGCACGTGCGATACCTACGCGCTGGCGTTGTCCACCTGAAAGCTCATGTGGGTAACGGTTGCGGTAGCTACGAGGAAGTTCCACTTGATCCAAAAGCTCTTCAACCTTGTGCGCTAGATCTGCACCCTTTGCAAGGCCTGCCAACAACAAAGGCTCGCCAATGGATTCACCAATTGGAAGGCGTGGATTAAGAGATGAGGCTGGATCTTGGAAAACAATTCCGGTGTGGCGACGAATTGTGAAAAGCTCTTTTTGAGTTGCGTGGCTGATGTCCTTGCCAACAATTTCAAGTGAGCCTTCCTTGATGGGAAGCAAACCGATGGATGCACGTCCAACAGTTGTCTTACCTGAACCTGACTCTCCTACCAAGCCAACGATTTCGCCTGGATAGATTTCAAGGTTGAAGTTCTTAACAGCAGTAAATGCTGGTTGGCGACCACGCTTTGGATATTCGACTGTCACATCAGTTAGCTTCAAGACAGGAGCAGGTTTTGCATCTTCCTTATACGGAAGTGGACGCTTCTTTGTTGAGCCAAGCATTGGTACCGCGCCCAGCAATTGCTGTGTGTATGGATGCTTTGGCTTATTGAAGATCTGATCTGCGGTGCCCTTTTCAACGGTAATTCCATCCTTCATGACAAGGATTTCATCAGCCATATCGGCAACAACACCCATGTCGTGCGTAATCAAAAGGATTGCAGAATTTAGCTTGTCCTTGAGTCCACGCATCAAATCAAGAATTTCAGCCTGAACTGTCACATCCAGCGCTGTTGTTGGTTCATCAGCAACTAGCAATGCAGGATCACAAGCAAGTGCTTGAGCGATCATCGCGCGCTGGCGTTGCCCACCCGAGAGTTGGTGTGGGTACTTAAGAATTGATTTCTCGGGATCTGGAATATCCACCATTGTGATTAATTCCAAAGCACGCGCATGTGCTTCCTTTGGACCCATATCAAAGTGGTTACGTAGTGTTTCAACGATTTGATACCCAATTGTAAATAGTGGGTTCAAAGCTGTCATTGGCTCCTGGAAAATGTATGCAACTTCTTTTCCACGGAACTCACGCAACACAGCTGACTTTGCATTGAGCATTTCTTCGCCCTTGACCAGAATGCTGCCTTGCATGCGAGCATTTGATGCAAGTAGTGACATAAGACCAAGTGCTGTTGTTGATTTGCCAGAACCTGACTCGCCCACAATTGCGGTGACTTTACCTGCGGCAAGCCCCAGGTTCATGTCGATAACAGCTGGATACCAAACTCCATCTACCCAGAAATCAACATTGAAATTTGAGATTTGAAGTACATTTTTCTCAGTCATGATTACTCACCAGCCTTAACCTGAAGCTTCGCTTGTTCGCGATCCTTCTTTGTGATTCGACGTCGCTGACGTGGGTCAAATGCATCACGCAATCCATCTCCAATGAAGTTAACGCACAATGCGATAGAAATAATGAAGAAACCTGGCCACCAGAACAGCCATGGACGAGTCGTAAATGATGATTCGTATTGGCTAATCAAAAGTCCCAGTGAAACATCCGGGGCAACCACACCAAAGCCAAGATATGACAGTGCAGTCTCTGTCAAAATTGCACCGGCCATGATCAAGGTGACTGACACAATAATTTGACCAACCGCATTTGGCAGAATGTGCTTAAAGGCGATTCGAAGATTTGATGCGCCAGCAACTCGTGCGGCATCAACAAACTCCATTTCACGTAACTGCAAGAACTGCGCACGCACTAAACGAGCAAGACCAGTCCAGCCGAGGATTCCTAAAAACAGCGCCAGATAGAGCGGACCGACCTTACCGGCAGCCTTACCAATAACCGCTGCGATGATGATCGTTGGAACTGTCTGAATGAAGTCAACCAGGCGCATCAACACCGCATCAACCTTCTTGCCATAAAAACCTGAAATAGATCCAACTACAACACCAATGAATCCAGCTACTGCGCCGATGACGAACATGATCATCAACGAGCGGCGTGCACCATTCATTACGAGTGCAAAGTAATCGCGGCCGATGTCATCTTGACCAAATGGGTGTGTTCCTAGACCAAAGCTTGGGCCAGGCTTTAATGAAAGCGTTGGGCAACCGGTGGTTCCGCCAGGGCAATCTTCATAGCGAAGCTCTGGAATGTCTTCAACTGTCCACTTCCACCAACCTGGAATACGGATTGGACCAATCTTGCTATCAAGAGAGGTCATCACAAAGAGAATTATCGATCCCAGAGTTATCAGAGCGATCACAGCTGCACGGTGATGGAAGAAACGTCGACGAACAATCTGACCTTGGCTAAGACCCTCTACCTCTTTATTGGCAATGGCATTTTCACCGCCGGCAAGGATTTCACCTGTTGCTTTTTCTTTACGTCCGAATAGTCTCATGGCTACTTGCCCAATCTAATACGTGGATCGAGAGCTGAATACACTAAGTCTGCAAGCAAGTTACCGAAGATAACTAGGATTGAAAGCAACAAGTTAACGCCCATCAACAAGTTGAGGTCGTAACTATTAATCGCCTTGATTCCCAAGGTGCCCATTCCTTGCCAACCAAAAACGCGCTCGGTGATAACTGCACCACCAACAAGTCCTACGAACTCGCCAACGAAAAGGCTAGATAGCGGGAGCATCATGTTGCGGAATGCATGGCGGGTGACCACAACTCGCTCGTTGAGTCCCTTAGCTCTAGCTGTGCGAATGTAATCTTGATTGAGAACCTCTAATAACGCACCTCGTGTGAAACGAATCCAGCCAGCTAGGGAGATCAAAATCAATGCAAGCGTTGGCAGGATTAAGTGCATGATGATGTCCAAGTTATTGAGCCAGAAATCCTCGGTTACTAACTGATCCTTACGCTGTCCATAGGTAGGAACCGGGCGACCATTAACCGCATCAGTTGCGCGATAGTCATCCCAACTTTGCATGATTCGATCAACCAAAATCAAAAACCCACTGAGGATTCCTGTAATAATTGCGGTTCGCGCAATTGGGCCACGATCGATCTTGCTATAGAGGCGAGATAGCCCTAATCCGGACAAAACAATCAATGAAATCAAAATGAAAATTGTGAAATAAGAAGCAACGTTATTAAAAATCCATTGTGCTGGGTAATACCAGACAACAGCTAAGCCGGCCATTGTGAGCGCCGCCTTTTTTGCTGCTGCATTACTTAAACCTGTTGAAATTGCAGTAACACCAAAGGCAATTCCAACAGCAAGGAATCCGATCAGAATTGGGCCTAGTCCAGGGGTTAGATACCAATCTGTTAAATCAATTGCCCACAAAATTACAAAACTCGTTGCAAAAGCACCACCAAAAACACTCCAGAATCTCTTTCTCTCTCCTCCAAACAAGGAGCTCCAGAAAATTCCCGTAAAGATGGAGAATATAACCATCCACCTAATGGGGATATTTGGTTCACTTAAAAAGTTGTTGAATTGAATTGCCATAAACTCTTTGAGGAGTACAGCAACCCAGAAAATTGGAAGTGAGTACAAGAGGAAAGCAAGGAAAGTCATTCCGTAGTCAAAACGGCTGTACTGGCGAAGTGCTGAGATAATTCCTAGTGCAAGTCCAAATAGAACTGCCGTAATTGTTGCAACCAATACAAGTCGAACTGTTACCGGAATTGCATAAGCAAGTTCTTCTTGCACAGTTGAACCTTCACGAGTTATTCCAAGATTCAAATTGCCGACAAAAATTCCAAGAACGCCCCTGAGCCACAAGAAATATCTAATAGGAGGCGGAGTATCAAGATTCAAACTACGTGTTAAAGAGATTATCTGCTGGCGGGCACCATCATCAGTGCTAAGGCGCAACTCTGCCAATGGGTCGCTTGCATATGCTGCAAGGTTGTACACCAAGAAGCTTGATCCAAATAGGATCATGATCGATACGCCAATTCGACGCAGGATGAAGTTCAGCATGTAACGCTCCTTGCCAGCTAAGTCTTAAGTGCGATTTCTCAAAAACAATTGCCAAATAGTAGCGCGAGTGGCACCTGATTTTTCAACCAGATGCCACTCGCTGAGTACTTTTCCGCCTTTTACGGCAGTAGTAATAGCTTGAAAATCAAGCTATTAGTAGCCCCACTCCCACCAGTTCCAAACAACGTCATCAGAAAGCGGTGACGGCTTGATTCCCTTGAGGTTCTTGTTTACTGCAGTAACTGCTGGGTGCAGGAATACTCCAGATGTAAGACCCTCAGCGTGAATGATGCGCTCAGCTTGGATAATTGTTGAGATGAATGTGCGGTTATCCATTGGAAGTTGCAACTTGTTAAGGATTGCATCCAGTGCTGGCAAGTTAATACCGTTACGGTTATTTCCTCCACCAACTTGGAAGTTTGCATTTGATCCAGCCTGTGTAACTGCTGATGGGCAGTATGCAAAGAACTGAGCATCGTAAGTTGATAGCTGAATCTTTGGAGACCATGAAGCCTGAACATCTCCTACTAGATCAAAACCAACCTTGAGTGCGTTTGCCTTAGCAAGTGCGAACTGCGCTGCACGACGTGGATTGTTACCTGGAACAAGCACATTCACCTTTACTGGGTTTGATGGGCTTGCACTTGGGTAGTGCTTCTTTAGCAGACGAGCTGCCTTAGCGTTTAGTGCATCCTGTGATCCAACGTAGAAGCTTGAACCATTGTTAGCAATTAGACGCTCGTAACCATCAAAACCAGGAGCGATGAAAGTTGAACCCAAGATTGGTGCATTTGGGTTAATTGGCTTGATCAACTTCTCGTTGATTTCTTCACGAGGAATTGAAAGTAGGAATGCCTTACGTAGATCTGCACCCTTTCCGCCATGTCCCTTGAAGATTCCGTTGTAATCAGGCTGTCCTGGTGCTGCGTTTACGCGAGTATCCCAGTGCTCGTAGCAAGCGTTAATTCCACCAATGAGGTTAACGTTTGAAAGCTTCTTCAAAGCAGCTACCGCATCTGCTGTTGGCTGACCTGAGTAAACATCGAGCTCACCGTTAGCAAGTGCCTGTGCAGCTGCAGTTCCATCAGAGATGAACTTGAAGATCACAGTATCAATTGTTCCGGTTAGCTTTGGACCTGAGTTGTACTTAGGGTTGAGCTTGAGTGTTACAGATGACTTTGTAACTGCGCTATCAACTGTAAATCCACCGTTGCCGACCCAAAGAAGTGGGTTTGTGCTGTTGTTAACTTCGGTGATGTCGTAAGCCTCTGACCAGACCTTACCGATTGACTTCAAAACTGCAGTGTTCTTTGAGTTGTATGCAGCTAAGAAGCGATCGCGAGCAGCTTCGTTATCCTTAACTGACTGAAGACCCTTCTTTCCTTCTGCTAGAAGAACAAGTGTGTGAACTGGAGATGGTCCTGGACCATATAGATCCCAGTTAGCAATTCTCTGCTTGAATTGAAGCGTCAATGTCATCTTGTCAGCTGAAAGAACCGGATTTCCGACAATGTTGTCGCTGTAAGTTCCACCGTAACCATTTGAGTCAAATGCAGGTGTGTCATCACCATCAGGATCTCCAAGGCCAGCAGACTTTGAGTATGCGTTGCTTGATAGAACGTGTGACATCAAAAGATCTACTGCGTTGATTGGTGTTCCATCAGACCAGACAAGACCCTTGTTGACTGTGTATGCAATGCGGAAATCTGATGCATTGTTCTTTACAATCTTGAAATCACCGAATGTTGTATTACGAACAACATTCTTCTTGTCATTGATGTAATAGAAACCAATACCAGTGAGATTTCCAACCTTGCCATTGATGGTTAGGTTGGTATCAGGCTGGCCTGAGTTAAATGATGTTAAAGCGTTTGTATCGTGAATCACGATAGTTGAACGTGTTGCCGCTTGAGCAGGCGCAAGCAGTGATACTGCCAACGCTGCAGAAGCTGCAGCTGCGAGTGCAAACTTTGCACTACGTGTGAACTTCATAGTTCCTCCTTGAGGGTTTTAGAAAAACGTCTGCGGAGAGTCGACCAACCCCGTAGGCGCTTTTGGTGGCGAAAGTCTGCCGTAGGAAACTCGTCTAGGCAACAGGCAAACCATTTGCATGAGCGTAGTTTTATAACGCCTAGATAACCATTGGCTGAGAAAATCAGAAACTTAAGGCGTGGATGGGGTGAGGCTAAGGCCCCTCTTTAGCATCGGCTCGGGCTTTATCAATCGCGGCGGTAGTCAGTTTTGATGCGGCAACTGCAAAAAGTAACAATCCCAGAACTGCACCTACGAAATACGGTGTTCGAAGCGCCATTTCACGGGAAAGGGATAGTTGGCTAAGAGTCACCAGTGCACCGCCCAAGAACATGCCAATAGGAATAGAACCCCAAGCAAAAAAACGATAAACACTATTTACTCTGCCCAAAAGGTGCGACGGAATAATACTTTGTCTTAATGAAACGGTGATTGTGTTCCACAAAATTGCCGTGATCGTTTGAAAAACTGTCACAATCCAAACGATTTGCCAGGTAGATGTAAAACCAATTATCGCGCTACCCATCGGGGCAAGAATCATCGCTAACCACAGTGAAGGGCCGCTTCCCAAAACTTCAGAAATTTTTGGAGCTAACAATCCACCAATTATGCCTCCGACTGCGGCAGCCATTCCTAGAACTGCAAAGACAAAGACTGAAGTTTTCAATACCTCTTGTGCAAACAAAATGTATGTCGCTGTGATCATTGATCCCAGACCATTCATGAATCCGAGAATGATTGCCATGGGGCGCAGTAAAGGATGTGCCCACAGCCAACTAAAGCCTTCCTTAATTTCTACCTTAAAATTTATTTTTTCGCGTGGTTTTTGACTCACTGGCCTAAAACTGCCACTAATACTTGCGATAAGTGCAACAGCAACAAAGAAAGAGGCAGCGTCAAAAAAGAAGGGAATGAATATTGAAATTCCAATTAGTAGGGAACCAAGTGGAGGCCCAATAAAACTATTTGTCAAAGATTCTGCAGACCACATCCGCCCATTGGCTCTTTCAAGGTTTTCTTCAGCAACCACGCTAGGCATCAGAGTTTGAGCACTGTTGTCCCGAAGCACCTCTGCTAAACCAAACAAAAACGCAGAAAAAATCAAAGTCAGGTACAAGGCCCAATGAGTTTCCATATCAGTTATTGAACTCAACTCATTGAGCGAAGGAAGCGATTCTCCATTCAATAAAACAACCACGCCAACAAAAACAGTCAAGATGCCACGGAATAAATCCATCGCAAGAATTAGTTTTCGGCGATCAAAGCGATCGGTGATAACCCCTGCATGTAAAGTAAAAACCAGCCACGGCAGGCGGGATGCAAAACCTGCTGCAGCGATCAATAGTGGAGATCTGGTGACTGCAGATGCCAACCATGGGTAAGCAACTCCGGAAACGCCATCACCTAGGTTTGAAATTGCGGTTGCAGACCAAAGCTTCCAATAAGCCCGACCCAGTTTGGCTTTCATATCCACATACTATTCTGAAATTTCAACGCTCTTTGCGATGCTCATGAAAAACTTAATGGAACTAATCGCAATAAGTGAAGCAATTACGCCACCCACATACATAGGAAGTCTCAGACTGAAATGCGCCAGCACTCCCCCTAGTAAAGATCCGATTGGCATCATTCCCCACACCAGTGTGCGGCGAGTTCCGTGGATTCTTCCGTACAGATCATTAGGAATGATTGTTTGATAGGTAGCCATCAGCAAGATGTTCCACTGTGAAATCGCAAACCCACTCAATGTTGCAAGGGCGACAAAAACATAAATGTTGGGCGAAAAGCCCTGCGCTAAGAGAATCACTGAACTGCCTGTAATCCCTAAAGTCATCATGATGCTGCGACCAAATTTCTTTGAAGCTTTTGGCGCAACAATCGCACCTAGCAAAGCCCCCAGGCCTTGAATTGTGAGAACTATTCCAAAGTACTTTGGCGCAAGTTCTAACTCCTTGATGATGAACAAAACTATTGTTGCTGTGCCCATTGAATAACAGACACCAATAGTTGCCGTTGTTAACACCAAACGTCGCAAAACTTTGTGGTTGTACAAATACTTAATGCCAAACTTAATGTCTTCTACAAATCCTGATTTGTTCTGCTTTGAACTTTCAGTTCGAACATCTTGCAAGAATTGAATCGGAATAGCTAACGCCAAAAGCGTTGCCACGGCGTAGCCAATACTGTTGATGAAAAAGGGTAGCCAGATCGCGAGCGCATATAAAAAACCACTCAGCGGAGAACCGATAAAGCCCTGAATTACTGTCTCTGAAATCTGAAGGCGAGAATTACCTTTTTCATAATGCTCTTCATCAAGGATCTGAGGAATCAAGGATTGTGCCGTGGTGTCGGTCGCAACCTCGCACACACCAATAATGAAGGCAGAAAAAATCAACCAGTAAATAGTCACATGGCCAGTTGCAATTCCAAGAGCCATGATCCCGATAACTGCGCTTCGAAGTGCGTTCGAAGCAGCCAAAATGAATCGACGGTCGACCCGGTCAACCATTACTCCGATTGGCATTGCAAAGAGCAACCAAGGCAACATCACCATAGCGCCAATTACCGAAATTAAGACGGTGCTGTCTGTCAGGGTAATTGCCAGCAGTGGAGCTGCGGCTATAAGAACACCATCGGCAAGGTTGGAAACTAAACTGCTGGCCCATAAACGATTAAATGCTGGACCCATGGCTAGAACATTAGTCCATCCAAAGAAAGAACAGCTGCACTTTTTTAGATTATAAGAAGCTTCTTGGCTTTCTCGACCGCAGAATGTCGACCATCTACACCCAGTTTTCTATACACATTTCGAAGGTGGGTCTTCATTGTGTTTTGCGAAATGTGTAACTGTTTTGCAATTGCACTCAGCGGTACGCCCGTGGTCAAGTGCTTCAAAATCTCAAGTTCTCTCGAAGTTAACTTCTCTTCAAGTGCTCCGGTGTCACTATTCATCGCCTGGATTCGCTCAGTCATTTCGTGAACCACACTTTCTCTAAAGACGGTGGGTTGCGCGGCTGCTGCTTTCACCATGATTGGATATAAACGATGTTGCCTTACGAAATACTCGTGATAGCCAACCTCTGCACCTACTTCTAGCGCCTTGTTGAGATATCCCAAAGCGATGTTTTCACTCTCTATATTGATGGTTGCTTGATAGAGAAACTTATTGACCTTTTCACGAGGAGTATTTTCTGGAAACGCATCAACTAATGCAGGGATTTTCTTGGGGTCGCTTTGAAACTTTGCATTTAAATCAATTTGGCGGACCATTTCAATTCTGGGCATCCGGCGCAGTAGCTCCTCTGCTCTCTCCCAGTCATCTAGAACAAAACGTAAGAAGATTTCAGTAATGTCAATCAGCCAGCTCAGTTCATGTGGCGACTTTAAGGTTGCCAACCTTTCACGTTGTTGCTTGACTATTTCCATCATCTGAGGAATTTGGCCCTTTGTAATATTGATTCGAGCACGGGTACCTTCAGCCATTAGAGCCCAGGGCCAAATATTTGATTCAGAGGACTTTTCAAAAAGTACAGTAGATGTTTCTACCGCTTTATCTAATTGTGAAAGCTCTAGCTGACAGCGAGCCAAGACCATATGTGCATCAAGTGGTGCACTAATCGATGCATAGCCTGCGATTGAGGCCTGATTGATTGCGATAGAGGCATGCTCTGCCGCTTCAAAAAAGCGACCTTCACACCATAAAGACATTGAAGTGATACACGTGATGTAATAAGGGGCGTTGATTACATTTCCAGAATTCAACAAAGATTTCGCTCGCTTGAGGCAATCATTGATCTCTTCTGGTTGATCATAAAGATAATGAATTCCGGCCTTTAACCGAAGCAAAGCGATGCGATCGGTGTTTTCGATGGATTCATAAGGGGAATCAGTGAGTAGGGCTCTGTCAATCATCGCAAGAGAGCGCGTAAATTCTCCCCGAGCAAAGTAGATATGAGCAAAAGCCATAGATGTAAGTTGAGTAAGGAATTCAAGTTCCTTGCTTTGTTCAGAGATGATTTCAAGTTCGGTGGCCAAAGCTTCTGCCCGCGCAAATTCAAGATTTACCAGGTGCCCAACAACCTTGATTGTTCTCTTCATCATTTCACCATGCGGGCCTGAATCACCTGAATATTCAGACCACTTCAAAAGTTGGTCTCCGCGACCAATAACGGCCATATGTCGAATACTGGTATCTAAATAAACTTGGAATTTTTCCTTATTTTCAGATTTAAAAATGTGCTCGAGAGCTTTTTCATAATGTCCCTTGTCCCAGAAATGTATGGCAAGCCTTTCGTGAATCTTTCTGCTCTCTTTAGGATCTATAAAATCTTGCTGAGACAAGACTTCATGCACAATGTCATTGAATCTATAGATTCGGTTAGTTCCTGAAGAAACGCTCACATAAAGACCATCTGTAGCTGATTTATTGATATAGCTTTCAGAGAAATCTTCTCCTAAAACAATCGCTGCGGTTTCTAGATCAAACTCTGACAATAAAACTAACCTTGAAATCTTCGATCTATTTTCTGCATTGAGAGAATTAATTGTTTCTAAAGCTAAAACCGCAAGCGGACTAGAACCTGATTCCACTTCGAAATTTGACGATTGATGTCCGCGCGCAATAGCGCGAGTCATCATTTGAACGGCAGCTGGCCAGCCATCGCATTTCTCGATCAAACTCCGCGAGTGATCATTGTCGATGTCTGCGCCATTCAGATCGGCAATACGAGAAACTTCTTCGGGTGAAAACTTCAAATCTTGGCTGGTGATCAAACTGAGATTTCCAAGACTTGCATACCTTGCTAATGAAGTAGTTGGGGTAACGCGTCGAATGATTACTAAGTGGACATTGTCTGGAAGATGGTCAATCAAGGCTTGTGAAAAATCTGCAACTACAGGGTTGTCAGTAGCGGCATTATTAAGGACAAAATTGAAACCACCCTTTATTCCAGCAACTGCAGAAGTTAGTTTCTTAATGTTGTTTAATGCGTTTGGACTAGGTTCGTTTTCAAAGTCAGAAGCAAAACCTGGGAAAACGATTCGTATCGCTTCTAATACATGCGCAAAAAAAGTTTGCATAGAATCTTGCGGGTTTACGGAAAACCACACTGTCGGACGCTCGACCGATTGGGCCCATTGAGAAACCAACGAGCTTTTTCCGAAACCGGCAGGGGCTGCAACGACTGTGACTCCCGGAAGATCGGTTTCAAAAAGGTGGAAAAGGTGTTTGCGAGAGATGGCATTGCTCGGGATAGCTGGTGGTACCAAGCGAGAGCGATCAACCGAAGGGGTGAGAATCTCTTTGCCGCTCATGGGTTAAGGGTGAGGCCTGAGCGTGCAGCAAGCAAGGGGACATCACCCTCAGTGGGGTGAGATGTAGAGGCTATTTAATCCATCTCTTGTGGAGACGAAAAGAAGAGGAGCGGCAAGGTTTCCCCTGCCGCTCCTCTTACCCTCGTTATGGAAAGAAACTAGCCGATCTTTGCAACCAGTTCTTGTGCCTTCTTCAGGAAAGAACCATCCAGGACAGAGAAGCCGAGATCCTTGCCTGCATCCTTAGCGCACTTAGTGCTCAAGATGTATGTAGCGAGTTCCTTAACCGCTTTACCCTTTGCAGCATCTGGATTCTTTGTATCTGCAAGCATGTAGGAAACGATTCCTAGTGGATAGGCACCCTTTTCCTTAGTTGCATAATCAAAGGTAACGATTCCATTTGCATCCATAGCAGCTTCTGCCAAGAAGGCTGAAACTCCTGCTGAATCTGGGGCAACTGATGCACCAGCTGGGTTAATCACGTTTGCAACCTTCAAGCGATTAGCAGTTGCGTAGTTAACTTCGGCAAAAGTAATTGAGTAAGGAGTCTTGCCTGCAAGTTGTGAAACACCATTTGATGAAGCAGCTCCAACAATTCGACCTAGGTTAGCTGGATCATTGATATTTCCTGGGAAAGATGAAGTAAATACTGCAGCCTTTGCCTTTGTCCAGATTGCTGGTGCTGACTTATTCAAGTAGTTAGTAAAGTTTTCAGTTGTACCTGATGAGTCTGAACGATAAACAACCTTTATTGGCTGATTTGGAAGTGTGTAACGTGAAGTTACTGTCTGAGTGCGAAGAACAATTGGATTGCCCTTTGCATCCTTTTTAACATTTCCATTTGCATCTAAACGGTAAACAACTTTTGCTGATGCACGGTTGTTGTCTGCAGCAATTGCTGGGTCATTCCAACGTGTGATCTTTCCTGAGAAAATTCCTGCAATTGTCTCTGCAGAAAGCTGCAAAGTTGTCTTTGATGGAAGGTTGTGCAAAATTGCGATTGGTGCAGCAACTGCTGGCACGTGAATGATTGACGCACGCTTTGTTGCAGCTGTGTGGGCTGCATCTGTAAACCAAAAATCTCCAATTGAACGATCTGAGTTTGTACGACCTGTACCTGAGCCCGATGATGAATACACAAATGAATGTGAGCTGCTCTGAGCAAAGCCAGCCTTGCAAGCATCAATTAGTAGCGCAGGAAATGAAGCTCCTGAACCTTGAAGATCTACTGCATGTGCTGGAGTTCCTGTTACCAAACCGAACGCGAGTGCAAGTGATGCAACCTTCGCGAGCTTTGAAATTCTCATGTACTTCCCCTCATAGATGTTTGAACTACGAGGCAAACCTATGGAGCAAACATGAACGAAGAGCGCTCGGAATCCGAACGCTCTTCGACTTTTAAGTGAACAGTAAGTAAACGATTTAGCCGAATCGGCCAGTCACATAGTTCTCTGTGCGCTGATCTACTGGTCGAGAGAAGATCTCACTTGTTGCTGCATATTCGATCATCTGACCAGGGCCCCCATCTGACAGGAAGAAGGCTGTGTAATCAGAGACACGAGCCGCCTGCTGCATATTGTGAGTCACGATAACAATTGTCATTGTTTCCGATAGCTCACGAATAGTGTCTTCAATGCGCAGAGTTGATCCTGGATCTAGAGCTGAACACGGTTCATCCATCAGCAAAACTTGTGGACTGACTGCTAGTGCGCGAGCGATACACAAACGCTGCTGCTGACCACCCGATAGTGAACCACCATGAGCTGACAGTCGATCCTTAACTTCATTCCAGAGTCCTGCACGCACTAAGCATTCTTCAAGTAACTCATCCTTATGACTGACCTTGGTCTGAGATAACTTCAAGCCTGACAAAACATTCTCACCGATACTCATGGATGGAAATGGATTTGGCTTCTGAAACACCATTCCGATTTGCAAACGAATCTTTGTCACATCGGTTCCTGGTTGATAAACATCTTTTCCATCAAGCAAAACTTGACCTGCCATTGCAGCACCCGGAATGAATTCATGCATTCTGTTAATAGTGCGAATAAAAGTTGACTTACCGCAACCGGATGGACCGATTAGCGCAGTTACTGTGCCGGCACCGAAATTTAAGTTGATGTCAGAAAGCACATGGTGCTTTCCAAACCAAGCATGCACACCACGAGTTTCTAGCCCCGTACCTAGCGAAGCATTACCAGGTGATTTCACCTTAGCTGCTGCTACATCTGCTAGCGATGATGGGCGTACGCCTGCATCCATTTTTTTCTCTCTTTCTGGTGTGTTTATCACTTGGAGCTTTTCTTGGAACCTAAATAGCGTGCTGCAGTAAACAAAATAAGGACTAAACCAACTAGCACGAGCAGACCAGCCCACGCTCTAGTAATCGCTTCTGGAGACCCTGCATTAAAGGATTTCCAGATGTAATACGGCAATGAACCCAATGGGCCATTAAATGCATTTGGATTTACCTTGTCGCCACCACCTGTGAGCAAAAGCAACGGAGCAGTTTCTCCAGCGATTCTGGCAACTCCCAAGATCACTGCGGTTACTAAACCACTCTTTGCTGCTGGCAAAACAATCATGGCAACGGTGCGCCATTGAGTGCCACCTAATGCGACTCCTGCTTCACGCAAGTCATTGGGAATCAGATTGAGCACTTCTTCCGAAGTTCTTGCGATCGTAGGAATCATCAAAATTGTCAAAGCCAAGGCACCCATAAAGCCTGAAAAGGATTTAGTGATTGGATACAAAATCGCAGAGAGGATAAATAATCCTGCCACGATCGATGGAACTCCGCTCATTGCCTGAACTAAGAAACGAATTGGAGAAGTAAATCTTCCTTTGATCTCGGTCAAATACAGCGCGGTCAAAATACCAATAGGAACACTCATGATTAATGCGAGAGTGACCAGTGCCAACGTTCCGGTTATCGCATGCAGTAAACCACCGTTAGCAAGTGGATCAGTTGGAGTCGCCATCGACATATCTGAGATGAAGAGGTTAAGTGAAATTCCCGGTAAACCTTTTTGCACGACAGTAAATAAAATACTTGCGATTGGAATAACGGTGACAATGGCTCCAAAAGCTACCAACGAGTTAACAATCGCATCCTTGGCAGCAGCGCTACCTAACTGAAAACCCTTAATTGAAGCGGTAAAGAGCATGTAGGCCACAAAGAAAACTACGAATAACGCTAGCTTTCCTTTCATCTCGGTGGCAGCAACGATCAGATATGAAGAAAGCAAAGCAAGAATAAAAATAGAAACATCGATCAGACGCTCTCTCTTTGTTGCCTTCCAAGGCTTGATCGGAGTTGGAATACTTGTCATCGTCCTGATTTTCCTGTTGTCTTAACAATTACATTTGCAATCGCATTTACGAGCAAGGTCAGCAAAAAGAGAATCAATCCTGCCGCCATTAGCGCCTTGATCTCGTAAGGATTTGCTTCACCAAACTTCAAGATAATCAGCGAAGCCACATTTCCACCCGCACCAAGCAGCACTTGCCAGTTGACTTGGAAAACAATGTTGAGAACTGTAAAGACAGCAACTGTTTCACCCATGGCACGGCCTAAACCAAGCATTGCGCCACCGATAACGCCGTTTCTTCCGTGTGGAATTACAACTGCCTTGATCATCGCCCAGCGCGTTGCACCTAATGCATAAGCAGCTTGAATGCGATCAAGTGGTGCTTGTGAAAAAACTTCGCGAGAAACTGAAGTGATGATGGGAATAATCATGATTGCGAGTACTACACCTGCCACAAATGGGGAACGTGTGTAGACGGGAACTTGAAGATCAAAAAGTGGAATCCACCCTAAGTACTTGTGAATCAACTTCGCCCAGTATTCAGCGGTTGGCATCAAAACTAAGAAGCCCCAGATACCGAATAAAATCGAAGGAAATGCAGCCATCATGTCGATCAGTGCAACAAGAAAGCGCTTGAGTCGATCTGGTGCATAAAAGTTCAAAAATAGTGCAGAAAATACAGAGATCGGAAGCGCAATCACCACAGCAACAAAAGCGCAGAGAATTGTTCCGACCAGCATTGCAGCCAAGCCAAAACTGCTGTCTACAACATTTGCATTCTCATCTACGGTTACAGACCAATCAGAGTTAGTGATAAAGCCCAAACCTTCTTGTACTAGTACCTCAAAGCCTCGATACCCCAAGAAAATGGCGATGAGACCTAAAATGAAAAGTGAAGATAAACCGCCTGCGGTAACTAGTCCGCGAAAAACCTTGTCCGAAGTTCTCGGTTCAGTGGTGATTTCTCGTGGTGACGGTGGAGCAATTGTGGTCAATTTACTTACGCAAACTTTCCTGTTACCAAGTAGTAGACACGTCGCGAAACAGACACAGCGTGATCGGCAAACCGCTCGTAATAACGGCCAAGAAGCGTTAAATCAATTGCGCTCTCGACTCCGTGCTTCCAGTTTGGATCAACAAGAGTTCCGATAAGCAAGCGGTGAAGCTTGTCCATTTCATCATCATCTTTTTCAACTTGAAGCGCAACCTCTGTATCGCGAGATGCAATAACTGATCCGGTCTTACGTGCGATTTTTTCTGCTGCCTCACCCATTTGCTTGAAGCTTGCAATGAGCTCTGTTGGAATCGCAGCATCTGGATGACGAAGGCGAGTAATTTTTGCAACGTGGTGGGACATGTCGCCCATGCGCTCAAGATCAGCGCTCATTCGCAATGCGGTAACAAGTGCACGCAAATCTGATGCAACTGGTTGCTGACGGGCGATGATGTCGATGATTCGTGCATCTAATGCATGTTGAAACTCATCAATAGTGTCATCGGATGCGATAACTTCTTCAGCAAGTTTCAGATCGCAATTGAGAATTGATTCCGTTGCCTTGGAAATTGAAACCGCCACCATGTCGGTGAGGTCCACGAGGGACTGAGAAACGCCATCGAGTTCATCTTGAAATACTGATCTGATAAGAGCCATGGCCCGAACCTATGGCGCATGCATGAATGGACTCTGTCGTGAAAGTGAACGCAGGGTTAACTGGGCCAGGCAGGCTATAGAGTTAGGAGCGTGAAGTTCCTTCGCAAGGATGTCGAGGCGCAAGACCAGCGTCTGCTGCCTGCGATGCTCATCGATACCCTCTCCCAGATCGACGGAGAAGCCATAGTTCTGGCCCACGGCGAGGTCCCTATTTTTGTAACACCTGGCATCGAGCAAATTGGTCTTCTGAAGGATGGCAAGGTTCAAAGCGCAGAACTATTGGCAACTGTTCGTGTTGTTCGTCGCAAGCATTCACGCCAAATGGGGCAGATTGAAATTCCACGTGGCCCAATTGGCGAGGGCCGACATGAGTTAACTGTCAATGTCATTCCACTGACTGAAGATGATTTAGTTCTTGTGTTGTTAAGTGATGAAAGTGAAGCTCAACGTGTGCATGAAGTAAGACGTGACTTTGTTGCCAATATTTCTCATGAGTTGAAAACTCCAATCGGTGCATTATCGCTTTTAAGTGAAGCAGTCCTTGGTGCCAAGAATGATCCGGAAGCGGTGGAAAAATTCGCAAACCGCATGCAAACGGAATCCAAGCGCTTAACGGATCTAGTTCAAGAAATCATTAACCTTTCAAGACTTCAAGATTCAGATCCATTATCAGTTCCAAGCGAATTACATGTTCAGGATCTGATTAGGGAAGCTATCGATCAAACCCAAGTGACTGCAGATAGTCGACAGATCGTTGTCTCTAATTCAGGCGATGTTGATGGGTTGATTCTTGGAGACCGTGAGCAGCTCATCATGGCAATTCAAAATTTAATTGAGAACGCAATCAATTATTCTCCTGAAGGAACTAAGGTGACTGTAACTTCAACGGTTGACGATGGAATTGTAGATATCTCGGTTACTGACCAAGGGATCGGAATTCCAGATGCCGATCTTGATCGTATTTTCGAGCGGTTCTACAGAGTAGATCCTGCACGTTCCAGACTTACAGGTGGCACTGGCCTTGGGCTCTCTATTGTTAAGCACGTCGCACTAAAGCATGGCGGCGAGGTAAAGGTCTGGAGCTCAGAAAGTGTTGGTAGTACCTTCTCGTTAAGACTTCCTATTTATTCGGCTAATGAAGAGAGCGCTCAATGACAAAGATTCTGATTGTTGAAGATGAGGCATCTTTCTCTGAAGCTTTGGAGTTCCTGCTAGGAAAAGAAGGTTTTGAAGTATCGGTGGCCGAAGATGGTCAGCAAGCCGTTGATAAGTTCGCCAAAGAAGGCGCTGATTTAATCCTTTTAGATTTAATGATTCCGGTTATATCGGGCATCGAAGTGTGCAGAATTATCAGAACGACTTCTCAAGTTCCGATCATCATGTTGACCGCTAAAGATGCTGAAATAGACAAGGTTGTTGGTCTTGAACTTGGTGCAGATGATTACGTGACCAAGCCTTACTCATCTCGAGAGTTGATTGCCAGAATCAAGGCGGTGCTGCGTCGCGGCAACCTAGATGATTCACTCGATGGTGAAAGCGGAATCCATGTTGTTGCCGGCATCAAACTAGATACCGGGAAGCATCAAGTAACCATTAATGGTGAAGTAGTTGCGTTGCCTTTGAAGGAGTTTGAATTACTCGAGTTTCTGATGCGAAATGCTGGTCGCGTGCTAACCCGTTCACAACTTATTGATCGTGTGTGGGGCGGAGATTACTACGGTGATACAAAAACTCTTGATGTTCACATTAAGCGCCTGCGCGCAAAGATTGAAGCTGATCCCGCGAATCCAGTGTTGATTCAAACAATTCGCGGGCTTGGCTATAAGTTAGAAAACGCTTAAACCAAACTCTTTCGAATCATCCGCTGGTAAAACAGTCCGGGTTTGCGGGTACTTTCTGTGTCCTCGCCCATTTTTACAAATCCTAGTTTTTCATAAGCGGCAATCGCGTTGTAGTTGTCGGTCCAAACACCTAAGCCTTGAATCTTCCAATCTTTATCCTGCTGATCAATGAAGTTAAACATTGCACGCATTAAACCTTTTCCACGAAACCGTGGATCACTCCAGCATCCACCGATCCAGCACGTTGCTCCAAAATCACCATCTAGAACTTCTACCGATAACAAAGCAGCATCTACCCCATCTACCGATGCAATGAGAAAGTCCAATTTTTCAAACTTGTTCCGCCAAGAAATTTCATCTTCAACGCTCTCGGCCTCAAGAGTTCCACCAAAAGCGTGCTCACTTTCAGTGAGTGCCTCCAAGCGAATTGAACGTAAGCGCTGCCACTCATTAGCCTCTAAGAGTTCAACTACGACTTGGCTGCTCATGGGTTAATTGTGCCACTTGCAATTCGCTCACGTGCAACCTGCATAGCTGGGGGCTCTGGGCCTAGGATCGCAAGAAAGATATCAAGACTTATTCGTGAAATTCGAAGCCAGACTTTTGAGCGTCGAGTCAATCCCAACAGATCTAACTCGCGTTGATCTAGTGTGGCAATTGCCGCATTAGCAATAACTTTGTAAAAGAATTTACCTGCTCCCCCGAATGGTGGATTCAAAATAAATCGAACTACATCATCAGTTCGCTGTGCATGCATTAAGTCATTAGCTCTGAAATCATCCAAGGTTGCTTCTAGTTCTGCAACGGACATCGGTGCATCAGTTAAACCAAGTGGAATCGCACTCTTACTCCATTCGGCAACATAAGCATCTGCGCCTTTATCTATCGGATACCCAAGTGCTAGATGAGCCTTTAAGAATGAATCGGTGAACGCGCAATGCACCCACAGTAAAAAGCGGGGATCTTTAGCTTTATAACTTTGAGACTCGCCATGTTTATCAGTGAAATTTCCTTTCACATGGTCATGCATTGCATTTACTCGGGCAGCTTCGCGATTGATTACCTCTTCAGCTGCAAATGTTGTGACCGTTAACCATCTAGTTGTACCTACAAGACGTCCCAGAGGATCTGATTCATACCGTGAATGTTCGGCAACTCCCGAAAGTGGTGCGGGGTGTGCTGCCTGCAAGAGCAAGGCTCGAACTCCACCAACAAGTGTTGCGATAGTTCCATGGACTTGCCACACCGCACTGCTTGGTCCAAAAAGTCCTTCGCCGCTTCCTTCCCCAATTGTCTTTACCCAATCTGGGCGACCATCACGAGAACCTGAAACATTTTCGCGAAACTTGTCCGCCAAAGGTTTAGTCAGTGGGAATGTATGAAGTGCGAACACCAGCCAATGCTATTGAATCGATAAATCTCACGCCAATTGAAAAGACCAGTGCTCAGGAACCGAAGTTAGTTTTCTTGTATGGCTTACCTTTTTGATCGTATGTGATCCAGACACCAATTTGCTTGCCATTCTTAAATGATCCTGAGCGCATGATTACTCCATCTTTGCGAAACCATTTCCAATCACCGTGAAGCTTGTCGGCCTTCATTTTTCCAATGGCCTTCAAAACACCATTTCCGTAAAACTCTAAGTATTCACCGCTTCGCTTTGGATAGTTTCCATTTATTTGGATAATGCGCGCCTTGATAATCTTCTTTAACAGTGGCTTAGGAAATCTCTTATCTACAGCAAAGTGGATTGAGCCTTTCGTTTGCTCATAGCCAGCTAATTCCTTGGCAAGCATCAAATTTGTTGATCCACTATAAGGAAAGACACTGTTGTGCTTTTTGAAGCCATCAAAACCAATAATTGCCACTCCTTCAATCATGAAGGTGGGGATTCCGTATTTAATGACTTCGGTAGCGGTCGGAAGCTCTGCGGCAATCATTTCACGCAAGTCATTAAGAATCTGACGCTGACCGATTTCGAAGGTTTTCAAATGCTTGTCAACTAAAGCTTTGCTCATGCTGAAATAACACCCATTCCCAAAAGGATTAGAAGCAACGTTCCTAAAGCAATTCTGTAGATGATGAATGGCATGAAGCTTCGTGTTGAAACAAACTTCAGTAACCAAGCGATCACCAAGTATCCGACTACAAATGCAATTGTGGTAGCGGCTGCGGTCTCGGGCAATGAAAATACATTGGATTCATCAGATGACGAGAGTGCACCCTGTAGTTGATAGAAACCACTGCCGAATACTGCAGGTAAGGCCAGTAAGAATGAGTATCGAAGTGCCGCTTCGCGCTTGTAACCAAGGAAGCGACCCATTGCGATCGTTGCACCTGAACGAGATACACCTGGCATCAGCGCTAAAGCCTGGGCTACTCCATACAAGATTCCGTGTCGGTTACTGAGTTGATCCAAAGTGCGCTCACGTTTTCCATATGTGTCTGCTAATCCAAGAATCACACCAAAGACAATCAGAGTCGTTGCGATGAGCCACAGAGATCGAAGATTGTTTTCAATGATGTCGCTGCCCAAATACCCAAGTACAACAATCGGAATTGTTCCAATGACTATTAACCAACCCATTCGAGCCTGTGATTTAGCTTCACCGACAAGTTCTTTGCGCTGAACTGTCTGCCCAAACCAAGAACGAAGAATCGAAGCAATGTCTTTGCGGAAGTAAATCAGTACAGCTAACTCGGTACCTATTTGGGTGATTGCCGTAAATCGAGCACCAGGGTCATTTGCACCATCCATGAATTCGCCAAAAATACGAATGTGGGCACTTGAAGAAATTGGAAGGAATTCGGTGAGACCTTGAACAATTCCAAGAATGATTGCTTCGATCATCTCACCCTCCAATCCACACGTAGAGTCCAATAGTAACGAGCAAAGTCGCATTAATCATCGAAAGGTATATTTGGGGCATGAAAGCCAGCCTCGCACTTGAAGAACTAAAGGGCTTTGGCAAGAAAAGCAGAGTCAGCGACCTTGCGCGTTTCTACAAAACTGGGCCGGGTGAATATGCCGAAGGTGATGTGTTTCTCGGAGGAACTGTTCCTCAGACGCGATCCGTTGCAAGCACATACAAGAAAATAGAACTTGCAGAAGTTCAAAAACTGTTTGACTCTCCCTTTCATGAAGCACGTTTGTGCGCTGCAATAATTCTTAATTTACAATTCAAAGCTGCAAAATCACCGCAAGATCGCAAGAAGATATTTGATTTTTACTTGAAGCAAGTAAGAGCAGAGCGAATCAATAACTGGGACATTGTTGATGTATCAGCGCCATGGATGGGCGTCTACTTGACCGAAGTCGAAGATCCCATGCCCTTACTAATCAAGTTCTCCAAGTCAAAATCTCTGTGGCAACGTCGCGTTTCGATCATCCTTACCTTTGCACTTATTCGAGCCGGAGATTTGAAACCAACCATCATCATTGCGGAATCACTGTTGAAGGATAAAGAAGATTTGATTCACAAGGCTGTTGGCTGGATGCTCCGCGAGATGGGCAAAAAAGATGTGATGTTGCTCCGTGGATTCCTGAAACAACATTCACATGAAATGCCACGCACTATGTTGAGATATGCAATTGAGCGCTTGCCTGAAAAAGAACGCAAGAAGTGGCTCATAGAAAGTAAGAGCTAACCTAACAAAGGACGCAGTTCGACCTTGCGATTACACGCTTTAGAACCTTCAGCTGCTAGTTGCTGTGCAATTTCTAACGAATCTACTGTGATGATCCAGAATCCACTAAAGTATTCAGTTGATGAATGATGTGGTCCAGGAAGTGATTTTTCCGAACCATTTCTTGAATCAAAAACCTCTGCCTTATCCGGAGAATCTATTCCGCATGCAAACAAGCGTTGCCCAGCATCTTCAATCTTGTCGTTAAAGTCATCTATCGCCTTCATTTCTTCAGGCGTATGAAGTGAGCGTGTTTGAGTGTCAATGACTGAGATTAAGAAGCGCATAGGAAAAGTGTACAGAAAGGGTAAAATCAATCTATGCAGGAATTTGAGAATGAAGTACACGAGCGTTGGGGTGATACCGACGCTTACCGTCAGTCCACATCAAAAACTTCAAAGTATTCAAAAGAAGATTTCGAAGCCGCAAAAGTGGAGCAAGAGGCCGCTACTGAATTGTTCGTGTACGCATTCGGTAACTCACTGCCATTTGACTCCCCTAAGGCTCAAGAAGCTGTACGTGCGCATAGAGAAGCAATTACCAAATGGTTTTATGACTGTTCTGTCGAAATGCAGAAGAACCTTGCTTTGATGTATATCGAAGATCCGCGCTTCAAAGAATATTACGATGGGCGCGTGCGAGGCTTAGCCCAATACGTCCACGACGCGGTGATGGCCCAGTAACTAACTTTTTTTGACTATTTTGTAAATCGAAAAGAACACTGCCATCACAAGAATTACGCCAATGCCTTGCAAACCAGGTGAATCATCAGCCTCCCCGAAAACTAAGGCGAAAATACCAAGGCCCACGCCAAAAACTTGCGCAATTTTCTTTAGCATTATTTAGAATCCTTCTCGTAAGACTAATGATTTAAAGATAAGGTCATTTCGGAGTATAGGACTATGAGAGATCTATAAGTGTGCTTGCCCAAGAAATGGAATTCCTACTGCCCTATCCCGCTTACTCCAGCATCAGCACATCTCTTTGAAATCGATTCTGTGATTCCCTGAATCTCTGATTGGGCACTTGTTGCCGAGTTAGTTTCACCCAGTGCGGTGGTCAGTGCTTTCAAATTTTCTGCTAATCCAGTCGATAGTAATGAACGAGCTTGTTCACCAACTAAGTTGTCGACCGTTGTAATAAGACCAGAATCGATAACACCCGACTGATACGTACTAACTATGGTGTTGATGGTTGATTCCAAAGCTTTACATGCGGTGGCATCGGCGGCTTGTTTAGCCAAGTCAGATACTCCACAAGAGGACAACAAGAAAGTTAGTAGCACAGCAAAGATTCCGAAGCGAAGTTTCATGTGAGAATCTTTCGGTATGCGGGCCACAATCTCCATACGAAAACACACAAAGAAGGACTCTCAAAGCAAACTCTAAGATTCAGCATTTCCCATTGAGCATTGATCGCCCAAGGGAAGATAACTCCGGCGGATTATCTGTTTCGTGTGACTACATTCATCAGTTGCTCAAGTGGGCCTTGTTTGAATCTGTTCAGCCAAATAGTTGCGAGGTTGGCAAGGAACAGCCAAATTCCAAGAGCAAGTATTAATACCTGCCAAGTCTGAAGTTCTTGAAAGAGCCCTAATCCCCAAGAGCTAAAGATCCAAGCAGTGATTACCGATTGGGAAATGTAGATAGTCAGCGACATCTTTCCTGCTGGTTTCATCCATTCAACCAGTTGAGGTTTCTCCTCGACCAACTTACGAATGAAACCGATGTAGAACATAGACATGAGCGGTGCAGCAACAAAGGATGCGAAAAGCGCAATCAAGTAAGTAGCCTCAGATGGATCAGCGCTTTGTTCATTCTGAACCAAGAGAACTGCTGCAGTTATCTGAATCGGAGCGCCTAGGAATAGTCCTATTTTTATCAACTTGTTGTTTTGCTTGATATCAATTGGTGATGAAAGGAAGTTGGCTCTGGCCATACGAACTCCAACTAAGAAGGCAGCAAATGCCATTCCGCCTTGAAGAAAGACACCAGTTGAAACGCCATACGCCCACATCTCTAGGCGAGCTGGAACAGCATCGAAAAAGGAACCGTCCAATAAGACTTCATCAAGTTTTGTCTCCAGTGGTGCTTGCATGCTCTCTTCAGGGAATAACCGTTCGGCAAGAAAAGCCAAGGCACCAACCAAAAGAATTAATGTAGAACTGAAGATAAAAACTATGCGGGTCCAGATCTTAAGTGTTCGATCTGTTCGGAAAAAGAAAGCGGTGAGTAGTAACCCAAATAATCCATAGACAAAGATGATGTCCCCGTGCCACAAGAATGTGAAGTGAAATACTCCAAGTCCCATAAGAACAAAGCAGCGCTTTACCCAGCGACCTCTATTGGAACGCTCGCCACGGATTATGTAGTTAGAGCTGTATCCAAAGAGGAAAGAAAACAGGAGATAGAACTTCCCGGCAAATATCGATGCAATGATGAAGGTTGCAGTCCCGTTTGCAAATCCAAGTGTCCATTCACCGCGAGCTCCCTCGGAACTGCTGAGAGCCATGAATTGAATGTTTACGATCAAGATTCCGAGAAGGGCAAAGCCTCGTAATACATCGGGTGCCAAATCTCTTTGCTTCATTTTGTGATCTCCTAAATCGTTACATCAAAGGCCACCATTGCAACTGCAATAGCTATAGCCCACACAGTTAAACTCGCAATAATCAATATAGATGCACGAAGCGGCTTTACTCCCGCCGTCACTGCGGCTGCTGCTGCAAATTGAGTGCCAATCAAAATTGGACCAAGGGCTGCCAATCCATAAACCCCATACTTATCAAAGGCTTTGAGAGCTTTTTCAAGTTTTGGTAGTTCGGCAGACTTTCCTTGCTTCACTCTCCTGTTGATCAATCGTTCTCTGATGTTTGCAGCAAAATAAGCAAAGAGCACGATTGTTATCGAATTTCCGACAACAGCTGCAATCAAAGTTGCAACTGGATCAAGGCCAACAAGAATTCCTGCAGGAACTACAGCAATCGCTTCCATCCAAGGGATAGCACCTGCGATGAATACTCCAAATAATCCAAGGCTCTCAATATCGATCATTTAGATATCACGCTCGCGCCAAGCCAGGATCATCGAAGGCAAGGAGGAACAAACGAAAAGCATGGAAATTATTAGGTAACTTCCATCATTACCTTCAGGTTCGAACAATTTTAATTCTGGCGCATAAATCATCAGAATCAAGAGTGCCGCAATTAAATACCCAAGCGCGTAATACGCATATCTAAATGAGGTATCACGAATTTTGATCTGACGTTCATCTAGAAGCTCATTAGGTGCATCGGCTATTCCTCGAACACTAATGCGTAGAAGTAGATAACCCAGAAGGACAGCCAAGATAACAAATATGGCTGAGACGCTATAGATCACGACAGCCGTCCCATCAGAAAGATTCATATTGGTTTTTAGAGTTGGCCAGTAACTTCCCATCGCCACTAATACAAACCCTAGAGACATAACAAATACAAGAATTCTTCGATTTCTCTGAGACCGTAACCATCTGTACTTTGAGTTTTCGTCAGTAAGCAAGGATTTAACTCCCTTTTCAGTAACGCCCTCAAACCAATAAATCTTGTTCTTCTTTGACATCCTTACTTACCTTTCTTGAATGGGGTTAGTGAAAACAGCTCTGACACTTCTTGATTGAGCGCCTTAGAAATGCGCAAGGCCAACACCAAAGAAGGGCTGTACTCCTCGCGCTCGAGGTATCCGATGGTTTGGTAGTGAACTCCAACTTTGTCTGCCAGATCTTGGCGAGAAAGACCCAACGCAGTGCGGGCTTCCTCTATCCGGTTATAAACCGGCTCTTCAGGATTGCGACTCATAGGAAATAGCATATATGCTATGTAGCATTAATGCAACATACGCCCGATAGGCGTGGCGTACTAGATTTAAAGAATCAAGCCATTTCATTGAGCGAGCGAACTGCCAACTCACTTAGCAAAGCAGCTCCTCGATAAAGAACAGAATCATCAAACATTGCTCGAGGTGAGTGATTCACTTCAGATTTAGTAAAGTCTTTATCGACAGATGCACCAAGGAAGATGTACGAGCCTGGGACGGCCTCTAGAACGCGCGAATAATCTTCAGCTCCAGCAATTGCATGCGGCATATCCATATAGCCCTCGTTGCCAAAGAGTTCAGTTGCGACTCTGCCAACGAACTGTGCATGCGCATCGTTATTCACTGTGACGGGATATTGCTCGACAACCTTTACTTCAGCCTTTAGTCCGTAGCCCGCTGCAATTGATTCACATAAGCGAACTGCCTCGACCTTGATTCGAGTTCTATTCTCTGGTGAGAATGTTCGAATGGTTGCTTGGAACTCTGCTGTATCAGGAATGATGTTTGCTTTGGTGCCTGCGTGGAATTGACCGACAGTAATTACTACTGGATCAAAGGCATCGAAGGATCGAGTAATCATCAATTGAAGAGCGCTCACCATTTCAGCTGCAACTGGAATTGGGTCTTTAGCGGTGTGAGGTTGTGAACCATGTCCGCCCATTCCGACAACAGTTACATGTATTTCATCGGCAGAAGCCATCATGGTTCCGGGCTTAGTCGTGAATGTTCCCGTTGGCACTGATGATGACATCACGTGAATGCCGTAAGTTGTATCGGCTTTTCTTCCGCTTGCAGTTAAAACACCTTCTTTGATCATGTGCCCAGCGCCATCGAAGCCTTCTTCACCTGGTTGAAACATGAAGACAACATCGCCACTAAGTTGTGACTTGTTCTTCACCAATAACTTTGCTGCGCCAATCAACATCGCAACGTGTAAGTCATGACCGCATGCGTGCATGGCACCATCGATCTGACTCTTGTAAGGGATATCAGCAAGTTCTGTAACAGGTAGGGCATCCATATCTGCACGCAACAAGACAGTCTTTTCAGATTTGCCAGCACGTAGAACTGCAGTTACCGAGGTAAGAGATTTACCCGTAGAAATTTCAAGACCTAAACCTTCAAGAGCTGCAATTACCTTTGCTTGAGTCTTAGGCAGGTCTAATCCAATTTCTGGCTCTTGATGAATGTGGCGGCGAATTGCGGCTAGATCATTTTGAATTTCACTTGCTTCGGTCAGAAAATTAGCCATTGTCAGTCCCCCATCAAGTCAATTAGATGGCGATCATACTTAGCCCCTTAACCCAATGTCTATGAGTTAGAACGAATCTGTGCCGCGTGCTCTAGTGGGTGATTGATGTAGGTCTCGAGCCAGGTTTTGATTGTATATTCACCGCTTTCGGTGTGGGTTCCTGAATTTTCTAATTGTGGTCCGCTCAGTCTCTTAATTATTTCAAGGGATGATGCACGCACAGCTTTAAATACTGCCAATGACGGCTCTATAGGTAGATCTTTGTATCCCAGAGTTTCATTCTCGCCCCATCCACCTTCGTCATAACCTTGAATTTGCGTTCCAGGTTCAGCGATCAAACGTCGAAGTCGTGCGTAAGACTGAGCTTCGCTATCTGCAACATGGTGAATTACCTGACGAGCAGTCCATCCCCCAGAAGGTGAAGAATCAAGTTCGGCTTCACTTAAATTTTGAGCGACTTTCAGAAACTCAGCGGTTGCATTTGCATAAGATTCAGCGGCATTGTTTAAATCCATGAATGTATTAAACCCCAAAAGAATAAAGAAGTTTCGCTATATAAGCCGGATTGAAGAATCTTATGCTTGAAAGCCATAGTCTCGAAGCACTTCACAGACGTGAACTGAGTATTCCTCGTAGAACGAATCTCGACCCAATTGTTGAGCCATTTTGTGGTCATCTAAGTTCTTCCACTTAGAGATTGCCTCTAAAGAAGCGAAATACGAAATAGTTACTCCGTCACGACTTGTTGCATCCCGAAATCCGAAATGATGTTCATAGCCATCAATTGTTTTGACTAAATTCTCCATCTTTTCAGACCACTCGGAATACAACTTTCCATCATCTAATTTGCGAGTGGAGCGGAAGATAACTACGTAGGACATGATCGCATTCTGCCAAAGAGTTTGAAAATAAAGGCAATTCCAGACAAGAAAAAGAAGAGTCGCCCTATAAGCCGGATTCGGTTGAAGAGTTTCGACGGGTTGATACTCTTGGACCATGGCCACAGAAAATCAGGTAAGAAAAGTCGCTAGGGACTGCTCATTGGTATTCAACGCCCTTGGCGACCCCAACAGGCAAGATATATTGATCATGCTTGAAACGGAAGGGCCGCTCAATGTCCTACAGATTACTGAACGGCTGAATCTGGCTCGTCCGACTATCTCCCACCACCTAAAGATTCTGAGCAATGCTGGCCTACTCAAATCGACCAAGAAGTCTCGGGAAATCTTCTATGAGTCTGAGTGGTCTGATGCCTCTAAGAATCTCAAAAAATTTATGAAACTTCTGTGGGATTGCTAGTTGACGGCAGTCTAATAGGTTGATAAGTTTCGACTCATCAACGCATCAAGAATCTTCGGAGGCCCCTTATGTCATTTTCAATAGCTAAAACCCCGTCACTTAAAGGCAAGACTGCGCTAGTTACTGGTGGCAATATCGGTTTAGGTTTTGAAACGGTTAAGGCTTTAGCCTCTAAAGGTGCTCATGTACTTCTCGCCGCTAGAAATGAAGAAAAGGGCAAGGCAGCAGTTGCAGAAGTTCAAAAGCTCATACCAAAAGCCCAAATAGAACTACTTCGCTTGGATCTTGCCTCTCAGCGCAGTATCAAAGCCGCAGCTGCAGAAGTTGGCAACAAGTTCAGCCAATTAGATCTCTTGATAAATAACGCTGGAATTATGGCAATGCCAGAAATGAAAACTGAAGATGGCTTTGAAAGTCAGTTTGGCGTTAACCATTTAGGCCATTGGAGTCTTACTGGACTTCTAATGGATAACTTATTGGCAGCTGAACAAGCCCGAGTTGTTACTGTGACCAGCACTGCGCACCACTTGGTGTGGAACATCGACTTTGATGATCCACATTTGCGCAAGAAGTACGCCCCATGGAAGGCATATGCCCAATCAAAATTAGCCAACTATTTCTTTGCTCTTGGATTAGATAACGAGTTCAAAAATGCAGGAAAAAAAGCCATGAGCCTTTTGGCGCACCCAGGGTTGTCTCACACAAACTTACAGGTTGAGACTTTCGACAAGGGCGCTGCAGGATGGGCTGGAACTGTTTCAAAGTACCTAGCAGCTCGAGTGGGAATGGAGCCTGGTGAAGGTGCTCGGCCGCAAATTAGAGCTGCTCTTGATCCCAAAGCTAAAGGTGGTCAGTTCTATAGTCCAAGATTTGGAAATAACGGCGCTCCTGTAAAACACCCGATATTGCGAACTCGGAACAAGACGAACATTCGCAAGCTCTGGGAACTTTCAGAGAAAGAAACTGGCATATCGATTCAGCCTTGATTAATTTTAAAGAAGCGTCGCCCTATAAGCCGGAGACGACATTGCTATGCGTGAGGTCACACTCAAAAAAAGTAATTGCCCACATTATTGCCCCAGAAAAATAGTTATCAATAACGAAGAGAATCAATCATTATGATTAATTCCTAAAGATCGCTGAATACTCTTCAACACCATGGGAAATTCCGAAGGAGACATTAAACCCTCGATGGCTAAAGAACTAGCGCCATGGACAGCAGACCAAACAATGACTTCCCCACCCTTACGTGCACTCTTATCGATTACGCCATGAGCCATTAGTTCATCAAGACCTTCACGAAGTAAATTCCAAGCCTTACTGTCATGTTCTTCCATGATGATTTCACAGTAGCCACCAAACATGAGCCTATATAAGTTGGGTTCGGAGGTTGCCCAGGCAAAGTAGGCACTTCCCATTTCTTCAAACTTTTTAATAGAGGCGGTGGCTCCATTGCCTTTAATCTTTGCAATTGCCCTTTCCTGCATAGTTGCCAGGCGATCGAATAGCACATTACTTATGGCAGTTACCAAAGCTTCTTTGTCCCTAAAGTGGTGATAGCTGGCGCTCGGACTTACGCCGATTTCTGCTGAGACTGCTCTGAGAGACAACTGATCGGGGCCGTACTTGCGCACCAAAGTGATCGCCGCATCCACCAAAGCGGTTTCGAGATTGCCATGGTGATACGGGGCCTTAGTTGCAGTCTTAG
>Ga0315902_10000658_pt1 | contig 58017 bp, 49 predicted proteins | sample LakEriMetagenome_9_FD_203523 | JGI IMG/M metagenome (GOLD analysis project Ga0315902, IMG submission 203523) | Freshwater fungal communities from buoy surface, Lake Erie, Ohio, United States - Buoy 12 MA117 | ecosystem: Environmental > Aquatic > Freshwater > Lake > Lake biofilm | place: USA... | reverse complement strand
ATTCAAACCGAAATTTCTCACTTCGCTCGACAATGTTAAAACACACGTCAGTGGTATCAAGAGCGATATTCACGCGACCATTATTGAAGGCGAAGATAAGAAGAGTCTTCTTTCTATTTTGGAGGACGTCCGTGCATCCACAGAGAAGTCAGCTGCGCTCTTGTCAAAGGCGTTTATGGATCATTACGATAAATACAATAAGAATCACGATACTAGCACAGATAAATATCAAAAAGAACTTGAATCTTTGAAGGTTTTAAGTGATAAATATAAAGTCGACATTGCTAAGCGTGACGGTCTTTGGAAGGAATACTCTGATATCCTTGCGATTGCTAAGAAACTTAAAGAGTCGATGTCTATATCCGAGAATGATGAGAAGATATTTGACGATCTTATGATGCGAATCGCCGAAGCATTCCAGGCCAATGAACGCAAGTCTAATGATAAACTGTCTACGCCCAACACTCAATGCGCTGCTGATGTATTGAAAGCCCATATAGACCATAATCGCGTATAACGGGAGAATTGGAGTAAATGTGATAATTGTATAATTGTTATATAATCGTTATATAAAATAAATTATTTGTTTGCTATATGGTAACAAACAAATGATTTAACATATATGATTTGGGGCTGGGTGTGGTGTTATTTATCTACCAATATTTCTTTCCCTATATTTTTTACTATTTTTCTTTCATAATTGGTATATGTCTCTATAGGTTCACAAATAGAGCGCACCATTGTTAGATATTGAATTTGTTTTTGTTCTGTATCTATCCAATCAGGGTTATCCAACGCCCATTGTTGTAGCGCCGAACGCTCTTTGTTAGCGACTTTTACAATTGTATTTTTAAATTTATTATGGTTATTGTCCTTATGCCATTTGTCCTCATCTTTAATATACATCGTATCTCGCTTTATATCAGTACAGTGTATAGGTCGTTTATATATATCTAATTCCTTTAGTCTCTTCATCATAACATCAGTTACTCCACGTGTTATACCATTATCCTTTGAAAATAATAGATCATCCAGTGTTATTTTTAGCGAGTCAATAAATTCAGACATATTCAGAGCATCTTTACATTTCTCGTTTAAAAATATATTAAGATTGAAGTTATTTGTTATATTGTTATTGTTGTTGTTATTTGTTATATGTTGAGTGGTTATTATTTGTTGTTCTGATAACGATTTTATCATTTTCATCATTTCTTGGTTATCTTTTAATAATGTCATAAACATCTCCCTTGTTATACTTATATTTTCATCAGAGCATATAGTATTATCATTTTGTTTATCATTTTGTTTATCATTTTGTTTATCATTTTGTTTATCATTTTGTTCATCATTTTGTTTATCATTTTGTTCATCTATTTTTGTATCTACTTCTTTTGTTTCTATAATAGGTATACTTTCCATAGATTTAATTTCAATAGGTATACTAGTTACGATACACGATCGCTTATGCTTTGCCAAACTTGATAAATGGTTATATTTCTTACCACAACCGCAGTCAAATGTTTTATGACTATCATTTGGCATTTTTTTGTTAGTCTCGGTTAGTCTCTTGTGCTTATCAGTCTCAATATGCATTTTATAGTTAGAAACCTTACAGCATTTAAAGTCACAAATTTCACAAATAAAAGCAGGCATTTTTTGGGTTATATTTTCCGGCATTTTCGACTAACAGTCCTATAATATAGACTAACAAAAAAATGCCTAAACCCTTTTCATAAAATATATAAAAATTCATAAAAAAATATGGTAACAAATTTTTCAACTTAAAAACACGATTTAGAGCATTATGCTCTGAGTGACGAATGCATCGTTTTTTTCAAATCTAAAACGTAAAAATCAAAAAAGGACATTTATAAATGTCCTTTTTCCAAAAATCCAAAATACTTTTGAAAAAAACGATTCACTTCATTCACTTCGGCGTCCGCCCTGCCTTTATTCGCCAGAGGTTTGTGACCTTTATGCTCTGGCGGACACTATGCGCATTAGTCGCACGAAGACCATTATGCTGCGGATAATCGCAAACGATCGCAAGGCGGACGCGCTGGCGTTATTATGAAAATTTGTCTTCTATTTTTTTGAAAAGGTCTTTCCCATATACTAAATTACCAGTTGGTTTATATTCGGTAATAGGCTTAAACTCTTTCTTTGGTGCGCCTGATGCGTCATTTCCTCCGTTTTTGCCATTATTCATTTTACGAGAAAGACCCATATTAAATGGATCTAAACTATTAGCGCTTAGCGGATTATTCACAACAGGACCACGATTCTCGATAGGATTACCATAATCGTCATACTCTTGAACTTGATTTCCGTGCTCATCAATAATCATCCCTGTTTTTTTTTTGAACTCATTGCGAACATATGATGGTATATAATGCTTCCAAGATATGAAAATTAAATTCGGATGTGTATATCGAACAACAAATCCGTTGCTCGTTAGTTCTTCTAAAATATAGCTGATACACGAAGCCCTATCATATGTGGCAACACCCAACATAATCTCAGGTATCACATACCAGCAAAACTGTTCATTCATTTTTTGGCGCGATGTTATCTTTATCTTATCGTGAATTCTATTCAGTATCTTGTTATACGTAGATAATTTAGATAAATCATATGTCTTCTTTTTATCATATAATTCATCTAAATTTATCTTTTTTATGGCATCACTATCCTGTTTATTCCGAAATAATTCGTCCATTAATTACTTATTATTTTTATATTTAATTCATTACTAGAAAAAAAATATAAAAATAATACTATTCCTATTATTAATATTATTTTAAATAATAATATTAATTTTAATCATATTAATTTTAATCATATTAATTTACTCATATTTCATCCGCGTATTTTTTTTATTTTTTATTGACATCTACAATATAAATGACAATTAAATATATTGTAATAGGTGGTGGAGGTCCATTCGGAATTGTAGCTTTCGGTGCTTTAAAATATTTACACGATATAAAATTCTGGAATATAAAGGATATTAAAAGTATATATGCTACGTCTATCGGCTCTCTTATGTCAGTATATTTAACCCTAGGATATGATTATCAGTATATATATGACTACTTTGTTAAACGGCCATGGGAAAAATTATTTAACGATATCGGTATGGAAAATTTTATAGATTTATACAATAAACGAGGATTAATAGACTTATATCCTCTTTATTTTAGATCTTTTAATATTCTTTTAGAGGCAAATGGTTTGTCGCCAAATATTACACTTAAAGAATATTATGATTATTGCGGCATTGATCTATATTTCATTACAACTGAAGTAAACAATTTTAATAAAGTTATTTTATCGCATAAAACACATCCTGATCTTGAACTTATTATGTCTCTTTGTATGTCAGGGTCGTTTCCTGGATTATTTCGACCTATTGTAATTGGCGATAAGTGTTATACAGATGGTGGTATATTTTGTAACTATCCTATTAAACATTGTATAGATGATACAGGGTGTGATAAAAATGAAATATTAGGAATTCGAAAAATGTCAGACTCTGAAAATGTATTAATAAATGACGATTCAACAATATTAGATTATTTCAGTAAGATGATAGATAATATGATCGACTATATAAATGATGAGAAATGCATCCCTGATATTCCATATTATATAGAATGCGATATGAACATTTTCACTAGTTATGAAACGTGGATTAATGTTCCTATATCACAAGAATATAGAGCAATCTTAATCGATAAAGGTTCGGAATATGGTAAAGCAAATTATGAAAAATGGGTTCATCAGAATATAATTAATATAAATGATGACACAAGGATCAAAAACAGAAGTTATGATAGGGATGCCAGCAGTATAGATAATAACCTATCCTTAGCTTCAGAACATAGTAGCCTTGCCTTTCATAATAAAGAGTTGTAAATCACGTTAAACGTAATGCACGGGAGAATATGACAAATTCATCTAATAATATTAATAATAATAATATTAATAATAATAATATTAATCAAATAACACAATTATTATTATTATTTATTTGATAAATCATATGAATTATACAGATTTTTGAAGGAAGTCAAGTAAAGTATCGTGACTAGGTTTTGAACTGTATTCAATAACATCATTTCCTTTATCAAGTTTTATTGTTGGATATCCAGAAACACCATATTTATCAGCAAGAGCTGAATCTTTGTCACAATCTACATGGACAAAATTTACTGTTTTACCATTGAATGATTTATTAGAATACTCCTTTACAAAACTATCCCAAATTGGTTTTGCGTGTTTACAATGAGGACACCAATCAACACCAAACATGTATAATGTGACATTATCAGGGTCACCGCCTTCATTTCTTAAATTCATACCTGATGCATAACCTTCATACAATGATCTGTCTGATTGAGGAGCAATATAGGTCTTATAGATATAATATGCACATCCTATCAAAATTGCTACAAAAGCAGCAACGACGATAAACTGGGTAACAGTTGGTAACGATGTAAGAACTTTCTTTAATCTAAAAATTTGACCGGATACTGGATTGGAACCTTGGGCGGACATTTAACAGTATATATGTGTATATATATATATTATTATAAATATGTTTTATAAATAAACGAATGAATATTATTATTACAGACTACTAAATATTATTAAACAGGTTTAAACATTTCTTATATATTATTTATATAGACATTTATAAAACCTCGTATTAACATAAGATATTTCTGTTTTGACTTTAAATGATTAAACGTTGTAATGATGGAAAATTAATAGATATTAAAATAAATAACTTTTTTTCAGATAAAGAATATTACGAATTTATGTTATTATTATCCACTAAATAATGCATATAGTTAGAGATGATGCATATAACAATAATACTAGATAACAATATAATAAGATAATGTATCTAGAAAAACACACTATATAAAACATACGCTACTAACATAACAATACATATCTCAAATATGGTAAACAAAAGAAAGAATATTTTAAGACCATTGAGAGAAGGAGAAGTAAAAAGTCCATTAATATTGAAAATATTTTTAAGAGATTTATACACGATAGAAAATACATATAAATATAGGACAACTATTCCTACTTTCATAAGTAAGAAAAAGAACCTATTATTTCTTACACCTGTTCCATATGCGAATATAATAAGAATAAATCCGACAAACATCATATACATCGTATTTGTTGTTTTATCTGACATATTATTCAAAATTTCAGAAGTGGCATCGGACATATTAGTATTGTTATAATATTGTTATAATATTATTCTATTATATTTTTACAATTATATTTTTACAATTATATTTTAATATTTTGTATACATATGTATATAGTAATATACAACTGATAATATAATACTGAGATAGTAATATGCGAAATAATATATTATATGGTAAAACACGTAAGTTAAATAAAAAGATATCGCGTAAAACTTTCACACACAAAGATTATATGAGTGGTGATGGTATGTTAACTACAGTATGGGGTCCGGCAGCGTGGCATCTTCTACATACAATGAGTTTTAACTATCCTACAAATCCTACACACGAGAATAAGAAGCATTACAAGGAATATGTCGAAAATCTTACAAATGTTTTGCCTTGTAAATATTGTAGAATGAATTTGAAAAATAATCTAAAAGCACATCCTATTCAAATGTGTCATATGAAAAATCGTGAGACATTTTCTAAATATATATACAACTTACACGAAATCGTCAATAAAATGCTGGGAAAAAAATCGGGGTTATCATATTGTGATGTTCGTGAGCGTTATGAGCACTTCAGGGCAAGATGTACACAAAATGATGGAAACAAGATATTTAAATTTAATAATACTAAAAGGAATAAAAAAGAGAATGGATGCACAGAACCATTATATGGCAAAAAAGCGAAATGCGTGATACAAATAGTTCCACAAGAAGAGAAAACACCGTCATTTGTGATGGATAATAAATGTATAAAGGTGAAGGCGTCTAAAGGAGAAGACGTGTTAAACGTATAGAGTGGGAGAAAATGATAAATTCATTTATAATTCTAAACAATTATAAATGAATACTATGCGAATATTGTGAAGATATGTATTATAAAATAAAATCATTAATTTATGTCTAGCCTATCAGCCCAAGGAATAGGAAGGTTTCCCATTATATTCGCACTATTATAGTTAGGAACTTTTTTACATTCAAATTGAGGCTCGGGGCATCTAGCACAAGCGGGACAGGGAGGACATTTTTTGTTACCACACTTATCGTCGCAATTTACTGATGGACATTTAGGACATGCAGGGCATATAGGCGTGACCATTTGTGTTTTACGAATATAGAGATCTTCTTGACCAGGAGGTATCTGATCTCTTGTTATACCATTATCATTTCCATTATCATTTCCATTATCATTTCCATTATCATAATCATCATTTGAATAATAATTAGAACTATTGAATAAAGAACCATTTATAGCACCGGTGGATACAGAATCAAACATATTATCATTTTGTATTTCACGGCGATAAGCTCGGTTATAGTCTGTATGCTTATAATTAGACCGTTTCGATGAATCGTAATACATTCCCGATGGGTCTGAATAATCGCCTATATTTAAGTCGCCATTGCCATATCCATATCCGTTGTCATTTTTATGGGTATTATCGCTTACACCATCAGATGTTTTTTTGTCTAAATCTTTATAAAATTTTTTATAACTATGATATCTTGGGTTGTCGTTTTTTGAACTCGTGTCTTTACCGTATCGTTGTTCATATCCTTCTCTGGAACATGTTCCACCTAAAGTTGAACACAAAACAAGAGCAAGCAATATTATAAGAAATATATGTAGATTTGTCAATTTCATTATTAATATACAATTATATACACGAATATAATATATATACGGAAAAAAGTTATATCAACCTTAATATTTATTATTAATATTATATTAATATTATATTAATATTTTCATATTTATACAGTGATTATTATATAATAGATTAGAACAAGCTTTTAAGCCAAGAAAATTGTTTGTGTTTATTATCACTACCACTACCACCACCACTACCACTACCACCACCACTACCACCACTAGAGGGTGTATTACCTTTATTATTTTGATAATATGTATTGGTCATTTCATTTGGTTCGGTTAAAGTTGTTGTTGAAGTATCTTGATATACATTTACGTATCCTTCTTGGACCGAACAAGCGCCTAAAGTGGGACAAAGAATAAGCGCAAGAAGTATTATAATAAATATGTGAAGTTTTGTAAGTTTCATTATATATTATATAAATATATTTTGTTGATATTTCGTATACTTAAAATTGATATTATTTCGATAGATATTTTGTAATATAAAAAGAATAGTATAAATCAATATAAGCACCGATAAACGCATAACAATACAAATGTCTTCAAAACCCGTAAAGAGTGTAACATTGAAAATATCGCATTTTGGTGCCAATGCCAGTGCTTATGGTGATTCAAATGAGGGGGGCGATTATTCAAAACCCTTTATAGAAATTGGAGTAGACGAAGCTGGACGGGGACCAATGTTTGGGCGGGTTTATGTTGGCGCTGTGGTTTTACCTAAAGATAGTAAATTATTTGACTTCTCGAAAATGAAGGATAGTAAAAAGTTTCATTCTGATAAAAAAATAAAAGAAGCAGCAGAATATATCAAATCACACGCGATCGCCTGGAGTGTAAAATATGCAGAGCATACAGAAATCGATTGCTTAAATATTAGACGAGCGACTATCGAATGTATGCATCAAGCTATAAATGAAATAATCGAAAAAATGGAAACATCGGCTGACAAATTATACTTGCTAATCGATGGAAATGATTTCATACCTATGATGAAATTATGTGGAGGAGAATCGTATATACAAATACCGCATATATGTGTAGAAAGTGGAGATAATACATATGCTTCAATTGCAGCGGCTTCCATTCTTGCCAAAGTATCCCGTGATGAGTATATTGTCAAAATGTGTAAAGAAAACCCCGAATTAATCGAAAAATATGATCTAGAAAAAAATAAAGGATATGGAACAAAAAAACATATGGATGGAATTCGCAAATACGGAATAAGCAAATGGCATAGACGAAGTTTCGGGTTATGTAAGGATTTCGCGTAAATAATGTGTATTCAATATTGAGTAATAATGTGCATTAGTATTTTTATTATATTTCAATAAATTGAAACATTAATTGTCTATATTGCAAATACAGACAATTATAAAAAGGTGAAAATCGCAAAAAAAACAGACAAACGCTGACAAAACCAACAAAACCAACAAAACCAACAAAACCAATAAAACCCATAAAATGAAAGTATTCGTTTTCGACACAGAGACATCCGGACTGCCCAAAGAGCGCAATCCGTCAATTTATGATACTGACAAATGGCCACACGTTATGCAGATCAGTTATATCATATACAATACGGAAACCGGTCAATTAGAGGAGACATATGATGCCTATATACGACTGAATCCGTGGGTTATTGTAGACCCTGTTTCAGAGGGAATACACGGAATTACGCGCGAGATTATGGAAGCGAAAGGTGTGCCGATTCAAGAGGCACTTGTTAGAGTGCGTGATGCGCTGTCGAAGGTGGACATTTGTGTTGGACATAATGTGTCTTTCGACAAAAGGTTTATGATTGTGGAAGGGATTCGCAACAGTATAAGGATGAATTTCCCGGTGGACTACTGTACTATGAAAAATAGTAAAGAAGTATGTAAAATCGAATATACATTTTCGAATGGGGAGAAGGGTTTCAAATACCCAAAACTGATGGAATTATATCAGCATTTATTTCCTGGCATTCCAGCACCGCAAAATCTACACAATTCGTTTGCGGACACGATTATTACACTGAAGTGCTATTGTAAACTAGCACACGGAGTGAATATGTCGATTGAATCGCGTGAATTTCGCGCACTGTTTCGCGAGAATTGTTGTTAATGTTAACGAGTGCGGTGGTGATGGCGACCACGACCACGATCACGACCACGACCACGACGGTCTAAATGTTTTCTCGTTTTTCTATTAGGACGAGGCACACGATATTTAAGACCATATTTCTTTGTTTTATGTTGCTTTTGTTGACGCCTTCTTATTTTTATCGTTTTACTGCGGTGCTTAGAGCCTCCTGTTACTACAATTTGAGGCTCTCTTGACTTTGACCCGATCCTCCACCAAGATAGTGATTTTTGAGGTTGTTTTTTATTACGAATTTGTGTTTGAATTTTTTTAATTTTATCTTCAATATTTTTCTGTCTAGCTTCAAATACCTTAACGAGTCCTTGGCTACGTACTTCTTTTGCGTCTGATATAATCCTTTTAGATCTGGCTAGTCTTTCAGTTAGAAATTGTTCACGTTTTTGTAGTTCAGCAAGGTCGATAATTTTTGATTCTATTTCCCCTTCTTTTGTATCTTGGAGCCATCCGTCTTCATATGCAGAATCGTAAGTATCAAACATTTTAAGATTCTGAAGACACTTCTCTTTAATTTTATCACCTGATAAACCAGCTTTTATTAATTCTCTAGTTTGATTATGAAAGCCTAATATACCTTTATGATCATCATTACAATGATCTCTTACTATTTCTCTACCTTTAACGTTGTCGTATTTTTCAATCAATTTATTTAACCTTTGAACATTAGATAAGTTTCTAATTTTATCATAAGATCTTTCGTCACATACATCCATAATCTCCTTAATTCCATAATATGATCTTGCTATGCGTTTATTAAATTCTTTTAGATTTTTTTTCTGATGGTCAAATACATTTTCAGGAATAGCACATACATCTATATCGTGTATTTCTTCATCAGTTAATAAAATCGGGGGCGAACCCGGTTTATGTTTTCTAGCCATATTAATTGTATTCGCTACAACAAGTTCACATTGTTTTCTTAGACCGTCTGTCATCTCAACAGTAGAGTTTTGTTGTTGAGTAGGTAAAAATTTCAATACGTTACCAATATCTAGTGAAATTTCTTCCTTTTTAGATTTAGAAAGCGCCATAGAGTCTATGGCAATATCAAGCATTTCAGTGCAAACCTTCATTATCTTTCTATGTAAATTAATTTCATTCATTGATAAAATTTGTTGTAATGCAGCTGCAGCTGAATTACTGGTTGAATCATTAGAGGGGTTAAGAGTTTCTTTAAAAATATTACATTCATTAATGCCTACACATAATGCTGTATTTAAATGTGTTTCTTTTAATAATTTAGCGTTACGATCATTGAATGGTTTAATTATAACATTTAATAATGCTTCTAATGGTGTAATAGTAGTGGAAGTTACACCTCTTATTAGTGCATCAACATAATTATAATTTTTTTTATATGTATTTTTAAGAAATGTGTTTATTGTTTCTAAAATTATTTTGGCATTTTTACAAGCTTCTATAGAATATAATATACCAAATCCATAAAAAATATAAGTTTTAGATGGTTGTTGATATGTATCAAGTAAAAAGTTTAAAAATGGAGTAATAATTGTTGATAAATTTTCTAATAAATGTTTCACATATTCAATAATAAAAAGATTCATATAAATTATCATTAAGTCAGTTCCTTCTTTACCCCATTCGATTTCTCTTTTTTTACCCCATTCGATTTTAGATGTCGACATATAACAAGCATAAATAACCATATTACAAAAAATACCCAAATAATAAGAATTTGATTGTGGATCATCAGCATATTTTGTAAACTCTATGAAAGCATATGTATCTTTGCATCTTTTATCATCTTGTGTGTTTTCTTTTAAAATAGCTAATATAAACTCTGTGATTGATAAGGTTTTTCCATTTAATGTTGGTAATTTAAGATCTACATTTTCCAGTTGCGGATTTTTAAAAATTTCACCGCTCTCTATCATTTGTTCTATAGCTGTTAAATTATTAATAATTATTTTCGTTTCAATACTTTTTCTTACTTTTGTTTTGGTCGAGAGTCCAAACGCACCTGAGAAACAAAAAATATTTCTATAAGTTAACAAAAAAGTTTTAACCCAAGTTATATGATTAAAGTATGTAAAGACAGAATTTTCTATACTGTCTTCACTTTTTAGTATATTCAATTGTCCACCGTGTGGTTGATATAATGAAAATACTTTTTCTAAATTTTCTGATTCTGAAGTAAGAGTTTCATTACTTCGAAGAAACGAAACTTCTTTTATAAGCAATGTTCTTAATGCTTTGACTACTGTTTCTATATTTACAGGTATTTTTGTGTGTCTTAATTCTTTATCAATTGTAAAATTAGTAAGTAAAACCGACAAGAACGCATCATTGCTAACTTTAAATTCATTATCTATAGGAATTAAGTTAAATTTATCTCCCAATAAAAAGAATCTATCGTGTTCTCCTATAGAAGTTAATTGTTCACTATAAACATTTAACAATACATAATATTGAGCGCATATTAACATAATTATATCATAATACTTGTATAATATTTGTAATACCTTATTTACATTTATAAAGCTGGGGAATTTGCATTGTATCTTATCACCAACCTTGATATATTTCAATTGTGAATCATCATCCGTCATAATACTGTTATATAATTTTTGAAAACTAGGAATACCACTATCTGGTTTATCAGGAAGAGGTATTAAAGAATATAAAAGTGTTATAACATTTCTATAATAACTTTTTTCAGATAATTCTCTAGATAATCTTTCTATAAATACTACATAATTATCCTTAAATTTAATTAGTTCTATAAGTATAGCAAAAATTATTTTATATACTTTGCTTGAATGGATTTCAAGTATCAAATAGAATGGTATTAAAATATTTAGTTTTTCAATAGGAACATTGGTAAAACCATTTCCAATTAAGTTTTTCATAATGGTAATATCTTTTATTTTTTGTATTTTAGCGAATTCTTCTTCAGATATGGCATTTTGTTTTTCAATTATATCAGTTATATCATATTCGAGGTTTTTTTGGGCGAGGGCTGACGCAACATATTCAATATTACGTAATTCTTTAGTATTTCTTATGTTTTCTTCAATCACTTTCTGAATATTGTCTCCATTTAAGAATTCAACACAATCATTACTATCCCGTATCGCTGATTCACTAAATTCATAGTTATCTCCATTTCTAGTAGCTTCCTCTGTATCATAATTGGCTCTATTAGCAAAGTCATCACACAAATTTTTATCAAGAGTAATATTCGGATTAGTTTCACGTATCCCTTTTATTAATACAGTTTCTCCTACCCCTCCGCTACGAACTCTTTTTCTTGTTAGCATGGATGGTTTTTTTTTCACCTTTATATCATAAAATTTATTTTTTCTAGTTCTTCTAGTTCTTCTAAATATTTTTTTACCTATTTTTCTTCTATACATTATTAGGTATTTGTATTATTTATGTATATATATTATTAATATATTACAATATATTAATAAAAATATCAAATAAAATTATTAAAAATTAGATCTTTATTAAATCTATAGTATACAATAAATATATAATATACAATAAACATAGAATAAAATTTTTACGAAGAACACATTTCGCAAATATTGTTGTTATCATTATTAGTATTTATATTATTAGTATTTATATTCCCTTCGTCTATACTTCCACCACCCTTCATCGCCTCCACACGTTCAGGTTCAATCGTGAATTGCTGCGCCTGGTGTTTCGGTTTTCTACGCAAATAATAAATCCCTGTCTTAAGTCCACGCATCCACGAATAAAAATGCATCGATGTAAGTGTATTATAATTCGGCTCTTCCAGCCACAAATTCAAGCTCTGACTCTGGCAAATAAATGCACCTCTATCTGCTGCCATATCAATCAAATGTTTCATCGGAATCTCCCAAACTGTCTTATATTTTTCCTTAATATGTTCCGTAAGCCCGGGTAATGTCGCTGTATAAGCTCCATTACCATCTGTGGTGTTTTTAATAAAAAATTGCTGAATACTTCCACGATTCGCAATAATATTATTCTTCACACGTTCATTCCAGATTCCTAAGTCCATAAACTCTTTCATCAAATATTTATTCACCATTATAAATTCACCCGCTAATGTTCGGCGCATATAAATATTACTAGTTATCGGTTCAAAACATTCATTATTTCCTAAAATCTGTGAGGTGCTTGCGGTAGGCATCGGCGCGACGAGTAACGAGTTTCGCAGGCCGTAACGTATTACCTGTTTGCGCAAATGGCTCCAATCATATCTCCCAGGTGTTGGTTGAACATTCCACATATCAAATTGGAATATACCCTCAGATGCTGGTGATCCAATAAAAGATGAATATGCGCCCATCAAGTCCGGGTGCTTACATAACTTCTCATATTCGTCGCGATTGAGTATGTGTTTATTATCAGCGCCTGATCCTGCACCATCTGTCGCGACAACAACAGGATTCGACTCAAAATAGATTGCCCTTTCTTTTGCGATATTATTCGACTCAGTAAGTGCCGCGTGATATATCGTCTCGAAAATGAGTTTATTGATTGTCGATGCTGCCTCGCTATGGAAAGCAAGATTCATCATAAAAAACACATCCGCAAGACCCTGGACACCGATACCAATAGGGCGATGACGCATATTACTAGTGCGAGTTTTATCGGTCGGATAATAATTCACATCGATAACGCGGTTCAAATTTCGAGTAATTACGCAGACAACGTCGTGTAACTGTTGGTAGTTGAATACGGCGGCACTTGAGTCAGGTGCGCGAATAACAAAACGATTCAAGGCGATACTTGCGAGATTACAGACGGCGGTCTCATCTTTGTCAGAGTATTCAATAATTTCTGTACATAAATTGGAGCTTTTAATAGTGCCGATATTCTTCTGGTTGCTCTTGGCGTTCGCGGCATCTTTATAGCACAAATAAGGCGTGCCTGTTTCCATTTGACTGTCGAGAATTTTGAACCAGAGTTCGCGGGATTTTATTTTGCGTTTGTAGCGGCCATCAGATTCATATTTCTGATACAATGCCTTGAATTCGGCACCATAAACGTCTGCTAATCCGGGACACTCATCCGGGCAAAATAGGCACCATTCTTGATCGGTCTTAATTTTCTCCATAAATAGATCGGGCACCCACATAGCATAGAATAAATCACGAGCGCGCATCTCTTCGTCGCCCTGGTTTTTCTTGAGATCGAGGAAGTCAACGATATCGGCGTGCCACGGTTCAAGGTATATGGCGAAACTTCCGTTGCGGCGTCCTCCCTGGTCGATGTAGCGCGCGGTATTATTAAAAACGCGCAACATTGGGACGATGCCTGTAGATGACCCATTGGTGCCGCGAATCAAGCTTCCAGATGCGCGAATATTGTGAATATGGAGACCGATTCCGCCCGCCCATTTTGAAATATTGGCGCATTCTTTCAGTGTATTAAAGATGCCGTCTAAGCTGTCACTTTCCATAGAAATGAGATAACAAGAACTTAGCTGAGGGCGAGGCGTTCCTGCATTGAAAAGTGTGGGCGTTGCGTGTGTGAAATATTTCTCCGACATAAGAATAAAAGTATTACACGCGCTCTTCAAATCGTCTCCGTGTATTCCAATGGATACACGCATCCACATATATTGCGGGCGTTCTTGGATAACTCCGCCGATTTTCATAAGATATGCGCGTTCAAGCGTTTTAAAGCCGAAATAGTCGAATAGAAAATCGTTTTTCAAGTGTTGAGTCACGATATTTTCCAAAAACTCGGAATTCTTGTTTATAATATTCCAAGTAGATTCAGAAATGAGGGGCGTATGCTTACCGTCTTTATCGACGAATTCATAAAGACGGCGCATAACTGATACAAATGACGGGTCGGTGTTTTTGTGATGATTAGAAATGATAATATAAGAAGCGAGGGTTCCATAGTCGGGGTGGAGTGATGATTGCGCTGCACATTGCTCGGCGGTAAGCTCGTCGATTTTAGTAGTGGGAATTCCGTCATATAATTGGTCAATGATTTTCATAACAAGGGCGGAGAAGTTTATAGTGATGCCGGCTTGTGCTCCTATTTTTTTTACGCGGGTAAGAATCTTGTCGAAGCGGATTTCTTGGTATGAACCATCGCGTTTTTTGACGCGCATTTCTTGTTCGGCTAAGAGAGGCGGAGATGGCGGGGGCGGATTTGTCATTTAGAGGTATATATTATATAATATGTGTATTATATTATAACATATTATATTTAATACTTTTTATAAGAATATATATGTGATGTATTATTTGTGATGTATTATTTGTGATGGTGGTAGCGGCGATGGCGCCTATTTGTTTTACTGCGATGACGAGCACTATGATGGTAGCGATGTGTCTTGCGCGATTTATGGTGGCGTGATCGAGTATGCCTCTTCCTTCTCCCTCCGCCATGTGGGTTAAGAAGATTATATGCTTGTTGTAGTTGCTGGAATCGAATAGTGGCTTCATCTTGATTATTTGGATTTTTATCAGGATGTAGAACCATAGCACCGTGATGATACGCTTTTTTGATTTCACGTGTATTGGCTGAAGCAGGTAATCCTAATACAGCAAAAGCGGCTTGTCTTGTATCTGGTGCCGGATATCTTCGCGCCAGTGCTGACTTAGGACTTTCAGGTTGATCGCGACGAGGAGAAGGGGCGCGTGCTCCGCGAGCGTGACTATGTTGTTGTTGGCGTTGTTGCTGTTGCTGTTGCTGTTGCTGTTGCTCTCGTTGCTGCCATTCCTGTTCGCGCTGTCGTCGCTGCTGTTCTTGATAACGTCTTTCCTGCTCTTGTTCCTGGTATCTGCGCTGTCTTTCTCTTTCTTGAAATTGGCGATACTCTTCTTCGCGACGCCTGCGCTCGTGTTCTCGCCTAGCTTCATATTCTCTGCGAAGACGTTCAGCTTCTTGACGCAGACGTTCAATTTCCGCAAGTTCTGCTTCTTCCTTTCTAGTTTTTTCGCGCTCATATTCACGCCAATGTGAGGAAGCACGTTGGTTTGCCAGTGTTGCTTTACGAAGTCTTTCGCGGACTTCTTCGTCTAATCCTCTGATCATAGCTTCCATTTCTGCCTCGGATTGAAAAGTCACCATTGTTCCAGCGGCGACTTTCTCTCTTTTCTTACGTTCTTTTTCCATATCATAGTCATATCGTTCCATAGCAACCAAGTAACTATCTTCGTCGCCTCGAATGGCGCCATATCTTTGTTCCAACATTGCATAAAAAGCGAGTTGTGCCTGGCGAGCTCGTTCTATCATTGCGTCTATGGCACGCTGTCTTGCCAGAGTTGCGCTAATCATTCCCCTCGACTTTGGCGGAGACCTAGAACGCCTAGAAGGGCGTTGCATTTCTTCTATGCGCCTTAATTCATCATCGGAAGCAATATGAGAGCGTCTACGTTCTAAATCCATACTTAAAGCAGAAGTTGTCCTCGCAATTCCTCTACTAATGGGACGCGGGTTATATAATTCATCCATAGCCCTTTCATATTCTTCACGACTTCGAAACGAACCATCAGGATTTCTAGAAGGATCCATATTTTTAGATGTATATTGTTGACGTATATAAATATTACAATATTAAAATATTACAAAACCAAAAATATGAAATAATAAAATATTTATACTAAAATATAATTAACAATAACATTAACATAATATAATATTTTTAGTATACACAAGAATATTATATTATATATAAGAATATTATATACGCAAATATTATATACGCAAATATTATATAATATTTAACAAATATGAAAAAAATGATATCAAACTTCAATATTTCAATAAATAGTGTATTGTTTGTTATTTTAGTATTATTATTCTTATCTTATTTGGGAATAATTAAAATATACCACAAAGAAACATTTATGCCAAATATAAATAATAATAATCAGCTTATGCCCGGCGTTTATCCTCTTTCAGATGATGTGCCATTACTTGATGGCGACTATACAGTTAAAAATAATACAAATATTACAAAAAATAATACTTATAATAATTGGAAACAATATCCTGTATATCCTAGTTCATATAAACAACAGACAAATAATGTTAGGTATTGGGCCACACCGGACAATGGTATGTGTTCCCCAGCTGAGTTCTGTGGGACGCCATATGAAAAAACGAATATAAAAACGGATATTCCGACCAAAGCTATACCTATAGGTGCTGGCGTGATTCGTGTAAATTGGTGGGAATCTAAATCATAAATTTGTGCGTATGCTTGTATATATCCTGTATATATCCTGTATATATCCTGTATATATCCTATATGTATCCTGTGTATATATGATATATTTAGGGAATATACTAAGTTTTTTACAGATTAAAATCAAGATCTGAAATTACAATGAGGCACCCTGATGATGCTGCTGGCGCTCTATTATCCGCGACTGCTGATGACGACACTTTATTACTATCGTCATTAGACTTTTTTTTAGGAGGGGAGCGTTTTTTAGGAGCACGGTGTTCGTAACCGGTTGCTCGTTCTGTTAAAATTATCCCCCACACGCGTTCAATGGTTGGTATTACTGCCTTAAACCATAGAGTATTGCGTTTAACAAGCACGCAACTATACTGCTCCAAATACCAGTAAATGTTTTTTACCCACATCGAATCGGAATTATTATCAATTATAGATTCGCTCCATATTTCATACTCTTTTTTGGTTATATTTAAAGGGGCGTATTCATATATAGGCTTACCATTTTTCATAAAGAATGCCATAACACCTTTAAGTGTTCCGGCGGATGTGAGACAAAAGTCTGTGTCAATCTCTGATGCTGAATCTGCTAAGAATGCCTCTTCGTCGTCATATTCTTTGAATCGTGTTTCTAGAAAATCGGATTCATCACATTTACATACTTCCATTTGAAGCTGCATCTGTATCCAGTATTCTTCAAGTGGTATACCAGTTATATCACGATTCACAATATTTTTTATTTCGAGCATTCTCCCATATAGCGGAGAAGCAGAGTCAATATTAATTCCATCAGGTGATGCACCTAGAAATGGATATTCTGAATGAGGTATACATCCAAATTCGCCAACCTTTGTATTATTTCTGGCCTCATAAATTGCGCGCGATAATTCTTCATACTTTTGTCCCCAATGTAAAGGCGAATTCACATTAACAAATGTTTTCTCGACTATGTTTATATATTGTGGTGCGTGTTCTGGGCTTGTCGAATTATCGTCTTCGCCGCCACCAACCCCATTACAAGCATCAATCGGCACGGATGCAATAGATAGCGGTTTACATTTTTCATAAATAAGCTGGTTTATATTTGAATCGCTTTTGAATGCTTTCCAAGCAGAACTTGCTGTAATCATATTATAGCGACGAATATACCATTCGGGTGTTCGTTGTTCATGTTGAGGAATGGATTTTAAATATTCGATATTTCTTGTAATATCGGCAATACTTGTGTGTTGTGTAATAAATGTTGTTGGGTGTGATCGCGGCGGCACAATAGAATTGAAATAATTATCAATACAATAATTTACAATTTCTTCTATTTCCTCCTCTATCTCATCAGAGACGTCAAATAAATCTTTCTGGAAAATGCTATTGCTATCGGTAATATTTGAGTTTATGATTTCATATATAGCTGACTCGAGTTTTGTATGAAATAAGGGATCGCTAAACGATGAGGCGTTTAATCGAACAATTTCGTCGATAAATTCGAAAATAGATTCCGTAAAATATTGCCGCTCTTGTTCTGTAAGATATATAGCAGCATTTTTCTCTGCATCCGCCTCTGTCCCTTCTTCATCGTTATCGTCACCGTTATTGTCACCGTTCTCGTCAGAATCAATTTCAAGCCAAACATCACAAACGCGCGTATTAGAATCTTCATCGCCATCGTGATGTTGTAAATATTCATTTAGTGGGATACCTTTTATAATTATGTCGTCTGTTTGAACACAAGCATCGGTCATAATGTTGTTACGTATAGAAGCGTGATGTTATATGGTTATACTATTATATTAAATAGTAACTTACGTTTAAGTCTGTATCAATTTTATATTTCCGATATTGACACAGTGCAAAATAATATTCCTTCGCACATACTTAGTATACCTTTATTCATCATCGCTGTTATGATTCGAATTATTTTTTGAAGCAGATGCACTTCCAGGACGTGATCCTGTTTTAACAGTTTTATTTGCCCTTTTTGGGGCAAGCGAACGCATAGTAGATTGTCGTTTTTCACATCGCTTAAGAGTGAATTTTTTATGCGCTGTATTGAACAAAAGGCACGGAATGGATTTAATGACCCCGGTTGTTTTATCATAAACAACATCCTTTGTTTTTGATAATTTTTTTTGGTCAAGACTGGTTGTCAAAAAGGTCAAAAGTGATTTTGTGTCTTTTTGATTTAAATTATTGTCGATGCTATATTTTTCAACAAAGGCGCGTATTTTCTGCATCTTAATCGTTTTATCCAATTTACTCCAATGCTCGCCTGTATGATGCTTCTTTTCTTTTTCTAGAAAATCGTTTATATTTGCCGTGTCATTTATATCCATAGGACTTAGATTGTTGCGTGAATTATTAGTTAAAATCATAGATTTATATTTTATATTGTTAAGTTCTTGAAGCTCTTTATCTTTACTCATTGTGTATATATTATATAAAGAGTAAAGTTTAACTTCTTTTTTTATATTTTATATTCATATATTTTTATTCACATCTTTTATATTCACATCTTTTATATTTGTATAAGTTAACGTATATAGATATTTTTATAGATACAGTACAACACAAATGAAATCGATATCTATAAAAGGTAAAAGAAACACGGATAAAATAAATTCAATGAATAATCCAGATGCTATACACGAAAGAACTGCAACTAAAAGATGGTCAAAAGAGATCCTTGAGTTTTATGAGAGTCACGATGAACAGATAAATGTCATAAATAAATTATATATGGATGTCAAGCCGCTCGTAAATCGGGAGATATTCATAAAAGAAATCGAGAAAAAGATAGATGGATATAAGCGTCAAGATATCGAAAAAAAAATATATGATTCTGAGAAATTTGTAGATATGGAAGAACTATTGTCAAAACTAACTGCGTGTAGAATGTGTTGTCATTATTGTGAAACGAAATGCTATATTTTATATAATGAAGTATTGTCCAAAACACAATGGACTGTTGATAGAATAGATAACGATTATGGACATAATAAGGACAATATAGTAATAGCGTGCCTAGATTGTAATGTAAGGAGAGGAACAATGAATAGCGAAAGATTTAAACTGGGGAAACAATTAAAATTTATAAAAAAGGATACTGATGTTTGTAATTAATATTGTTAATAATATTATTAAAAATAAAAGCATTTAAAATGATTTTTAGAATATTAGGTATTATATCAGAAATAAAATAATAAATTAATTACCGCAATGACATCTACAAATTTAAATTATACAACGCAGAATAATTTATTATTAACTAATCTTTTGAAATATTACGAGTTAGATAATAATATGGATTATATGTTACGAATTATTAATGGTGAATCGCGTATTTCGCTTAGGATTATTGATTGGTTTGCTACTAATTATGCCAAAAAGTATTATACAGTATATACTATTGATGGTGTAACAAGCAGACGATTTAAGGTATACGTAGATTATAAACTAAAACTGAAGGCTTATTCTAAGAAGAGGTTTGATCCTTTTTGTAGATGGGATAGAATAACGGTTCCGTATAAAGATGGTAAATATATTCAGACGACGATCGGGCAATTAAACTTTTTCAAATGGGCACTGGAAAATAACGTTATTAGCTATATCGAGGAGAATTATGTTAATATCGAAAAGGATATGAATAATAGGAATAGCACATCAAAAAAGAAATTGCTTTCGGTGGGAACTGCGTGTTCAACTACATCAAATGTATCCAACGAGTCGATCGATACAAACGATTCTAACGACTATGAAAATAATGGCGGAAAATATTATAATGAAATAATTCAAAATGGTGAAGATAATGAAGGTCACAATTTAGACAATAGTAGTAAGGCTGATGTAAACAACAAAACAAGAAAGAAGCGGGAGGAGCTTTCAATTTCAGCAACCAAAAGTATTAAAAAGGAGAAAGTAGAAATTGTTGTGAATTTTGATTAAAGAATAAGTAACTATTAATTAACTATTAATTAACTATTAATTAACTATTAATTAACTATTAATTAACTATTAATTAACTATTAATTAACTATTAATTAACTAAAATGATGTAAAATTAAAACGTAAAACAAATATAATTATTATAATTTTTTCTATTAGATAGAAACTAATTATACACATTTGAATATTTAAAATGGGGAATACGGCATCAATACAAAAAATAAACTGTGAAGATATGCAGAAGGCGTGTAAAAATACAAATAACTATATAATTATAAACACTCTAGACGCTTCTATGCAGAATTGTCTCATTTTAAATACTACAAAAATAGAAAACGAAGAGGCTTTAATAAATTCGATCATAAAAAAAACGAGGAATAAGAATATTATAATATATGGTCGCAATTGTAACGATGAAAAGGTGTATAAAAAATATGAACAGTTAATAAGCCTCGGTTTTATAAATGTATATGTATATGTCGGAGGAATGTTCGAATGGTTGCTATTACAGGATATATACGGCTGTGAACTTTTTCCAACTACAAGCAATGAATTAGATATTTTAAAATATAAATCGAACAGGATATTCGATATTCAGTATATTCGAAATGGGTAAAGATTAAATCAAAGAGAGTGAATAAATTCGTCGATCATTTTTAGAGTCTCTTTGCGGGATTCAGGGTTTTGGTTAAAGTCGCTATTTGCGTCGATAACTAGTTTAGGAACATTTTCCTTGTCAATCCATTCATCGTGATATTTGCTACATTCTTCGAGATATTCAATCGGTATATTTTCTCCCTCTCTGGCGCGAACATTAACGCGCTCAAGGCATACATTAGGGTCTGCCTTTATGTATACAATAGCACCTATTGGCACATCCGTAATAAATTCTTCGAACCATTTATTGTAAATAATATATTCATCATGCTCAATGTCACCTTTGTCATATAACATTTTTGAAAATACATTGCGATCAGTGGCGACGCATCTTTCGGTAATAATATATTTGTATCCCTTCTTGATAGCATCACGAAGAAGTTTGAGTCTCGAAATATATGCTAACATTTGGAGACGGAATGCAAATCGTTTGTTATCTTTATAGTAATTTACGAGAATAGGAGTGCCGTCTTTATCCACGACCGAATTCCAAGTATCCACCGGTTCTTGAATGAAAAGAATATCTGTTCTTCCCTTTTCTGTGTAGAATTTTTTAAGATCGTGAACATTTGTCGATTTTCCTGAACCGATATTTCCATCCACGCTTACTATAATAGGCATATCACAGTATTGACAACCGCTTATAGAGCAGCGACATTGATGTTTGGAAATGGGTGCGATGGTGTTGTGAGAAGACATCTTTTATTCTTAATATATATTTATATTATATATTAGTCTTCAATTTTATATATTTCATAATATAGCATAAATAATGGCACAATAATGTCAAAATACACTCCATAATATAATATATCAAAATAGGTTAAATATATTATAATATAACTATTTATCTACAAAGTTATCTTTACACCGTAACCGTCATCTCCACCCTTTATAAATTATTTTCTATGGAAGCGCCGGTGTCAGCACAGCCACAGCCACAGCCACATACGTCAGAAATAGAGTTACACGTCGACTTACATCAAAATAAACTATCAAAAGCAGAATGGGATTATACTGAGATTCCGGAATCAAAAGAGGAAATAGATATTTTAAATATGATTAAAAAAGGTTTCAATGATGTAAATATAAAATATAATTCAACAAAGTCGATCATAGGTATATTGAAAACGTCCGTCAACGAAGAGATTATGGTTCACTTATTTAATAAATATTTTAAGAACAAAATAGAGGAAATATGCGAAGAATATGATTACAAGGGTTTTGACTGTGTGGAAATATTGGGCAAAAATAAGAATCTGAAAATAAAAAAAATAGACGAGATGCGCATAAGCAATAATACTTTTGACATTAGCAATGATAAAATTTACGAATATATTTTACTCGAAATTATAGATAATTTGGTAGGATTTTATGTAGACAAAAAGGCAAACTGGTATTATTATTATTACACTCTACACTTTATGAGAAAAAATGAAATCGAAAATCTAAATAAATATGTCATTGAATTTGTAGACTACGTTCTTAAACAATACGAGTCGAGTTTTAATGTCAAAACGTTTATAAAATATTCGCAACGTTTTGTCGAGAAAAACGAATATTTATTGAAGTATCAAGATTGTGGATTATATGAACACCAAAAACAGATTTTTACAAAATGCAAGACCCTGGTACCGAAACTGATTTTGTATATCGCACCTACAGGAACGGGTAAAACACTGACACCTATCGGATTATCCGAGCCATATAATATACCAAATCCGGATAAAAAAGTGGGCGGTTTTATAACCAAAAAAAACAGGATTATATTCGTATGTGCGGCAAGACACGTCGGGTTAGCGCTCGCAAAATCGGCAATTAGTGCAATGAAAAAAATCGCATTCGCGTTTGGTTGTAATAGTGTCAGCGATATTCGTCTGCACTATTATGCCGCAAAAGAATCAACACGAGATAAGAATGGCCGCATACGCCGTGTGGACAATACAGTCGGAGATGAAGTGGAGATTATGATTAGCGATATAAAGTCGTATATTCACGCAATGTTATATATGAAGGCGTTTAATAATGTGAACGATATAATAACGTATTTCGATGAGCCTACTATTTCGCTGGACTATAAAGATCACGACTTTCACAAATTAATTAAACGAAATTGGGTGGAGAATCAGATCCCAAATATTGTGCTATCATCTGCGACACTTCCACACGAAAATGAAATACAGGGAACCATATTGGATTTCAGGTCGCGGTTTGTTGGCGCCGAAATCATTTCGATAGTTAGTCACGATTGTTCAAAGTCGATTCCGATTGTAAACAAGGACAATAAAATAGAAATGCTTCATTTTTTGTTTGAGGATTATACTGATGCTATTTTATCGACGGAGCATTGCTCTAAATACAAAACATTACTGCGGTATTTTGATTTAAATGAAATTGTAAAATTTATAATGTATGTAAATGAGGAGTCATTATATACAAGTGCGCGATTTTCTTTACAGCAATATTTTGCAGATATCAACGATATTACAATGACGAATATAAAGCTGTATTATTTGACTCTTATGAAAAATATTAAGCCTGAGAAATGGTCGCAGGTTTACAATAAAATGAAAGACGCGCGTGTGAAATTATACGATTCTAATATATATTTTACTACTGCGGATGCTTATACATTGACGGATGGACCGACGATTTTTTTGACAAATGATGTAGAGAAGATAGCAAAGTTTGCGATTCAAAATTCAAAAATTCCGGCGGAAGTTATAGACGACCTTATGGAGGCGATAGAGCACAATAATGGTCTATCAAATAAAATCGATGTTTTAGAAAAAGAAATCCAAAACATAGAAGAAGAGAAGGAGAAAATGAGAGGAGATGGAACAAAAGATGGCGGGACAAGAAAGGCGTCATCTGGGAGAAATAATATAGTAGTAGATACAAGAGAAATTCGTGAAAAACAGCAAATGATTGATATTATAAGAAGCGGGGTTAAGCGTATAGCACTTAACGACATTTTCGTGCCGAATAAGTTGGAACATTTAAGACGGTGGACGGATCGTGATGAATATACGAATGAGTTTTCTTGTAATCTGGATGAGAGCACTGTAGAGAAAATTATGTTGCTACAGATTGAAAATCATTGGAAGATATTACTGCTTATGGGTATTGGAGCGATTACAAATCATACAAATGTGAAGTACAATGAAATTATAAAAGAGTTGGCGCAGAATCAGAAATTATACTTGATTATTGCTTCATCGGATTATGTATACGGAACGAATTACCAGTTTTGTCACGGGTATATTAGCAAAGATTTGAATAATATGACACAAGAGAAGACGATTCAAGCAATGGGGCGAATCGGTAGAAACAAATTACAGCAGACATATACTGTAAGATTTAGGGATGATGAACTCATAAGGCGAATTTTTGTTTCGTCGTCAAATAAACCAGAAGTTGAAAATATGAATAGGTTGTTTAATTCTGTATAACTTGGTATAACTTGGTATAACTTGGTATAATTCTATGTAATCAAAACAAAATAATTTATAAACAAAATAATTTATAAATAAAATAAAACATAGATAGATAAATAAATAATATATATCAATATCAATATATATTATTTTTTTATGTTTAGAAAATGTACTGAATTGAAGAAGTGCCATATAAATAAACGTGCAGTACTTTCAAATGCTGACGACAATTCTCACGTAGTTTATAAGTGTGATAGCTGCGGGTTATTTAAGAATCATCTTTCTATCACAACGAAAAGGGAAAAAAGAGGATATTTGTGCGACTATTGTATTAAGACGATTTAGTTCGTGACATATGCGATATAGTAAAATCGTATAATACATTCTGCTCCACATCCCAGAATTCAGTTTTAACTTTAGTCCCCTTATCTATAAATGTATGAGAGGAAAATCCTGTTGTAATCTTACTCCATATGCTTTTAAAGTCGTGTTTTCTATGTTTGAATTCGGCCGACTCATCATGTAATTTGACATTTGAATGTCCATTCGAGCCGATAATTACCATACCACCCGCACCGGTTGTCATATATTTTGCGTCCCCATCTATAGAGTAATGCTCCAAATTATGATTATGTCCATTTAAATATAAATGGACACGATTGCTGCCCAATAAGGACTGAAAATCTTCGGCATCTATTTCATCTGCTTTATGGTGACCGATGACAAAGACCCATTCGGTGGGCGGGATACCAGAAAGCGTGGCATTAAACCAATCCAGCTGTGTTTTACAGGATTGATTGATTATATTTTGGTGAAACATACATTCTCCTGCAACAGGGGAGCATAGAGGATATTGTATATTACAAGGATCCCATTTTGCCCGGTCGTCGCCCCTATAATCGTTGACACAAGGGTTCGTATCTAGGGCGATTATATTTAATATGATATTGGTGCTGTTGCGTTCGCTGTCGCTTTCGCTAAAATTAAATGTTACGCGCCGATGGTAGTATCTGGCATCCATTATCCACTGGGGGATGGTCTGATTCAGATCTAGTTGGGCGCCAGGATTAAAACCATAATCGTGATTACCCAGAGCATTATACCAAGGCAGACCAATATTACCAAATAGTTCCACATAGTCAGAATTTACTTGAGGATCGCTAGTATTTTGAATCCCGCAATAATAAAAATTATCGCCAGTATTTAAAACCAGTTTTGGGTTATATTCTGAGGCGTATATTTTCATAGCGTATGCTGTGCTTTGTGCATTTCGCAAATGATAACCTCCGAGTGCAGCCGAACCCCAGTCGCCAACTGATAAGATATTTATATCGCGTGGGATATATGCGGTGGATGTGGAGATGATATTATGAGGTACTATATTAACGGGTAACGCGGTAGCATACGCAGTAACAAATGCGGAAATTAAGGAATATTGAATGAAAATGGGTAGAAAGTTATATATTTTCATTTATCTAAACAAAGAAAAAGTATTTTTGGGAATCTATTTTAAATATTTTATAGTTATCTTTTTAAATAACTATGAAATATTATACAACATTAAGCTACCCTACTTTACTTCATAAGAAAATTCTAAGAAATCCCAAAAATAATTATGTGCCAATGGTCCTTTGTGATATATATCTTTGCGCAATTTTTCAGGTGTGAAATTAATTTCATCTATATTTTTCATTTTTAGTCTATATATGCTAATTTCATAGTAATAAATGTTATTTTTATATTCTATACGCACATCGACAATATCATCATCGATGTTTGATTCTTTCCGAAGAGCGTCGTCGTATAAATTTTTTATGGAAAATTTGTAACGAAAAAGTTCTCGATCATCATTACTATTAAATATATCTTGAAATATATCTTCATAGTAATGGAATGAATTTTTATTTATAGATGGTCGCATAATATAGTCAAGGAACTTATATTTACTTTTGTCGATTTGTCTGACATATTCTCCATCTCGCAGTTTATATCGTTTCATAACTTTGACAAGTATATGTTCTTGTAAATCAGATGGTAATTTTGTTAGGATTTCCATTAGATTAAATATAAATAATAATTACTATTAACTATTATTATTTATATTTTAAGTTTGTTTTTGTAATATATAAAGCAATATAGTTAAATTATTAAAATGATGATATATTAACTAAACTGACCATTCTGATGGAACTTCACAGTTACTTTCTATATCATTATCAGTATTATAATTTTCATAATATGTGGTTCCAATAGCCTGATATAAACCTATATTTAAATTACAAGATGTATAACAAGTATTAATCGGTATGGATTTTATTTCAAAAGTAAATTTATAACCATTTGTTTGATTTGAATAAAAACAATAAATAGAATTAAAATTATTATTATTCCAGTAAGGATAATACTGAGAGTCTTTATAGTTATCGTGTAATTGCGGTTGTTGTGGTGGATAAAATAGACTGGTTGGGTCAGTGGTTACATAATTTCCATCTGGACATGCATTTGTTTCCTTAAAAAAATCGTTAGCATTATTTTGAGTTATTCTTGAAATACTTTGTGCTGCTCCAGTATTTAATAATTCTAAACATAATTTCTGAATATGCTGATGTTCCCAGCATATTAATACATTTAATCCGTCATAAATACCAGTTTCATATAAGGCTTTAACTGTTGTATCTACGTCAGAAGCATTACTATACATAATATGTGGTATATTCAATAAAAAAGAAGCAGATGAAACTGTTTGTGCGGGATGCATAGAATTATTTGTATTGTATGCGTCGGGTTGATTTGATAATATATACGAAATAGGGTATGAAGATTTTGCTAAAGTATTTATAAAATTTGCTAGTTGACACGCTCTATAAATTCCATTTTTATCTAAACCATAGTTTATCCAATTTTTCTCGCCATGTCTTATTATAAATATATTTGCTGGCCCAGATGGAGGATTTGTTAAATTATTTGGTGCCAAAACAGATTTTTGTATCGTTGAAAAATTAGCTATCGGCATTGATTGATATGAATTCCAAATACTATACAATGCTTCGACAGGATTTAAATTATGATACTGGCTTACAGGATATCCATTTTGACAGACACTATCGGTTGTATTGGGATTGTGTTTAACAGACATATTATCATAAGAATATGCTCTTGTGTCATTAAAAAATCCAGAACGTTTTTTACCAGGCATTATTATTATATTATATTATATTATCATATTATTATATAATTAAGTATTTTCAATATTTATTATACAAATATACGAAATTTTATGGAGTTTGATTCTGTAAATTCTCCTTCCTCTTTTTTTCTAAGTCGTCAATAACTTTATTTGCATCTGCTAATTTGTCGCTTAGTTTAACTTTAGCTGACTTACTTGATGTCCACGATTTAGGTAATTCGGGATGTTTTTCTATTTTGAAATATTCGCGCTCTTTTGTGTGTGACCTATCTATCCATTCGCGATAGTATACTACATATTTCTTCATCATATGATGTTCTAGACCTTGAGGCAAAGATTGAGCGCTATGTTTTCGATTTCGTTTTTTCACAGACAAGCACTTATCTGTATCTGTACCTACTTTATCTTCGGTAGGTGTTGCCATTATTATTATTGTTATTCTTTTGATTCTCGTTACTCTTGATATTCTATAAAAATAAATAAACAAATATATTTTACCGCGGTTATGCGTAATTAAATATATCTATAAATATATCAATAAATATATCTATAAATATATATCTAAATATAAATGATAAAAAATATATTCAATACTTTGTATAGTTATGCTACATATAAACCGCCTAATAGATATAATCAATATAAAAAAATGAAATCCACACCTAAAATAGCATTTCAAGTTCCAATAATAGCTCCTACATCAGCCTTTACTAAAATAAAAATAAACAATAACAACTCGATTTTAGAAAAAGTATCAGTGGTTAAAGCAAAAATTAATGCCTACGAATCGCAAATAAAAGTTCAAAATTTTTATAAATTATTAGATGCTACTTCGCTTGCGCTGAAAGAAAGTGATATACCTTTTTATTTGGACTGTGGCACACTTCTTGGATGTATTCGCGAAGGGCGAATATTAAGCCACGACACCGATGTAGATGTAACGATTCATTTATCAATGTGGGATAAACTCTTAACTATGGTAGATTTTCCAAAATATGGACTAACCGTTAAAAGAAAATATAAAGGGTTTCCTGACTACTCGGGCGGTAACCTTATATCCGTATATTTAACAGAGGATAGTGCGGAAAATTATTGTGATATTTATGCGAATCCGGCGTTCCCTTTATTAGAAACTGCTACAATGAACGGTAAAGAATATCCTATTCCAAAAGATCCAGGGCTATACTTGACACAATTGTATGGAAATTGGCGAGTTCCGTCAAGTGCTCACGCGGATACAGAATACCATAGAAATAATGGTCTTATTCTTAGCGACTATAAAAATAATTGGGACTTAAAATATAGTATCTATAAGTGTAAATTTTAAATGTAAATTTTAAATGTAAATTATAAAATATTTGTATTTTCATATAAAAATAAAATCATATATATAGTAGTATGAATCTTTCTGTAATAAATCCCGTAACAACTGCGTATATAGTTCTAATAATATCTGCATCTGTTATATTATTTTTTTGTATAGGTTACTACTATAGTCGGCGATATAATATATAGAAAATTGATTTAAATAAAGATGGATATAATAAATAAGCAAACAACACACACCGTTCGTCATCCCTCACTCAACAATCGTCTTTGTATCAACAATGGCCGGAAAGAGCAAGAGCAAAAGCAGCAGCAGCAAATCAGTAGCCAAGGGAGGTTCCGTATTAAAGACAGCAATGTCTGCGCACAATAATCCAGCGGCGCGTGTTAAAATTCCGCAGACTATTGGATTACCTGGACAGATCGCAAACAACGCGGGCGGGTATTCGTTTCCTTTACCTCTCGAACAGGAATGGATGCGATACTTGATTATTGGAAGTAAATCGGATAATGGAAGTTTCTATCAATGTGGCGGGGCTATTGCCACTACGATTTCGAGGTGTATTATGACAGCCATCACGTCACCAACTACGTGCGAGCACTTGATTAGGGATATAGTCGACGTCTCTGTCAAGGGGCGAGCGCCAAAGCAAGAAATGACAATGATGTCGCTAGCAGCGGCAATCGTATTTGCGTGTGATCAGACGTGTAAGGCACAGGCACTGGCTGCAATCAATCAGGTATGTCGTATTCCCACTCACTTGTTTATGTTGATTCAATATATTCGCGATCTCTCGCAAGACAAGGCAAAGCCAGGTAAGGGGTTTGGGAAGGGCGTTCGCCGCGCATTGACTGAATATTATACATCGCGCGGAGGGCTGGAGCTTGCGGTTTTAGTTACAAAATATAAAAATCGTGAAGGATGGACACACGAGGATTTGATTTCACTTCTCCACATCAATCCGGCAAATATGAAAGATGATGGCGGGCGACTTGTTTTGGAATGGATTATGAAGAAGGACAAACCTGAGCGCAAGATTGCGGCGAATCCGGCGAAAGGAATCGTGGAGACAACCCTGCCAGCAAAAATGGAGAGGACTGAGTTTCTAAAACGGTTGATGGCGATTCCGACTCCGGATAAAAATGGATATCAGGCAGTGGAGAGCAAAGGATTTATGAAAACTATTGCGAATGCGATTGGTTCAGTTATGGGCGGTGGCAGTGGCGATGGCGATGGAGTGGCAGCACCTGTCGCGAAAAGGGTGTCTGTTTTATTTGAAGTAGCCCACCCAGAAAGCCCAATGGTTGGAACGCCTATAAAACTTATGGTTAATGATACAGAGCAGTTATATAATGTCAAGAAGACACTGGCTGATATGGGTGTTGCGCCGATTGGGAATATGGTTTTATGGTATGCCGGAAAAGGAATATCTTCATCGAAGTCTTTGCTAGATATTTCATATGACTCGGCGAATAAAATATATGTATTAGCTGGTGTTGAACCAGCCCCGGCATCGGCGCCTACTTCTGCACCTGTCGCAGCAAAGAGCGAAGGACCAAAAGACGAAGAAGGAGAATCTAAAAAAGTGGCAGAAGATCCTCTCGTTGCAACTGCCAGGTTTCTGAAGGCATTGGTCGAATTAGCAAAGACAGGCGAAAATAAGGATGCTACTACGGCTGTTGCAATTATGGAAAGGAATAAAAAGATTCAACGCGAACATTTGCCGACTGAGCTTCTAAATATGCCGCAAATCTGGGAAACACTTCTCGCCGGGATGGGAATGACTGCTTTGGTCCGCAATCTTGGAAAACTGTCGCAGGTCGGAGTCGCATCATCAAGGTCACAAGATATTATTAAAATGCTGAGTGACCCTAAAAATGTCAAGGAGTCAAAGATTCACCCACTTCAAGTTCTGGTTGGAATGAAGACGTATTCTCAAGGAAAGGGTGACCTCGGTTCAATGACATGGCCTGTAAATTCTTACATCACAACGGCGCTTTCGACGACATTTAGGCAGGCGTTTGGAAACATTACACCAACGGGAAAACGGTTTATGATTGGGTTAGATGTATCGGGGAGTATGTCGATGTGTATGTGTGCTGGTGCAAAAAATATTACACCTCGTGAAGGTTCAGTTGCTATGGCGATGATGACGCTACACGCCGAGGGTGCACAAAATGTTCACGTCTACGGGTTCAGTAATGTATTTTATAGCTTCAATGGAAAGATTCGCCCCGAGATGACAATCCAGGACGCAATTAAGGCAACAGATGTGCCTTTTGGGGCTACAGATTGCGCTTTGCCAATGACAGAGGCGCTTAAAATGTATACACATAGTGGAGTAGGATTTGATGTATTTTGTGTATACACGGACAGTGAAACATATGCGCCAACAGTTCATCCCCAAGTGGCGCTGGAGCAGTATCGCCAAGCAACAGGAATCGATGCGAAGCTGATCGTGGTTGGAATGGTGGCAAATCAGTTGACAATCGCTGACCCGAAGGATAAGAATACACTGAACTTGGCTGGATTTGACACATCGACACCGGAGTTGATTAGCATGTTCATCAGGGGGTTGATTTGAACACACATCACAGGAGACTACATCGCGTGAATTGATAAATAGCATAATATATTATTACTTTTTTAGTAATAATATATAATACCTGATTTAATAATATATAATACCTGATTTAATAATATATAATACCTGATTTAATAAAATATCATATAATATATAGTATATAGTATATAGTATATAGTATATAGTATATAGTAGCATAGATTTTTATAAATATAGTAGTATGGATTTGTATTCAAATATTAAATATTTTATTTTAGGTGGTTCGTTAATGGTAGGTACTAATTATTTATTAGAAAAATATCATAATGGACCGGCGTTAACTGCTTATTTATATTGTGCTCCAACAATCTATTTGCTTGTTATGTATATTATATATAAAACTCGTGGATTGAATGGATATTATACATTTATTGTACATAGTTTAATTAATTATGTAGCAAATGTATTAATCATTATAGCTTTAATGATTTTAATAAAATGCATTCCTACAAACATGTTTACAAGTTCTGTTATAGTATCAATATTATTTATATTATATTCAATATATTATTTTTTGAATATTTATAAGTTAGATTTTAAACCATAGTAACATCTGTGAAATATACTTACCAATATTTATGATTTATGATTTGTTATTTAATGTTTGTTATTTAATGTTTGTTATTAAATATTAATAAAATGTCAATATAAAATAGTATAATAGTATAATAGTATAGCGTTATACTAGATGTTTACAAATTTATATATTTATGTAATTGTGATTGTTGCGTTTAATATATATAATTACATAAAGGACTTACCATTTCATTATATCACACAAACTAACTTTTCATTATGTGAAAAAATGAATAGCACATTTTGTGTTCGTATTTCGTATTTTATAATGGCTATTGTATTATATTTGCTAACTATTAAGTTTATTAACCTAACCTTGCCAAAAGATGCTCCAAAAGTTATAAACGCAATTACAAATGATAAACCTTCCTTTTTGGGGTTTGGATCTTTGGTTGGGAGTGGTATATCCGCGCTTTCATATATTTTTAATATTATTCTCGGATTTTCATCATTTAATGGTTTTAAACATAACTCTGTAGTTTATACAACCAAGAATCTTGTAACTATTTTTACAGGAATGGCGATGACGAGTGTTTCAGAAGAATTAATATATCGCGGGTTATTGATCGGCGCAACAAAACAATTTTTAAATACGAATATTTGTGTGTTTTTATCGGCTTTAGTTTTTGGATATGTTCACGTAAAATGTTCATTTAAATATGGTATTGTTGCTTTTATTACTGGTATTGTTTTAGGATATGGTTACATTCATTATGGATTATATTGGTGTATTGGACTTCACGCATTATTTAATTTTGTCGAAACATCGTTACATACAATAACAAATATTAAAGTTGTAAATAAGTTAATGGGTGGTGAAAGAGTGACGCCTGATGAGGATGGTATGATGACGCCATTGATTGAAATAATTGTTTTCTTAAGTCTTTATTATTTTGGCTATTTTTAATTATTTTTTACAACAAGCGCGCTTCATTTTACGCCATACGCGCTTTTTCGTTTTTTTACTCCAACACCAGTATCCGCGTTTTGGGTTAATACAACACGTTTCTTTTTTACCCCTTACAAGACGACACCGTTTTGCTGTTTTATTCATAGTATAATATATAGTATAATATATAGTATAAATATATTATATTATTTTTAAATGTCTAATCAATATATTAAACCTATATAAAAAGATTAACGTGATATTATGTAGCAAACACAATTATACAGAATGGAAGAAGCCGCTGCTGCTGCTGCTACAACAACTACATATACCGACGTTATTACAAAATTCAAGGATTTGAGGAGAAAATATTATACTGATCGTGGGTGTATGATTTCAACAGTTGATGACGATTTCGCTAAAGAATTCCTGGTGAAACATCCTAATTTATTATGGGAAGAGACATATAATGCGTATGCGGAGGCTTACGTTCTGATGGCTAAAATTAATGTGATTATTTTTGAGCAACCATTTACTGTATATTTATATCGTCCTATAAAACAGATTCATCGATATGAGTATGAAGATTTTTTTGGATTTGGTGGACATTGTGAAGGATTTTCTTTTGACCGAATTATTGCTACATATCAAGAAAGATATGATGATAAGATTGATATTGAATATTTGCTTATGATGGGGACACTGGTGAGTAGCGACGCTGGTGAATGTGGTGAATGTGGTGAATGCTGTGTAATTGATGAAAAATATATTAAAAATGTTTTGAAAATGATGGTGTTTGGTGGATATGTAAAATATTGGGCAGCTTTTAATGAATTTAAAGAATGGTTTAAAGAACGCGGATTTAATGTAGATTTTGATATAAGCACTAGGCAAACAATGACACCGCTTGTGTTTGAAGATTATGAGGTTGTTAACTCGCCTGATAAGACTTGCGAATTTTAACTTTAAATCATAAATGATGGGTCGCCTATAATATCGCGAAGAACGTGGGTAGTATATGCCTGTGTGATAGCATCAGCTTCATAATAGTTCCAATATATGTCTTGAAGTCCTAGATCCGATGCGCTATGATTACCTCTACAAATCACATTTGTAAAGTGGGTTATAGTGCAATGAACGGGAGATTTTGGATAATCATTTTTAACAAATGTTCCTTTGAATTTTTGATGAGCATATTCGGATCGTTTTTCTTGAATCAGGTATTTCCTTCCAGGTATAAGGTCGACAGGTTTCACAAGTTTGAGAGGGCGCATTGGTGTGATATTTTGATTTTACTGTTAAGATTAAACAATATAAAATGTTTCAATTTTATATTGTTTTTGTTTTATTTTGCCGTACTTGACCAAAATGTATTTACACCATCTTTAATTTTTCACCTATTTCTTTGTAATAGTGTCCATTATATGGGATATTTTTGGTAAGTGCTTTTGTCAAAGTTTTGTCGCTTATTGCTAATGATTTAATACAATCGTATTTACATTCAAATTTTTTTATTAAGTTATTATTTGTGTCATATTGTCCAACGCCATTTTTGTATAACATTGGTATTCCGTTTATTTCTTCAAATTTGCTAGTTAATTCATCATCACAATTATTATATAACATATAATAAAAACCATTTGCTAAACTATTATTTTTTACTGGATTATCTAGTGCTGATAATGATTCATAACCATTAAAATGTGCTGCTGTTTTTCTATCTATATATACATTTACAATTTTGGTTTTATCTTTGTCTATTTGAGCGATGTAACCCAAATTTACAACCTTTGTTTCTTTTGTAGGCTTAATTTCGTGTATAATATTTGGATCCAAATTTCTTTCAACTAGTAACCATCGAAAACCACAATAAATAGTGTTTTCAGCTACTGCTTTCATTACGCTTGGTCTCTTTATATTTTTACTTTCATTCATTGCTTCTGTAACGGATTCATACACTTTGGTTAACTGTAATGTTTCGGGATTTATTTTTTGGAGTCTTGGACCGAGGTTAGGTAGTTGTTCATTAAAACCAGTAACTATTTTTTTCTCTTGTTGTGAGTTTAATTTAGTTAATATTTCTTTATTTGTTTGTTCTAAAGAATTAACTTTACTTAATAAAATTTTATTAGTATTTATTATTTCTTTTAATAATTCATTATCGTTACCCGTATTAGTATTTTGTTGTTGATTTTTAAATTTTAAATTTTCAATTTCAAGCAACAACTCATTTACTTTATAATTATAATTATCTATATTATCGTTAACTATTTTTGATAATACTTTATATGTAAGATTACCGCCTATTAAAAATAATTCATTTTCACTATCGTGATTGGGTAGATTTTTTACTATATTTGGTTTTATAATACTATGACTATGTAGAAAATGTTCAAAGTCTTTACTTTTATTTACACAGAAACAATCAAGCAATAAGCACTCTTCATATTTACTTTTATGTTCATTATATCTACCCATAATTCCTATTCTGCTTTCTCCTATTTTTACAACATATGAACCATTTTCGTATGTTTTAACTTTAATAATATAAACCATATTTCCGGCATTGTTAAATTGTTTGAGTAGAAATTTTTCATTATCTAGTTCCTTTTGTTTAATTAATTTTTCTTCCATTTCTTTATTTTTTGTGGTTTCTATAGCAGACATTTCGTTTTTTGTTTGTTCTAATTCTTTTTGTAATTCATACAATCCATTTAATCTTATTTCTTTAATTACTTCACAAACCCAATCTTGAAAACGTTGAGCAATAGGTTTTCTTGACCTAAATAATACTTTATATAACCCTTTCTCTGTTAAAAAAGTAACATCTTGATTTCCACCAAGGGTGTGCGTAGTAAGCACTACCTTTTCTGTATCATCAAAATCTCTTATATTAGAACGAATAGTTAAATCTAATACAACTCCAATATCACTCGCGCGGAATAGTGGATCAGTTTTTGTTCCTTTTATTACGACTTCTGTGTGCAAGTTATTTGAATTAAATGCTTTTACAATATCCATGTCGGTGTTTATAGGGTGTTATACTCTATATAACGACCATTATTTAAGCCCTTTTATAAAATATATATTATTTTGCTTTAATAATCAATAAGCAAAAGTTAATTAACCACATTCAATATTACGGATATATATCGCTTTCTAAATCTGTAACAATCTTATTTGCCGAAAGTAGTTTATCTATTAATGATATGTTTGATGACTTGCTAGAAATCCAAGGTTTTTGTAGTTTCGGATGTTTCTCCACTTTAAAAAACTCTCTCTGTTTTGTATGTTCTTTATTCAACCATTCGTGGTAATATACAACATATTTTCTCATCATATCGTGTGTTATTTCATCGGGTAATTTTTTTGCGTTATATTTCCGTTCTCTTTTTGTTCCATCGTCGGCAGTTCCTTTGCTATTTTTTTGCTGTTCTTCTCTTGTAGCGATTCTTAAATTATCAAAACAATTATTTAACGGATTTCTGTCAAGATGATCCACACTTATAGTATTTGTTCCTTTACCATTACCCATACATCCTGTTATTACTTGGTGAATATGAATATTTAAATGACACGAAATATAACCATTTGACATTTTATACCAAGTAATTTTATTTCCTTTATTAGTCGTTTTTTCATAATCTAATATTTTTTGGTAACTTATTGGACATAATATACAAAATGTATCAACTTCACAATACATAACTATAATAGTTGTTCCATTTTCATTTTGAATTTTCCATAATGGGTTTTTTTCTTGATTAGATGTTCGACCAATCGTTTTAATATGACCTCTTATAGAGTCTATTTTTGCCGTTTTATATTTATCACGAATATATGCATCTTTTAATGAAAATGTGTTACCAATATTCATATCCATTGTGTGTTTGTATAACTTATATCGGGGGGTGTAGCCATAGTATGGTCACCCTTTATGTATAATCAATTTTTCATATTATTAAATACATAATAATATTAAAATAAAATTGTAATTCCAATTGTGAAGCGCACACGCAATTTAATTGCTGTAAGCACTCTTATTCCCCTAAGTTTCCCTAGAGGGAGGACTGTATCTTAAGCCGTTTCAGGTTGCTTAAACCTTCATTAACGACCCACATCCGTTCAGTCTCTGACGCCCTACCATAGACTAGCATATTAATATCGCCTTTAGGTAGTAAGCATGCGGATTGCCCAATCTTTTTCATTATTACCATACCCAAGTTCATTACTCTTGGCCACTTATTCCTTTCGGAGATAAGCTTGGTAGAAAAAGCTCTAAGGGGTTTCCCGAACAACAAGATGTGTTGCAACTCCGACGACAACAAGTCGGAATCACTAGCAGTTAGTCAAATCATCAATAACGATGATGGTGAGGACATAAATGGTTTTCCATAGTAAGAGCTCACTTTACTATGGCATACTGCTTTTCGGCCCTTGTTCACAGCTAGTATGATCATCATCATAACTAAGCATGTAGCTTCAAGGCCTCCCATACCACTCATGATACGGAGAACGTTGTAGTTGGTGGCATAGACACGAACCTTGGCAGTCTTGGTGCCCTCAACAGTGGCGTTGGAGAGAACGAGCTGAAGGGTAGCATTGTCAATGCGGGAGAAGTTGCAGCTGCCGCTCGGTTGATGCTCCTCGGGCCTCAAGGCGAAGGAGTAAACATTGATACCAGTGTCGGGAGTGCGAGTGTGGTGCTGGTAAGGCTGGACAAGGTCGAAGTAAGTGCCTTCACGCTCAGAGAAGCGATCCTGGCCGTTAAGCTGAAGCTTAGCAGTGACAACAGGGTTCTGACCCCAGCAGTGAAGGGGGAGAGAAGTCTGAGTGAGGACGAAAGTGCCGGCATCAGAGACACCAGAGTTGTCATAGGGAGAATCAGGGTGGAAAGAGTTAGCGCCAGCCATATTGCTCTGGGTGTAGTCCTCGTTGCTTCCAAAAGGAGCATCACCCTGACCCCACCAATAAGTGCTGGTAACATCAACAGCACCAGCCTCGTGGAAGAGACCGGAGCCATCAATGAAAGAGCCGGTGCTCTGAGCAACAGCATCGTGGCCACCGAAGGCGTGGATAGCATTGGGAAGAGCATCGATAGCATCAGTGTAGTTGAAAGGCTGAGCACCAAGAACGCGGTAGAGAAGCTGGTTGCACTCCAGAGAAGAGCAGTAGTCAACGTTCTGATCCGGCTGGACAACCCAAATAAGCTCCTTAACGGGGTGGTTAAAGTTGAGCTTGATCTTGTTGGAAGAAGAGCCAACGGACTCATCACCAGTGAACTGGAGCTGCTCAATAAGATACTCGTGGGGGTTCTGAGCCATACGTCTGCGCTCATCAGTGTCCAGGAAGACGTAGTCGACATAGAGAGAGGCAGCGACCAGAGACTGGTTGTAGGCGTTGTTTACACGACCACCGACAGGGGAGTTAGCAGTGTTGTTGGCGCAATTAAGAGAACCAACAGCCCACAAGCACTCATCGATGGGACGGATATCAAGGTTGATCTTGACCTCGTGATACTGAAGAGCAATCAGAGGAAGAGCAAGACCGGGGTTGCGGCAATACCAGAACTGAAAGGGGACATACAGAGTAGTCTCGGGGAGAGCATTGCGGGGGGCGCAAACCTGACGAGGAGCATTAGCCTGGCAAGGACCATCGATCGCGTTGAAAGAAGGGTCAGTGATGAAAGTAAGCTCAGTGGTGTTGCCGACCATAGCATAGTAACCAGCCTGCTGATCAACGGGAAGAGTAAGGTTGTTCCAGATGTGCATCCAGTCACCATACTGGCGATCAATGCGCTGACCACCGATCTCAACCTCAACCTGAGAAATCAACTGCTCACCAGGGAAGTCGAGCCAACGGGCATAAACACCGTCCTGGACAGATCCCTTCATAGACTGGTTGATCTCGGGGAGAGTAACCTGAAGGTAGGTGCGGTAAGCCAAATCACCATTACGAGAGATGGTGCAAGTCACACGGCGACCAAAATCGGCCTGACCGTTAAAAGTTTGCTCAATAGATTCCATAGCAAAGTTAGTGTGACGTTTGTAAGACACCTTCCAAAAGGTAATCTGAGGGTTGCCCGTAAGATAAACATCCTGGGCACCGTAAGCTACAAGTTGCATAAGAGCTCCTGCCATTTTCGATTATTATAATATTGCTAAAGAAAAAAAATTTATAAAAAACCCTAAATTGTTTTTTATAAATATATAAATATATAAATATATAAATATATAAATATGTAAATAAATATGTAACTAAATATAATTAAAAATCATTACAATTAAATCTATAACAGTTTTTACCATAGTATCAACCATTTACTCCTAAAGAATTCTACTTATTAGTATTTATATTATATAACAGATTATATTTAAATGTTTAAATGATTAAATGATATATAATCTATATTTACTGGCTACATAGAGTTTCTACATAGCGTGTTTACCGAAATAGACGACTCATACAGCCTAGAAAACAATATTTTTGAGGTTGTTCTTTAAAAAATTTACTAAATAGTTGTCGGAATATACTTCTTTTCTATGATTGTGTCTTTTCCTAAAAACAAATTTATTATCTTTCTTTCGAATACTCCATCCACTTTCAAGAGCGTTCATTAAAAATATCATTATGTATATCTCTTGTCTTAATTCCTTATTCATATCTATTGTTTCTTTATTCATTAATTCTTTTAATGCTAAAATTCCATATTTTAAAGATATGATGTCTTCTTTCTTTTTGGTTCCCATATTTGTTCCTATATTGGTGGCTGAATCAGGTGTCAAGTGCGTCATAGGTCGGGTTGCCTGTGTCGCCTGTTTTATGATTTCTTTGTTTATATCATCACTAGATGCCGTTTTTACAATAGCTTCACTATATATCTTTTGAATCACCCGTTTGTTCAAATAATCCTCGGTTATAATATCCTTTGTCGAACTGTCTAAATTTTTTAGATAGAAAACATTTTCTCTTTTCTTTATTGCCCAGTTTTTATCTAATGAATTCATAATATACTTCATCTTATAGTATGTCTCTTTCTTAATTGCACTTTTATCTAAAATATCTATATCTATATTAAATTCTCTCTCATTGTTAGTTGATAACCCATTAGTGATAGTATTTGTAGACGTTGTTGATAAAGATGTAGTAGCCGTTAATTGTTGTTCTAAATTTTTATTTATGTCTAAATTAGTAGGCAAAATCATTATTTTATTTAATAGAGAAAACATTAATCAGATATTAACTCGAAACATAACTGTGTATTTTAAAATATGAAATAAAATATTAAATAATTATTATTGTATATATTAAATAATTATCATATATATTATATTAAAAAAGTTATGTATATAACAATATAGCTATACTATATATAATTATATATAACAAATATCCATATACAATGCCATCCTTTAAACATAAAACAAACAAAAAAATCGTCGTAGATAAGAAAAAAGTGATGACATTAGACGGTATGCATCGCGAATTACAAACAGAATTTAAAATGATTGAAGAAGAGGTGTTGCCTGCTCTTATTAAAGAAAAAAATAAAATAATGGAAATTTTACATAATAATAAGCATATGGAACATGGTGATACCGATGATAATGGCAATGGCAATGGCAATGGCAATGGCAAAGAACACAAACTCGATATATCTAAAGAAATCGAGCTAAAGGACAGACTTTATGATATCAAAAATGATATCTCAAAATATAAATTAAGAATTAAAGATTATTACCTAAATAATAGTCGATTTATTTTTGACTATTTTGAAAACAAAAAGGAGATCACAAATGGAACCAATCGCACAAAGATTCTAAATTCATTTTATCGTCTAAATGATTCTATGAATGAAAGCGAACTGAATCGTGCTAACGAAAATAATGTCCAGAAGTTTTTCTCTAACCTAGATCAGACGTATATCAATGTAAATGATTATATTTTTTCAACAGATATATGTCAGTCTTGTAATAAGGGGGAAATGATCCCTGTCGAACACGAGGGTATAATGGTTTGTAATTTTTGTGCGAAACAAGTGACGTGTCTTATTGAAAATGAGAAGCCGTCGTATAAAGAGCCGCCTAAAGAAGCGTGCTTTTATGCATATAAGCGTATTAATCATTTCAAAGAAATTCTTGCGCAGTTTCAGGCGAAAGAAACGACGCAGATTCCCGATGAAGTATTGGAGAGTATTAAACATCAGCTGAATAAAGAGCGAATTCCGCTATCCAAATTTACGAATTCAAAGGCGAAAGAGGTGCTTAAGAAGTTGGGATACAATAAATATTATGAACATATTCCGTTTATTAAAGACAAGCTGGGTATTAAACCGCCTATAATGACGCCGGAATTAGAGGAGACGCTTTGTAATTTATTTATGGAGATACAAGGACCATATGCGAAATTCTGCCCGGAAGATCGCGTGAATTTTTTGAATTATTATTATACTGTGTATAAATTATGCGAACTGCTTCAGAAAAACGAATTTTTATCCTATTTTCCAATGTTGAAAGATAAAGAAAAGAGGATAGAACAAGATGATATATGGAAGAAAATATGCGAGGAATTGAATTGGGTTTTTATTCCTACGCAGTAATTCCCTTCTACCCTTGCCCGTTTGCTCGTTCAATGTCACCACGTCCACTAGCTGAACCAGTACTATAAAGTGGTATTATTTCGGATGGATGCCAATTTCCATATGTTCTTTGGTCATATCTAGAAGTCGGTGGACCAGTAGGGTGGGAGCAAGGATATAGATCCCCTCTATTATCACTACACATTTTCGGTTGATGATAATCTATATTAACCTTCCCTATTTCATTTAAAAAATAATCAGGATCATCCGCCGGTCCTAATGCTTTTGTTGATTCAACAATATTACGTAGCACTTCTTCGTCATTGTAGGATAAATATGATCTGTCGGTTAAACATTTTTTTGTGTGTTCAAAAAAAACATTAATAGCATTATCACGAGCTTGATATAACTTACCTATTTCATCCTTTTTATTCTGAGGTGATAATAATTGATTATTAGATATTTCTTTATGTTTTTTTAATGTGGCATCGTCTATTAGCTGTACATATTTATCATATTGTGCTATATATAATTTACACTGATATTCATTTGTGCAGTATTCTTGCATCAACCTATTTAATTCTTCTTGTTTTTTTTCATCATTTTCTCTACGTATTCTAATATCATCCATTACAGTAGAAAGACCTGGAGTAGACTGAGTAGGCTGAGTAGTATAAACAGTAGAAGTAGCAGCAGCGGCAGGAGCAACAAAAACAGGAGGAGGAGAGGCAGTCTTTGCTTCAGCAGCAGCATTTGCATCAGCAGCAGCATTTGCATCAGCAGCAGCCTTTGCTTCAGCAGCAGCCTTTGCTTCAGCAACAGCCTTTGCTTCAGCAGCAGCATTTGCTTCAGCAGCAGCCTTTTGAATTTCTTTCATTTTTTGTAACAATGAATTAAAAAATTCGTTATTAGATTTATTCTTACTATCAAACCGGTAAGTTTCTGGTGTAGCACCACTAGTAGTAGTTTTACATTCTAAAAAATCTTTAAACGCTGATATTTTATCATCCAATACACCAAATTGGTTATTCTGTGAGATTTTAAAATCTGTGGCTTTGTCTGAAAAATATAAAATATCTGATTGTAATTTAAAATATAAAATATCTGATTGTAATTTAAAATATAATATAAATATTTTTTGAGTGTCAGTCTGTCTTGTCATTGTAACAGTAAAATTATATACATTTTTATCAGACCCTTCATACTTTAATGTAATATTAAAAGGGTTTGTTTCCCACCAACGGTTTTTACTGATGTTATTATAATTTAGTTGAACGCCAGAAGCATTATAATTACCATTATATTCAGCGGTCCATTCAATAACCCCACCCCTCTGTACCCGCTTATTATGTTTTAATTTACGATTATTTTTGCGATATGTTCGCTTATATTGTTTTTTGTGGTGTTTGATACGACGTGTATGCTGTTTTCCGGCGCGTTTCGTATATTTCCCACGTCTTGAATGATTTGTATGTTTACCACGTCTGCTTAATTTCATTATATAATAGTAAAATAATATTTTAAAAAAAAATTTTTTATATAATGAAAACCTATGTTTTATATAATGAAAACCTATGTTTTATATAATGAAAACCTATATTTTATATAATAATCTAAAAAATATATTTCTTGAATCTACCATTATGGTATATAGTGTCAATAAATATGGCAAGTAACATTGGGAATTGCCAAACCGAAAATATGCGATTGTGTGTATTATTTTTTAAGAATAGAGTAGCCACCATAATGTAAAAACTAATAACAATGCATACGCAAAGAAGAACTAAAAATAACGCTTGTATTTTATTTAATTTATTATTAAAAATGGTATGTAATAACATAGATAATCTGTGTGATCAATAATAGATAATCTATATTATAAAAATATTTTATATTAACGGAAATAGGTTGTGTAATTTCTAATAAATTCATATTGTATCTGAATGAATACAATATGGATATGTGTTTGTGTATATGTTTGTGTATATGTTCGCATAGACACATTCATTATGAGTTGCTATAGATCGACTCAAATTCTAACTATTTAAACACGAAGAGGAGTGGGGAATCCGACAAGGTTGGCACCTATACCGAATCCTGCACCTGTTCTGGCAGAAACTGCTAAAGAGGGGACGTATACATCCAAGATAGCAAAGGTTGCGGCGGCAACCAGAGAAATCAATGCAATTTCGTCGAATTTAAGAGAACGAGACGGGATTGAGTAGGCGACAATCGCCACGCAAAGACCCTCGATGATATACTTAATAAAGCGCTTAAAAAGCTCACTAAAGTCAAGTGTTCCGTACATTATAAATATAATATAGAAAAAAATATTTTTTTGTTGCTAAATATAATTAACATAATTAACATTAACAATATTAACAAAAAATACAATCAAAAATACAATCAAAAAATATTAAAGCTTAAACTAACTTAAAATGAATTATCAAATATATTTATATAATAATACAAAATAAATGTCTCATCATAATCAGAATAAGTTGCCCGAAGGTGTAACACCTAAGTATCTTCCAGATGGAAAAGAGAACCCTAAATATGTCGATCTTTTAGAGGAAGATAAGCCAATTGCTGGACAAAAGTTTGTTTGTTTATCATTTGTATCTCCAGAGCATATTATTAAACAGAAGGAACATTTTCTTTTCGAGGAATTTGTAAAACAATGGGATTTCAAGAAATCGATGGAGAAGTTTACACAATTTCTAAACTTTGTTTCATTTAAGTATTCGATTTCATTTGATAAGTTGACCGCCGATTTTCAGGATTTCAATAAGGAGGAAGGTGCTACTCTTGCTAAGGCATCTACCATTAGCGACGATTATAAAACATTTATTGATAATAACGAGGAAGAATTGGATCAGCGTTTTGGAGAGAAACATCAATTTCAGACATCAGTTCGTGGGATTAAGGTGCGTGGCGTTTTTGCTACACAAGGCGAGGCAGAGCTTCGTTGTAAATTGTTGCGTGAGGTAGATCCAAATCATGATATTTATGTAGGGCAAGTAGGTATGTGGGTTCCATTTCATCCAGAGGCATATAAGACGGGTCGTGTAGAATATATGGAAGAGACTCTTAATTCGCTTATGGCAGATAAAAAGAAAAATGAAGATATGGCGAAACAGGATTTTGATAAACGTGTGCGTGAGGCCAAACAGAAGGCAATTGAAGAGAATATGAAGAAGGCAGAGGAGTCTGGTAATAAACTTACACAGACGCTTAATGATAAGGGTGAGCTTGTCGGTGTAGCAAATGTTGCGAACTTTGATGGCCTATACGAGGATTCAACAGTAGAAGACATTAAAAAGAGTATGTTTGAAGCTGAAAACGTTGTTTTAGATAAGAATAGCGATCACGGATTATCGAAACTTACAAGTCAATTTGATAATTAAGTGATATACACCTTTGTTGCAAATTGATTATTTATGGTTACTAAGCACAGTTATTATATGTTATTTCAGAAAATAATATATAATATTTAATTAATATATACCCCCCCCCCAAACCAGGTTCACAATACTGTTATATTAATATGGTAAAGAACAAAACAACAAAAATATTTTCAATAAATTCAGGAATAACAAGAGTATTTTCAAGTCCCAGTAAACCTTTACATATGTTTTTGGTATTAACAACAATAATATTGTCTATTATATTGATTTACTTTTTATATAGATGGGCAAAGAAGGCATTATATATGTATCGTCTTAAAACAGAGTTTAATAAATTAACAGCACACGGCGTTGATGTTAGAAATTATAATGTAATGTATTTTAATGAAAACAAGAAAAAACAAATAATGAATAAATTCAAAATTATGAATAAAGAAAATAATAAATTCAAGAATAAGAATGCTATTGGATTTATTCCAGGTAAATATATTGTATTGGATATAGATACTAAGGATGGTATAGCTAGTGCCGATTTTTTAATAGATAAAGTTCCAAAAGATACAGTGTCTGAAAAAACTCCCAATGGCTATCACTATTATTTTGAAAATGATACCGGTAAAACGGTAGAAACGTATGTTCAGCTAGTGATTAATGATGTAAAATATTCTGTGGATATATTGGGTAGAAATAGCATTGTAACAATGTCACCGACAAATATAAACGACAAAGACTATTATTGGATAAATAGTATATTTACACATACGCCTGCAAAGTTGTCTGAGAATACTTGGTTGATTGATCTAATAAAAGATAACAAGCCTTTTTATAGAAAATTTGATAATGTTGATATTAATCTGAAAATATCAAACGCGTTTATAATAGTTGATGACATTCATATCGAAAGTCATTTTAGATTTATTTTTAGTTATGTGAAGAAATATTCTAAAAAAATAAAAATAATGGGTGGAGTAATATATAATTATGATGATAATTATTATTATTTTACACATATGTCATTTAATAAAATAAAGAATAAATCATATTTGATAAATGAATTAAAGCGCGTTGTTACATTATTGCAACCGTCATATATAATAGATTTGTCTATTATATACAGTAATTATTTGCAGCCATCGAGTGTAGTTCAGTTTTCGTCAGCAATTATTAATAATGATTTTGGCAACTATAAAAACATAAAATCTTTGGAAGATTATATACAAATCAAGACAATTAGTAAAAATACGAAATATTTAACAACAGATGTTATAACAATCAATAATTTGTCGAATAGTAATGTTAAAGGCCTGATTGATGATATAATTGGTAGTAATGGTCAAGGTAATGGTGGTGTCAACACAACATCAGCAAAAAATACGAATAAAATATTGATTGGCCCTGAAAGCATATATTTATCTATGTTTTTATCTAATTATTTTAATATACCTGTTATGTGTTTAGGAGTTGTTTCTGAGACGGATTCTAAAACGGGTAAAATCCCCTCAAAAGAGACTGATAAACTTATTACAACGTTTTTTACTTTATTTTAGCGTAAGCGTGTCACGAATCATTACCATTACCGTTACTGTTACTGTTACCGTTACTGTTACTGTTACTGTTACCGTTACCATTTGTTTTTCTTGACTTGGATTTTTGGTCCTTGTCCTTTACGCTTTATGCTACTTGGATCATATTGTTCTTCTTCATCGTCAGAATGAATATCCTTTGACATTTCCCAAAATTCTTTAGCACCTAGTTTAAAGGGGCCGTGTGTTTGTGCTTTATACCAAAAAATTTGGTCGTGTAATTTATTCGATTTCGCGTTATTATTTATTACAAGGCATTCGAAGTTTTCAGTACACTGGTCCATAACTTGACAGAAGCTTTCAAATGTTGGAAACATACCGGCATAATTTTCGTATATTCTTTTGCGGTTTCCTATGTAAGGTTCACGCAATATAAATACATAGTCGATATTGGTTCTTAAGTTGGGTGGTATACCGAGTGGATACTGCATAGTGATAACAAGCATAATCTTCCAGTGCCTCCCATTCATAAATAGGAGACGCATCATCACGTCCTTTGTCCATTTATTATCGAAAAGACAGTCATCTAATACAACAAAAGTTCGAGGATCGATTGTGCTACGTTTATAGCTTTCAATCTCTTTTTTCATTTGTTTTAATACAGCCTTCTGACGTTTTAATATATTTTCTATGATTGCGGTATTGTAGGCATCGTGAATAAAAAGTTTAGGAACGTGTTCTCCGAAAAACCCATTACCTGCTTCTGTTCCTGATATAACTGTGCCTATAGGGATATCTTGGTGATAATACATTAAATCTTTTACTAAAAAACTTTTACCTGTATCACGGCGCCCAATAAGCACAATAACAGGACCCTTATTTTCATCCGGTCTAAAACTAATTGATCGCATATCAAACTTTGCTAATTCTAATCCAACGCTCATTAATATTATTTGATTATAATACTTTAATTGCTAATATACTAATATACTAATATACTAATATAAATTAAAAAAATACAATTATTATAAACGCATATAATTATAATTATAATTTCTGTAAAATTTATTTTTATTAGTTTGAAACATAATAAAAATATGTATTGAATTAAATAATTAAGAGTATGGATATTGATAATGGCGATACTATTTCCTCTTCCGGGAAAGGAACATTCTCTCTGTATTATAGAAAGATCGATAATTCGGTATTTTTCTCTTCTTTAGAAGATTCTGAGATTGAAATAAAAAATAGTAAAAATTATGTCCCAATATATGAAAACTATTTTAATTTCAATGAAAATAATTATAATTCTATCAATTTAAATCAACGATATTATGTATCAGCTTTGTCTGGTATTGTAGATAAAAATAATATTCAAGCAGCCGTCATAGATAGTTTAAAGAGTGTTCCAGAATCGACAACTATTGTCCATAAACCTATTTTTATTAAATTTTCTCCACTTATTGACCCTATCAAGTATATGACAGGAAAATATGATAATCTCGCCAGTGAAAGCACTCGCGGAACATTGAATAGTGAAGTTTTGAATATTCCTACTTTTTCTAAACTTGAAAATATGCAGGGAATTTTTAAAGCAAATGATAGAAATAACTCTGCATATGTAGACGGATTTTTCTCATATCTATCAAGTCAGTTATTGAATCATCACGATTTTATTAATGGTATTGACTTCTATGGGTTTTTTAATGCCACTAAAAATAATTTTCACTACAATGTTATTGATGATATTGACTACTTGGAAAAGAATCAATATTTTAATAGGCATAGAAATCTTCTTTTTAATGTTGAAGATATCGAAGATAACAGCATCGATTATGATAGCAGAGATGGTGATAGCAGAGGAAATAAGAAAGGAACTAGGAATATGAAACATAAGATCAAGATTGAACATAATAATAGCAATGATGGTGATGGAGGCGACAGTGAAAATGCCGCACAATATATTATCCCGGATGATTTTGAATCTGTTTGTAAGGAATTACAAGATGTATTTAATGTTACTCCTTCACTTGCTATTGCTGATACCAGCACTTCAGAAACATTAGATGATTTAAATTATTCTATTAACGATATAAATACATTAGAACTACCGCTCCCTTGTGATAGTAGTATTGGTATTGCTATTGGTATTGGCAATGTGAATGACAACAATACAAGTGATGTAAATAATATTGTAAAAGATAATTATGGTAATATTGAAGAATTTCATATCAATAAAGATAATTTGAATAGTTCTGACAGTGAAACAGATTCTTGTTCATCGCGTTCTTCTTATACCGAAGACGATGATCACGATGATGGGCGCAGATATACAGTTGGTTCAAATGGTAAAATAATTAATGATGTATATGAAAATGATATTGATATTGATAGTGGAAGTTGCAGCGGAAGTTGCAGCGGCAGCGGGAGTGGAATTGATGTTGATGAATCTATACACGGCGGTAGTTGTAAAGATGGCGTAGATAGTGAATATGACAGTGAATATGAAGATGACGATACATTATGGGCTATAATACATAATTTTCCTGTATCGGCAATTATGTTGGAAAAGTGTGATGATACACTAGATTCGCTAATGATGCAGGAAGAAGATATGAAAGATGGCGAGTGGAAATCGGCACTTTTTCAAATTATAATGACTCTAATTACATATCAAAAGGCATTCGGATTTACACACAACGACTTACATACAAATAATGTAATGTTTATTTACACGGAGAAAGAATATATTTATTATTTATATGATAAAAAATACTATCGCGTCCCTACATATAACCGTATTTTCAAGATTATTGATTTTGGTCGCGCCATTTACAGATATAAATCAAAAGTTATATGTAGCGACAGTTTTTGTATGACAGGTGATGCCGCTACGCAATATAACTGCGAACCCTATTTAAATGATAAAAAGCCGCGTCTTGATCCTAATTATAGCTTTGACTTGTGTCGTCTTGGGTGTTCTATTTTCGATTATTTTGTTGATAATATTGGGGATGTTGGTAAAATATGTAAAGCAAATCCTATTGCGAAATTAATTGTGGAATGGGTTACGGATGATCAGAATCGAAATATATTATACAAAACAAACGGCGAAGAACGTTATCCCGATTTTAAATTATATAAAATGATTGCTAGAAATGTTCATAACCATACTCCGCATTCGCAGTTATCAAAGCCAATATTCGCATCATATGAATTCCCAAAGAAACAAGTAAAGCCAAAGCATAAGATTATAAATATCGACAAAATACCATCATATATGGTTTAAATAGTAAAATATAAAAATATGAAATATGAAAATATGAAATATAAAAATATTAAAATATAACAGTAACTAATTGTTATATTTATATCGCACCACACCGCACCGCGCCATACTATTCCACATCACACACCTACCCCCCATCGTTATAAACATTAAAATCCCGGAGAGCCTGTAAATACATCCGGCTTTTCTCCTAAAATAACAGGGGATTCTCTAAATTGTGTCATTATAAAATGGCCTAAAATATAGGATACAAAAACGATTACAGAATCACGAAAAATATTCTTCATCGGTTTAGATTCTAGTTCACTATCCTTGTCACTGCTAGGTTTTGATATAAATCTTATTTCGATGAATTTTGCTAAAAGAAAAATACAAGCGATAATCGCGGCAGAAATATATAGATTATCCATAAATGTTTATGTATAATCTATAAAGGAATAATCTATTATTGTTTTTTACGAATAATCATTAAAATGTTGAATTATTTACATTTTAGTCATCAAGCAAAGGAATTTCATCTATAGTTATATCAACATCGCTACTTGCGTCATTTTCAGTGTCGCTATCATTTGCATCGGACGGAAAATCATCGACACTCAATTCAACATTATCGCCAATTTTTAATCTAATATTCTCATCGTCGTCTTCATCATAATCATCATCACCGTTGCTATCATCAAAATTATAGTCATCATTATCCCCATTATCTCCATTATCCCCGTTATACCCATTAGAATTATTGCTTATTTTTTCAATCGGGATAACTTCATTATTATTCATATTAAAGCTTACGCCATTTGATGATGTCAGTGATGCGGTCGAATTAGAAGCAGCCTTAATCTTTGAAATTGTGTCTTTATCTTCCGATGATAAATTAGAATCACTTGTTATGGGATCCGAAACACTACCAGCTACAAGCGGTTCAATAACAGGCTTCTGAGATATGATTTCTTCTTTTTCGTGAACTTCAACCACATCTTCTACCGTCTCATTCATATATAATTTCAATAATTCTTCAACTGGAATATTTTCGCGTATTGTTTGTAAGATACATTCTCTAATAATAATTTCTAATTCCCGAGAATTCTTCTGAGCTTTAAGGGATGGTATACCGATTTCAAAAAGGTATACATTTGTATATATTTTTCGTGCAGCATTTATGTAAACCTTATGAATAAAATCTTCTAAAACAGGGACATTTACATTTACTTTTTTTTGTTTTGTCCCGACACGCATACACGATAACATTTTCAACTGCAGGATATGGACACAAGTAATTAGATCAGATATATAACTACAATTACTTTTCTCCTTAATACGTACACATTCTTGTGATATAATGTTGGGATTCCATTTGGGGACTCGCGATAGAAAATTTTGAAATGTCATTAGATATTTTGCTTTCTCGTCATTTTCGTTACATAATTTCCATGATTCCTCGAAAATAGATTTTACTCCATCGATAATACAAGGCGTCAATATTGTAATCAGTCGCGAACAATACTCATTTCGCGATTCTTGTAAACTATTTATATTGAAGTCGTCCATTTACATAAATGAAATATTTTCTAAAGTGAAATCACTACGAAAAAAGAAGAAATTTAATATAAAAAACATTAATATTTTCTCATTTCTAAATTCCTTTCGTATTTTATTAAATGTTATCATAAACTCGAATATTTTACTTTCGTCGCAAGCTGATGACGTTTCTATAAATCGAATAATATCTAAACTATTATATCCCTTTTCATATAATTTTGAACACAACTCAATAAGTTCATTTAATGAATATTCTTTATCCATCTTCAATTCGCGTTTGAGTTTTATATTATTTTTTTTTACATTGTCTTCCATATGATATACTTCATTAATAGCGTGCGTATGTAAGTTGACTATTTTACCATCGATTATGGGCTCAGGTATATATATTTCACAAAACCTCGACAAAATAGGTTTTAATAATTTATACTTGTCTTCTACAATTATGAAAAATCTTGTAGAATGGCTAAATAGTTCGATACATCGTCGTAATGCAGATTGGGCATCTATTGTTAGTTTATCAGCATTTAATAAAATAATAGACTTAAAAAAGTCGCCATCTTTCAGATTTATATTCGTTTTAGCAAAAAATTTCAATTCTTCTCGAATAAATCGAATACCTTTCCCGTGTGCACAGTTTACTTCCATTACGTAGTTTTTGATTGATTCTTTATCGTTATGGTATATATCCTGTATAAATTGTTTTACAATAGTATTTTTCCCGCATCCTGATACACCATAAAATATAATATTTGGAATTTTTTTTATTTCTATAAAATATTTTAGTTTTTTTTTTATATTTCCGTGTATTTCAAGATGTAAATGACTTGGATATTTTATTTCGGTTTTATCGTGTTTTTCGGTTTTTTCTATTTCCATTTCTATCAATTTTTATTTACTATTAATAATATTTTATTTACTATTAATAATAATAGATATAGTCATTTATTTAATATTATTTATACATTAACTATATGTTAACTATATGTTAACTATATGTTAACTATATGTTAACTATATGTTAACTATATGTTAACCCCTTATATAAAGGTAATAACCGTCGAAGTATCTTGTTTAACCATCATTTCAATTAATTTATTAAACGAGGTTTTCGGTTCCCAACCTAATATATTGCGTGCTTTTGTTGAATCACCAAGTAATACTTCTACTTCTGTTGGGCGATAATATTTTTCATCTATAAAAATAAGTGCTTGTCCTGTTTTCGCATTATAACCAATCTCGTTAATCCCACAGCCCTCCCATTTAATATCAAAACCGCGCATCCCAAACGCGACTTCAATCATTTCGCGTATAGAGTGTGTTTCGTCAGTAGAAAGAACATAGTCATCTGGTTCATCCGCTTGGAGCATAAGCCACATACCCTCTACATAATCTTCAGCATTTCCTAGATCACGCATTGAATCGATATTACCCATAACGAGTCTATCTGTTTCGCCTCTCAATATTTTACCTAATCCAAGTGTAATCTTTCTTTCTACGAAATTGTGCCCGCGACGCACTCCGCCGTGATTAAAAAGGATCCCGTTACACGCGAAAATACCATAAGCCTCTCGATAATTCTTTACTATCCAATAGGCATACAATTTGGCAACAGCATATGGCGACCTTGGATAAAATGGCGTAGTTTCTGATTGCGGCGTTTCTTGAACCTTACCATATAATTCACTCGTAGACGCCTGATAAAAACGTGCTATTTTTTCTAGATTATTGTTGCGTATCGCCTCTAGTAATTTTAGAGTTCCGAAAGCGTCAGTGTCAGCTGTATATTCGGGCATTTCAAATGATACTTTAACGTGTGATTGTGCTGCCAAGTTATATATTTCTAAGCGCTCTATATCTGGGTATGTATTTTTAATAAGGTTTAATATTTTTTCTAAACACGAACTATCCGTTATATCGCCGTAGTGGAGTTTTAAATTTTTATTATTGAAAATATGCTCGATTCGTGCAGTATTTATAGTCGAAGAACGCCGTATTAAGCCGTGAACTATATAATTTTTTGATAGTAATAACTCAGCTAAGTATGATCCATCTTGACCGGTTATTCCTGTAATAAATGCTATATATTTTTTTGATATATAGTGCGATGGGTGTATATATTCTGAAGAAGCTGAAGAAGAGGTAGTTGTTGTAGTTATTGTGGTTGTAGATAATAAACTCATTAAATATTTTATTTATATTTATATACTATTATATCTTTGTATTTTTATATCTTTATATATTTGTATTTTCGTATTTTTATATCTTTGTATTTTTATATCACTTTTAATATTTTATCTATTAAATATGATATTGTATATTAGGATTTTTTTGCTTGATTGGTGGTTATAAAAGAGATGCAACAGTAGCTACTTTACCAGCAACGATACCTACTTTTTGAACAATAGGGACAACCCTTTTTACAGCAGGTATAAGTTTTTTGGTTACCCAACTTTTTTCGTTTGGTTCCGAAGTTCCAAAACTAAGATCGATACTATTTTTTGAAAGAGTGTGATTATACATCATTTGTATATGATATGAAGTTAGATGGATCAAATATTTTTATAATATATATTAATATTATAATTATCTCATTTCTCCCAATTATCGTGTCTCTCGCGATTATACGGTTTTCAAGGTTTGAAATTAATAGGAAGCCAACGATGAATTTTTTACTAAATTAGAGTTTGCTGTGCTTAAAACATCGTTCGTAGTATTTGGGCGCTTTATTTGTCTTTCCATACATCTGGTCTCCTTTCCTGATCCAAACGGAGGTATATAGTGTTGCGATGTTGCGTATTTATTAATATTTACTTTGTTAATGTTGCCATTGCCGCTATTGGTGTCATCCTTTTTAATAAATAAACCAACTTCGTCGCTAAATGGGGTGGACATATTATCTAAAAATTGAGAATTACCCGGATTATTCAATGAATTGTTATTATTAATTTGATTAGGCATATTTCTGGAATCTTTGATTATTTTTTGCTCAAGGCTTACAGTGGATGATGATTCATTATCAGAGTTAGAATTAGAATTTTGTTGAACTTTCTTATTCTGTTGTTTCTCGGTTGTTTTTTGAATTAAAAAGAACATACCTATGCCAATAAAAATAAAAACAAATATAATCAATGGAATTGAATTATTAGACGTAAATATAGACGATGACTTTATGCTTTTCATTATATTTAATATTATATAATATAATATATTATATAAAAATACTAAAAACCCTTAAGAACTTAAGAACATAATTTTGTATCAATATCCTTAAGAATTGGGCATAAATCCTTAGGATCTATTTTATTTTGAAATAAGGTTTCAGATTTACAAAATGTTTTATCAACGAGATCGATAAGCGGGCATAATTTTTTCGGGTCGTCTAGGTGATCGCTGAAATCGTATGTATCATTATTATTGTTTGAATTGTTAGTGTTGTTAGTGTTGTTAGTATTATTACTCTCAATACTTTCAAAAATATGTTTTATTATTTTAATTCGATTTGCAATATCGGCATCTATGTGGCTTACGAAATCAACAGTTTCACTTGAAGAGCAGTATGTTTTATTCAGGTATGAGAATAGTGGGCAAAGCTGTTTAGGGTCAAATTTTTGTTCTTGTCCTACACGATGAGGATGATAAAAAACCGTATTTTTCACAACTTCTTTTATATCAGAGTGACTAGATTCATTAGAGCATAATTCATTATTGATATAGTGAATAAACGGACATACATCATCGGGTGTTATTTTGGGAGTTTCATTGACATTTCTATTTTCGAAATTCATAGGAAATGGGAGAAAGAATGCAAATGTAAGCGCGGGCAAGAAGGCAAGTAAACTAAATGAAGCGGCGATTTTCATCTTTTGGACTTAGGACTTATTTAATATATTATATATGAGATTATTTTTAATATTGTTTTAAAATATATTAAAAATATATTAAATATGAATAAAACGTTGGAATGATATTTTCAAGGAAATACGTAACTATGTAAGCTTTGAGTATAAGGATTCCTTTTGAATGCATCTAAAATATCGGGCTGAATTCTTTCGCAATTAATAGACTCGTGATAATACTGCGGTGTTTTACTCAGTTGCCCCATTTGACTAGCAGATGGCGGCATTCCACCTAAACCTGAGTCCGCACTTAGTCCAGGATACCAAGGACATTTCGTATTGTTTTTATCAGGGCGTTTAATATTGATATTTTCAATATTGTTAAACATCGACATATTTCCTGCTGGCGTATATTCTTTTGAAACCTTGTTAAAATTATTATGTTGATTACTTGCGGCCAAATTTGATACAAAACCTTGATTCGTAGCTCCACCTGATGATCCAAAGTATTCGGGTTCAGTGGTCTCGCGTTGTGTGTATACATCCTGCTGTTCAGTAACTAAATATCCGGTTCCTTCAGTTAAAGGCGCAACATTGAGATGATTAAAGTCAAGAAGACTTTCTGTGGTTTCTTTGATCGTGGTTGGTGCTCTATCAGCAGGATTATATGCAACACCAGCCGATACTGTGTTGTGAACGTTACCATATGGACGAATAGTGCCAACGACATTTTCTTTTCGTGACGGGCGAACAGCTTCTAAAATAGGCGCAACAACCGCTTTAAGAGCACCATTAATTGCCGTCCCTAAAAATCCGTGGGGGTGAATCGTAGACCTATTTGTAGAGTGAAGTCGTGTAGTTCCTCTACCATAGTCAAATTTCGTAGGCTCATTCTTTCCTCTAGCGGACACATTTATTACTGGTTTTCCGTCATATTTTCCACGCTTTGCAGGTTCATAATATTCAGGGGCGTATTCCTTTGTTCCATTCGCATTTGAGTTTGCACCGAAGTATCCTGAAGTGGTGCATATACGGCTCTGGTCTTTCAATAATTCCGATGGACGACCTCTTTCCGCTTTTTCTAAACCTGTTGTAGTGAACCATCTATCGGGGGTATTAATATAAAATTTATCTGGTAAGAATTTCTCTACTTGACCGTAAGTCTTTGCGTCGGGTGGCTGCTGAACATTCCACGAATAGGATGGACCTTGATGATTTTCTAAACTATATGTAAGTTTGGGATTTGTTTCAACGCGCAACTGATCCACGTTTCTGTCGACCCATAAATCGCGCGCTTCCATACCGGAGTTAAAACCGTTGCTCCCGCAAGAAGTAAAGCCTTGATTTAGAGCAGGAGCTACACGTATCTCTTCCCAAGGCTTTACATTTGCCATTTGTGTGCCCGGATTGACGCGTGACTGAAAAAAATCAGTAAAATTGGGCATACCATTTGTATATTGCATTCCAGGCTGTGGAGCAAAAAGAGGCGCGCGTTCTTCTTTACATATTTTCTGGCTTCCTGTTCCTGAATAACTGTCTAAAATAGACTCGTGTGTGTCTGCATCCGCAGTTCCACCTCTTACTTTTGCGCCGAAAAAAGGAACCATATTACTATGTTCAAATTTATTTGTGTTAATTGCTTCACCTGTTAGTGAATATATGGTCGACTGTGAATTTACACCGGTGTGCACATTTGTGTTGTATGGATTATTGAACTGATCATTGTATTTAAGAACTCTTTTGTCAACACTCGCATTATAGTATTTATCAGTTACTGCATTTCCTGAGTATAAGTTATCATAACTACTTGTATTAGTAGTATCTTTCGGATAGTTGTCATCTGGAACATCATTTAACATACTATTTTTTCCTGCTATTACTCCAGTTCCACTTGCTGCGCTACTAATAAATGCTTCTCGTTTAGCTTTTTTTATTTTATGTTGAGCATTACCCTCACGCATTTTATTTTTATTATCATTTGTGGCATATAATAAACCTGCAGCTGCTATTATAGGTA
>Ga0315902_10000657_pt1 | contig 58032 bp, 53 predicted proteins | sample LakEriMetagenome_9_FD_203523 | JGI IMG/M metagenome (GOLD analysis project Ga0315902, IMG submission 203523) | Freshwater fungal communities from buoy surface, Lake Erie, Ohio, United States - Buoy 12 MA117 | ecosystem: Environmental > Aquatic > Freshwater > Lake > Lake biofilm | place: USA... | reverse complement strand
GCCGATGGTGAGAAGTTGAAAGTGATCTTTTTCGATAAATTGAAGCCGAAACAGAAGACCGCCAAGGAAATTGTTCTTCCGGAAGACCTTTAAGAGAAACGATTAATGCCTCATCCCGGTTCATCCGGGATTTTTTTCTCCCATGAATTTCAGCCCGTTTTTGGGATACGTCATTGTTGTGTCAAGTAAAATACCTCGATGATCAAGGCGAGCTAATCTAGAAATGGTTTGTTCTTTACCACACGAACAACGGTCGGTGTCCCATTAATGCATTCACATCCTTACGGATCGCCGAAATGGCAGTTTCATTTCCAATGTGCATGAGTGTTCTGTCTATCAGCTCTACGACTGCCGGGATTTCCTGTTCCGTGATTCCTCGCGATGTGATCGCCGGTGTTCCAACACGAATACCGGAGGTAATGAAAGGCGATTCCGTATCAAACGGTACCATGTTCTTGTTTACGGTTATATCGGCTGTTACCAGGGCATTTTCAGCGTCTTTTCCCGTGATACCCTTGGATCTCAGGTCGATCAGCATTGAATGGTTCTCTGTTCCACCCGAAATTATATGATAGCCTTTTTTGATGAGTTCCTCCGACATGACAGCTGCATTTCTCTTTACCATAGCCATATATGTCTTGTAATTCTCAGTAAGTGCTTCACCGAAAGCTACTGCTTTTGCAGCGATCACGTGCTCAAGAGGGCCTCCCTGTATTCCCGGAAAAACAGCGGCATCCAGCAAAGCGGCCATTGATTTCAGATTCCCGTTGTTCCATTTCAAACCGAAAGGATTGTCAAAATTATGCCGCATCATGATCACACCGCCTCGGGGTCCTCTGAGTGTTTTGTGGGTAGTGGTGGTAACAATGTGGCAATGATCAAGGGGGTCATTTAGCAATCCGGTTGCGATAAGTCCTGCCGGATGCGAGATATCGGCGAGTACAATTGCTCCGATCTGGTCTGCAACTTTACGGATCCGAGCGTAATCCCAATCACGGCTGTATGCAGATGCACCACAGATGATCATTTTCGGTTTTTCTTTCATTGCCTGCGCTTCCAGCATATCGTAATCAACCAAACCGGTTTCTTTCGATACTCCGTAGAAGAACGGACGATAAAGTTTACCGGAAAAGTTGACAGGTGAACCATGTGTTAGATGTCCCCCATGTGACAGATCGAAGCCAAGTATTTTATCTCCTGGTTGCAGACAAGCAAGGAAAACCGCAGCATTTGCCTGGGCTCCAGAATGAGGTTGTACATTTGCCCATGTTGCTCCAAAAACCTTACATAGACGATCAATGGCTAGCTGTTCGACTTTGTCTACCACTTCGCATCCTCCGTAGTATCGCTTTCCGGGAAGACCTTCCGCATACTTGTTGGTAAGCACGCTGCCCATAGCTTGCATTACCTCATCGCTTACAAAATTCTCCGAAGCGATCAGTTCGATTCCGTGCAACTGTCGCTGCTTTTCTTCGTTGATCAAGTCGAATATTTCCTGGTCTTTTTTCATAGTGTTCCCTTTAAGATGTCCTGATAATTTTCTTGAAATATTAGCTTCAGTCCAGCGATCAGATCAGTTTCCGGTTTATATCCCGTTAGACGGTGAAGTTTATCTGAGCTTCCTACCCGCCGTTCAACTTCATAATCATAGCGTTTTTTCGGCGCTTCCAGATATAGGATCTCGGATGTTGATCCGGTAATTTCTTTGATATGCTGCGCTAGCTCACTGATCGACCATTCCGCTTCGTTCGCAATATTCACTATCCTTGATCCTGCGACATTCATCAACCTTACGCAAGCTTCGATCGTGTCATCAATAAATGTAAAGTCTCTAGTTTGTTCTCCAGTTCCGAAAACTGTGATCGGTTCACCCGAAATCGCCTGTTCGAAGAACCGTGGCACCACCATTCGGTTGTCCTGATTTGCCCCATAGACATTAAAGAAACGAAGTGAGATCACATTTAAACCACGTTCATCATGATGGGATGCAAGGTAGATCTCGTTGTAACGTTTCGCCATTGCATAAGAAGTACGCGGATCAACGAGAACCTCTTCCGTAAGCACACTCTCAAAAGCCGAATGTCCATAGATGCCGCTGGTGGAAGCATACATGATCTTTTTGATATTGTTCACTTCGGCGGCCTCGATGATGTTGCGTGTTCCGATCACCTCTACGTCCATTGTTTCAACCGGGTTGTCTGCAACGATATCCACACCAAGGACAGCAGCAAAATGGAAGATGAGGTCACATCCTGAGCTGGCTTCCAACACCGTACTCAAATTACGGACGTCACCTTTGATAAATTGGATTCTCTGAAAAGTATCTTTATCAAGCTTGTTCCCGCGTAGGAGAGAGTCGAGAACTACCACGGAATGTCCATCCTGAACAAGTCGCTTCGCCAGATTACTTCCGATAAAACCCGCTCCGCCCGTGATTAAAATTTTCATTGGAATGAGATCTTTGCACAAATATCGCAATTATTTCAGTTCTACATTCGGCGAATGCAACTCAGATTATGCGTCAAAGCCCCACTATTGGAATGAACAATACCTTCTTCCGTAAGTTGATCGATGCGTACCATGCCTGAGGCATGTATAATTGCTCCTTGTCCGTTGAGGATACCAACATGAATGATCCTCCCATTTATATTCTGAAAAAAGGCAACATCTCCGCTTTCTGTCGATTGAAATGGAACGGTTCTTCCGTATTCCACTTGTTGTGATGCATCACGCGGTAAATTGATGTCCAAGAAACGAAAAACCATCTGAGTTAGTCCCGAACAATCAATTCCAAATGGGGTTTTTCCTCCCCACAAGTAGGGCGCGTTCAGGTATTCGCTGGCAAGCTCGAAAGGATCTCTTTTCAAGGTATGGTTAGCGGGATCTTTAATCGTGAACAGGTCATTTCCGATCATGAACTCGCCACTGGTATTGTACGGAATGAACGATCCTTTAAAGATCAGTTGTTTACCCCACGGTGTTTCAATTTCCTGAACTAGATCCGGCAGATAGGAAATGCCATCCAACCAACGATTAACTTCTTTAGGGGACAAAGGACGGAGGTGCTTGATATCAACAAATCCCTCGTAGTTATCGGAATAAGTCTTGATCTTCGCCCATGGTTTATCTGCATGTTCGATGCTGACAACCTCCCCAAAAAGCAGTTGAGTAACAATCTCAGCCCGGTCGCTGGCTTCACTTCTGACCGGAGCGATACTCACCATGCAGTATGCGTTCTTCATCCTTCAGCTTTAGGAAAACGAGGATGATCCAAAATATTGATCGCCTGTTGCAAATGGCGTTCATTGTGATAAACGACATACAGAAAAGCATCACCAAGACGAAAGCGAATGATCTTTGAGATCGAGATTGGTATCTTCGCTTTTCGGATATTGACCGATCGCGCTAATTCGAATATGGATAAGAGCTCCTGCTGGCTTTTTTCGAAGATTTCAATAGTATTCGATTTCACCATTTCTGGATGCAAACTTGGGTTGTAAGCCCTTGGTGATTTCATTTTTCGTTTAATGTTTCGGGCATTGCCCAATTTCATTGATCGCCAAGCCGAACGTCCAAGTGGTGATGAAATGAAAGTTTCCCGTGGTGTTCTAAACCTTGTTCGTGCGATCTTACGGCCAAAGACTCTGTGGTAATAGTTGGCGTATTGATTCAAATGAGCTATGATCTCGTTGATACTCCACGAATCATTATCTTTTTTCCAGTTTTTCTGGAAATCCGATAAAGGTTGAATCCTGGAATGCAACAAGTTCACATTGCGTTGTGTAATGGCAATTATTTCGTTGAACAGATCGTTGGTAGTCATTTTCTATATTGTATTCAAAGATAGCGTTTTGAAGGTTCAAAAGTAGTTCATTGCGACAATTAATTCAATCGGATCGGAGATGCTTTCATGCTGAAATTGGTTACTTTCGTTGTCATAAGCATTATCTAACAGTATGCAAACTGAAAAGTCATTGATATTGATCACGAATGATGACGGAGTTTCCGCGAAGGGCATCCAATCGCTTGTGGATGTAGCCTCAAAGTTCGGAGAAGTACTCATCATTGCGCCGGATAAACCGCAATCTGGAATGGGACACGCTATCACTGTGAATCATCCGCTTCGTATGGACAGAACGCGATTGTTTCCCAATCACAATGCCTACACCTGCTCAGGCACGCCGGTGGATTGTGTGAAGCTTGGTATTTATGAGGTATTGCACCGTAAGCCAGACCTATTGCTTTCGGGCATCAATCATGGATTGAACTCTTCAACCAACATACTTTATTCCGGTACGATGTCCGCAGCAGTGGAAGGGGCAATGGAAAACATACCATCCATCGGATTTTCGCTCGACAACTATGACTCCGATGCGGATTTCTCGGCGGCCCAACATGTCGCTGAGATCTTGATTTCCAAGGCCCTCAACAGCTCATTTCCTTCCCATGTTTGCTTAAATGTGAACATTCCGAACGTATCGGCAGATCGGATTAAGGGTATTAAAGTCTGTAAACAAGCACACGCATTCTGGGAAGACAGGTTTGATCGCCGACTCGATATGTTCGGCAAACCTTATTATTGGTTGACTGGTGAATTCGTTAATCAGGACAGGGGAGAGGAAACTGATCTGTATGCTTTGGAGCAAGGTTTTGCCAGTGTCGTCCCAACTCAGTTCGATATGACAGCCTATCATGCTATGCAACACTTTAAATCCTGGGAACATGAAGCTTAAGAATTGGACACGGTTACAAACACTCGGTTTGATCATTGGGATTCTCTCACCAATGCTTTTCATTCCCTTAGTGATACTTTTTCTCGCGTGGGTAGAGAATTTTTTGTTCGCGCAACTTTGGTATAAATTCACGGCCGATCCGATGGTTAGGGCAAAGATTGTCTCAATCGCGATTATATCGAATCTTATCTGGTTCTACCTTTTCTTGAATCGGGAGAAATGGGATATTGCCCGTGGCATAATCGTCGGAACGATCGTCTATTTGCCTTACATTGTTTATGTGAATTTCATCAATTGATGCATCGTCCACGGATCTACATAATTACTGGTGAAGCATCCGGGGATCTCCACGGCAGCAATCTTATGAGAGCATTGAAAACTCAGTCGGATGATGGAGTGGATCTGCGTTTTTGGGGAGGTGACCGTATGGCTGACCAGGGAGGCGAGTTGGTAAAGCATATAAGAGACCTTGCTTTCATGGGGTTTGCAGAAGTTCTACTCAATCTAAGAACTATTTTGCATAATCTCGATTTCTGTAAAAAGGATATTTTAATGTTCAAGCCGGATCTTTTAGTGTTAATCGACTATCCCGGCTTTAACTTGCGGATAGCGGAATGGGCGAAAAAAAACAAGATCAATGTAGCATATTATATTTCTCCGCAGATCTGGGCATGGAAAGAGTCGCGCGTAAAAAAGATCAAGCGCTCAGTGGATCATATGTATGTGATTCTTCCGTTCGAGAAAACATTCTACCAACGACATGGAATGGAGGTGGAATATGTCGGTCACCCACTTCTCGATGCCATTAATGCCTACAATTCAGAAGGAAATCGATCGGAATTGATCCGGAGTGAGCTTGGTGTGGTAGGAAAAAAAGTGATAGCGGTGCTTCCGGGAAGCAGAAAACAAGAAATATCGGTGAAGCTACCCATCATGTTGAAAGCACTGGAGCAGTTTAAGGATCATGAAATATTGGTGGCAGCTGCGCCAAGTATTGAACCTTCTTTTTACGCTCCATATCTTTCAGTAAAGGATCATTTGATCAAGGGAAGAACATACGATATTCTGTCGATTGCTGACGCTGCAATTGTTACTTCGGGAACAGCGACTTTGGAGACTGCTTTATTCGGGATTCCACAAGTTGTTTGTTACAAAGGTTCACCAATCTCTTACCAGATCGCCAAACGACTGGTGAAGATCCGCTTCATTTCACTTGTAAATCTGATCCTCGATCGCGAGGTAGTGACAGAGCTCATTCAGCATAACTGCAATCCGGAAAGAATCAGTGAGGAGCTTTCTAAACTTTTGGGAGATACGAACGAACGTAAAAAAATGCTTCAGGAGTTTTCTGAACTACGCCAAATTCTTGGAGAAGGAGGAGCCAGCGCTAAAGTTGCACGGTCCTTGTTGAAAACTATTCAGGAGTTGTCCTGAACCCGAGGGTTCCCATTTTAATTTTGTTCTGTGCGTTGTATCTTGGTTATCGTATCTTTCGCATTTTCCTCCATTCTGTTAGCACAACAGGTCAGGATCGGTGTGTTCAGGGATCACGCAATGAAGCGATTGACTTTCTCCTACAATGATGGAAGCTATGCATTGCTCGGTGACACGAATTATTTTGGATCGATTTTACCGAATGAATTTGCTGATTTGTCCTTCAATAATGGAAAAGTTATTTTGCGAAAAGGCACAATTGAATTGGGAACCTTTACAAAGGTATATCTAATTCAGAATCAGCCGGGAACATCTTTGACTTTGACTCCGAAGCAGCCTTCAGTAAAACCGAGGAAATATGAAGATGATTTTGAGGTCACTGCCACGGAGAAAGGATTAACGGTAATTAATCTCGTAGACATGGACAATTACCTGGCAGGGGTTGTAGAATCGGAAGGTGGAGGGGGTAAACATCTTGAGTATTATAAGGTTCAAGCCGTTATGAGTCGGACCTACGCATTTAAATACAGTTCAAAACATAAGTCTGAAGGATTTGATCTTTGTGATCGCGTACATTGTCAGGCTTATCACAACATGCTGCGCTTTACGCCGCTGATCGATTCCGCGGTTCGACTGACCAGGCATATTGTTCTATGTCACAAGGAGGATGAGCTCACTGATTCCTATTTCCATGCCAATTGCGGTGGTCAAACCTGTGAACCACAGTATATCTGGAATGGAAAGGTGGAGTACCTCAAAACCTTTAAAGACACCTTTTGTATTTACACGAAACAGGCCAAATGGGAGAAACGTGTACCGAAACAAAAATGGAGGGATTATCTTGTGAGGCGTTACAATTATCCTGTGAACGACAGTGTACTTTCTTCGTTGATCTATACGTTCGATCAATCGGAAAGGAAAGCATTCTATATACACCCTGCACTAGGTATCCCATTGAGGGATTTACGAGAGGAATTTGACTTAAAGTCGACATTTTTCAGTTGTTACCCCGATGGTGACGATGTGGTGATTAAAGGTCGTGGGTTTGGTCACGGAGTTGGCTTGTGCCAGGAGGGAGCTATGAAGATGGCCAGATCAGGATTTGGCTTCGACCAGATACTTCGTTTCTATTTTCCGGGATCAAGGCTTTTGAATAGAAATGAACTGATCTACTTCGGACAATCGAATGAATCCAATGACCTCGAATGACGTTTGATCACTCTCTGGAGATCACAAAGATGTCCTCGTTCTCTTTCTTAAAGAATTTCTTTTCCCTGGCATAACTCTCAAGCTCGCTGCTAAAACGAAGTCTTTTGAGTAGTGTTAATGTACTATCTAGTTTTTGAGATGTCTCCAATTTGGAAGCCTCCAGATGGTTGAGTTTTCGGTTGTGATTGATGAGTGTAAAAACATCGGTGTCGTCAAGAAAAAGAAAATACAAAACGAATACGCAAGTGGTAAATATGTATTTATTCTTGAGGTACTTCAGGTAACGTTTCATGCATCAAAGATACTTTTTCAATTTTCGACAACCCTGCAACAACCGATTAGTTTTAAAATATCCAATGTTGACAATAAAAAAGCCCCTTTCGGGGCTTCGGTCAGTTGACTATCTCGTCATATTTTGCCTTGAAGTCCTCGTCTCCCTCGAACCATTGTGCTACTTTGTTCAACACTGTTTTTGCCTTTTCACGTTGTTTAGAAGCGATGTAGCATTCCGCAGTTTCAAGCACACCAAGCTTCAGCATCTTCTTGTCGGCTTCTGTCCAGTCATCGATGGATGTCAGTTTACCAAGTAGTGTTTCAGCTTCCTTCCAAGCTGTGTTGGCACCACCTTTATCTGCTTTTCTGTATTTCGATGCACCATCCAGGAACTTAGCTCCGATCGGATTCTTCGTTACCTTGAAATACTTCAATATCCAACCGGACGCTTTGTTGTAGTCTTTGGCGGAAAGGTCATTTTCGATCATGGTGACCATCGACATTTGGAACTCTTCAACAAATTCCAGGTGATCGACAAGCTGAGTTCCGTCCTTATCATTCTTTAATGCTTTACCAATTGCGCCAATTGCGTCTTTGTAGGCATTCTTGAATTTTTCATCATCGGTTCCGGAAAGCGAGATCTTATAAAGTCCCTTGGCTAACCAGAGAAAAGGTAAAGCATCTTTTTTAAGCTCTTCCTTCAGTGAATAGTTCTCTGCAACTTTGACCAATTTTTCATAATTCGCATCAGCATAGAGGATCTTAAGATCGTCGTACTTTGGTGGTTGCGCGTTCAGCGTAAGAAAGCTGGTCAAGAAAAAGAAAATTGCAAGCGTATTTTTCATGGTTTTTATTTTTTGTTCTGTTTCTCAGTTTTCAATAACTGTGCCGAATGTAAGAAACTATTTTCTCAAAGACAATTCTGCGTTAAAATATCATTCTTCGGCACTCCTGATGAGTAAGTTTAAGATCTCTTGTGCCGCCTTGGAGATCTTGGTGCCTGGACCAAAAATTCCAAAAACTCCAGCTTTGAATAGGAAGTCGTAATCTTGCTGGGGGATCACTCCTCCGGCTACGACCATGATATCCTCTCTGCCGAGTTTTTTTAATTCTTCTATCACTTGAGGAACAAGCGTTTTGTGCCCAGCGGCCAGCGAGGAAACCCCAAGGATGTGTACATCATTCTCAACAGCTTGTTTCGCTGCTTCGGCCGGTGTCTGGAAGAGTGGTCCGATGTCTACGTCGAATCCGATGTCGGCAAATGAGGTAGCGATTACTTTGGCTCCACGGTCATGTCCATCCTGTCCCATTTTCGCGATCATGATCCGTGGTCGTCTTCCTTCCAGTGCGGTGAACTTCTGAGTAAGCTCTCTTGCGAGGGTAAAATCTTTATCTTCCATAGATTCGTGAGAATATACACCACTTATCGATCTGATCGTTGCCTGGTAACGGCCGAATACTTTTTCCATTGCTAAAGAGATCTCGCCGAGTGAGGCACGCTCTCTGGCACAGCGCACAGCAATTTCAAGTAAATTACCTTTCTGATTTCTCGACGCGTTTTCCAGTTCACTCAACAGCTCTTGCACTTTTTTCTCGTTCCTGTTCTTTCTCAGGTGGGCTAGACGTGCAATCTGAGCATCTCTAACTCGTGTGTTATCGATCTCAAGGATCTCAATCTGATTTTCTGTGTCTTCGGTCACTTTGTAGCGATTTACACCAACAATGATGTCTTTACTGGAATCGATGCGTGCCTGTTTTCTGGCCGCTGCCTCTTCGATACGCATTTTAGGTAATCCTGTCTCAATGGCTTTGGCCATTCCACCCAGCTCCTCAACTTCTTGGATCAGCTTCCAGGCCTCTTCAGCTATCTGTTCAGTTAGCCTCTCAATGTAGTAGCTTCCTCCGGTAGGATCAATAAAGCGCGTGATCCCGGTTTCTTCCTGGAGATAGATCTGTGTGTTCCGCGCGATCCTTGCTGAGAAATCAGTTGGCAGTGCTATGGCTTCATCCAATGCGTTCGTGTGAAGTGACTGTGTGCCTCCTAATACCGCCCCCAATGCTTCAATACATGTCCGAGCGACGTTGTTGAATGGATCCTGCTCAGTCAAGCTCCATCCTGAAGTTTGGCAATGGGTCCTTAAAGCAAGTGATTTGTCACTCCCCGGATCGAACTGTTTAACCAGCTTTGCCCATATCAAACGCCCAGCGCGCATTTTAGCGATTTCCATATGGTGATTCATGCCGATGGCCCAGAAAAAACTCAGGCGGGGCGCGAACTCATCGATCTTGAGGCCTGCCTTGATCCCGGCTCTTAGGTACTCCAGTCCGTCTGCAAGGGTATAAGCTAACTCAATGGCAGCAGTTGCTCCCGCTTCCTGCATATGGTATCCCGATATGGATATCGAATTGAACAGCGGCATGTGACGCGAAGTGTACTCGAAAATATCGGTAATGATCCTCATCGAAGGAGCCGGAGGATAGATGTAGGTGTTCCTCACCATGAACTCTTTGAGAATATCGTTTTGTATCGTTCCGGATAGTTTGTCAGGAGAGACACCCTGTTCCTCAGCGGCAACTATATAAAATGCCATAATCGGTATCACGGCGCCGTTCATGGTCATGGAAACTGACATTTGGTCAAGGGGAATCCCATCGAAGAGGATCTTCATGTCCAATATGGAGTCAATAGCAACTCCGGCTTTACCAACATCTCCAACCACACGTTCGTGATCCGAATCGTAACCGCGGTGCGTGGCGAGGTCAAAGGCTACTGAAAGCCCTTTCTGTCCGGCTGCAAGATTCCTCCGGTAAAAAGCATTAGAATCTTCTGCAGTTGAAAAACCGGCATACTGTCGGATCGTCCATGGCCGAATTGCATACATCGATGAATAGGGACCCCGCAGAAATGGAGCGATACCTGAAACATATCCGATATGCTGACTTGTTGCAATGTCTTTTTCCGTGTAAAAATTCTGTAACGCGATCTTTTCAGCCGTTTCAAAATTAGTGGCGGCAAAGGCTGAAGATGCCTGAACGTCCTTGGAGAGCTGGACCTTACTGAAATCGATTCGGTTCATAGTGTCAAATATCGCGTTCAAAAATGATCTCCGGAATTCCCAAATATTGTCCTACAGGAAGGAATGCATTCTCTTCCGTTTTTGGGTTCGGGAACTTATTTACACCAATCAGTGTGCGTTTACCGGTTCGGTATGTCTCCAGACGCTGTTGTCCTTTCTGTCGAACCTGATCAAGGAAAGGTTCAAGTGCTTTCTGCTCCAATATACCTCCTGAACTGTCCAGCTGCTGAAAAAGTGACCACGCTTTTTGGGAGATGTTGGCAGTCAACGCTTCGACGGTGTAACTTCCACCCAAGGCATCTATGACCTTATCCATGTAACTTTCTTCCTTCAAGATCAATGAAATATTCATGGCCATACGTTCTGCAAGTGCTGATGGTCCTTTGGATGTGTAGGAGTCATGCGCTTCAATATGAAGCACTTCTGCTCCGCCAAGTAGCGCTGATAGCGCTTCTGTTGTTTGTCTAAGCAGGTTTGTGTGCGGATCCTTAGCCGATTTATTCATATTTCCTGTTGTGGCTGTGATACGACAATTGTAACTGCAGCTGTGTACAGGGTTGTATGCCTTGACCACCTCTGACCAAAGTGTCCTCAACGCTCTGAACTTTGCAATCTCCATAAAGTAGTTCGATCCTATGCCAACCCGGAAATGAATGCAAGCGGATGCCTGGTCTGCAGTTAATCCATTGTTCACCAGATGATAAAGGCACTCATTTGCCGTGGAAAGCATGAATGCGAGCTCCTGTGTTATATTGGCACCACATTGCTGGACTCGAAAACCGTCAGCGAGATAAACAGGAATCTGGACATTTTTCAGATTATCCAGCAATTCCGGTTTGAATGCATCGGAATGGATCAGTGGATCCAAACCGATTGATACGGTTTCAGGAGATACTTTGACCGGTCCTTTCAATACATCTATAGCCTGATCCGTATCACTGACCATAAAGAGTGAATGTATGTATTCAAGACCGATTCCATTCAATAACTCAGGGAGGTTACTTTCTTTTTTCAGCTCAAAGATCAACGCGTCAGCTCCTTTCATCAATACATCAAGCGCTTTTGAATTCACAGATTTATCATTATCTGCAGAGATCCGAGCAGCATTTTTCCATTCATTTAAAGGTCTGTTGAAATTCCTGGTGTACGGAAAATCACCAGGCTGAATAGTTTGTTTGGGAGAATTGGAAGCAGAATTGTAGGAGACATAAATGAGGTCCTCAATTTCATCATTAAATTGCAATTCGCGCAAGTCATCAGATCTCAGGTCTTTCTTCAATCGATTGAGCCAGTCATCGAAATTGACAGTTCCAAAAGTTGCTTTCAATTCTATCATAGCTCTTTTCGGTATTTTTTTACATAAATAACAGTTGCCAGCATGGTCGCTAATACCGGCGAGATTGGTATTCCCAGATAAGGAATAGCGAAGATAAGAAGGAAGAAGAGCCCAGTAAGTGTTACCAAAAGGATATGACTTAAGGCAAATCCGAATGTGGCAAAAACACCTTTTCGGTAACGTTCGAGGCTGTAATCATAAAAGGAGAGTCCAAAAAAGAATGCAGATATCAAGGTGAACGCCAGTTTATCCATAAAGCCAAGCCCAAGAATCCATGATAGAATCCAATAGCCTCCAATGAATATCAACTCAAGCGTGATGGACACGAGTACAACAAATACCATTCTGGCCAGATCAGTAAGCACCTGTAGAATAGAAAATGAATATGAGGTGCCAGTCAAACTTGAATCGACAGATTCCGACAGCAGCGTATTAAAGGGTGAAAGTAGGGTCAGTATGAAAAAGACGTAAATCTGAAGTACCAGAAAATAAATCACACCAAATGTTTTGGTCAGTAATCCGGATAGAATGCCGCCGATGAGAGGAACCTTTTCGATAAAGGACAGCAGCCCTTCAGCACCGTTTGTAAGGGAAAAGACAGAACCAAATAGCAATGCGATCATAATTCCCGGGATGAAGAATTTTAGGTGCCTGCCGGCTTTAAATTCTGCAAACACGATCTTCAGCGCTTCTATGTGCAACGTGATACTTTCCATAAGTGACCTAGCTAAGGTATCATTTCTGCATAAAAAATTTCATGATCATGTACGAAATTCCATAGAAAGCGACATAACTCATAAACACCGATCCGAAATTCGTGTAGCCCCGTCTACGCCAGTAAATCCAATTGATGGTTCCTAGCACAGCTGCCGGTATCAAAGGAGCGATCAATGGATGCATAACTTCCGTGGCATGTTGTTTGTAAAGTTAGAACAGGATAATTAAAACCTTGTCGATTATGAGAACAGAATTCAAGATTTTTTTAACAGGTTGGTTATGTGTAATGGGAACTTTTGTTTTCAGTCAGCAAAAGATAGTAACCGGATCGGGTATCGGCCAAAAAGAAATTACTTCCAAACGGTTTGATGCCGAACATTCAATGAAATCGAAAAGTGATTTTAACGCAAAACCCATGATTCGAGAAACACTGAAAGCACGTAGGCTTAAGGAGGCAGAAAAGGAATGAGACGAAAGAGGCGAGTAGCCTCTTTTTTATTCGATCAACCCAAATTGGGTCAAGTGATGTGTCAGATGTTTCGCATGCAAGCGTAACCATTGATCGTAATCCAGCGGTCCATAATAAGGATGACTGATCTTCAGTGAAGGATTCTCTTCGAAAACTTGTTCAAAATCGATCCACTCCAATAAGAACTCATCAATTGCCAACTCTAATTCTTCATTTTTAAGCGGTACATCTTTACCGGCGAAAGAAACTTCGATGTTCTGAGCCATCGGTTTATCAGAATTCAGAAAGGCCTGCATTCGTTCAATTCTGTCTTCTGTAATTTCCAGAGGGAAACTTTCTTTGCCCGAGGCCAACCGGATAGATTCAGTAAGATGTTCGACCATTCGCTGAGCAGACATTGATCCCCATTTAGGACGCATATCAGCAGACAACTTGTCTAGTAGAGGGATGATGACCGTAATATCCGGTTCTAAAAACGACATGATTACTTCTTACCAACTAAAATATGCAAGCTCTTTGGAACTACGCGAACATTAAGTTCCTGTCGAACATCGAATGGCTCTCCGTCATAGTGAGCAATTTTGTGTGGGATACGGATCTTGGCATTTTGAAAGGAGATCACCTCAGTGAATTTCGATTTATGCGATGTCTTTCTGAAAAAACGGACGACGAGACTTGGGATAGACCAAAAGCGGAAGGGTTTTAAAATGACCATTTCCAGCTTACCGTCGGTAACATCCGATTTTGGAGAAACCACAAAACCGTTTCCAAATTCGGAAGAGTTGGCAATTGTACAGAGCACAACCGGCATTTGTTTGATCTCCCCGTTCATGTCGATCGAGATATTCACCGGATTGTATTTCCAGAACTCACGGCATACAAGTTTCACGTATGACCAGAATCCACGCTTGTGGTATTCGTCGAATTTTTTTGCGATCACTGCATCAAAACCATAACCGCCAATTCCAAGAAATGGCTTGTCATTTACCATAACGGTGTCCATTTCGATGAAATTACTATTGTTGATGCACGCTATGGCGAGCGGTATATTCACAGGAATCCCAAGATGTCTTGCAAGACCGTTTCCCGAACCCGTCGGAATGATCGCAAGCCGTGTTGTCCTGCCGATCAATGCTGTACCCACCTCGTGAACGGAACCGTCACCTCCGACAGCACACACAATGTCTATACCTTCATCGGAGGATTCCGCTGCGATCAGTTTGGCATGTTTGCGGTATTCGGTATAAACAATGTCGTATTCAAATTTGCTTTGATCCAGGTATTGCTCAATCATTCCAGGGAGCTCTCCTTTTCGGCCGACTCCTGATATAGGATTGATTATGAAGCGAATACGCTGTTTCACGGAGTTCTTGTTTGATTGTTTACCAAGTCACGATTGTATCGTTGAATGATAGCTTTCAATCGCCTTTCATACAAATGTACGTTATTTCGTTGATATTTCATCGAATCGACTGGACTCTTTTTTTGCGTAGAAAGTACGTACAAACTTCGTGCCCGTTCATCTGTGAATGTAAGCATGTAGCGGTCTCTGAAGTAATAATGTGTGCCTTCGAGATAGGCAAAGGCTTCTCTGCTGCCCTTATCGTAGTAGGATCTACCGTAGGAATAGATTTTTTCCTCAACATTTAGCAGCTCTAGTGCGGTGGGAAGAATGTCCAGTTGTTGAAACACTATTTTTTCCTTTTTTTTCTCCAGTTTTCCTCCCGGGTGATAGAAAAGAATGGGGATGCGGTACATCATTGATCTTTCGTTGTATAAGGCAGTCGAGGTAGATGGAGTATGGTCCGCGCACAAAACAAATAGCGTGTTTTTGAACCAAGGTTGTTTTCTTGCCTCTTCAAAGAACTTTCGTAAGGAGACATCGCCATAGCTTATCGATGCGCCAATAGGTTGAGGTCCATGGATCACCTTGTTTTTCATGTGTGGAGGAACGTAGTACGGATGATGGGATGAAAGTGTGAAAAGCGTGCTGTGAAAGGGTTGTTTTAACTTCGTCATCATGCGTGCACTCCACGGATTGAAATATTCGTCCAGGATGCCCCATGTACGGTCAAAATGAGCGTCGTTGTTGTATTCGAAACGACCGTAATATTTATCGTATCCGGCCTGTGCTGCAAAGCTGTCAAAACGCATTGATCCGTTGGTCGCACCATGATAAAAAGCGGTGGAGTAACCTCGTTTCTTGAGTATTGATGCCAGCGTCTCGATCTTGTTATTGGCATAAGGTGATGAAATATATGGATTATCCATCAGACTGGGGACTGACGCTACAATAGCAGGGACGGCTTCGATGGATTTTTTTCCGTTCGCATAAGCAAATTCAAATGAAAGTGACTCATTGATCAGGGAATCCAAAAAAGGGGTGTACGTTTTTTCATTGCTATAAGATCCAACAAATTCATTTCCAAAGCTTTCCAAAATGATGACGACCAGATTTGTGCCGTTCGGGAGAATATTTTGAGGCGTACTTGTTTGGATCGGATCGAAAATACGCTGCTCTTCTGCTTCCGAAAAATAGTGTTTCAATTCTATTCGTTCTTTTCCGTATGATTTCAACATTGTGAAACCGGTATTCAGGATCAACGCAGAGTTTTCCGGTTTCGCATATTGTGCGGCTTCAATTATTCCAACAGGCTTTAGCTGAAATCCTCCTCTGCCGATAACAACAAATCCTGGAACTAGAATGACGTACGAAAGCAATACTGTCCTCCAGTTCAAGGACTCGATTTCCCTACTTTTCTTTCTGAGTGTGAAATGATGCAGCTGAAAATGTGCAATGAGAATTACCAAAAAGATCAAAATGAGAACCCAGAAATCAGTAATGAAAGAAAAAATGAGCTGCTTGAGGTCACTTCCGGCTCCGAGTATGGTAAAAAGATCGAAGGTTGACCGCTTTGCGGTGTATTTGAAGTACTCTATGTCCATCAAGTTAAGCGCATAGATCAGTGTGGCGGTAATATGGTAATAAGTTCCGGCTATTTTGTCTCTCCAATAAGCTACTTTGTTCTTGCCCGGAAAAAGACTCAAGATTACATAAGGAAAAAAGAACAGCGAAACGGTGATTACATCGAACCAAAATCCAACAAACAGGTCTCCTGGTCCGGCATTTTGAAAACTGGTCCTGTTGAAATAAAAGAAAAGCAAACGTATAACCGAAAGGAGGAAAAGTACGATACCCAATCGCAGGAGCAGGCGTGTAACGTGAACCGGCAGTCGCAGCTTTTCCAACATGATGTCGCAAATTTAGGACTTATATCCCAAGTTTTCATATTATTGCAATCAACCAAAACGAGCACAATGCGAATAAAGTCGGCGGCACTGATACTATGGACCTTTTGTTCGATATCAATTTCTTTAGCTCAGAATGACAGGGCGTATGTGATCTACAGCGCTAAAGGCAAGAAAGTTTCTTACAAGAAATTGAAGAGAGCAGCACTGGAAAATGAGTATATTTTATTTGGTGAGTATCATGACAATCCGATCACACACTGGTTGCAATACGAGTTAACGGAGGATCTCCATGCAGTACATGGTAAAAAGCTTAAAATGAGCTTCGAACAACTTGAGCAGGATCAGCAAATGTTGTTGGCAGATTACTTGGTTGGAAAGTTTGATGACAAAACGTTTAAGGACACTATGCGGCTTTGGCCGAATCACGAGACGGATTACCAGCCTTTGATCCAATTTGCCAAGAACAATGGATTGTTCTGTGTTGCGGCCAATATCCCCAGAAGATATGCATCGTTACTCTACAAAAAAGGCAGATCTGCACTTGATTCATTGTCTGCAGTAGAGAAATCATACATGGTGCCTCTCGATTTTAAGGTCGATACAACTTTGTCTCAATATCGTGTTTTTTTGGACGGCGAAATGCATAGCGGAGGCATGAATATGCTGCTTGCTCAGGCGATCAAGGACGCTACGATGGCGCATTTCATGATAAAGAACAGGCGAGAAGAAGAGGTGATGATCCACTACGTCGGGGCATTTCATACGGATTTTTATCAGGGTATCATGTGGTACCTGAAGGCTGGTGAGCCGGATCCAAGGATCTTAACGGTTTCAACGGTTACCCAAAGTGATATCCGTAAACTCGACAAGGAAAGTTTAGGGCGCGCTGATTTCATTATTTGTGTGCCGGAGACGATGACTCGTACACATTGAATTTCGTTATAACGCTCCACAGATAATTCGGTTAGGTAATTGAGAGCTTTCTACGTTTTCTGAATTTCTGAACAGTTGGCTGTACACTTTTATTGCATGGCGTAAATACGTAGAGACAGTTAGCAAAGCAAAAGTTTACTATGGTTATTCCTCTTTTTTTCGGTCTTTTCGAATGTTCCTAGCGTGCGGTTTGCGATATTTGTAAAAACAGTGCATTCTGCACATAAATTTACAGACCTATGGTGCGATTCATTACCGGTTTGATACTCTTCTTTTTCACCTCTTTTGCGCAGTCACAGATCGTGCTTGGTGATTCCGATAAGGAAAAAGAAGTCAAAGAAAAGAATAAGCGGGAGATAGAAGGTACAACTTCCATCTATGGGCTTGCAAACTGGTCTTCGACTTTTCGCGCACTCACTGAAAATGAAGGATTGTACGCAGAACCTCTCGAGAAGCGAGCCGATGAGGCAAATTTGAGTGTATGGTCTTTTGGTTTGGGTTTTCGAAACCGCGTGCACAAACATATTTTCTGGGATGGTGGTCTTGCTTGGTACCGAAACGGAGAAAGTTATCTGTTCACAGGAGCTGATACGTCATTTGCATACCAAAGCTATTACAATTACATTGCCATGCCACTTCGGCTCAACGTGACATTTGGAGAGAACGTAGAGTGGTACTTCGGTGCCGGGATCATACCGCAAATGTTTAATGGATATCGGCAGGAGCAGCAATGGGAAACGACAACTGATTCCAAAGGTTCTGAGACAATCAAGCTCAGAAACAGTTACAATAGTTTCGCGTTGAGCGCGGTATTCAATGCAGGGCTGACTCTGAATTTCGATAATGGTTGGGGGATCATTTTTTCGCCAGAGCTGAGGGTCCAGTTGAACTCTACCTACACCAAAACATCCCCATATATTCACAAAGCCAGAGCCTACGGATTTTCGGTTGGATTGATAAGACACATATGAGTTCAAGAATTAAGGACATAGCGAATTATCTGGAGGGTATTGCACCCCGTTCTATGCAAGAATCCTATGATAACTCAGGATTGCTTGTAGGGAATCCGAACGTTGCGGTCAGTGGAATTTTAGTTTCACTGGATTGTACACCCGAAGTGGTCAACGAAGCGATTTCCAAAGGATGTAATTTGATCGTTTCCCACCATCCCGTCATCTTCAAAGGGTTAAAAAAGATCACAGGAGCAACTTATTCGGAAAGGACAATAATTGAGGCCATTCGACATGGTGTAGCCTTGTATGCTATTCACACGAATCTCGACAATTTCGACGGTGGCGTGAATCATGAGATCGGCTTGCGACTGGGACTGTTCAATTTAAAGGTGCTCCGTCCGAAAGCTGATGTTTTGAATAAACTGACTGTATTTGTTCCTTCAGATCACGCGGATAGATTGGTTTCCGCAATGTATGCCGCCGGTGCCGGTAAGATTGGGAATTACGAGGAATGCAGTTTTTCCGTTGAGGGAACTGGAACTTACAAACCGGTGGGGCAGGCAGAACCCTTTCAAGGAGTGTTGAATGAGCGGAGTACGGTGAGTGAGCTTCGTGTCGAATTTCTTGTGAGTAGCCATAGACTTTCAGGCGTAATTCATGCTATGAAAGACAATCATCCCTATGAAGAGGTGGCTTATGATATCATTCCACTGAGGAATCTCAATCAAAATGAAGGGAGCGGTATGATCGGTGAACTGGGGGTGGATATCACCGAAGCGGAATTCCTGACATTGCTCAAGAAGACTTTCAATTCCGGTTGTATTCGGCATACATCAATATTGGGACGAAACGTTCGTAAGGTCGCTTTCTGCGGAGGTGCCGGTAGTTTCTTGTTGAGTGATGCGATTGCTGCAGGGGCAGATTTTTTTGTGACAGGTGATTTCAAATACCATGAATTTTTTGACGCAGAGCATAAAATTGTGATCGCAGATATCGGTCATTACGAAAGTGAACAGTTTACCGTAAATCAGTTGGCTGGATTTTTAAAGAAAAATTTTACTACCTTTGCAGTCCATTTGACGGAAACAAATACAAATCCAATTAATTATTTTTAATACATGGCAGCAGCTGCAACGAAAACAGAAGCGACAGTAGCGGAAAAACTGGATGCACTTTACGAATTGCAAAAAATTGATTCAGAGATAGACCGAATCCGTACAATTCGTGGTGAATTACCGCTGGAGGTGCAGGATCTGGAGGATGAGTTGGAAGGTTTAGAAACCAGAATCGCTAAGATCGAAGAAGAGATAAAGGAGCTGGATACGGAAATTTCGGACCGTAAAAATGCAACCAAAGAATCCGAGACTGCAATAGCCAAATACAAAGAGCAGCAGAATAATGTGCGAAACAATCGTGAATTTGAGTCGCTTGCAAAAGAGATCGAATTTCAGGAGCTGGAAATAAAACTGCACGAAAAGAAGTCAAAAGAAGCGAAAGCAAGGATCGAGAATAAGCAGGAAATACTTGTGGAAGCGAAAGAGCGTTATGAGTTCCGAGCCTCAGATCTTAAGGTGAAGAAAGGTGAATTGGATGAGATCGTTGCTGAAACTCAAAAAGACGAGGATCAGTTGATTAAGTCTTCTGATGCAGCGAAGAAAAAGATCGATGAGCGTCTCCTTTCTGCATACGTACGTTTGAGAGGAAATGCGAAGAATGGACTCGCCGTGGTGCAGATCGAGCGTGATTCATGTGGTGGATGTTTCAATAAGATCCCACCGCAGCGTCAGTTGGATATTCAGGCGAAAAAGAAAGTGATCGTGTGCGAGCATTGTGGTCGCATCCTATTTCCGGGAAATATCTGATAAAACGAAAGTAGATAATAGGGCGGTCTTATCCGCCCTTTTTTGTGCAGCAATACGAGCATGAAATTTGTAGATTACCCCATATCGCCACTGATCAAGTCACAACTTGATGCAATGGGCTTCAATAAGCCAACTGACATTCAGTTCAAGGCGATAAAACCGATCCTGGAAGGAGAAGATGTCATGGCTGTAGCCCAGACAGGTACAGGGAAAACGGCAGCTTTCGCCATACCGGTTACGGAGATTCTTGAAAAAAGAAAGCGGCGGAATTACAAGGGTGTTCGTTGTTTGGTCATGGTGCCAACGAGAGAGCTTGCGAAGCAGATCGCGTCTGTTTTCAGTGAGATCGGAAAAAGGACCAGTTTGCGCACCTACGGTCTGTTTGGCGGAGTAGAGCAGGAGCAACAGATCCGCACTTTTAAAAATGGAGTGGATATTCTTGTGACAACACCAGGTAGGATGTTTGACCTCATATCACAAGGTTATATTGATGTCAGTGGCTTGGAGTTCTTGGTGCTTGATGAGGCAGATCTCATGCTTGACCTCGGATTCAATAAAGATATCAAGGATGTACTTCGTCATATCCCGAAAAAGCGGCAAACGCTGTTCTTTACCGCTACCATTAGCCGGAAAATAAAAACCTTGGCCTATGAGCTTGTTCGCGACGCCATTCGGATTCAGATATCACCAAAAAATCCGGTAGCAAAGAATATTGATCACGCGGTAGCATTTGTGGAGTTGGATGATAAGCGTTTTTTCCTCGAAAATATTCTCAAGGAATACGAAGAAAGTAAATTCATCATTTTCGTACGGACAAAAGTCAGAGCGGAGCGTGTGGTCGCTGCGATGGAACGGGTTGAACTCAAAACTGAAGCACTGCACGGGGGAATTTCCCAACAGGAGCGATTCCTGATATTGGACCGTTTCAGGTCAGGTGAGAATAAGGTTTTGATCACGACCGACGTGGCTTGCAGGGGTATTGATATTCCCACGATGGATTATGTGATAAATTATGATCTGCCTGAAAATCCAGAGAATTATGTGCACCGTTGCGGTCGAACGGGTAGGGGAAACAGGCGTGGCCAGGCACTCTCGTTCTGTAGTCCACAGGAGCGCGAGTTGTTAAAGCAGATCGAGGAATATACCGGTGAAGAGGTGGAGCATTACTCGATCACCAGGGAGGAATACAGGGAAATACTATTCGATACCGAAGAAGGCGGCTACAACTGGCAAAAGTTAATCGATCAGGAGAACAAGGAGAAAGGAACAGAGGATAAATGGTAGGATTAACAGCTCTAATTCGATCCTGCCGATGTGCTTTAAGAATTCCAAGACGATTTTAGAATTTCCAACACTGATAAGTCTCCAAAAAAAGAAATAAAAATCGGAATTGATTCAACATGATCTCACGGCCGTCAGAGAATGTTCACTTCCCGCTCCAGAGTTACCCCGAATTTTTCCTGGATATCATGAATGATCTCAGAGGATAACTCATACAACTGAGTTCCGTTAGCACCACCGTAATTCACGAGGACTAAGGCCTGTAAATTATGAACTCCATAATTCTCGAAGGTTTTCCCTTTCCATCCCGCCTTTTCGATCAGCCATCCCGCAGCGAGTTTCTTTTTGCCATTTTCTGCCGGGTAGACCGGTGCTTCAGGGTGGGCGGCAAGAATTTTGTCGGCAATAGCATCATCAACGACCGGATTTTTAAAGAAACTTCCTGCATTCCCAATAAGTTTTGGGTCGGGTAGTTTGCTCGAACGAATGTTGATCACTGCATTACTGATGTCACGGATCGTTGGTGTGACGATGCCCATCCTAGCTAATTCGCTTTCAATTGCTCCGTAACTTGTGTTGATCTTCGGGTTCTTCGACAGACGGAAGGACACTTTGAGTATGACGTACTGCCCCTTGAACTTATTTTTGAAGACACTTTCTCGGTAACCGAACAGACAATCGTCTTTTTTAAAGATATGGATCTCCCCACTTGCAATGTGGAATGCTTTGAGATGATCGAAAACATCTTTGATCTCGACACCATAAGCTCCGATGTTCTGCATTGGGCCAGCCCCGACACTCCCGGGGATCAGACTGAGATTTTCAAGTCCGCCATATCCATGTTCAATGCAGCGGAGCACAAAATCATGCCATACCTCACCGGCACCGGCTTCAACGGTTACCCATTCATCCGATTCACCAATCACTTCAAATCCTTTTACCTCATTGCGCAAAACGACTCCTTGAAAGTCTTTGGTAAACAGTATGTTACTTCCTCCTCCAAGAACGAGTAAAGACTTTCCATCCGCTTTCGAAAGTAGTGATTGGAGCTCTTCCGTATTAGAAAATACACCAAAGCTGTCTGCTTTCACACTGATACCAAAAGTATTTAATGACGCCAGATCTTTGTTGTGTTCCATCATGATCCAAAGTTAATAATTTCCCCTTAGGCCGATCAGTGTATTTTATGGCGAATTGACAGCTGATTTAACTATTTTAGCGGTTATGAAATTCAAATCTGTAAGCGTCGAGGCCATCAATCGTTTCAACAAGAATACACTGATGGAGCAATTGGGAATCGAATGTGTGGAGATCGGCGAAGATTACATTGTTTCTACAATGCCGGTGGATCACCGCACGCATCAGCCGTTGGGTTTGCTGCATGGTGGAGCGAGTGCGGCGCTCATTGAAAGTATCGGTTCAATGGGCTCAACATTGTTGTTAGATCTCGAAAAGGAGTTTCCTGTAGGTCTCGAAGTGAATGCAAATCATATCGGTAGTGTCAAAAGTGGCAGTGTAAAAGCAATAGGAAAGATCGTGCATGCCGGCAAACGGACGCATATTTGGCAGGTAGATATTTACGATAATGCGACAAGTAAACTCGTTTGTACCGGTCGCTTGACGATCATGGTCATAGCAAAATAAATGTTCGCAAGGATCCGATATCGTTTTCCCGGGGGATTGCTTGTCTTGCGTGAAGGACTGCTTGAACGATCTTCAAACGACACAGCAGTAAAAGGATTTGTGCTTTCGCCATTTCCCGGTGACGCTCTTTTTGTGCTCAAGGAAGCAGCTACTCCAAACTTGATCAATTCAATTTCAGTTGAGTTGCCTGTAGAAGTCTCTGAATACGAGTATTTGGATACTGCGCAACAATTCCTGCATGATTTGCGGAGCGAAGCCATAGGTAAAGCAGTTTTGTCCAGAGTAAAAAAAGTTCCTTTCGATCCGTCAAAAACATCGGAGCTGTTCGAAAGTTTATGTTCAAGCTACACTGAATCATTTGTATATCTCCTTGAATCGGAAGAGTTCGGAACATGGATAGGAGCTTCTCCTGAGGTCCTGTTGAATTGTGAAAACGGCAGATGCACCACAGTAGCACTTGCCGGTACGATCGCGGCGAATGGGTCTCAATTATGGACTGAAAAAGAAAGAAATGAGCAACGCATGGTTACGGATGATATCCTTGAGCTCCTTGTGTCCGGTGGAGCAAGTGAAATCGACGTTTCTGATGTGGAAGAAGTTCTTGCCGGTCCTGTGCGCCACCTGCGAACAACGATCAGTTTTACTTTTTCCGGGGATCCGGTTGCCCTTGCAGCTTCACTTCAGCCTACATCGGCTGTGAGCGGTTATCCGAGAAAGCCCGCGCTCGAACTCATTGCCCGCTCCGAAAAACACAAGCGAAGGCTTTACTCAGGAATGATCGGAGAGGTTGATCAATCAGCGTGTACGTTATTTGTGAATCTGAGGTGTGCAATGCGCTCAGACAACCATCTCTACTTGTTCTTGGGTGGCGGATTTACAGTAGATTCTGAGGTAAACAAAGAATGGCTCGAGACGGAGAATAAATCCCGAACACTGCTTAACATTGTAGAAAGCCTCTAAGCTTTTAAGAAACATTCTCTGCAACTTCTTGTTACTTTTGTTGAACAAGCATTCAGTCATGCCAATTACCAGTGATAAGCGGATCGCACAGCAGGTTGTCGCACAGAGCGTTGCAAACGGCGTGAAACATGTAGTGTGTTCACCCGGATCACGCAATGCGCCGCTGGTCATAGCTTTTGATGAAAATCCACAAGTGTGTTGCTATGTTGTCCACGACGAACGTTCTGCCGGATTTTTTGCTTTGGGAATTGCTCAGATGTTGAATGAGCCGGTGGCAGTTTTGTGTACATCCGGATCAGCTGCAGTGAATTATTTTCCTGCTGTAACCGAGGCATTCTATCAGTATTTGCCGCTAGTCGTTATCACTGCTGATCGTCCAGCCGCATGGGTGGATCAGGGTGATGGACAGACAATTGTTCAAAAGAACCTTTTTGGTAAGCATGTGCGCTATTCATGCGACTTTGGTGAGGGGATTCATGATAACGAAAGTCTTTGGCACGTTAACAGGGAGTTGGCAACTGCATTCAATTTGTGCAACGGTGAATGGAAAGGACCAATTCACATCAATGTAGGCATGTCGGAACCGCTCTATGGCAAGGTTGACTGTGCTGAAATAAATGTTCGAAGGGTAGAGACCGTAGGTGGATGCTTTAAACTCCCGGATCGCCGCAGGACAGAAATGGAACAGGCCCTGAGTGGAACCAGAAAACTCGTTCTGATAGGTCAGCACCGTCCTGATGAAGCTTTGCTCCGCCAAATGGAACAATTTAGTGATGACACGGATGTGGCGGTTTTGGTAGAGAACACCTCAAATCTTCAGCATGAACGTTTTGTGCACTGTATAGACAGAGCACTCAATTCGATCACAGAGGAAGAGCTTCCCGATTTTGCTCCGGATGTGCTCATTTCGATTGGTGGTGCGGTTGTATCCAAAAGAATCAAATCATTCCTGAGAAAGAACCGACCAAAGCAACATTGGAAGGTAGGTTTTGAGTTCCCTTTCATGGACACTTTTCAGTGCCTGACCCACTCTTTTCAATCAGACCCTGTTGATTTTATGAAAGAATTGAATAGCCTCAATTACTCCCGAAACACCCTGAATTTCTCGTCAAAATGGAGACAAAAGGATCTTATCGCCCGCGATAGAATGGGAGAATTCTTTGATCGTGTGCGATTTTCAGACATTAAAGTATTCGAACTTATACTGGATTACCTGCCAGAGCGTACACAGCTGCACATGGCGAACAGTTCCGTCATTCGATATTGTCAATTATTCGATCCGGTGAGGTCAATAAAATATTGGTCAAATCGAGGTACAAGCGGAATTGATGGCAGCACAAGTACGGCTGTTGGTGCAGCCAAAGCTGCTCCTGATGATCTGCATGTGCTCATCACCGGGGATATTTCATTCTTTTATGACAGCAATGCGCTGTGGAACAAGTATCTATCAAATAATCTTCGCATCATTCTGATCAATAATAGAGGGGGTGGTATATTTCGAATAATTCCGGGCCCCTCCGAAACAGCGCAAGGAAAAAAGTATTTTGAAGCACATCATGAACAAGAGGCTGACAAACTTTGTGAAGCATTTGGAATTACCTATCACAGAGCTGAGTGCTCGAAAGATATTGAATTGTGCATGGAAACATTTTATGCAAAAAAGAATACCGGACGTCCGGAACTGATTGAGATCATTACGCCGCGTGAGGTGAATGATGGTGAGTTGGAGGCTTTTTTTAAAGCACTCCGATGAGCATTTTTGTTTCGACTTATTGACTAATTTCGCAGAATAATAAATACCATGGATTTTTCAATTCTTTTTACTTGGGATGGACTAATTTATCTGTTGATCCTTTCGCTTCTGGAGATCGTACTTGGAATTGATAACATCATATTCATAAGTATCGTTACGGACAAACTAAAGGCAGAGCAGAAGCGAAGAGCGAGGAATATTGGTATTCTTCTGGCTTTGCTGGTGCGACTGGTTCTTCTCGGATTTGTCTCTTGGATCATGAGTATGGAAAAGCCATTCATTACGGTGATGGGGGTTGGTCTTTCCGGACAAAGTCTGGTGCTCTTACTCGGTGGTTTGTTTCTAATTTACAAGAGTACGGTCGAAATGCATAACAGCGTTAAAGGACACGAAGAGGTACACGCCGATAAAAATGCGTCTATGCGTTCGGTTATCATGCAAATCGTTATGATCGATCTGGTTTTTAGTTTTGACTCAATCATTTCTGCGGTGGGTATGACCAACGATTTAGAAAGAGATACCGGTCACGATCCGCTCATCATTATCTATGTAGCAGTTATTGTTTCAATGATCGTAATGCTTCTTTTTGCCCGCCAAATCTCCGATTTCATCAACAGCAGGCCAACGATCAAGATGATTGCACTTGGGTTCCTTGTAACGATCGGTGTAATTCTGGTTGCTGAAGCCTTTGGTCAGCATTTACCGAAAGGGTATATCTACTTTGCCATGGTATACGCGCTTGGGGTTGAGTTTCTCAATATTCGGATGCGCAAGAACAAAGGTATTGAGGAATAATGGATCGAAAGTTTGCGCTGGAAGTCCTTGGCGCCGGTGAGGATGATGACTATATCGATCTCTTCGAAGAAAAGTTATTTGGAATTAAGCAATACCTGATTTCAAAACCAATTGTTTCGAAGCTTTTTCGAAAGCAGATCGAAATCCTTAGGAAGTTGGATAATGCAGCGATAGAACTTTCAATACTTCCGGTGAGATCAATACCAGTTGTATCAGGTTTTCACTTTGAAGGAGGTGATGTTATTTTGGTTGCATATCTTGAATTTGAGGAGCTGAGATCCGCTTACCGATTGGCCGTAATGAGAAGTCATGATCCCTATGAAATAGTGATATTAACTGAAAATTTGCTGCGTTCTCACTGTGCTTATCTTGAAATGTGGCCACATTGCACGATCGAAACAGGGCAGGATGTGCTTATCGCTAGAGAATCAGATCCGATGGAGTTGGTAGCAGCTATTCGTGCTTGTAATGAGTTGGGAATAGTTAATTTTGAGGATTTGAAAAGCCTGCCGAACGAACCACATTCTGCACTCCTCAACGAATGGAAAAGACTATCTTTGCTTCAACAAAAAGAACGGGAATGGATGACATCTTCGGAAAACTGAAGCATCAATTGGAACAGGAAGAATGGCCTGCGGTTTATTTCTTCAAGTTTATCGTTCCAAATGATCCCGAAAAGTTGGCTTTGATCACGTCGATATTCAACGATAACAACGATATCGTACTCCATCAGTCCAAAAACGGAAATTTTGTGAGTGTCAGTGTAAAAGAGTTAATGCTGGATGTTGATTCGATCATCAGGATTTATGAAGAGGCGGCAAAAATAAAAGGGGTGATATCGCTATGATTTTAATGACGTATTCTACAGGTAAGGTCCTGATCGGTATATTGTTTGTCACACTAGCTTTGTTGGTGCTCTATATCGCATACCGTAAATTCCTCAGATTCCTGGGGAAGGGAGAGCCGGTTAAGGAGGATTACTGTGTGCTGTACAGTCTTGAAGCACCGATCTCCAGAGGTACAGTTGAGATCTATTTTACCACAGAGCAGTCCAAGAAAGTCCGAATTGAGATTTTAAAGGAAGATCTCAGTTTTGAGGCACTGGTTAAAGAAGGTGATTTTTCCATCGGGGGTCATATCGTCAGGTTCAATACGGAGCAGCTTGCGGACGGAATCTATTATTATTGCCTGCTTGCTGAAAATCAGAAAACGATCAAAAGAATGGAGATCTGTAATAGTTAGGATACCAAGCAACAAGCAAAAAAAAAGATGGACACGAAGCTCCTTTGAGTGATAATAGCTGTATTTTTATCTCGTTCAAACATAATTTAATTCCAATAGTATGGCACTTGAAATCACAGATTCAAACTTCGAGGAAGTTGTAATTCAGTCAGACAAACCTGTAGTGGTTGATTTTTGGGCTGCATGGTGCGGACCCTGTCGGATGGTCGGTCCGATCATTGAAGAAATGGCAAATGAATACGAAGGCCGCGCGGTTGTCGGTAAAGTGGATGTTGACCACAATCCTGGTGTTTCTGCAAAATTCGGTATTCGTAATATTCCTACTATCCTTTTCATCAAGAACGGTGAGGTCGTAGATAAAATGGTTGGAGCTGCTCAAAAATCGCAGTTCACTGCCAAATTGGATGCATTGCTCTGATAGTACCTGCAATTTGAGGAAAGGCTGCCATTGTGCAGCCTTTTTAGCTTGTCGAAGTTGTATATTTGTAGAAAATTTCGGATGGATTCCTTTCTGCGCAGACTAAAGTATTACGGTATCGGCTTCGGCATAGGCTTGGTTTTTGTTTTCGTATTCTTTCAGAATCGAGGATGCTCCTGGTTGCCGTCCAATAGGGTTAAAAACAGTCTGCTTGAGCGTGTTATTGTCGTCTCTGATGAAGAGTATGAAATTTTCAGAGCGAAGGGGATTACCGCAAAAGATGTTTTGTCAGCCTTGAATGATGGCGAGGTACATTTCGGCGAAAGTAAAAAGGCAAGTGATGCAGATCCTAAAGTGTATGCACTCGACAAGGATATCCCCAAAAAGGGCTCGTTAAGATTTTACTTTACGCTTCCCAATGAAAGTTACATAACTGAAGTCAGTATTTCTGCATCACATGCCAACAAGGTGGGCAATTCACAAAAAGGGAAAGGTCGTATCCTTCGTCTTCCCCAAGAAAAGAATTTGCTCTATGTGGATTCAACCAATAACTTGCGTTGTCAATTGCAGGAAATCGGTTTAAGTGAAAACAAGAAACTTTATGCACAATGGAAAAAGACGGCGCGGATTGATTTTGAACGATCGTTACTTAGGTTGTCCCCAAAACCGGAGCACTATGTTGAATTTCAAGACGCTAAAGGGAATTGGGTAGGCTCGAAGTCTATCTGGTACAAAAACAAGATCTCCATTTCCTCTTTCGATCTGCCATTCGATACTGACTGTAATGATTGATCCATAGTTCGCTGTTGAAAAGTGCATGAAAAGACTAATTTAAAGGCAGTAGGATTTTATAATTTTGACGCATGGAATTTTCAGCAGCGCATATAGCGGCCATGTTAGGAGGTGAAGTTGTGGGTAATCCTGATATTCAGGTGTCAGGTCTTGCCAAGATCGAGGAGGGTCAACCCGGCGCACTGTCATTTCTGGCCAATCCGAAATACGAAGAATATATCTACACTACCGGTTCATCCATCTGTATTGTCAACCGTTCTTTCGATCCGACTAAAGCACTTCCGGATTCTTTGACTTTGATTAAAGTGGATGACGCCTACGCGTGTTTTGCCAAGTTACTGGAGCTGTATGCTCAGATGACCAAGAAAGAGCCGCGCGTAGAGTCACCTTCTTTTGTTTCATCGAAAGCTGCAGTTGGAAATGGATTGTACCTGGGTGCATTTGCGTACATAGGTGATGGAGCTCGGGTAGGTGACAACGTTTCTATCTATCCAAACGCATACATTGGAGAAAATGTTGAAATCGGTGACGGTTGTGTTGTTCATCCGGGTGCCGCCATATACCATGATTGCAAGATCGGCAAAAGGTGTATCATTCATGCAGGTGTAGTTATAGGTGCTGATGGATTTGGGTTCGCGCCTGATGAGCACGGTGTTTATCAGAAAGTGCCCCAGATTGGAAATGTTGTGATCGAAGATGATGTGGAGATCGGTTCGAATACTACGATAGATCGTGCAACCATGGGTTCTACCTACATCAGGAGTGGCGCCAAGATCGATAATTTATGTCAGATCGCTCACAATGTCGATGTTGGTAAGAACACGGCAATGGCAGCACAGGTCGGCATTGCCGGTTCAGCGAAGATCGGTGAGAATGTGATGATCGGAGGACAGGCGGGAATTTCTGGTCACCTTCATATTGCAGATGGCACGAAGATCGTAGCCCAGTCCGGCATTCCTTCCACAGTTAAAAAGGCAGAAACCTTGATGGGTTCACCGGGGATTCCGATCGAAGACTTCAAAAAATCCTATTTCGGCTTCCGGAAACTTCCATTCCTTCTGAACAAGATCCAGGAGCTGGAGCAGAAAATAAAAGAATTAACCAAAGACAAATAATTCATGGTTGAAAAACAACGCACGCTGAAAGCCCCGGTTAAGCTCATAGGTATTGGTTTGCATACCGGAGAAAAGGTGAACCTGGAGATTTGTCCTGCGCCGGAAAATCACGGATATAAATTTCAGCGCATGGATCTGGAGGGGCAGCCGGTCATCAAGGCTGATGCGGATCTCGTTGTTGCTACCGACCGTGGAACAACTTTAGAGGACAAAGGAGCAAGGGTTTACACGACAGAACATGTTTTAGCAGCACTATATGGTTGTCAGGTCGACAATGCGCTGATCAAGCTCGATGGACCTGAGCTACCGATCATGGACGGTAGTTCTTTGCCTTTTGTTGCAGCGATCGAAAGTGTTGGTTACGATGAGCAGGAAGCAGACAGGAACTATTTTGAGCTCAGCGAGAATATCCCTTGGGAAGACACAGAGAAGGGAATAGAGTTTTTGGCTGTTCCTGACGTCAATTATCGAATCACGGTAATGGTTGATTACAAATCGCCTGTGCTCGGAACTCAGCACGCATCCATGTACAATATTGGAGAGTTCCGGGAACAGATCGCCGGCTGCAGAACATTTGTATTCTTGCGCGAATTGGAGTTCCTTGCCACCAACAACTTGATCAAAGGCGGTGATCTTGACAATGCCATTGTTCTTGTAGATAGGATGGACGTCAGTCAGGAAGAGCTAGACCGGCTCGCTAAACTATTGGGTAAAGAGAAATTGAAGATATCCATCGAGGGTTTGGGTGTACTGAACTCTGTGAAATTACAATACGAAAATGAACCGGCAAGGCATAAACTGCTTGATATTGTAGGAGATTTAGCTCTTGTCGGACGTCCTATCAAGGCGCATATTCTGGCAGCAAGACCGGGGCACAGCGGTAATGTTCGCTTTGCCAAAGTACTGAAAGAACAGATCAAGAAACAGGAAAAAGCAGGTAAGAATTTCGACCTGTCTAAAGAACCACTTTACAACATTAACGATATTGAACGCATGCTACCGCATCGTTTTCCTTTCCTGATGGTGGATAAGATCATGGAGATCACTGAAGAACGAGTGGTGGGGGTTAAGAATGTCACCATGAACGAACCGATCTTTACAGGACATTTCCCTGGAAATCCCGTTTTCCCGGGTGTTCTTCAAATTGAAGCAATGGCTCAGGTTGGAGGGATCTTTGCGTTGAGCAAGGTAGAGGATCCACATTTGTATTCCACCTATTTCATGAAGATAGACAACGTCAAGTTCAAGCAAAAAGTGCTGCCTGGTGACACACTCGTTTTTGAATTATGCTTACTTTCACCGATAAGACGCGGACTTGTTGAAATGTCGGGAACTGCTTATGTAAATGGGAAGCCCGTCATGGAAGCTGAAATGCTCGCTCAGATTGTGAAGGATAAGGTATAAAATGATCAGCTCTCTTGCACATGTATCTCCCGATGCAACCCTTGATAATAGTGTTGTAGTTGAACCGTTTTCTACGATCTATGAAGACGTGGTTATTGGCGCAAGGACCAAGATCCATCCCAACGTTACCATTTATCCGGGAACAAGGATAGGTGAAGATTGTGAAATTTTTCCCGGAGCAGTGATCGGTGTAATTCCTCAGGACCTCAAGTTTGATGGAGAATATACAACTGTGGAGATCGGAAACAGAACCCGAATTCGCGAATGTGCTACTATTCATCGTGGAACGAAAGACAGATGGAAAACGTCCATTGGAGATGACTGTTTGCTTATGACGTATGTGCACGTTGCGCATGACTGCCAGATCGGGAATAATGTGATTTTAGCCAGTTATGTCGGACTTTCAGGTCACGTCATAATCGATGATTTCGCTATTCTTGAGGGAAAGGTTGCTGCGCAGCAATTTGCCCACATCGGTGCTCACACCTTTATCGGTGGAGCCTCATTGATCCGCAAGGATGTTCCTCCTTTTATAAAAGCAGCAAGAGAGCCCTTGACCTTTGCGGGTGTCAACTCGGTTGGGTTGAGAAGGCGCGGTTATTCCGATGAGGTTGTTCGTGAAATCGAGGACATCTATCGCTTACTCTACGTTCAAAATAATAACATCACAAAGGGTATGGCTGCGATCCGGGAATCAATGCCCGATACTCCTATGCGTCAACTGATTATCGATTTTGTTGAGTCCTCCGATAAAGGAATCATAAGAGGGATGATCTGATTTACATTTCTTTTAATGGAATTGATGAGCGTATTGCCGGCATTACCGCCGACATTGAGTACATTTGTATTTGCTAAATTGTTTGAGTGTTTCACAGAGGTCAGATCGTAGAACTGGATATTGAAGGATATGCCTTCGGAGGTAGAGGAATTGCCCGTGTTCCCTCAGAGGAAGGTCATTATATCGTATTTGTGGACAATGCTTTTCCCGGTCAGCTGGTGAGTGCGAAGATCGATGTGAAAAGAAAAAGATTTGCTGAAGCGAAATTGTTGGACATTATTCGTAGATCCGACCTCGAACAAGCGCTTCCTTTTCAGGAGATATCGGGTGGTCCATACATTTACGTTCCTGTAGGTGTTCAAGAGCAGTATAAAAAAGATTCAACGCTGGAAGTGTTTTCCAGGATCTCGGGGATCAGGAACATAGAGGATCATTTTGACGAGTTCATTTCATCGCCGGTGCACTATTTCTACCGGAATAAAATGGAGTACGGTTTTTCGTCAATAGAACACATACCGGATACTGGAGAGGAGAAAGACGGCGCTTTTGCATTGGGCTTCAAAAGAAGAGGTACCTGGTGGAAAGTGGAAAGTCTCGATCGTCCCAGTGGACTTTTTGATGAACAGTGGGAGACCATCCTCAGGGAGGTCAGGAAATTCCTTGAGGCTACCGGATTACCTGCCTGGCATCCACCTAGAAAAGAGGGTTTCTTCCGCCACATCGTAGTAAGGAAGTCATTCTTTCAGGATAAACTTTTGATCAACCTCGTTACATCTTCCAGTGGCTTAGATGAGTTCGATGTTGAAGCATTCTCAGAATTCTTGCAAAATAAACTTGGTAACAGACTGGCAGGTTTGCAGCATACTGTCAATGACAACGTGGCCGATCGTGCCAAGATCGAAAATGGTTATTGGAGACTTCTGTATGGTGAGCCGGTGATCATCGAGCAACTACTAGGGCTGAATTTCGAGATCTCGATGGAGAGCTTTTTTCAAACAAATCCCGCAAGTGCCGAACGACTTTATACGAAAGCGTTGGATTATGTATTCGAGTCGACTATTTCCGGGGATGAGGTCGTAATGGATCTTTTTTGTGGAACCGGAACGATCGGTCAGATCCTCACTACCCGAATGTCCGGTATTCGTGTGATTGGAGTGGACATTGTTCCGGAAGCGATAGAGGATGCCAAAAGAAATGCTGCCAGAAATGGGATCAATAACATCAGCTTTTATGCCGCTGATGTCGGAAAGTTTTTAAAGGAGCATCCGGAGTTTACCGGAAAGATTGCAACGGTCATCCTCGATCCACCTCGCGCCGGTATTGCCCCTAAAACACTTCAAAAAACGATCGAACTGGGAGCAGAAAACATAGTGTATATATCTTGTAATCCTTCGACACAGGCAAGGGACACGGATCAACTGCGTCAGGCAGGGTATGAATTGGAAAAAATAGCACTCGTTGATCAGTTTCCGCACACAGGACACATTGAATCTGTTGCTAAATTCAGGAAAGTAAAGGCATGAGAGCAGACATTATATCTATAGGTGATGAGTTACTCATAGGTCAGACTGTAAATACGAATGCTTCATGGCTCGGAAATACATTGTCCTCTAAAGGAGTCAGAATTGTGCGTGTTACCTCGGTTTCTGATGATCGTGATGAAATCGTCGCGTCGATCGATGAAAGTCTCAAACGTAGTGATCTGCTTATTATAACGGGTGGATTGGGGCCTACCAAGGACGACATTACCAAGCACACCCTTTGCGATTATTTTGGGACAAAACTCGTGATGCATCAGCCAACTCTTGAGAAGATCGAGGCATTCTTCACCAAAAGGAACAGGCCAATGCTTGATGTGAACAGAGATCAGGCGATGTTGCCTGTCGATTGTGAGATCCTCAACAATGCGAACGGAACTGCAGCAGGAATGTGGTTCGAAAAGAACGGTAAAATTGTGATTAGTCTTCCCGGAGTACCTTTTGAGATGAAAGGGATCATGGAGAATGAAGTTTTCCCCCGACTTTCGGAACGATACAGACTAGATTCCTTGTTCCACAGGACAATAATGACTCAGGGTATCGGAGAATCTTTTTTGGCAGACAAGATCAAGGATTGGGAGGATAGAGTTCGCGATGCAGGATTGGGTTTAGCCTATTTACCCTCGCCGGGGCAGGTCAAGCTCAGACTTACCTCGTACGAAGGAGATAAAAGGAACAACGAGATCGACCGGTTCTTCAAGGAGCTGGAACGTGCGTTTCCCCAGTATGTTTATGGTTATGATGATGTGTCTTTGCAGGAAGTTGTCGGAGATCTGTTGCGCTCAAATGGTTTAACGATCGGAACTGCGGAAAGCTGTACGGGTGGAATGGTGGCCGGAAAACTGACCTCGGTACCTGGTTCATCAGACTATTTCATGGGGGGAATTCTCACCTACAGTAACGAACTCAAGCAAGAACTTCTAGATGTTCCTGCGGAATGTATTCAACAGTTTGGAGCCGTCTCATCGCAGACGGTGGAGCACATGGCGAGCATCGGAAGAGAGAGGCTAGGTGTTGATTTGTGTATTTCAACATCGGGAATAGCCGGTCCGGGTGGCGGTTCAGAGGAAAAGCCTGTGGGTACCGTATGGATCGGAATCGCCTTCGGAAATGAAGTTTTTTCCCGATCCTTCAGCTTCGGTGACAACCGTGAAAGGAATATCCAGATGACGGTTCTGGCAGCGCTTAATTTGGTGAGGTGCCATATTTTAGGGGTTAACACAGAAAAAAAGTGAAAAAATACTTGTTGCATTGTCAAAATATCACTTTCTTTGCACCCCATTTAGAATCTAGGAAAAACAATAAACGATGTCACGAGTTTGTCAACTTACGGGTAAATCGGTAATGGTTGGGAACAATGTTTCTCACTCTAACCGCAAGACTAAGCGTAAATTCTACCCTAACCTGGTTACTAAGAAGTTTTACCTTCCAGATGAGGATGCTTTCATCACATTGAAGATATCTACCTCTGCTCTTAGGACGATCAACAAAAAGGGAATATCAGCTTGCGTAAAAGAAGCGCGTGCCAAAGGATACTTGAAATAATTGCAAAGTTCTTGTTGAAGAACAAGAGATGTTAAAATAGTAATAAAATGGCTAAGAAGGCAAAAGGTAATAGAATACAGGTCATTCTGGAATGCACGGAGCATAAAGATTCGGGTAAGCCGGGAACATCGCGTTACATTACCACAAAGAACAGGAAGAACACTCCTGAGCGAATGGAGATCAAAAAGTACAACCCGATCCTGAAGCGTTACACCGTTCACAAGGAGATCAAATAATTTGAGTCATGGCAAAGAAAGTAGTTGCATCACTCCAAAAAGGTGGAGGTAAAGAACATACTAAGGTGATCAAGATGGTAAAGTCGGACAAGACTGGAGCCTACACCTTTAAAGAGGAGATCGTGCACAACGATAAAGTGAAAGAGTGGTTCACAAAGAGCTGATCCATCACTGAACAATATTCCGAAAGCTTCCTTTGAAACAGAGGGGAGCTTTCTTATTTTTACACCTATGGCATTTTTTGGTTTATTTTCCCGCGACAAAAAGGAGAGTCTTGACAAAGGACTGGAAAAAACAAAACAGAGCTTCCTCTCCAAGATTGCGCGATCGATTGTTGGAAAATCCACGGTTGATGACGATGTATTGGATGAGCTCGAAGAGATACTCATTACTTCCGATGTAGGTGTTGAAACAACCTTGAAGATCATTGAAAGGATCCAGCAGCGCGTGTCAAGGGACAAGGTTCTGAATACATCCGAGCTAAATCAAATCCTAAAAGAGGAGATAGCCGCATTGCTGGAAGAAAACAATGTTGGCTCGAACAATGAACTTGTGATACCTGAAACGCATGGGGAGCCCTATGTGATCATGGTTGTTGGGGTGAATGGAGTAGGTAAAACAACAACGATCGGTAAGCTTGCGCATCAATTTAAGAATTCTGGAAAGAAAGTGGTTTTAGGTGCCGCGGATACCTTCCGCGCAGCAGCGGTTGATCAGTTGATCATCTGGGCAGATAGAGTAGGTGTTCCAATTGTACAGCAAGGAATGGGCGCTGACCCTGCGTCAGTGGCCTTCGATGCGCTCCAATCCGCCAAAGCACAAGGCGCAGATGTCGTCATCATTGATACTGCCGGCCGTTTGCACAATAAGGTGAACCTGATGAATGAGTTAAGCAAGATCAGGCGGGTCATGGATAAGGTGATTCCCGGAGCACCGCACGAAGTGCTACTGGTGCTCGACGGTTCGACAGGACAGAATGCGTTTGAACAGGCTAAGCAATTTTCACTTGCCACAGATATCAATGCGCTTGCAGTGACCAAGTTAGATGGCACCGCAAAGGGTGGCGTTGTGATCGGCATTTCTGATCAGATGAAAGTTCCGGTAAAATACATTGGTGTCGGAGAAGGCATGCAGGATCTTCAACTCTTCAACAAGACGGAATTCGTTGATTCTTTGTTTAATTGATGATTAATTGGTTTTCAACGAATAGAACACTTGTTTTGTCGATTATTGTGTATAAATAATCTATTCATTTTTCCTGTAGAGGTTAGAATTTCGTAAGTTCGTTTCGCTAAAACTGTATTGTATGAAACGATTACTGTATCTCTCCACCTGGGTGATTTTAAGTTTCTTTGTTCCAAATTTTTTAACAGGTCAAACAGAAAAAAAGATCGCTTACTCCATAACCGAGGTTTCAAGGCAGCAGGTAACGGCTCTGGGAGAGCTACAGATCAACGCGCCGAACGCCCGCTACTATCAGATCGATGTCAACGGACTTCGCTCCTCAATGGTCGGTGTCGGACACAGAGAACAAGAGAACAGTGGTTTCATCGCAAAACTAAGGTTTCCTCACCCGGATGGAACATTGCACGAATATCGAGCACGACAGAACAGTACGATGCATCCCGATCTGGGCACATTATTTCCAGAAATCAAAACGTATGATGCCGCAGGAGTTGACAATGGTGCAACGGTAAAGTGGGATATTACGCCGCATGGTCTTCATGCTATGATATTGATTCCCGGGGAGTCAGCAATTTTCATAGATCCCGCAGTCAAAGGAAATACAGATTATTACATCGTTTACACCAAAGAGGATTTTCAGACGGACAAGGTGTTCGATTGTGATTTTAACAGCGATGCGAAGAAGTTGAAAGGTGCGAAAGGCGGAACACCAAAAATGTTCGGTACTTGTCAGCTTCGCACCTATCGTCTGGCTGTTGCGGCAACAGGCGAATATACTGCCTTCCATGGTGGTACCGTGGCGCTGGCACTTGCTGCTCAAAATACATCAATGAACAGAGTGAATGGCGTGTACGAAAAGGACATGGCTATTACCATGGTTATTATACCGAACAATAACCTGATCATATACACAAACGCGGCAACAGATCCCTATACCAATGGGACACCTGGAACGATGATCAACCAGAACCAGACCAACTGTGATAATGTAATAGGTTCTGCAAACTACGATATCGGCCACGTTTTTGGAACGAATAGTGGTGGTCTGGCGGGATTGGGTGTGGTGTGTACCGGTGGCCAAAAGGCAAGAGGTGTGACGGGAAGCGGTGCACCAATAGGTGACCCTTTCGATATTGATTATGTTGCCCATGAAATGGGGCATCAGTTTGGGGCTAATCATACGCAGAACAATAATTGTAATCGTAATCTGGCAACGGCAGTAGAACCGGGAAGTGCCAGCACGATTATGGGATACGCAGGAATTTGTGCGCCGGATGTTCAGAGTAATTCTGATGATCATTTCTCAGGTCGAAGTTTGCAAGAGATCAGTATTGAAATTTTAAGTGCAGGGCATACGTGTGAACAAATTTCTTCATTGGTAAATTCAGCTCCGGTGATAACGGCCACCGCCGGAAATATCAATATTCCGATCAGTACACCTTTTGCATTGACTGCTACTGTTACAGATGCTGACGGAGATCCGGTTACTTACAATTGGGAACAGATGGACAATGAAGCCACTACCCAACCACCGGTGGCGACTTCTACGGGTGGACCGAATTTTAGAAGTTTACCCTCATCCACAAGCCCGACGCGTTATTTTCCAAGTCTGTCGTCATTGGCTACAAATGGCCCATTCACATGGGAAGTATTGCCTTCTGTGGCCAGGGTTATGGACTTCAGAGTGACAGTGCGCGATAATTCACCCGGTGCCGGAGGATGCAATGACTACGCTGATCTAACAGTCACGACCGTTGCTACAGCTGGACCATTTATTGTAAATTATCCTACCGCAACCGGAATAACTTGGACAGGCGCAACTTCACAGACAGTTACTTGGAGTGTTGCCAATACCAACGTCGCTCCGGTCGCTTGTGATTTGGTAGACATCTTACTTTCGACAGATGGCGGACTTACCTATCCGATCGTTCTGGCTTCAGATGTACCGAACGATGGCTCTCAGCCCATCACTGTGCCAAATCTTCCATCAACCACATGCAGAGTAATGGTAATCTGCGCAAATGGAACGTTCTTCGATGTTTCTAACAACAACTTCACCATAACTGCCGCTACGTTTGATTATACCTTGACATCTTCACCGGTTACGCAAAGTATTTGTCAACCAGCTCAGGCTAGTTACACGATTAACGTTGGTTCAATTGGTGGGTACAATAGTCCTGTAACGCTCTCTGTTTCAGGTTTGCCGGTTGGGACAACATCCTCCTTCTCAGCAAACCCCGTTACACCGGTAGGAACGAGTACCCTGACAATTTCCAACACAGGATCCGCCACGCCTGGGACGTATTCTATTACGGTTACCGGGAATAGTGCATCAGGCATTAAAACAACGACTGTAACATTAATAATTTCCTCTAGCGCTCCATCTGCTGTTACCTTGACATCACCGGTCAATGGATCTGCATCTGTAAATGTTCCGACGACATTTTCCTGGTCAGCCGCCACCGGTGCTGGAGTGACCTATGAGATAAATATCTCTACGGATGCGGGATTCTTATCGATCACCGATCAAGCCAGTGGTTTAACCAATACAAGTTATACGTCCACAACGCTTTTAACAAGTACAACATACTATTGGAGGGTAAGAGCAGTGACTGGCTGTGGAACATCTGCATGGTCGAGTACTTTCAATTTTACAACGAGCACATGTTCCACCTATGCGTCTACCGTTGTTCCCGTAACGATTTCTGCTACCGGAACACCAACTGTAACTTCAACCATCACTATTCCTGCAGGTGGAACCATCACGGATGTGAATGTGCTGAACCTGGTTGGTACGCATACCTATTTGAGTGATCTGAATGTAACACTTACAAGTCCGGCTGGAACGACAATTACCCTTTTTAACGGTATTTGTACGAGCCTAGATAATTTCAACATGAACTTCGATGCCAGTGGTACTGCCTATGCATCCATCGTTTGTCCTCCTACGAATGGGGCTACCTATGTACCACTTGGAAACCTTAATCTATTCAATGGTCAAAATCCAGCTGGAACATGGACACTGACTATCACAGATCAGTTTGATCAGGACGGTGGTGCATTGACAAGTTGGGCACTACAGGTTTGTGTTTCTTCAGCTTGTACCAATCCAACAACTCCTTCGCTTACCCTATCGCCGTCAACCGTTTGTCAGGGACAGCCCGCTACACTAAATATTTCCGGAACATTGAATAGCGCGACTAACTGGAATATTTACACCGGTTCGTGCGGTGGCACCCTTGTTGGTGCGACTTCGACATCTACTTTTTCTATACCTTCAGCTTCTAGTACTACTTATTTTGTGCGTGGTGAGGACGGTGCAGGTTGCCTCGTTGAATCGGGTTTGTCGTGTGCATCGATAACGGTTACACCAAATCCGACGCCATCAGCTCCAGTAGCAACTGTGACAAACAACTGCGGAAGTTCTCTTTTGTCAACGACCGGAACAAGTCCTGTCTGGTCAACAGGATCAACGAATCAGTCTCTTACCGTTACCAGCGCTGGAACCTACACAGTTACTCAAACGATTGGAGGATGCACAAGCCCATCTACATCGCTTACTGCCGCACCGTTGCTAATACCAATAGTTAATGCTGGAGTCGACCAGACGGTTTGTTCCGGCTCAACGGTTACATTATCAGGTTCCGGAGCATCAACCTATTCGTGGAATAATGGAGTCACGAATGGTGTTGCTTTTGTACCTAGTTCAACAACAACTTATACTGTCACCGGTACCGCATCCAATAGTTGTACGAATACAGATCAGGTAGTTGTGACAGTTAATCCTATTCCTGCTATAGTTACGTATATTTCCCCGGCAAACGGAGCTTCAGGCGTCAACATTCCAACCACTTTCAGCTGGAATACATCCGCTGCAGCTGGGGCGACCTATTCGATCCAGGTGGCAACAGATGTTAACTTCACCAATATTGTTGCACAAACAACCGGTTTAACAAATCCAACCTTTACTACCTCTGTACTAAATCCAAATACGACTTACTATTGGCGTGTACAAGTGGTTGGAACCTGTGGTTCATCAGGATATGGTACGGTATTCAGTTTTAGTACAACGGGATGTCAAACTTTCACAGCTACAGGTCTTCCCATAACAATTTCCCCAACCGGAACCCCTACGATTACTTCAACGATCAATGTTCCTCTGAATGGAACGATCAGTGATGTGAATGTCATCGACCTTACAGGAACACATACACGAATGGGTGACCTGACCTTTACTCTCACAAGTCCCACGGGAACGTCAATAACGCTTATGACCGGACAGTGCGGTAATCTGGATAATTTCAATATTGATTTTGATCAGGCAGCGGCATCTGCAGTGATACCTTGTCCGCCTACCAATGGACTTGCGTATCGACCGGCTCAGTCGCTGAATGCGTTTAACGGACTGAATGCAACCGGGAATTGGGTGCTTACTATAACGGATGGCGTAAATAACCAGGGTGGGGCACTCACAGCTTGGTCGCTACAGGTTTGTGTCAGCCCACCAACTTGCGTTAATCCAACATCTCCGGCGCTCAGTTTTTCTAATGCCTCCGTTTGTCAGGGTCAACAGGCAACGCTTAATATCAACGGTACGTTGAACAGTGCAACCGTTTGGAATGTTTACTCGGGTTCTTGCGGAGGAACATTGGTCGGCACAACGGCTACATCATCATTTGTCATTCCATCTGCTTCAAGTACAACTTACTTTGTGAGAGGTGAGGATGGAACGGGATGTGTAAATGAGTCAGCTATTGCATGTGCCAACATCGCTTTGACCACCACACCTTCGCCTTCAGCTCCTGCTACTACCGTGACGAATAACTGTGGTAATTCCTTGTTATCGACGACCGGTTCAAATCCTGTTTGGTCATCTGGAGCCACAACCGCATCGATCACTGTAACAAATGCAGGGAACTATACGGTGACACAAACTGTTAACGGATGCACAAGCTTGCCGACGACAGTAGCAGCAACACCACTTTCGATCCCTCCGGCACCTGCCGCTACAGCGACCAATGACTGTGGGAGTTCACTCTTGTCTACAACCGGATCCAATCCTGTTTGGTCGACCGGATCAACCGCAGCATCTATCACGGTAGCGAATGCAGGTAGTTATACTGTAACTCAAACGGTCAACGGTTGCACGAGCTTGCCATCATCGGTAACAGCAACACCTCTTGCAATTCCTTCAGCACCGGTTGCCACCGTGACCAATAACTGCGGTAGTGCACTTTTGTCGACAACCGGGTCCAATCCTGTTTGGTCGACGGGAGCATCAACAGCATCGATAACAGTGGTGGATGCAGGTAATTACACTGTAACACAAACTGTTGGAGGATGTACGAGCTTGCCATCGACAGTAACAGCAGCACCACTTAGTGTCCCGTTGATCTCAGTAGGAACCAACACAGGCGCTTCGACATGTGGAACAGCTACAGGAAGTGTACAAATCATCGGTTCAGGTACAGGAAATCTTAGCTGGGCGGGAACAGCGAACGGTGCGCTGAACGTAACGCTTCCATATACAGTAACGGATCTTGCGGCAGGAGTTTACAGCTTTGTATTCAACAATGGTTGTGCGTCTGATCCGGTTTCGGTAACTATTTTGGATCCGGTGATTCCTTCTCCTCCGACAGTTGAGGTTGCGAATGGTTGTGGTAACTCAATACTGACTGCAACAGGATCAAATCTTGTCTGGTCAACCGGGGACATCACTTCAACCATAAACATTGCATCTGCCGGAACATACACTGTGACGCAAACCGTGAACGGCTGTACCAGTGTGCCAGCTGAAGTTATTGCCTCTCCAACAACAATTCCTCCGGCTCCTGCAGTTACCGCGCAGAATTTGTGTGGTTTTTCCATACTTACGGCTGATGGATCCGGAATACAGTGGTCTACAGGTGAAACAACAGCTTCCATAAACGTTAGTTCTGCTGGCTTGTACTCCGTTTCTCAATCGATCAACGGTTGTGTCAGCTCACTTAGCAGTGTACAATCCGCTCCACTCGCAGTTCCTACTGTAACATTGACACCTTTTGCCGATGTGTGTATCAATGATCCCTCATTTGCGTTGAGTGGTGGAGAACCTGCGGGTGGTTCATACAGTGGTACCGGAGTAACTGGGAACACATTCGATCCTTCGGCTGCCGGTTTCGGGACTTTCGTGATAACCTATTCATTCACGGATGGCAATGGTTGTGAAAATTCAGCTGAAGAAACAATTACCGTCGGATGCGCATCACTAGATGAAGAATCAGCAACCAAAATAACGGTCTATCCTAATCCCTCACAAGGACTATTTACGTTAAGTGTAGAAAATGATCAGTTGGTAGGCGTAAGCGTTCATGACGCTGCAGGTCGTTTGATCCGTGAATTGAAAGGTCCAATGAATAATTCAGTTCTGATTGATCTTTCAAATGCCGCGAAAGGTATCTATTCTCTGCAAATTGAAACGCTTAATTCAAATAAGAATGAACGGGTGATCGTCACTGAATGAAATTTTTGAACTGCGCTATGAACGGTTACCGCTTGGTAGCCGTTTTTTTTGTCGCTACATTTGAAAGCACGCATTCAATCAGTAACAGATGATCAGTAGAAAGATCAGGATCAACGGACACGGACACCTATTGCCCGAACCACATGAAATTCCATCCTTCATGCGGGAGAAAAAATTGTTTTGGATCGATGAAGACAGGAAGTTCATGCGTCAGGGCGATTGGGCTCGCCCCATTACTGATCCGAGTTTTTTCTTCAAAGAAAAGCTGGAATGGATGGATAGATATAATATCGATCATGGAGTTATGCTGAACCTTTCACAAATCTATTGCAACGGATGGGAAAGGCAAGCTGCGCTGGACGCGATCAAATGGCAGAATGATTTCAATGCAAGTATTCAAGAAAGAAGACCGGACAAATTTACCAGTGGATTTGTTGTGCAGCCCTTGTATCTCGACGATGCGTTGAAAGAAATCGAGCGTTGTGTGGAGAAGCTCGATCTGCGTTTACTCTGTTTACCTACCCATTTTTTGAATGCCGAAGAAGAATGGTTATCGGTAGTGGATGACAGTGTTCAACCCATTTTTGAGCTTGCGGATCATTACAAGTTGGCCATTGAGATCCATCCTTATGACGGAGAGAAAATGGTCAAGCTGAAAGATGAATTCTGGCGTTTTCATTTGGTGTGGATGATGGCTCAAACAGCCGATACCTTACATTTCTACGCACTCAAAGACTATGCTAACCGTTTTCCGGGTATCCGAACATGTTTTGCCCACGGGTGCATGTTGGGCCAGGCGAATTACGGGCGAAGGATCCAGGGCTATGACGGACGACCTGATCTTTTTGAGGGTGCTAGAGATCCAAGGGCCACTCTTGGACATTCAAACGTGTTCTTCGATACGCTGGTACACGATTCCTATACGCTTCAGTTGCTTAAGATCCGGGTCAGTGCTGATCAGATCGTAGCCGGTCTCGACGATCCTTATCCCCTGGGAGAAATGGAAGGAGTAGGGCGTTCTTATCCCGGCAGGGTGATCGATTTTGCCGTGGAAGCCGGTATCTTATCCGAAACAGAGTCTGATAACATCTGGGATAACAACGTCGTGCGCTGGTTGGGCTTTGACCCCATGCACCATCGGGATTGAATCGTCTTCTGACTTAGCTGTCTGCTTGGGATTTGTTATCTTTACCGCGAAATAAATTTTCAGATGGCTCAAAAACCTGCAATTCCAAAAGGCACGAGGGATTTTCTTCCCGCTGAAGTAGCGCGCAGGACCTATATCTTCGGTACGATCAAACGAGTGTTTGAAAAGTACGGTTTTTCCCCGATAGAAACGCCCTCGTTCGAACTTTCAACAACGCTATTAGGCAAGTATGGTGAAGAGGGTGATCGACTCATCTTCAGGATCCTGAATTCGGGTGAAAAGATGAAAAAGGCAGATCTGGATGCACTCGCTCAGGATAATCTTCCAAGATTCGCAAATTCCCTGGCTGAAAAAGCCCTCCGCTATGATCTTACCGTTCCATTTGCACGTTTTGTGGTTCAGCACCAGAATGAGCTTGCATTCCCTTTTAAACGTTATCAGATCCAGCCGGTATGGCGAGCTGATCGTCCGCAGCATGGCAGGTATCAAGAGTTTTTTCAATGCGATGCAGATGTTGTAGGGAGTGATTCGCTGATCTATGAAGTAGATTTCGTCCTGCTGTTTGATGAAGTACTTTCAGCGCTTCAGCTTCCCGGCTTCACCATTAAGCTCAATAACCGGAAAGTTTTATCAGGTATCGCTGAAGTAAGTGGTGAAACGGATCGATTGGTTGATATCACGGTAGCGATCGACAAGCTGGACAAGATCGGTGAGGAAGGTGTAGTGAATGAGCTGCGCGAAAAAGGTGTTGCGGATCTTGCGATCGAAAAGATACGACCGCTCTTTTCATTTTCAGGAACAACCGCAGAGAAGATGAGTAAGATGCGTGATTTCCTGAAATCCAGTGAAATTGGGCAGCTGGGTTTGAACGAAATCCAATTTATATTCGATCAGGTTTCCAATCTGGGATTGCGCAAGGCTGAACTGGAATTCGATATTACGCTTGCTCGAGGTTTGAATTACTACACCGGAGCCATCTTCGAAGTCAAAGTACATGAGGTCAAGATGGGCAGTATTTGCGGAGGCGGACGTTACGATGACCTTACCGGATTGTTTGGGATGAAGGGAATGTCCGGAGTGGGTATTTCGTTCGGTGCAGACCGGATCTACGATGTACTCACTGAATTGGAGCTGTTTCCCAAAGAAACGGACCATGGACTGACCCTGCTATTCGTTAATTTCGGAGAAAAGGAGCAAGCACATTGTCTACACCTCGTGAAACAGGTGCGCGATGCCGGTATTGATTGTGAGCTCTATCCTTCAGCAGCTAAAATGCAAAAGCAAATGAAATATGCCAATGACCGCGGAGCACGTTTCGTTGCACTTGTGGGTGAGAATGAGCTGAACGAAGGTCAAGTGCAACTGAAAAATATGGAGAGTGGAGAGCAGGAAAAACTCAGTATAGATCAACTAATTCAACGACTCAAGTGATGACTTATATAATTGATAACCAATGGATAAGTCTGGATGAGGTCGATGAAATTCTGAGAACTCACGATGCCATTCAATTAGGGGAAAAGGCCAGAAAAGCAATTGCAGAATGTCGGCGATTTCTGGATGAAAAGGTACAAAGTCACGATACTCTTATTTACGGGATCAATACCGGTTTTGGTTCACTTTGCAATACGGCTATTGCCGAACAGGATCTGGAGCGGCTCCAGCGGAATTTGGTCCTCTCACATGCCTGTGGAGTGGGTGAGGAAGTACCTCAGGAACTTGTTAAAAGGATGCTTTTACTCAAGATACTCGGTCTGAGCCACGGGAACTCTGGCGTGCATCCGGAAACCGTTGAACGCCTTGTCTTTTTCTACAACAACAATATGCTTCCCGTTGTCTACCAGCAAGGTAGTTTGGGTGCTTCCGGGGATCTCGCTCCGTTGGCGCACCTATCTCTCCCGTTGATCGGTGAAGGTGAGGTTTATTTTCAAGGAAAAAAACATGTGTCGGCGGATGTTCTGAAGGCATTTCAGCTTGAACCGCTTCAACTGCGCTCTAAGGAAGGATTGGCATTGTTGAATGGTACACAGTTCATGAGTGCCTATGCTTCTTATGCGGTATCCAAAGCACGTCAACTCTGGAGCAACTGGAACCAAATCGCGGCACTGTCACTTGAGGCCTATGATGGTCGCTTGAATCCTTTCCAGGCGAATGTCAATGAGATTCGAAATCAAAAGGGGCAGGTCAAGGTGGCCGAGATCTTTCGTTCTCTGCTGATGGGGAGTGAGTTAAGCACCCGTGAAAAGGAACATGTGCAGGATCCGTATTCATTTCGCTGTATTCCGCAGGTTCATGGAGCCACTTGGGATGCAATCGAACATGTTGCGCAGATCGTTGAACGGGAGGTGAATGCTGTAACGGATAATCCGACCATTTTTCCGGAAGATGACGAGGTTGTTTCAGCCGGTAATTTTCACGGACAACCGCTTGCCATAACTATGGATTACTTATCGATCGCATTGGCGGAGTTGGGAAGTATCGCGGAACGAAGAGTGTATAAACTTATTTCGGGAACCCGTGGATTACCCACATTTCTGGTAGCCGATCCCGGTTTGAACTCCGGATTCATGATTCCTCAATATACTTGTGCCGCTGTCGTAAGTCAGAATAAACAACTATGCACACCTGCCTCTGTGGATACTATTGATTCATCAAATGGCCAGGAAGACCATGTCAGCATGGGGGCAAATGCAGCAACCAAGTTGTACCGTATCGTTCAGAATTGTTACACGATTCAGAGCATCGAACTTTTGACTGCTGCACAAGCGTTTGAGTTCCGAAGACCGGCCCGTTCTTCAGAGCACATTGAAAGATTATTCACTGATTACAGGATGAAGGTTGCTTTTACTGAGCAGGATGGATATATGCACCCGAAAATAGCGGACAGCATTGAATTTGTAAAATCATTAAATTATTGAACGTATGATGGATGAGATCATTGAACCCATAGAGATCAAGGAAGACCCGAAGCGTCCGACCTTTTTGAAAGTCTTATGTATATTGAGCTTTGTTTCGATCGGAGTATCAGGTATAGCAACTTTGTTCTCCACAATCTCAGGTCCCGTGAGTGACGAAGAAATGCTTGAGACGAGAGCAGAGCTTTATGAATCCTCTGAGGAAATGCGTTCATCAGGTATGACCGATCTGGCAAATTTGTTCGAGCAGATGCAGCGCATGAATGAATCATTGAATGATCATTTCTATGCTGTTGCGTTGGTCTCTATCCTCGTGATCGCCATTGGTTTTGTTGGTGTGTTTTTTATGTGGCAAGGAAGAAAGCTTGGTTTTCATCTGTATATTCTCTACTCACTCATGTCCATTGGAAATATCTATTTGTTTGTCGAACCGGTAGATATCCCAAATTTCGTAGTGATCTGGAATTTATTGATCTCAGGCATCTTCATTCTGCTTTATTCGCGCAATCTGGCGTGGATGAATAAGTAATCTTTTACCAAATTGGCACATAGGACATAGAGATGTCTTTGCTTCTAGGTAGTGCAAAGTTCAAAGATCTTAAGCTGAATGAATAGGTATATATCCTTATCCTCTTTACTATCAAATCGATAGCTTTTTTCTGTGCTTCCTCTATGCCTATGTGGTAAACAAATCTCTCAAGCTAAATAAATTCAATTAAATCGCTGAATTCGTGAAATTCGTGGTTACCTTTGCACTCCAAATTTGCAAATCCCATGATCCAGGTAAATAATCTTTCGCTCCAATTCGGTAAACGAGTTCTTTTTGATGAGGTGAACGTGAAGTTCGTCCAGGGAAATTGTTACGGTGTGATCGGTGCCAATGGTGCAGGTAAGTCGACGTTTCTAAAGATCCTCACAGGAGAGCAGGACCCGACAACAGGTAGGGTAGAGCTGGAGCCTGGAAAACGCATGGCCGTGCTGAAGCAAAACCACTTCGAGTTCGACCAGTACAATGTGTTGGAAACGGTCATCATGGGACATAAGCGCTTGTATGAGATCATGAAGGAGAAGGATGCATTGTATGCCAAGCCTGATTTTTCAGATGAAGATGGCATGCGCACGGCAGAGCTGGAGGCTGAATTCGCTGACCTTGAAGGTTGGAACGCTGAGACCGATGCAGCAACCTTATTGAGTAATCTGGGGATCGAAGAAGCGAAACACTACATGCAGATGGAGGACATGCCAAGTGAGCTGAAGGTGCGCGTGCTACTCGCGCAGGCATTGTTTGGAAATCCGGATGTTCTCGTGTTGGATGAACCGACGAATGACCTGGATCTTAAAACGATCGGTTGGCTGGAAGACTTCCTACTTGACTTCAGAAATACGGTCATCGTTGTTTCACACGACCGTCACTTCCTGGATACCGTTTGTACGCACATTTGTGATATTGATTTCAGCAAGATCAATATGTTTACCGGGAACTATTCGTTCTGGTACCAGTCTTCCCAGTTGGCGGCTCGTCAGCGTTCGGACAAGAACAAAAAGGCTGAAGAAAAGAAAAAGGAGCTTTTGGACTTCATTGCGCGTTTCTCTGCCAATGCTTCCAAGTCGAAGCAGGCAACGAGTCGACGCAAGATGCTCGATAATCTCGACCTGGAAGAGATTCAGCCTTCAAGCCGCAAGTATCCGGGAATTACCTTCCATCAGGAGCGCGATGCAGGAAATCAGATCCTGTCAATCGATAATTTAAGTGCTTCTCAGGATGGAAAAAAATTGTTCAAAGGCTTTTCTTTGATCGTAAATAAAGGCGATAAAATCGCGTTCATCTCTAGGAATTCAGTTGCCTTGACTGCGTTCTATCAGATCCTTAACGGAAAGCAAAAGCCGGAGTCCGGTGAATTTACCTTTGGTACCACCATTACTACGGCCTACATTCCGAACGATAACTCAGAATATTTCCATGAGAAGCTACCACTGATTGATTGGTTACGTCAATATGCACTGACCGACGAGGAGCGTGAGGAAGTATATTTGCGCACTTTCCTGGGGCGGATGCTCTTTACAGGTGAAGAAGCGATGAAGACGGCAAACGTCCTTTCCGGAGGTGAAAAAGTACGCTGTATGCTATCGAAGATGATGCTGGCGAAGGCCAATCTCCTGATGATGGACGAACCAACGAACCACCTGGATCTAGAATCGATCACCGCACTCAATAATGCGATGAATGAATTTCAGGGAACGATACTCTTTACATCGCACGACCACGAATTGGTGAACACTGTTGCAAACCGTATCGTTGAGATCACGCCAAACGGAATTATCGATAAGATGATGCCTTACGATGCTTATCTGGAAGACGCAAAGATCGCGCAGCTTCAAGAGGAAATGTACGCCTGATCAGACTTTGGTTGAATTCCAGCATTTGTTCAGGCCGTAAATGGCAATTAACACAAGTACAACAACACAAAAAAAGTCAGTCGTCCTTTCTTTCAGGAAGTTCGTAATGTGCTTTCATGAGATCAATGACCAGACCAATTGCATCGCGGTGTTCAGAATTCAATGTTCCTAAATGCGCCTTGATCTCTTCCCATTTTTGAAGTTGTTCCTCCTTTGCTTTTTGTTCAGCTGCTTTTCGGATGGCTTCGGTACCTTCTCTCATTGAAGCTTCAGCTCGATCGCTTTTCCATTCCTCACTCATGTGTCTTTCGTTAATTTGAAAACCAAAATAACTAAAAAAGTCATTTGAATGCTTTAGCACTTTCAAGAGATTTTCAAATTAATGATAGAAAGGGGCTGAAATACGTAACAAATCCGCTTTTTCGACGTATTTTAAACATTTTGGAAATCATCCATTCAAAAAAGATCTGGTAATTCGGTAAAAAACACAAAGATGCAAAAACTGTCTATACTCATACCCGCTTACAACGAGGCACGAACGATTGAGCTCATTCTGGATAAGGTAAAACAAGTTGAATTGATCGATGGGATAGTAAAAGAGTTGGTGATTGTCAACGATTGCTCAAAAGATGATACAGAAAATGTGATCCTCAGTTATCGGTCGCGCAATCCGGAATTGGAGATCAATTATTTCAAACAGCCCGTAAACATGGGTAAAGGAGCCGCTTTACACAAGGCAATTGAATTGGCAACGGGTGATTTTATCATTGTACAGGATGCCGATCTCGAATACGATCCGAATGAATACAATATCCTACTCAAACCGATTTTACAAGGGCACGCCGATGTGGTCTATGGTTCCAGATTCATGGGAGGTAAACCACACCGGATCTTGTTCTTCTGGCATACTATTGGTAACAAGTTCCTTACGTTCGTGAGTAATTTGTTTACGAATCTGAACCTCACCGATATGGAAACATGTTATAAAATGTTTAAGGCGGAGATCATTAAACCTTTGCATCTGAAAGAAAAGAGATTTGGATTTGAGCCTGAGATCACCGCAAAGATCGCTCGGATAAAAGGTATACGAATATATGAGGTTGGCATTTCATATTATGGAAGAACCTATGAAGAAGGGAAGAAGATCGGTTGGAAGGACGGTTTCAGAGCGTTGTTCTGTATGTTGAAATATGGTTTATTCAAAGCCAAGTAAATAAGCCTCTATGCGTCGTTTTCTCATTCACTCGTTTGTACTTATATACGCCATCTGCTTTCAAGCATTTGGTCAGGAGATAACGATCCGTTCTGTTTTTGAGGATACCAACAAGCGCGTGCTCGTTGCTGCGCATCGTGGTGATTGGATCACCTATCCTGAAAATTCAATACCGGCTGTACTTTCCTGCATCGAAAATGGGGTGGATATTGTCGAAGTGGATGTGCAACGCACGCGCGACGGACATTATGTTTTAATGCACGATGGCACCGTAAACCGGACAACCAACGGCAGAGGAAGTGTTTCTGCCTATTCGCTGGAATCGATCACGAAACTGCGATTAAAGAACAAAGCCGGTGAGCTTACGGAGTACACTGTACCAACGCTGGATACGATACTCAAGTTGACCAAAGGCAAAATCCTCGTAAACCTCGACAAAAGCGCAGGACGCTTCAACGAGCTTATTCCTATCATCGATTCCCTTGGCTGTGGTGAGCATGTTATCCTCAAGGGAACTGGTCCTGCCGGGTTTTTCAGAACGCTTTACCAAACCGACTCCATTGGTGCATACTACATGCCTATCGTGAGCTCTACAAAAAAGGACATCGATACCTTTTTGATCCTCTCAAAGTCGCCCTTGGTGGAGTTCCTGCTGAGCAGTGACACGACTTACTACAGCCGGCCGGAAGGATTGGAAATGTTCCGAAGGAATGGAACGCGAATTTGGTACAATGCGCTTTTCAATACGATCTCAGGTGGCCACAATGAAGCATTCAATGCCCGGGATTCCTGGAATTGGTTCATTGAGCACGATGCATACATCATTCAAACAGATTACCCGTTCTTCTTACTTCGTTATCTGGCAGATCGCGGGTTAAGACCACAACAACCCTATTATCAGAATTTTGATCTGTCAAAGTTGCCCAACAAGGTACCGAAACCAAAACCGGAGGAAAAACCGGTCGTGAACCCGGAGGAAAAACCTGTTAATCCGGAAGTTCCCGTGGTTGAACAAGTCGTTGAGCCGCCGAAAGAGTTGCCGAAGGAACAGCCTAAACCGAAGCCAAAGCCCAAACCAGTCAACAAGTATTATATTGTGAAAAAAGGGGATACGTTAACACATATTGCACTGCGGCACAAACTCAGCTTGAAGGAGCTCCTGAAGTTGAATAGAGATCTTTCGATGACAAGCGTACTGCAGATCGGTCAAAAGATCCGCGTGAAATAAGTTCTATTTTTTGCGTCGGAAGCCTAAATGGGAATAGGTTACGCGCTCTGCTCCATCTGCTGGCCGTGTAAATACACCCAATGCTTTCGAGTACATGACGGAGCTTCCTCCCTGATCGCAAGCCATCGCATGATAGCACCCCACTTTCAGTAAGTACTCGCCGCATTGCTTCATGGTCATGCCCAGACTGTGCGTTGGTTTTCTGCCATCTACCACCATCAGGTACATTTTTTTACCTGCTTTGTCCATGCCAACAATTGTTCGAGGATACGGATTCTTTTGCGTCGCATCACGAGGCGAGATGGCTAATTTTCCATCCATGATCAGATCAAACCTTCCCCAGATGGCATTGTACATTTTGTCGGTGAACGACTTGACCACATCATTTTCCGGAGAATAGTAAGCGTTCATTTCCTTATCGAAGTACACAAAGGGCCTGTTTTTGGAGTCTTCGTTCAAAATAACCTTCCCATTCACCACATAACTCCCGATCCATTGTCCAAGTGGTGCAGTTTTTCCGGGAGTGGTTCCCGCTTCGCCATTCACAGCAATATCTGCATCGAATCGCTTAGAAAATGTCGAAGTCAGCTCCTTTACAGAGATCGCGGTATCCAGTACAACTTCGTATTTCGTGAGATCGATCGCCGCGATGTAAGCAGTGATAATAGGATCTTTCATCTTGTACTGTACAATTTCGATCCCATCGCTGTTGTACAGGTAGGCTGTGGTCTCATCAGCTCCCGTTCCTTCCGATTTGGTCGAATCCAACAAGCTTGCAAAGGTCAATACGTTCTGTTTTCCCGCAGAATCAGCCATTACATCGATGAATTTCGGTTGATCCAGCTGTTTTTCTATTTCGATCAGGTGATTCTTGTAATCGATCACGGCTGCACCTGTAATCAACACAACGATGACGGAGGTGGAGACGAACAACCAACGCTTGGTTTGAATGTCAAGCGGACGTTTCATCAACCGAAGGATCCAGAAGGCGAATAGCCACAATCCAATGGTAAAAGCAATATAAAGCAATAACTGGAACCAGATCGGCATGTTCAGGAAACGCGTCAAAAGCGCCAGCAGATCGTCTAATAAAACATTGATACTATCTCCCATCGTTCAGTTTTCGTCAAATGTACACAATCATCCTTGAATTGATCCGGCGAAAATAATCACAACACAGTGTGAAAAAATTGTTCGCTGAAGTCAAAGGGAAGTGGCTGGTTCTGGAGTCGTGGAAAATTTAATCCTTTTCCAGTTTCATGAACAACAGCATGGATAGTAAAATTCCAACGACGATCAAAACGACAAAGGTGAATTCTTTCCAGTTTGAATTGCCATGCACAAGAACAGGCGTCTCTTTGATGGCTACATTGAATTTCAACGAGGGCAACTTCTTCATTTTGAAATGCGTGATCTTCAACTTACCATTTGGCTTTGTGACCAGATAAGATCCGTGATCGATCAACTGCTGATCGCTGATCGTCGCCTGTAGGCTATCCACCCAAGCTTCGCCGTTCTCAATAAGGGCAAATTTGACTTCATTGACAAAAGCTTGGCCTTTCATGAATTCCAATACCTGTACATTTACCTTCCCGATCTTTGTGCGGAAGCCTTTAACGTCGTTCGTCAGTACAAGAGATTGTCCCGGTTGAAGCTCTTTTTCTTTCAACGCAAGGGAAGATCCGGTCATGTCTTCATACAAAGTGAAGTTGTCCAGTTGAATCTTCTCTCCGGAAGTATTTAGGATCGAAACGAACAACAGCGGATCCTTCCAGTCGTTGTTGACGAAGAATTTGTCAATGATCAAGCCCTTGGTGCCGGATACGGGAAGGTGTCTGTAATGCGCTTTCAGAGCGGTTCCGTCTTCAGGTTTCAGGATCCTTTCCGCGTTTTTATCGCCATCTGACCATTGTTCAAATGCGTAAAGGTGATCAGCCTGAACTGCCGATAAGGTGATGGGTAATTCAGGAAAGAATTTACCGTTGATCCGCGCTGTCCGAACGGATGATCCATTCATCGTAAGCCCCTTGAAACCGGATCTGTTCTGCGAAACACTAACTTGAACAGGTGCCTTCAATGAAAAAGTTTCCATCAGATGCTTGTAAGCTGATTCGGGTCGTCGCGAAAAGTAACTTTTCAGGTTGCGCACATGTCCATTCCATTTTGTCCTGTTCTCTGAATAGAGGTGATTCCTCCTTTGCCAGTGTCGCTCGAGTTCCCCGTCGATGATCGCAGCGTTGTTGTCCAGTTTGGCGTGGAAATTAGCCGGTGTCAGGTAAGTAGCCATCAGGTAAGTGTACTGTCTGACGAAATTTTCCTTCAGCTCCTTGTTTCTCAGTAAACTGTTCAATAGTGTGGTAGCGTAGGGAGGATTGTACCAGTACTCCTCGGTGGGGAATGTCCTGTCGCGAATGAAATTGCGCTCAAGGAAATTATTCCCGCAGGCGAGATCCGTATCGTAGAGCACCCATTTCCATTTACCATGCTTGTGTTTGAAGAAGCGCACATTTCCACGGTAGTCGGCGTTGCTGATGTAGGTCTGGATGATATTGAAATTGAAGAAGTTTTCGATATCGATGCTGTCAGCGATCCGTTTTGGAAAATCGCGCGAACCAGCATTGGCAGCGGCAAAGCTCACCAATTTTCTGAAGCCGGGGTGGTACATACCGGAACCTTGCAGCTCAATGAAATCTCCCTTTTTCCAGTTGTAGCGCTCCGTGAAATAATCTTTGTTGACCTTTTCCCGCAGGTTGTGGATCCCCCAGTAAATACCGTTGACATAAACCACGACCGGTCGGGAGGCTTTGGTGTTGATGCCCAGTTCATCGGCCACCTGACTAATGGAAAGATCCTTGAAGCGTGTCTTGTTCTGGTCGTTCCCTGAGGTGCGCAGAACGACATGCTGGAATTCGCGCTGCGGCAGATTTCGGAAGAGCTTCACATTGATCTTGCCTTCACCGTGCAATTTTTTTCGTGCGGAAAGCTGCAGCGACTTCTCTTTCCATCCCAGCGTCATGCCACCGTATGTTTTGAGATCGAGCTCCAGCTCTTCTTTCAGTTCACCGTTGAAAAAGAACTGTGCGTATGCCGTGATCGGCTTTTTTTTCCAGGCATTTCCGATGGTTCGGACGGCTTCCTCTTCCTGCCCTTTTTCCATGCTGCCGTGGTAGATACCGTTCGGTGGAAAGAATGCATCCGGTTCGACCACCAGTGAAAGCACCGGGATCGGATGCCGCTGGCCAACGGTGTATTGCCCGACGAAATGGCACAGCTGACCCTTTTCGTCCGTGTAGCTCAGGCGCAGAACCGAAGGTGACTCGATCCGAATGGACTTGGCAACCTTACGTACTTGATTGTCTGAGATCAGTTCGATGGCGAGTTTGTGCAATTTTCCTGTTCTGAGCGTGAGCGTAAAAGCTGAATCGTAGATACCCGGGGCATGGCTGAGCCGAATTTCCCGGAGCTCCTTCAGACTGTTGAAGAAAAACAGCGGTTTCGGCTTTTTGGTCTCCGATGAAGTGAGTAGGAGAAGGCCGAAAATACTGATTAGCAGCGAAAATTTACGGAGAGACATTTCAGCTATTGGTGCAATTATGATTCGATGTATGCTTTCTAATTCAACCCTTTACGCAGATTTCAACCAAATGTTTCGTTCGAAAGAAAAGGAGCGTTGGTATTAATTAGTAATGACCAATGACAAATTACTAATTCCTAATTCATAATTAACTGCATCGATTTACACTGCGCTACATTTTATAACTGGCTTCGCCGAATTCCGCTTCGCTCCATTTCTTCATTCTACTTGGGTAAGTTGCTGTCATTTTCACTTATCTTTAGACTTTTTCAGAATAAAAGAATGAACTATGCCAGTTAAAGTTGCATGGCTTTTTATACTGACAGTCGTATTTGTCTTTCCAATTGTAGGACAAGATGTAAAGCTGGGTTTACCAGTCGGACACATGGCGTATATCTACGACGCGGAATTCAGTCCCGACAATCGACTAATTGTTACGGCATCTCTTGAACCTACATCAAGAATCTGGGATGCCAATAACGGAAAGTTATTGCACATATTGACAGGACATCGTGACAATATAAGAAGTGCTAAATTTAATTCCACTGGACAATATGTTGTAACCGCTTCCGATGATTCAACTGCAAAAGTATGGGATGTCAAAACCGGTATGCCCCTATATACGCTTGTTGGTCACGGAGATCAGGTTATTGATGCTGAATTTAGTCCGGATGACAAAATAATTGCCACTGCTTCGTGGGACGGTTCTATAATGCTTTGGAATAGTACAACCGGAGAAAGAATTAAAACGATTTTTCAGCAGGATCACGGGTCTCATTCCTATAGGATTGAATTCAGCAGTGATTCGAAATACTTACTGAGTGTCCATATTGATAACACGATTCGGGTTTGGGATTTAGAAAAGGATAAGCTGTATTTGGATCTCAAGGCTGATGAGGCTGGATTCAGTCATAATTCGAAACTGATTTACATTCAAAGTGAAAACAACGGCACCATCTATTCTTTGAAAAAAAAGAAGCTTTTATTGACTACAGAAGTGCACAATGAAAGAATAAATGCTTTTGATTTTAGCTTTGATGATAAATACCTGTTAACAGCTTCCGAGGATAGTTCGATAAAAGTCTGGGATCTCGTCGAGAAAAAACTGGATAAACGAATCCCTTATCACTCTGCATTCCGCGCAGCAAAGTTTAACCATTTAAATAATTCAATTGTCTCCGGAATGGAGAACGGTGAACTTTTGGTTTTGGATGCAGAAAGAGGAATCTTGAAGGACGTATATTCAATTAATCACACGGTACATTATGAAAACACACATCGGCAAGTGGGTATTGACAAGATTTCAGTTAGTCCCGATGGCAAGAATATACTTGTTACGGGTTCAGCCTTTGAGGTAGCGGATTTTGAAAGCAACAAGGCCCTTGTTTTTGACGCTCTTCAGGGAAAAGAGAAATTTAATTTGAACGGGCATACTTCAAAAATACAGAATCCTGGATTATCCGATAAAGGTCAATTTTTGGCGATGACTTTGGAGGAACCAATCGTCAGTTTTTTAGAAACAGCACCAGAAGATCAGTTGAAACCTGTTTATGAAATACAAACAGGAAAATTCTTGGATAATTTAAAAGATTTAAATCTCGTTCAATTTAATACATCTTTTACTTTTCAGGAGGTTGAATATCCCAAAATAACAAAGCATAAAACCAATGTTTTTTTCGATTTTATTCCTGATAGACCACCACTGGAAAATATTGTATTTAGCCCGGATGGACATTACCTAGCGTTTAGTTCAAAGGTATATGCTCTCGAAATATGGGATATTCAACAGAAAGTATTGGTTCAACGTTTTTTTGGACATGAACGATATGTGAACTTTCTCACTTTTAGTAAAGACTCAAAATTTTTAGCCAGCTGCTCATTTGATGGTACAACGTGTATTTGGGATATAGCTTCGAAACAGCTCAAGCTTAGATTAAAAATTCGTTCAAATTCAATAGCGTTCAGCCCAGACAATAAAAATGTGCTCATGGAGACAACTAACCAAACAGCGGAAATCAGAGCTGTTGACGATGGCCAATTGATATGTGAGTTAAGAGATAATCCGCTGGGTATTAGTCGAACATTCTATATTTTCGATGGATCTAAAGTTCTAGCAACAAGTTGG